>Ga0209378_1002499_pt1 | contig 12644 bp, 12 predicted proteins | sample GraSoiAngelo_156_FD_186170 | JGI IMG/M metagenome (GOLD analysis project Ga0209378, IMG submission 186170) | Grasslands soil microbial communities from the Angelo Coastal Reserve, California, USA - 14_1009_13_40cm (SPAdes) (version 2) | ecosystem: Environmental > Terrestrial > Soil > Grasslands ... | reverse complement strand
CGCGCTCGCCTTGTCGGCGCCGGCGCGATCGGCGTACGGACCGATGCGCACGACGAAGGGCGCGGTCTGCGTGTACGAGCCGTTCAGCGGTGAGCCCATCCGCTGGAGCGCCTGCTTCGCCTCCGCCGCGCTGGCGTAGGGACCGGTCGTGATCGTCGACAGCGTGGATGACTTGCTCGTCACCACGAAGGACATGCCGCGCGCGATCGTGCCTTGCAGCGCATCGTCCTTTGGCAGCGTCGTCGAGAGATCGCGAAGGCGCTGCCAGCCCGCGGTCACGTCGGTGATCACGCGTGCGAATGCCGCTGTATCTCCACCATCGGCGTAGCTCTGGCCATCGCGCGCCAGGTCGGAGAGACCGTCGGCGAGCGGGACAAGCTTCTCGCGGATCGGTCCGGTGCGATCGAGAGTGCCCGCGAGGACCGTGGCGTTGAAGGCTGAGATCGTCGCCGCCGTGCCACGCATCACGGTGCCGTAGCGCGCCGCCGCGACCGTGCGGGTCTGCTGTCCGGCGAGCGCGCCTGCGAGACCGTAGTCGTAGGCCGAGACTCCTAGGAGCACCGCACCGGCGTCACGCGCGAGCTTCGGCGCGGCCTGGACGTCGTTCGACGGGCCCGGCTTTGGCTGGGCTGCATCGGTGCAGGATGCGAGGAACGCGAGGGCAAAGACGGGCGCGAGCGCGCGCCGTGTGGACGCGCCGCTCACTCTTCGGCTTCGTCCTCCGAATCGTCGTCGTCCTCGGTGTCGACGGCGAGCGGCTCCTCGGTGACCTCGGCCCCTTCGAGCGCTTCCTCGGCGGCGGGAGCTTCCTCCTCGACCTCCTCGGCCTCTTCCTCGATCTCGTCGCTGCCGTCGCGGAAGAAGGTGCCACGAACGTACGCCCGCTCCTTCGTCTCGGCGGAGCGGTGATGGCCGGGGAAGGAGATGCGGCTCGCGTTCTCGGGGCTCGAGAACACCTCACGGATCGCGACGCGCGCGTTTGCGGGGTCGTTGCTTACGATCGCGGCCACGTACTGGTTGCCGGTCCGGATCAGGTCGATGAGGCGCCGGCCGACCTTGGGCTCGAGGAATCCGATCAGCTCGCCATCACGTGCGTGCACCGCGAGAAGGCCTTCCTGCTCGCGCAGCTCGCACTCGGCGCCGGGACTGTATTTCGCGAGGACGTGGGTCGGTGCGGGGTTGATGAGACGGAGGATGCCCGTCTTTCCCATGTCCTCGATGAAGAGACGAGGCTGAGTCCTGGTCGTCGTCGTGAACGCCTTGGTCTTGTGCTCCTGCAGCGTCGCGACACGCGAGTTGCCACGGAGAGCGATCGAGTTGTAAGGCTCGATCTTCAAGACTTCGGCGAACGCGGCTTTGGCCTCGTCGAGGCGGCCGAGCTCGATGAGCGCCCGGCCAAGGCGGTTGCGCGCTTCGAGGTCGTCCGGCGAGGTCTCGACGAGCTTTTGGTTGAGCTCCGCGGCGCGTGGCCAGTCCGCCTCGAGTGCGGCGGCGGTGGCCTGGTCGGCAAGTGCGCGCGCGCGAAGACCGGCATCGGTTATCTGTGGCACGGGGTCTTCCTCCAACGCGTGAGGGTACGCCCGGTCGGGCGCTCTGGGATATACGAATTGTACCGGTTACGCTTCCGGCGTCGTGCCGTACCTGTCGGAAATACAGCACCGCAGGGTCATCGAGCCGAACGGCAACGAGGTGGGCAAGCTCGCGGACATCGCGGTCGTGCCGCAGGGGCAGTTCCCGGCCGCGCAGTGGGCCATCCTCTCGACGCCGTCCGGGGAGAAGGTCGTGCGCTGGGGCGATCTCGCGCAGGAGATCGGTCATCTCCGTCTTCGCAACCGCCTTGAGACGACCCCCGATGCGCAGCTTCCGCCCGAGGCGCTTCGCCTCGCCCGTGACCTGTTGGACAAGCAGATCGTCGACACGCACGGCGCCAAGGTCGTGCGCGTGAACGATCTGCAGCTCTCCGAGGTCGACGGGCAGCTTCGCCTGGTCGGCGCCGACGTCGGCCTCCGGGGACTGCTCCGGCGGGTCGGCGCCGAGACGGTCGCCGAGCGCGTCGCGGGGCTCGCCGGGCGGCGGCTGCCGCGCGGGATCATCCCGTGGCACCTCGTGGAGCCACTCGAAGCCGCGCACGACGCTCCGGCAAAGACCGCGGCGGTCCGTCTCACGATCCCGCATGCGAAGCTCGCGCTGCTCCACCCGGCCGACATCGCCGACATCGTCGAGGAGATGACGGCCGACGAGCGGATCGCTGTCTTCCAGCAGCTCGACCTCGAGACCGCGGCCGAAGCGTTGCAGGAGGTCGAGCCTGAGATGCAGGCCGCGATCGTCACCGACCTTCCCGAAGAGCGCGCCGCCGACATCCTCGAGGAGATGGATCCGGACGAGGCGGCTGACCTTCTGCAGGACCTGTCGGAGGAACGCCGCGACGAGCTCGTCGAGCTCATGGATAAGGAGGAGGCCAAGGACGTCGAAGAGCTCCTCACCCACCCTGAGGACTCTGCCGGCGGAATCATGACGACCGATTTCGTCGCGCTTCCGAGAGAATTCACGGCAGCGCAAGCCATCGACGAGCTGCGCGCGAAGAAACCGGATCCGCAGCTCACGTATTACCTCTACGTCGTGGACGCTGAGGGAAAGCTCGAGGGCGTCCTGTCGCTCCGGGACCTCGTCGTCGCGGCGCCGGAGACGAAGGTGAGCGACATCATGGATCCGAACGTATTGAAAGTCGACGCGGAGACGCCGAAAGAAGAAGTGGCCGCGCTCATCGCGAAGTACGACCTCTTGGGGTTGCCTGTAGTCGACGCTCGCAAGAAGCTTCTCGGGACGGTCACCGTGGACGACGTGGTCGAGCTCATGCTCCCGCGCGGCTGGAAAAAGAGGTCGCTCCGGTCGATCGCTAGGTGATCAGGACCGCCGCCGCGGTCCGTCGCCGCGCGCGCGTTCGCCGCGCTTCGATCCTCGCGTTCCTCGCCGTGATGGGGCCAGGGATCATCACCGGCTTCGCCGGCAACGATGCCGGCGGCGTCACGACGTACACCGCCGTCGGCGCGCACTACGGCTTCGAGATGATGTGGCTCCTGCTCCTGTCAACCGTGGGTCTGCTCGTGATCCAGGAGATGTGCGCACGTATGGGCGCGGTCACCGGCAAGGGGTTGTCTGATCTCATCCGCGAGCGCTTCGGAGTGCGCTGGACGATAGTCGCGATGTTCGCGCTCTTGATCGCGAACGGCAGCAACATCGTCGCGGAGTACGCCGGCATCGCCGCGAGCCTTCAGCTCTTCGGGGTGCAGCGCATCGTCTCCGTGCCGATCGCGGCCGTCCTCATCTGGGTGCTCGTGGTGTTCTTCAGCTACCGCATCGTCGAACGAGCGCTCTTCGTCCTAGTGCTCGCCTACATCGCGTACCCGATCAGCGCATTCATCGTCGGACCGCCCTGGGGCGAGGTCGTCCGCGACTCGGTCATCCCGACGCTCCCGATCGGACAGGCCGCGCTCATCGCCGCGCTCGCGCTCGTCGGCACCACGATCACGCCCTATATGCAGTTCTACATACAGGCGTCGGTCGTGGACAAAGGCATCGACAGAGATCAGTACCGGTTCGAGCGCGTCGACGTGCTGCTCGGCGCGATCCTCACCGGGCTGAATGGGTTCTTCATCGTCGTCGTCGCCGGCGCGGTCCTGCATCCCGCCGGCATCCATGTGGATTCGGCGGCCGATGCGGCGCAGGCGCTCGGGCCGCTCGCCGGCCAACAGGCGCAGCTCCTCTTCGGCGTCGGCCTCTTTGGTGCGTCGCTCCTCGCGGCGACGATCATGCCGCTCTCGACGAGCTATGCGATCTGCGAGGCGTTCGGATGGGAGTCCGGGATCAGCAAGAACTTCCGCGAGGCACCGGTGTTCATGGGTCTCTTCACGCTGCTCGTCGTCGTGGGAGCGCTGATCGTGCTCTCGCCGAGCGTGCCCCTCATCCCGGTGATCCTCGTCTCGCAGAACGTGAACGGCTTGCTCCTGCCGATTGTGCTTGTCTTCATCCTGAAGCTCGCCGGCGACCGCCGGATCATGGGTGACCACGCGAACGGCCGCGTTTCGCAGTGGATCGGGATCGGGACCGCCGTCGGCGCGTCGGTCCTATCTATCGCTCTGGTAGCGATCACGATTGTCGGAGCCGCCCCCTAGTCCGACTCCCAATCGCGGGGCGAGAATTGACGGCGTGAGTCGATTGTTCGCTTCGTCAAGTCGTGTGCCGGGTTGCGTCCTCGCAGTCTTTGTCCTGGCGACCGTCGGCTGTACGCCCGAAAAGGCCCCGACCACGGGAGGATCGGCGACGCCCACGAGGTCGGATGCCACGATCGTCGTCGGCACGACGCGCCCGACCCCGCCCCCTTTGTCCGCCATTTCCAGCGCCACCCCGCTCGCATCAGCTTCTCCCGACCCCGCCGGTGGCATTCGAGCCAACGCTCTCGGAAAGCTCACGGGCAACTGGATCTTCGTCGGCAAACAGGTGCCCTATCCACACAACATCTGGGCCGAGGTACAAATCTGGGCAATCCCGCTCGACGCCGGCGAACCGCGGCTCGCGTTCACCTATGACGTTTCTTTGGGTGGAATCCCCGAGGCGATCTTCGACAACACGCCGTATCTGCGGAGGCAGTTCTCGCCGGACGGCACGCGCATGGTGGTCTCAGTCGCCGGACAGCTGATGGTGGTCGACATCGCCACGGGACAAGTGCGGCCTCTCGGCGTGCCGGGATATTTCCCGGCATGGAGCAAGGACGGCTCGCAGATCGCTTTTGTCTTCTACGTTCCATTCGACCAAGTCACGCCACCGGAGGAAGCGATCTTCGCTATATCACCGTCTGGTGGACCGGTGAAGGAACTCGCCCGGGTCGGCTATGCGCGGCAGGCCGTCGAGTGGTCGCCCGACGGGTCGACCGTGATCGTCGCGACCATGGACGGGATAGCACTGGTTGACGCGGGGAGCGGTCGGGTCGTCCGGCACCTGCCCGAGACCGCCGCGAACAGATCCTTTGCGAGCTGGCGCGCCGCTACACCGCAGATCGTGATCGCGGCAGGAGCTTGCGACCAGACATCGACCGCGCTTATCGGACTCGACGACGCAAGGGCTTCTGAGCGGACCTTCCTCGACACCGGAGAACGGTGCCCGGCTTTGACTACTCAGGACCCGCGGTGGAATCCGGTGTCCCGCGACGAGCTCTTGTATGTCGCGACACGAGCCAGCAGCGGTGGGATGCCTTACGAGTTCCGAGCGCACATTTTCAACACCGCTTCGGGACGCGACACCACCCTGCCGCTCGATGCATACGAGGCCACGTGGACCTGGGCAGGCGATGCCGTCGCGTATCTCAGGAAAGCTGGCGGCTTCTACGGAGATTCCGTCCGTGTCTGGCGACGGGACGGCAGCGGCGAGCGTGTTCTATTGACGGACACGGAAAACACGAGCTTCTTCAGTATCGCGTCGCTGGGCTACTAGGCCCGGTCCCACCTCGCCCGAACGGGGGACGATGTTTCCCCCGCTGGGGCGTTCTCGCCGTCCGCCAGGCGGGCGAATCTCTCGCCGTGGCTATGGCGCTCGACGTCGCGATCCCGGTGGTCGATCCGTACGGCAGTGTCTTCCGGCTTCTGCGGTCGGTGGAGCTGCCCTTCTCGCTGTTTCGCGTGGAGGACACCTCGGAGATCGCGGCCGATGCGCCTTTCGCCATCCTGAGCTCGTACGGCAAAGCGGACGCGGCGGCGGTGGAGGAGCTTGCTGGCCGCGTCCCGACCGTCGTCTATGCGGTGCAGGTGCGCGCGAACGAGCCCGCGCCGCTCATGCGGGCGATGGCCTACGTGAGCGATCGGATGCCGGTGGGTCTCATCCGCGACGTCATCGTGTCAGCGCTCTCCCGCGCGTCCGTCTAGCGCAGCCGCCTTACTACCGCGGCTCCTCGAGCACTTCGCCCGTCGCGTCGAGATAGCGATCCGGGTTCTCCTGAAAGATCCGTTTGCACTTGAGCGAGTCGAACGCGTAGATCCGGCCCTCGTACCGCACGCGAATACCGCCTTCACCAAGCGGGGCGCCACAGATGACGCACCGAGAGGCGCTCATGCCGGCTCGACCTCGAGCAACGGCTGATGCGCCCGGACGAGCTGCCCGTTCTCGGCGAAGATGCGGCGGACTTTTCCCGACGCTGTCGAGCGGATCTCGTTGAAGAGCTTCATCGCCTCGATGAGCCCGATGACATCGCCGGACACCACGTTCGAGCCCACTTGCACGAAGGCTTCCGTCTGCGGCGAGGTTGCGCGGTAGAAAATCCCGGTGAGCGGGGCGTTCACAGTCGGCAGCTCCTTCGCCGGCGCGGCCGGTGCGGCGGGCGCGGCGTTCGGGGCCTCGGTGGTGCCCGAAGCGCTCGTGGCCACGCGGGCACCGTCTCTTGCGACGCGGACGCGTACACCGCCGCGCTTCACCTCGAGCTCGCTCACTTCGGCGTGCGCGAGACGCTCGAGCAGCTCGGTCACGAGGGCGTTCGCGTCGGCGCGGACTTTCCGCGGATCAGGCATCAGGCGGCCTCGCGGCTGATGACGAGCGCGACGTTGTGCCCGCCGAACCCCATGGAGTTCGAAAGCGACAAGTCGACCTTCGCCTTTCGCGCGCGATTGGGTACGTAGTCGAGGTCGCACTCCGGATCGCGAGTCTCCTGATTGATCGTCGGCGGGAGCAGTCCGTTCCGCATGCCGAGGATGCAGAGGGCGGCTTCGATCGCGCCTGCGGCGCCCAGTGTGTGCCCGGTCATCGATTTCGTCGACGAGATCGCGAGCTTGCGCGCGTGATCCCCGAACACCGTCTTGAGAGCCGCGGTCTCCGCGCCGTCGTTCGCCTGCGTCGACGTGCCGTGCGCGTTCACGTACCCGATTGCCTCCGGCTTCACGCCGGCGTCGGCGATCGCCATCCGCATCGCTCTGACCGCGCCCTCGCCACCGGGCGGCGGCGCCGTCACGTGGTAGGAATCCGCGGACATGCCGTATCCGAGGAACTCGGCAAGGATGGTGGCACCGCGTGCACGCGCGAAGTCGAGATCCTCGAGGACGAGGCAACCCGCGCCTTCGCTGAACACGAAGCCGTCGCGGCCCTTGTCGAACGGCCGAGAGGCCTTCTCGGGCGCATCGTTGCGGGTGGAGAGCGCGCGCGCCTGATTGAACGCGCCGATCGCGATCTTGATGAGGCCGGCCTCAGCGCCACCGGCGAGCATCACGTCGGCTTGGCCGCGGCGGATGATCTCCGCGGCTTCGCCGACGGCATTCGCGCTCGACGCGCATGCCGAAACGTGGCCCATGTTCGGGCCTTTCGCACGGTACTTCATCGCGATCTCGCCGGCCGCCATGTCGATGATCATCATCGGGATCAGGAACGGGGAGACCTTCCGCGGGTCTCTGTCGTGGACCAGGACCTGATCGACGAGGGTCTCCACGCCACCGATGCCCGAGCCGAACGCAACGCCGATCCGCGGCGCGAGCTCTGGCGTGATCTCGAGACGGGCCGACCGGAGAGCCTGCCCGGCAGCCGCGACAGCGAAATGCACGAAACGGTCGGAGCGGCGGATCTCCTTGCGCTCCATGTAGTCGAGCGGATCGAAGTCGCGCACCTCGCCCGCGATCCTCGTCTCGAGGCCGGTCGCATCAAAGCGGGTTATCGGGCCGATGCCGCTCCTCCCCGCGGTGATGCCGTCCCAGGTCTTCTCGACCGTCGAGCCGAGGGGGGTGATCATGCCAAGACCCGTCACCACGACACGGCGGCGGTCGCCGTTCTTCATCGGTCGAGTCTAGCGAGGCGGTCCTTTTCTAGAGGGCTTGGAGTCGCGCGATCTGGGACGTCTCCAAGAGCGCCGCGCCGGCGAGAAGCGCGAAGGCCACCACGACGAGCGAGAGCTCCAGCCTCGTCAGCCGGATGTCGCGCAGATACCGGACACGCACGAGGTGCCGGTCGGTAATGCGACGCTGCCTCCAGAGCGAGGCGTTCGCGAGCACGGTCGCGAGGACGACGTACGCGATGAGCTCGGGGATCCCGGCGTGGGAGACGATCGATCGAATGTCCAGCGGCGGGACGCGCGCGCCCGGGACGAAAAGCGCGAACGAATTGGTGCCGAGCGCGATGCCGAACCGCACGAGCCACGTCCACGGAGCGAAATACGCCAGCGAGATCGGCCCGATGCTGTACAGGCTGGCGAGCGCGATGACCCCGAAGCCGAACGCGGCGTTCCAGATGAACAGAGTCGCCGCAACGCCGGCCGAGTCGCTGCGAGCGTCCAACGTCGGGAGCAGCCCGAGCGTGAAGCGCATGGCACCTTCGGGCAACACGACATACGCGACTGTCCATGCGACGACGAAGCCGACGACACCGATTGCGGCGGCGCCTGTGAGGCGTACGAGCGCGCTGCGGTGCGCGAGAGCCTTCGGGAGGAGTGACCAGGTGACCAAGCCACAGTCACGCTACTGACCGGGTGACCCGACGGCCATAGTCCGATCGTGTCGAGCGGATTGCGTTCGGGTGTCAGTCTGGCGAGCGACCCACCTCGTCGGATTCGGTCATTAACACGGGCTTCCCATGGAAGCGCCGGTACATGCGGTCGAAATTGCGCCGGCTGCGCTTAAGCCGCTCGTCTTCGGAGAGGGATTCCCACACGCGATGCGCATGCCGTCGTGCGCAGCCTGCGCCGACGGCCATCACGCGGTAACCGCGCTCGCGGATCGCGAGCGAGACGGCGATGTCGAGATTTCGGTAGAACCGGTAGCGCTCGTCGAAGCCGCCGATCTCGAGCAGGACCTCACGTCGAGCGGCGGCGCAGTAGCCCTGCACCGCTTCGGTCCCTCCGCTCGTCACCTCGTCGAAGTGCTTGAGGTCGCTCGTGCGAAGCCCCCACGGACCGGCTTGGCCCACGCCGCCATCGGCGAGGACCTGCGCCAAGGGGCCAAAGAGATCGCCGGTGATTTCGACTGAGCAATCGAGCATGAGGACCATGCGGCCTCGCGCCAGACGCACCAGGGCGTTGCGGGCCGCGCCCTCGCCCAGGTCACGGTCGGCGAAGTACACCTCGACACGGCCGTCCGGCGCGGCGATGTCGCCGATCTTCGCCTGCACCTCCGCGCGCGAGCCGGAATCGAGAACGAAGACCTCGCCGTCCGCGGGCAGAAACGCGAGCACACCTTTGAGACACCGGGCGAGATCGGCCGGGTACTCGCGCGTGACGATCCCGACAGTCCACGAGCGCGTCGGCGCTTCGCCGCGCCGATCGGGAACCTCCTTTGCCGACGAGATCGTCTTCCGCTCCCGCGCCGGAACGCGGAGGTCGCCACGTGACAGGACCGCTCGATCCGCGGCTTGATCCTCGACGCGGTAGCCGTTGAACGCCGCGCGGAGATCGTCGGCCCGTTGGAAATCCCTCGCGGCGCGGGCCACACGGTGTTCCTCGATCGAGGCGATGACGTCCCGAGGTGCCTTCGCGTGCTCGGACGCGACGGACGCGAGATCGAGGCCGAGGACCTTGTCTGCCTCGAGGAACACGGCGAGACGTTCGGTGTCGGAGATCGCGCGGTCGATGGCACAGCGCTGAAGCCACGCGACCGCGGCCGGCAGGTTGAGATCGTCGGCCAGCGCGCGACCGAACGGCTCGAGCCACCGGGCGTCGAGCGCGGTGTGCGTCAGTTCGCCTTGGGGCACCTGCGACCAGTGCCGCACGCGCTGGCGGAGGTGATCGAGCGCTTCCGCCGCTTGCCGGAGCGCCCCGTGCGAAAACTGCATGCGGGTGCGGTAGTGCGTGAGCAGGCAGAGGTAGCGGAAAGCGAGCGGATCCACGTCGAGCTCCACCAGATCGTCGATCGTCACGGTGTTGCGCGCCGACTTGGCCATCTTCACGCCGTCGGCGAGGAGATGCTGCCCATGTAACCAGTGCCGGACCGACGGGTGGCCGTACGCGCCCTCGGACTGCGCGATCTCGTCCTCGTGGTGCGGAAAGATATTGTCGACGCCACCCGTATGAAGATCGAAGCGTTCGCCGAGGTACTTGGTGCTCATCGCTGAACACTCGATGTGCCATCCCGGAAACCCGCGGCCCCACGGTGACTCCCACGTGAGCGCCCGCCCGGCCTCGGCCTTCTTCCAGAGCGCGAAGTCGACGGGGTCGTGCTTGTCGGGATCGATCTCCCCGCGGACGCCCTGCCGGAGCGCTTCGCCGACGTTGCCCGACAGCTTTCCGTAACCGGCGAAGCGCTTGACGGCGAAATAAACCGCGCCTTCGACTTCGTACGCGAGGCCCCGCGCGATCAGTCGCTCGATGATCGAGATCATCTCGGGCACGTGATCGGTGGCGCGAGGAAAGCGCGTAGCCGGGAGGATCCCGAGTCGTCGTTCATCCTCATGGAAGCGCGCCTCATAAAACTCGGCGATCTGCTTCGGGGTCTTTCCCTCGGCGAGCGCGGCCGCGATGACCTTGTCCTCGCCTCGCTCGACCGCGTCCTGGCGCATGTGACCGACGTCGGTGATGTTCTTCACCGCGACGACGGTGTTGCCGAAATACTCGAGCGTCCGGCGTATCCAGTCCGCAAGCAGGTAGGAACGCAGATTTCCGAGGTGGGCCGGCCGGTAGACGGTCGGGCCGCACGTGTACATCCGCACCTCGCCGGCTCGCTCGGTGGTGAGCGGGACGACGCGCCGCTGAAGGGTGTCGTAAATGCTGAGCTGCACGACCTCCCCTCCCAAAGAGGGTAGCGGTCACCGTCCGGCGGAGCGCTGTCCGAGAAGACGCTCGATCATGGAGGCCGAGATGGCAACGGAGCTGTTTGCGGCGATCAGAGGCGGCGACGCGACGGCGGTCGAACGACTCCTGGAGCTCGACGGCGGGCTCGTCGACGCTCATGACGAGAACGGTCTGTCGCCGGTCCTTGCGGCGCTCTATCACGGCCACAACGACATCGCGAAGGCAATACTTGGACGACGGCCGAACCTCAATGTCTTCGAGGCCGCCGCGGCCGGCGATGTGGCTCGCGTCCGCGAGCTCGTGGGAGGCGACCCGGCGCGAGCGAACGGCACCTCGCCCGACGGGTACTCCGCTCTCGGACTCGCCGCCTTTTTCAAACGGCGTGATGTCGTGCGCTACCTCCTCGAGTCGGGCGCCGACCCGCGTCCGGCCTCGCGCAACGGCGGTTTCACGCCGCTGCACTCGGCCGTGGCCACTGATGCCGGCAGTGCGGACGTCGAGATCGTGCGGATGTTGCTCGACAAGGGGGCCGACCCTAACGCGCGGAGCCAGTCGGGATCGACGCCGCTCCACACGGTCGCGTTCACGGGCGACCGCGCGAATTTGGAGCTTCTGATGAAACATCGCGCCGATCCGTCGATCCGAAACAACGACGGGAAGAGGCCGCAGGACATCGCGACCGAGCGCGGCCACGCTGCTGCCGCTCGCGCTCTTACATCGCGCTAGAGGAAGTTGAAGGATGCGACGATCGCGTCCAGCTTGTCGCGGCTGGCGCCCGGCGGGACGGGCATCTGGTCGTTGACGATCTCATCGAGCACGTACATCCGGCCCTCCTTCGCGACGAGCCACTTGAACGGCCGGCCTTCGGCGCTCGTGACCCTGACCGCGGGACGGCCCGAGATCGTGGTGTCTTCCACCTTTTGACCCGCGAAGAACCCTGCATGGCCCGAATCGACCCACTCGCGTGGGCTCATCGAACCAGCATTGGTCCAGACTTCGACCGTGACGACGTAGTTCCACGCCGGGCAGCTCGTCTCGCACGGGCTTGATGTCGCCCGCTCGTCCTCGAGCGTCCGCGCGGTGAACGCGTCGGAAGCCTTCGGTTGCTGCGGCTCCGGTGGAATCGACTTGAACGAAAGCAAGTCCGAGTGGCGGTAGGGCGGGGGAAGTACGAGGCTGTACTGCCATGTCGTGTTGACATACGGAGTGCCCGCGAACGTCGCCGTCGCTGACGCCGATGCGGTCGGGCTCGGGCTCGGGGTGGCGGTCGCCGTCGGGCTCGGTGTGGGCGATGCCGCCCCGGTCGTGTCCTGACGGGAGCGCGCGAAGATCGCGACCACGGCGACGGCGACGATCAGAAGGAGCGCAATAACGAGGAGAACGCGTGCGGCCACGAGCGCCGGCGCTGCAATTGGCGCGCCGCTAAAGGATGGTCTGCCCCAGTGCCGAGGCGACCAGCTCCACCGCGAGCGCCGCGGTGCGGTTGCCCTGATCGAGGATCGGATTCACTTCCGCGATCTCGAGCGAGCGGAGCTTCCCCGATGCGGCGAGCATCTCCATCGCGAGCTGGGCCTCGCGGTAGGTGAGGCCCCCGCGGACGGGCGTGCCGACGCCAGGTGCTTCGTCCGGATCGATCGCGTCCATGTCGAGCGACAGGTGGATGCCGTCGCCTTTCGAGGCGACCGCGATCGCTTTCTCCATCGCCCCGCTCATCCCCAGGCGATCGATGTCGGCCATCGTGATCGGGGTCACGCCGGCGGACTTGATGTTCTCTTTCTCGCCGTCGTCGACGCTGCGAAGGCCGACGAGCACCCCGTTGTGACCGTCGACCGAGCCGCGAAGCTCCTTGGGGAACGGGTCCGCCGCGAGACCGAACGCGACGGCGAACGGCATCCCGTGC
>Ga0209378_1002493_pt1 | contig 12657 bp, 12 predicted proteins | sample GraSoiAngelo_156_FD_186170 | JGI IMG/M metagenome (GOLD analysis project Ga0209378, IMG submission 186170) | Grasslands soil microbial communities from the Angelo Coastal Reserve, California, USA - 14_1009_13_40cm (SPAdes) (version 2) | ecosystem: Environmental > Terrestrial > Soil > Grasslands ... | reverse complement strand
GATTCACCATATAATGCCAAGGAGAGAGAAGAAACGTTCGAATCACGAGGCTCGGAAGCCAAGAGGAAGATACGGTGCTGGACTTGCGGAAAAGCTACCACTCATGAGGTGACTTGGCGGTTCGGTGGCAGATGCTACTTGTGTCGAGACTGTGGGGAAATCGTGGTGGAAAAGCTCGAATCATTCCAGAAAGAATAGACAACGAACGTCCCCGGAGCTAAACTTAATAGTTTGAAAGAGTAAATACGTTTTGCCCGCGTTGTAGGCTTAGACTTGGTACGCGATTCCCGCTTCATGCGGATGATGGCGGTTCCGAGCAGCGAAGATGCGGGCACCCTACTTCACATGGACATTTCTTACCAAGGTCTATGTCTGCAACAGATGCGGTGAGTTCAGAGATTACCCGTTTTACTACAAGGACTATATGAAAGACCCAGGCTATTCTCTTGGAATCCGCCGTCGTTCCTACCGATAGGCTGGCAGTGATTACGACACAAGTAGACGCCTAATCTCTCTCGTTCCACTTCTTGGGCTTTCGAAACTGCATGGTTCCAGCGGGAGTCGTTAGGATGTAAGCTAAGGGCTAGCCTTTGCACACATCTCAGAACAGCATGAACCACGGAAGATTCGCTGAAGTTGCGCGCTACTCTATCAGTTAAGTGATCTCAATTTTTGGCTGTCAGTCATGCCTTCCTTGGAGAGGAATGCCGACTTCTTCGCCCGCTATCTATCAGTATGGTGCTGGACGTGCGGCAAGGTCACAACCCACGAGATAACTTGGCGTTGGGGTGGAAAGTGCTTCATGTGTAAGGAATGCGCCAATATTGTGGTGGAAAAACTCTAACATGCACTGGACCCCAACGGAGTATCGAAACGCAACCACCGGCTGCGATTCCCCGTGCTAGCCGAAACTTGCATGGCTGCTTTTTCGTAGCGTAATGCCTGGCGTTACTGTTTCTCAATCTTTCCGGTAACGATTCCAAAAGATAGAACTTTATTATTGCCATTCCCTCGGTGGAAAAATGTCGGCAAAGTCTGAGCAGACAAGTTTGGTCTTCGTGAACATCAAGAGCAGAATGCACCAGGCCATTTCTCAGCTGAAGCACATTACCAACGTTGAATCCGTCACCCCGGTAACGGGCAGATTCGACGTTGTGATCAAGCTAAGAACAAATGATCCAGAGAAAGCATTCAACGCCGTCGAGAAGATCAGAGAGATCGACGATGTAACGGCTACGCAGACAGGTCTATCACTCCAGCACGTGTCGAGCCCTCACGAGGGAGAACGGGAACAGCCCATCGCCTTCTCATTGATGAAGGTGAAGGGAACGATCAGTGAGATTCTTCACAAGCTGAAGAGCTTCCCGAACTTTCTCGAGGCCAACGTCATCCCCGGAGAGTTCGATATCGTGGCAGCGTTCCGTGGCCATAACCCCAAAGAAGTCTTGGAAACCTCCGTCGACAAGATCGGCAGCATCAACGGAATAACAGCCAACGAGACCCTGATCGCCTGGAACCCTACGGCAAGCGAGAGTCGCTAGTAGCTCACCGAACCGGAAACCCCCCCCACCCCCTTTTTTCCTGGCATGTGAACGCCATGTTTGTCTGGGTTTATCGCCTAGCGACGTGGGCGACTACCGAACAGACTGAGAAGAAAAGCATAGATTGCTTCAACAGCGATCTGGGCTAGCGTATCTAGCCGCAACCGCCAGGGCGAGGAGGGGAGCCCCGAGCGAGGCAGCCTATGGGGATGAACAGAAAGGCCTTCCTTGAATTATTAGCGCTGCCAGATAACAGATGCTGGGGTCCTATTCCGCAATCGCTTAAGATAACCCTTCGACGGTGGCACGCGCAAGATCCATTTCTGAAATATTGACGAACTGGAAAGGGCATGAGGACTCCGTAAAGGACCATGAACCTTCACGATAATATTTCTACCCTCGGGCTATCTTGCAGAGATTGTTTTGTGACCGATGATTCGTCATAGGCTAGGTCTTATTCTCTAATTGGACCGCCCCTTCTTCTTCGCCCTGTTCAAGTCGATCACGAACTTCAAGAACTCTTGTAGGAGTCCTGGTGCATGGTAACGGACGAATTTACGAATGGATTGCTCCGGGTCATCCTCGATCACGAAGTGAGCTACCTCATCCAACAAGACGAACCATTTGCTGTACCGGATAAGTGGATGAATGATGCTGTCCGCGGCAGCGTTCAACTCGCCCCTCGTGTAGATTGCATTGTTCCTTCGCGTGCGCCGCTTTCGACGATTATTCTGAGTGACGAGTAGGCAAATGATCAGGGCAACCATTCGGATTCTGGATTGTGTCAGAGTTACGGCAGACTCCAACCTGATCTAGAGGATTGGTTTTGGAGAGACTGTCCGCACTCTCGACAGTACCGTTGCCCAGCTCTTATCGGGAAACTGCATTGTGGACATCTCTGCTCATTGGCGGAGAGTATTTCGCGTCTGTCTGGTGATGTGATTGGGTAACCGCATTGATTGCAGAACCTATCGAACATACTCACAAGTGGTGCCAAGCACGTTGCGCATAGGAATCCAGGAATAGGATACTTGGCTATGATTGAGTCTATCGCTATTGCGACTCTGTTCAATAGTTGGTTCTTATTGAGAAGGCTAATGGCCGTGGCTGCGAAACCGATGCCGGTGACCGTGCCTAGTGCTATGAGTCCGCCTGTGAGATAGTTGGTTTTTCGTTCTATACGCTGGAGTTGGATGGTTTGAACTTCGTTCTTCTCGGTCCCATCTTCCGAGGATGCAGATAGGTGGTTCCAGATAACTTTCACTCGGGGCTTCATTGATTGAAGCATGTAGGGGCCGGGGCCGTGCTTGGCGATGGCTTGCTCCCATGTGATCGGCTCTGTAAGTGTCTCGACCTTCTTAATGCGACCGTCTGGGAGCTTCTTGAATAGTACATACTTCTGATTCGGATAATCGACTGATGCAATAATCGCGAAGATGTAAAAATAAAGGATGAAAGAAAAAAGGGGGGAGATTACGGAGATGTTGGCTGTCAAGGTTGTGCGTCCGGCTAGGTTGCGGGCGGTGGATCGACGAGCTCGACTAGTTCTTGGATCAGTTTCTTGTCTTTGCCGAGTAGGTGTAGGCCCGTCATCATTTCGACCTCGCCAGATTTTGCCAGTTCAGCTCTCTGTTCGTCGCTGAGTTTCCGGAAGCTATCGCGTAGTTGGCTGATTTTTTGGCCGACCATTTTGCTGCGTTGCCATGGGTCAGACTCTGCCTCAAAGCGCAGCAGGAATTCCGTGTCATCTTTGACGCTCCGGGTCCTGCAGCCCTTTGACCATGTGGCTCATCCAAGCTTGGTAGCCTTGACGGCCCTGAACCGCTCCTAAGAACCACATGCGTTGTTTGGCGTCGATGCCACTGAGCCACTTCCAGCTAGCCCAGCCGCTTGAGACTTTTTGTATTCCTTTCGCCATGTTTTTTCCGAGACTGCATGGGGCCTTCCGAAAGGATAGGATTAACGACAAAATCAGGGGTTCAAGACTTACCGCTATCTCAGTCCGATATCGAGAAGATGAACGAACTCTACGCTACTATCGAGACTGCTGTCGACAGCCTTGAGTTAAGCAAACCTTGGCTAAAAGAATTTGCCCGCAGGGTTGCAAACGGAGACATACATGTTCCCAGCCTAATGAGCTTAGTCTTCAAGATAGCGGGTGACCCTCTGCCCAGACTATTGTCTCCTGATTCGTTTCAGGACTTTGCTTCAGGGTTGGATTCTAGAGAGAGGGAGTTCACAGCCCAAACTCTGCACAATGAACCCGAATGGTCTCATAAGTCGATTCGTACCTTGGAGCGAGGCTTTGGCCGCCTTCAAAGGTTCGGAGTTGTTCTGTCGAGGATCAAAGGCAGGTGGGGCAAACGCGGCTCGCCGTCTAGTGACTATGGTCGAACGGCTTACCACTATCGTCTCAACCCTCTATCGAGAGGTCCGGCGACTATCAACGATGAAGCGGAGAAGTTAGATCGGGACTTTCTTTATGTAGCGGAGAAGTTCTTGGCGCGCTTGCCTGCATACAGGGGGCTACTCGCACGGGCTCTATCTGTTATGTTCGAACTCGCGTCCAACCTGACTTTCTAGCAATTCTCTGGCAGATTCCCGTGTTCAAAGGATTGTTCGATGAGATCGACGTGGGAATGATAGAACGCTTGGGTAAGCAACTTTCACTTGTTATCCCCGCGGAGTTGGTCCCGATAAGGCTGGTTAGACAACGGCTTCCAGTAGTCGGCGACATTTTGCCTTGGGACGAAGCCAAACGCCTTCGTTTAGAAATTGACCTCGGATAAGGGGAGGGGGAGGGGGGTCGTGGGCGTCATTCTTCATTTCCGCGGGATTCCGCGCGCGGAATTAGCGCCTTATCCTTGCATCCATACAGATGCTGGCGGTCAACCCAGAAAAGGTGACCAAAGTTGATTCTCAGAATTCTCTCAAGCTCCTCTTTTCTATCTCTATCATGCAACTCGACCAGAATGTTCCTCACTCTTTGACCGGCCAAAGACTCTCTCATGCCCTCAAGAACCAGAAACTCTGCACCCTCAACATCGATCTTCACGAGATCTGCCTTAGGTTCTGAAAGAAGGCTGTCAAAGGTCATCGTTTCAACCGAAATTGGTGAACCGGCATAGGTTCTATCGGGCGCATGATCGCAAGATCGAAACTCAAATTTCTCAAGTAGTGAACTCGCGCTGAGATTGTCGATCATGGTTCTTGAATCCGAATTAACATAGAATGTGGTTTTGCCATTTTTGTCAGAGAGGGCTACCGGAACGACCCTAACATTTCTGACAAACCTAATTGACGAGCCTCGTTTCAGCCGCCTTAAGTTCGCTGGAACGGGCTCTACAGCGTAGACCTGACGGAAATTATGTCTGAGCAATAATGAATAGAAGCCAACGTTCGCTCCGACATCATAAAAACAATCACCGTGAATGCTCTTCAATACGTTCCTAACGTTCTTCTCGTAGAACCCAAGGAACTGTTTGACAGCCAAATTACTTCTCTTCTCGCACGGCCTCTTTGCGGCACGACCCACTAGCTAAGCGATGGGGGTGAGATCCGTGCTTTTCTGACGTTTGAGGCGCACTAGCCAAGGCCGGGAGATTGGGATTCCTTCGAGCCGACAACCATTCCCACAGTTCCCATGAAAGATGGTATCTTTCCATGCAATCCTTTGAGGACCCTGTCATCGTTCGATCTCCAATAAAGAAGTAGGGGCAGTTTTGTTACGTTCCCAGCAAATAGAGCTTCAAATCTTGCTTTGCGGATCATTAGGGTGACCTGCGGATTCGTATAGTAAGTTCTCTTCGCATTCGAAGGCGGCAAGTTCATAATCCTGCGAAAAGTCTCGCGACCTCGAACATTCTTCTCGAAGCTGACTGTCACGCGTCCGGTTCGTTTCAGAACCCTATGGGCTTCGTCCAAGAACACTTCAGGATTGGGCAAAAAATGAAATGACCGCACAGAAACAACGTCGTCGAAAGCGTAGGCCGTGAAAGGAAGATGCTCCGCATCGGCCTGTACTACGTCGCCGGCACCACCCAGTTTTTCTTTTGTTATCCTCGCCATTACTCGGGAGAGTTCAACTCCGACATAATCAAACCCTGAAGAGACGAGGTGGGCTGATACCCGCCCTGTCGCCGTGCCGACGTGAAGAACCTTGGTTCCCTTGATTAGTTCTAGTGTCTTACGCAGTTCGATTTCGGAGAAGAACTTTCCCCCCTTTGTCCGTCCATATCTGATGTTATCGTAGTTCTTCCCTTCGCTGTTGTAATTGTCAATGACATTCTTCTTGCTCGGAGTCGCTATCATATCCATAAGGTTCGTTAGTTTTGGATTCACCTTGGGTTTAGCCCGTCGGCGACTAGGGTTCAACAAGACACCGATCAACAAGAACGCGTTTGACAAGAATCCCAAAAGAACAACTGGCAACAAGTCGGAAGCTGGAGCACTACTCCGTTTCCAAGCCGCAACTACCCGGAGTGGGTTGAGCCGTTTTAGCGCAATCAGAGGATTCTTCGAGGCATATCTCAAGTTGTTTGAGGAGTAATACAAACTACGATTCAAGAGTCCCTTGAAATTGGCGGGAGACCCCAAGTGCCACTCTGTCGCTGGTGAGTACACCATTTTGTAGCCGCGATTGAGGAATCTTTGGTGGAAATCTAGATCCTCTCCAGCGTAGAGGTCTGGGTCAAAGCCACCGACACTATCGAATACATCCTTCCTCACGAATCTGATAGCGACGCTCAGAGGGTCATTTGAGAGAATCTTTCGCCTTGAGGCGACAAGTCGCGACATTGTGGAATCCTTTGAGATGTCTTGATCGTTGATCAGGACCCCGTCAAATCCATCAATTGACTTCACGCAGGACGCGATTACGTCGGGACCAAGCCTATGATCAGCGTCCAGAAAAAAGAGATATTTGCCGTTTGCGAACTTTGCGCCCAAATTCTTTGCCACAGATCTTTCGCCATCATGAGAAATTACGAGTGCTCCCATTCTCTGCGCGATTGCCTTTGTCGAATCAGTACTGAAGCAGTCTACCATGATGATCTCGATTGGTCTGTATGATTGCAAGGTTATTGATCTCATGCAGTCGGCAATTGTGTGAGCGGAGTTTCTTGAAGGGATAACAACAGACACTAGTCGTTCGTGATCGAACCTGGAGGGCTGTAATCCTTTGTCATTGACTGGGCCATGAAGCCCTTGATTAGCGTGGGGCATCAATAAACACCAAGAATTCTGCCTGCGCCGACAATTACAATCCAGAAGTACAGTTGAAGATAGAGCAAGACAGTCAATGGAACAATTTCCAGCCTAAACGATTTGAGTTTCTTGGAAAAAGAGTAACCGCAAAGCATCACTATCATTGTTGTTGTCATAACGGCATAAAGAAAAACTGACCCTGGAATACTTTCAACATATCCAAGAATGAATGCAGTGCTATTCCCGATCAACATGTACGCAATTCCTTGCAAAAGAGTAATGGTAAGAAACGTCGCCACTGCTCCGAACAAATATGCAAAATATTGAAGGCCTGTACGACCCGTGAAGGAACCGTACAAAATCCCGAGCGGGATGAGCCATAACAGCCATTGAGGTTGTGAAGCTGAAAAGAGGTTGAAGGCTATTCCCGCCACAAAAGTCCACTTCACGAAAAGGATTGGGCGCGACTGTTTCGCTCTAGCTGACTCGTAAGAATATCCGACGCAAGTCAAGGCTACTGCAACTGGGAGAGTCGGCAGAATGCCACTGGGTTCAATCTTGAGGATCTCCCCGATCAGGCCATAATGCGTTCCCCCAATCCCACTACTCAGCCCTATAAAGCGATAAACTAGCACTTGAAGAAAGGACGGAAAGCCTCCAAGTAGAAACACGGGAAAAAGCGCAACCGCAACTATGGCAAGGCCTCCAAGGATTTCCAATGGAAGCTCATCCCGAGAACGACGCCGAATAATCGAATCACAGACGGCCAGCGCAAAAGAAACAAACCCGAACAGCTTGAGCGAGCCGGAGACGACAAAAGCAAGAGTTGATGTGGTTCTGCTATTTCGAGTTGCGAAGATGTAAAGTCCCAAAATTAGAGGAAAGAGCATCATGGAATCGTATGTCCCCCACACTGCCGACAGGAGAATTGGGAATGGATTCAGGAAGAAGAGCGTTGCAGGAATAAGTTTCCGGGTAAAACTCAACAATACAACAAATATGCCAGCGTCACATAGGATCGAAGGTAGTTTCAAGAACAGACTCTCTATCATCATTGCTGTATGGTAATAGTACTGGAAGTCAGGCATGCCTGCGAGCCTGAGCAACTGGTAAGGTGCGTAGAACAATAGCTGCACGTAGTAAACTGTTGGAAGCGTTGGAAAATATTTCAGGTCGATGGTGCTAGTCTGGTAGAAGAGCCGCTGTGACGTTACAAATAGGGCGATATCGCCAGGATGCCCGGTGAAAGGTGCGAGTCCGAGCCGAATTCCGAGTCCACACAGAAGAACTGCACTAGCTATCTTGGTTAGTTTCATTGGAGAACAACCTTGATACTAGAATAACTACTGCTACGGGCGTTACAAAGAGAAAGATGAGATAGTAGGCAAGAATAATGCTTGGATCGATATCAGTTGGTGCAGAAGTCGAAGGAGCTTGGCTTAGATATCGAACCGAAAAACCCCCCAGCTGGAACGATAGAAATGAACCTCTGATTGGAGATAGCACAATCAAGAACGTATTATTGCCCGCCAGAAGAGGGGGATAGTTTGTTATTTTGCTAGCCGAAAAGGTGGCGATATTGTATGTCAGTGACGGGGCAGAATACTCGAATCCTTGACCGACTACTGTTAAGCCGTGCATGTAATATACCGTGTAGTCAAGGTCAGCGGTGCCTCTGACATAGTAGTCGACGTATCCTTGGGCGAATTGGTTGTCTGTGTAACCCAGATCGTTGGTAGAGTTTAGGGTCAGAGTTATTTCGTCTATTGTGTCCTGAACCGGATTGGCGGCGTTGAATGGATACTGATTCGGAGCAACGACCCTTAATCCGTACACATTTAGAACGAACTGTCCCGTTTGGCCGGGCGTCGCTTCAATGTAGAAAAGTAGACTGGTTATGCTGGACCCCCCGGCTGAGAAGATCCCGTTAACCTTGTAGGCCTCTAGAATGGCGCTTATTGTGAAGTTCTCTGTCCGGCCTAGTCCGCTCCTATGCTGAAGGTATGATGATTCAGACCATGCTTGAAATGGGGTCCCTGACCCGTCCTCTCCAGCGACCCTGATTCCGTAGTGTATTCCAACACTTGCCTCTAACGAGATGAAGAGCACTGGATTTTGTGCTAGTGAGAAATTCACTGATCGGTAGAGGTTAACGGCTTGAGGGTATGATTCTGATGCAATGGTGGCATTCAGCTTTAGTACCCCATTTGCTGAAATGCGAGCAGTCATGTTAGGCTGAGAATAGCCAACGTGCCATTGTGAGGCATTAGATAGTGGATCCTGCCAGATCGTGTCATTGAGGCGAATATAGTTGGCAGATTCGAGACTATTCAGGTTGGAAACGTTTAGGACAGTTGTCTGCTGGCTCTTGCCTCGGAGAACTACAACCATGCTTGCCATTACGACAATGGCTATGATAAGCAGAGCATACAGATTCCTAGATCTCAAAGCCTGATCACGTAGTGGAAATCCGCAGATAACCGGTTATACTCGGCGTTCCTTATTTTTCTACCTCTTCCAGCAGCCTGGAAGCTGATCGCTCAAGCGTGAATTTCTTGACAATATTCTCTCTGGCGTGCTGGCCCATCTCGTGTCTCAAGCCTTCATTGTCTAGTAGGGTATTCATCTTGGATCCGATGAACTGGTGGTCTAGCGGGTCTACGATGTATCCTGTGACTCCGTCAACCACCACTTCTGGCGGACCCCCATGGTTCGTCACTATCGATGGTTTCGAGAATAGTCCAGCTTCTACTGGTGTGAGTCCGAACGGCTCGTAGAGTGAGAGGTGTACGAGGAATTTGCATCCTCCGTACGCCTGAGCTAGGTCTTCTTCACGGTCCATCGTTCCTCTGAACTCTATCGGAACGTCAAGCTCGGACCCTAAATCCTTCAGATTACTCATCTCCTGCCCGTCGCCGATAACCATGACCTTCGACGATCGAACATGGGCCGCCGCCCGGATCATGCTCTCCACATTCTTGAGAGGGATAAGCGATCCTACAATCAACATGTAGTCCTCTTCTCGGATATGGTTCTTCGATGCGAGTCGTTCTAGCAGTGGGTCGGCCGCTGGATAGACGACACTAGGCGTCTCTCCTAGATGGTAGACGCGTTCTAGGAATTTCGAGAGGAAGAAACTGTTGGCGATGATTTTCCCGTATCCTCGTACAGTCTCAATATCCACCGCTTTGGCAACACGAGCTGTGAGTCCGTACAGTTGGTCTGAGAGCAGCATCTTCGCCAACAGCCCGCCGTAGAACTCGCCCCCGGTCCTTCTCACTGTCGGGCTTATGCGTCGATAATCAATCCCGGTGATTATCTCTTCCCATGCCAGTTCGAACATGGACCCTGAGTACCAGACGATTCTCGGGCCGAGAACCTTGGAGAGGTAGAAGGCGAGAACCGGTTCAATGTGGTGGTGGATGATGATCTTGTCATACTGTTTCAGCTCTTCCAAGAACTTCTTTAGTAGTCGGAATCGTTTGGGACGATTAAGAATCGCTGTGGGAATACTTCTGATAGGCTCCCCGTCCAGCCTATCCTCCCAGCCCCGCGACATCGTGCCCGTATAGTAGAATGTGACATCCGTTCCCATCCTTCTCATCTCGATGTAGTGGCTGAGGGCCAGCCGCTCTGCTCCCCCGAACCTGCCGTAGGACTGTTGGAGTATAGCGATACGCATTGGCGAGAGCGTTAGCGCCTTTTCCTTCACTCTTTATTCTTATCGGCAACCGAGGATCTATCCGGAATTCCGTAGACTCGCTGAGACACCAATATACGAGCTTTAGAGGAGTAGTATGCCTTGCAGAGCGTAGTTCGCGCACAGCACGAGCATGAGGACGATAATCACCCCAGGCCATCGAATCTCCTTGGTCCCAAGCACGGGCAGGAACAGCAGGGCGGCAGCCAATAGAACCGGGATGGGCAGATTATAGACAATCCTTGTCTGGTTGTAGCTGTCGAGGATGAGGAATGGTATTGAGGCTGCTCCGACCCAGAGGAGGACTAGTCGTTCAAACCAGTCCTTGAACCGGAGAGCGAAACAGGCGAATAATCCTACTCCTAGGATAATCCAGCTCGCCAAGAGTCCACTGTGGGTATAGAGCAGCCCGTCTACCAGGTTGACCCAGAACGAGGATGCGTCAGCGCTGGTCGGCAGTTTGGTCGCGAGATCAGCGGCTACTGAACGGGTCGCGAAGATAGTGCTCTTCAGGACATCCAGAGCTATGCCAGCGATGAGGATTCCAGCTATTGATTTGAGGTGGACTGAGAGGCGTGTCTCTCTCCAGACTGTGAGTGTGAACACTAGGCCTGTTGTGGCTATGAGGACCCAGGTCCAGGGATGGGTAAGGAAGAGCGCTATTGAGAGAGCGAACATCCCGCTGTATTTTGGGGCTGAGGGCGACTTTGAGAATAGTAGGAGTAGGGTCAGGAAGAGATAGGCGAAGACTAGCGCGAGCATGTTTGCGTAGTATCCTCCCCAGAGTCCGACTGGAATGTAGAATGTGAATGGTGTGAAGAGTGCGGTCAGTCCTGCGAGGCTCGCGTTTCCCTGTCCGAACCGGACGAAGGCGTACGTTGACAGTGCTAGTAGTGGTGCTAGCAGCATTGGCAGATACTCGATGATTTGTGAGGGTGAGACTCCTAGCGACGCGACCATGTACAATATTACTAGGAGTAGTGGTCTGGAGCCATCGAGGCCTTCGACGAACGAGTACTGGAGCGCTTGGGGAATTGGTTTCGACAGCATCAGGCTGATCCATGTGACATAGGTCGGACTGTCTACTCCGACGAGAGTTCCGTTAGGATTCAGGTCAGGCCGGTATGGGACGAAGGCGAGAAGAATACTGGCAGCTAGGCTGATGATGAGCAGCAGTCTGGGACGGGATAGAATCTTGAATGTCCGGGCTGATTCTGAGAGAGATCTAGCTCTTACAGACGCGAATACTTTCTGGAAGGGTTCCGAGAAGAAATGGACGATGGATCTGGCAGTGGACGAGTATCGAGTCGCCTCTCTCGCCACGAGCCGCGGTAACCAGGCGTAGAGGAGCCCCAGCAGGAATACGGTCGAGAGTGGCGAGAGTAGGAAGTAGATGTCCGTGTTGAGGTTGGAGACTCCGGGATCTTGAATGTAAGGGAATAAGGCGAGTATTGCGAGAACTAGAACTTGGAAGGAGAGTACGATCAGGATTACGCCGGTGAAGATGGCCTGGCGTTGCGTCATCAGACGATTCCTCTGAAGGATTGGTGATACTCCTATTATGCTTCCAGCAGTGTTCCGGTCGATGGATGCTCCACACTAGCTAGCATAACTGTTCTGATGATCAGCTCGTTACATTCTGTTCAAAACAAGCTCTCCGGCTACACTGTCTCCCATGTCATGTGGTATTGACAAGCTGATCAAGGCTCTACCCAGAGTCTCTAACCAGCAACTGGAAGCCTGGTTCACGGTGGTCGTGAAGACCAAGTCTGAGCTGATGGAGGCGAAGAGGTTCCTCAACGGACCTCTCACACGTTTCCACAGGTCGCTCTTGGCGGAGATCCGGGAGAGAGAAGAGAGACTCAACCAGATAGAATAACCGCGCATAGCAATCCGCCTAACCAGAAAGAGATAACGGGATATCCGAGGCTAGCGGTAATAGCCGAAACTGCCCTTCTTTCACGCGCAAGTCTTAAATCGTTAGGTGCCGCCCCGTTGCCTTTGCATTGTCGCCTATCAGACGGTATCTACCGCACCTACTGGTAGGCCTAACGATAAGCCTCATCATGGTAGGAGCCTACGCCGCGGTCGGATTCGCCAGCTCCACAGGCTCAAAGGTGATCTGGTCGAGCAACCCGGTCACGATAAAGTTCACTGCTACAACCGGCAGTAGTTCAGGCAGCGCCACGGACTTTTTCAAGTGCGCTCCGC
>Ga0209378_1002490_pt1 | contig 12668 bp, 13 predicted proteins | sample GraSoiAngelo_156_FD_186170 | JGI IMG/M metagenome (GOLD analysis project Ga0209378, IMG submission 186170) | Grasslands soil microbial communities from the Angelo Coastal Reserve, California, USA - 14_1009_13_40cm (SPAdes) (version 2) | ecosystem: Environmental > Terrestrial > Soil > Grasslands ... | reverse complement strand
ATACCGGACTGTACTACGCCAGGTCAGGCCGTGCGACGTCGCGCAGCGGGACGGGCCGCTGAGGTTTTGGCCGCCACCTTGACCTTGGCGGCACGACTGGCGGCGGGCTTCTCGGCCGGCTTCTTCTTCCCTTGCTTGGTCGCCTCCACCGATGCTTTCAGTGCAGCCATCAGATCCATGACGCGGGGCTCTTGCGCTGCCGCAGGGGCTACCACCTTGAGGCCCTTCATCTTTTGATCGACGATCTGCTGGAAGGCGGCCTTGTAGTCATCGGTGTAGCGCTCCGGCTGGAACGTGTCCGTCAGGTTATCGATCAGCGAGGTCGCCATCTTGACCTCTTTGTCGCTGATCTTGACGTTCTGCGGGAGGTTCAGTTCCTCGGTGGATCGGATCTCGTCCGGCCAATTCAGCGTGTTGCAGAGGAGCGTATTGCCCTCGACCTGGATCAGGGAGAGATGCTCGCGGTCGCGCAATGCGATCTTCGCGACGGCCACCTTGTTCGTGTCTTCGAGCGCGCGCTTGAGCAGATAGAAGGGCTTGACCCCGACATCCTCGGGCTCCAGGTAGTAGGCGGATTTGATGTAAAGGCCAAGCGGCACCTCGTCACGCTCGACGAACTCGACGATGTCGATCGTCCTGGTGGTCTTGAGCGGAAGCTTGTCGAGATCTTCCTCGTCGATCAGGACGAACTGATTCTTTCCGACCTCGTAGCCCTTCAGCACCTCGTTGAACGCGACCACGTGGTCATCAGTCGGGCAATGCCGCTGCTGTTTGATCGGAAGCTGGCAATGGGGACACAGCTGTCGGAAGGACACGGCGCTGTGCGCCTCGGTGGCGAGGTACATGCGGACCGGGATCGCCACCATCCCGAAGCTGATCGCGCCCCGCCACATGGACCGGGCCATTCCACTGATCTCCTTTTCGCTGGGTTGCCCGGATTATACGGCGGGACGCCGAAAAGATGTTCGGATTGCCGTCTCCAGCCGCTGCGCGTACAGCGGCCCCAGCGATTCGTGCTTGAAGTAGGCGTAGACGTCACGGCCACCCGCAAGGAAACCGGCAATCCGCCGCACCCAGGCGGCGCGACGCTGTGGGGAGTAAGTGTCGCGGCGCAGCCGCAGGTAGATGAACGCACCGCGCCCGACCGGCCCGGGCTCCTTCTCCCCATCGCCGTGGACGAGCGAGGCCCCGAGGCGCTCCAGCAAGGCGGACACCTCCGGTGTGTGCCAGGAGCGGTGGCGGAACTGGAAGGCGACGCGCCAGTGGGAGGGGAGCAGGGCCACGATCCGTTCGATCCGGCCCTCATCGAAGGGCGCGGTCGGGGGCAGCTGAAAGAGGACGGGGCCCAAGCGATCGCCAAAGGCCGCGGCCTCCGCCGCCAGCACCCGGACCGCCTCCTCCAGGTTGGGCATGCGGCGGTTGTGCGTGATGCGCCGGTGGGCCTTGACCGCGAAGCGGAAGTCCGGCGGGACGCTTGCGACCCAGCCGGCGATGACGCCCTCCGGCTGCGTCCGATAGAAGGTGGTATTGACCTCGACCGTTGGGAGGTACTGCGCGTAGTAGCTCAGCATCTCCGCCGACTTGATGCGGCGTGGATAGAACCGCCCACGCCAACTCGAATAGGAAAACCCCGACGTGCCGACGAAGAACTGGGGCACGTCCCCGTATTAGAGGTTGGGGACGCCCTTGATCAGGCCCATGAACTCGGCGCGGGTCTTGGGGTCCGTCTGGAAGATGCCCAGCACGCAGCTCGTGAAGACCCGGCTGTTCTGCTTCTCCACGCCGCGCATCTTCATGCACAGGTGGTCGGCCTCGATCACCACCCCCACCCCCACGGGTTCCAGGTATTTCTGCAGGCACTCGGCGATCTGGCGCGTCATTCGCTCCTGGACCTGCAGCCGCCGGCTGTAGAGCTCCACCAGCCGGGGCATTTTGCTGAGACCGACCAGCCGCCCCTTGGGGATGTAGCCGATGTGGACGCGGCCGTAAAACGGCAGCAAATGATGCTCGCAGAGGGAGTACATCTCGATGTCCTTGACGACGATCATGTCCTTGTAGGTTTCGGTGAAGGTGGCGCCGCCGAAGACATCCTCCAGCGTCATCCGGTAGCCACGGGTTAAGAACTCGAGGCTTTCCTTGACCCGCTCGGGGGTGTCGCGAAGCCCTTCGCGCGAGGGATCCTCGCCGAGCAGCACCAACTGGTGCCTGATCAACGCCTCCATCGAGACGGCGTCGCTCGCGTGGTCGGCGGCCTGCGCCATGGCTCCATTATGCGGAGCGGAGCGGTGCGTCAAATTGTCTCCCCGCTTTTCCACGCCGGAGCGGGGCCCCTTAGCTGATGACGTTCATCGGGTCCTGCGGAAACTCGCGCAGATAGGCCTGCATCGCCACCCAGAGGGCCTTGACGGATATCGTCTGGAAGTCCGGACCCCGGTAGCCGGCCAGCGGCGAGGGCGTCTCCGCGTAGGTCACCGTATCGAGCGCGGGATCCTCGTGACTGAAGTCGAAGGCGAAGATCGTGATCATGTGGGTCGCGTTCCACCGGTTCCACCCCGGCATCGTCCGGGTCATCGTCTGCACCATGACCGGCGCACCGTGGCCGAAGGTGGTGATCGCCTGCTGGTCGACGATGTCGCGCACGATCCGGGCTTTGACCTCGTCGAGGGTGGTGATGTGCTCCGCCGTGTAGCGCGGTTGCCCAAGGGCCGGGACCACCACCGGGTTGAGGAAGCCATTGATCGCGGTGACCGCGTTGGCGCCGAATTCGCCACTGTTGGGGTTCAACTTGGATGCTTTGGCGACGGTCTCGATGTCCGGGACGTCGGTCATCCAGGCCGAAAGGAGGACCTGGGTCGCCCCGGCCCCGCAATAGTTGCGGTGGGCCCAGTCCGGTGGCTCGTGGAAGCCGCGAACTTCGACCGCCCCCTGGCCGGGGGAGACCTGGCCGACGGTCAGGGATGGCTGCGGCTCGGGCGTCTCGGTCGCCGCGGGCGATGGCTTGGTGAAGTTGTAGGCGAGCGCGACCGGCCCGATGGGCCGCGTGTTGACCTGCGCGCCAAAACAGGAAGGCAAAAGCGCGGCGAATGCCATCGCCAGCGCAATTTTTATTACTCCCTGTGACATTCCTGTCTCATCCTATCAGTGACGGTATCAGCTGGCCAGACCCTGCGGCCGGTTGTTACAACGGCTCCGGCCACCACCAGGTTATGGCCGGGACAGTATGCCATGGGCGGGTCGTCGAGCTTGGAACGTGATATCCTTCCTATCAATTAATATGAGGACGGAAAAGCGTAAGGGCTTTGTCGGCTTCGTGCAGCGGCTCGGCCCGGGCTTGATCACCGGCGCCAGCGACGACGATCCCAGCGGTATCGGCACCTACTCCCAGGTCGGGAGCCAGTTCGGGTATGGCCTGCTGTGGCTGGCACTCTTCACCTATCCGCTGATGAGCTCGGTCCAGGAGCTGTGTGCGCGGATCGCGCTCCAGACCGGCGTGGGGTTGGGCGCCAGCCTGCGTCGCAAATTCCCTCGCTGGCTGGTCGGCATCGCCATCCTCGGGCTGCTCGCCGCGAACACCTTCAACGTCGGCGCCGACCTGGGGGCGGTGGCCGCGGCCGGTTCGCTGTTGTCGCGTGGGGCTATTCACGCGTTGTGGCTGGTCGTACCGGTGGCGCTCCTCATCATCGCGCTCCAGGTCTTCGCCACCTATGCCACGATCTTCAAGATTTTCAAGTGGTTGACGCTCGCATTGTTCGCCTATGTCATTACCGCCTTCTTTGCCCACCCCGCGCTGCTGGAGGTTCTCAGGGCGACCGTCATCCCCCACATCGAATTCTCGAAGGATTTCGTCATGGCGCTGGTGGCGGTGCTCGGCACCACCATCTCGCCATACCTCTTCTTCTGGCAAGCGTCTGCCGAGGTGGACGAGTTGGCGGCGGCCGGCGCCACCAACCGCCAGGCGGGCCGTCACGGGCTGCGGCTCTCCGAGCTGCGCGCCGCCAGAACCGACGTCCTGATCGGAATGGCGTTTTCCAACCTCGTGATGTACTTCATCATTCTCACCTCCGCGGCGGTGCTGCACGCGCACGGCAGGACGGGCGTCCAGACCGCCGCTGAGGCCGCTGCGGCGCTGGCCCCACTCGCCGGACCGTTTGCCTTCATCGTCTTCTCGGTTGGCCTCATCGGCGCCGGCCTGCTCGCCATCCCGATCCTGACCGGCTCCGCCACCTACGCGATCAAGGAGTTCCTCGGCTTGCCGGGGAGCCTGGCCAGCACGCCGCGGCAGCGACCGACTTTCTACATCATCCTCACCCTGGCCACGGTGGCTGGCGTGGCGATGAATTTCATGCACCTCGATCCGATCCGCGCGCTCTTCCTTGCGGCCGTCATCAATGGCGTCGTCGCCCCTCCCCTGCTGCTGTTGATCGTGCTCCTGGGAAGAGACCCCGCGGTCATGAAGCGCTATGTCAGCGGCACGCTCAGCCTGGTGCTGACCGCGATCGCCACCGTGTTCATGGCCCTCGCCGCCATCGCGATGTTCGCGACGATCTTTACGGGCGGCTGACGGCACCTAGCCGGATTCTTAGGTCATTCTCATGTGGCCGTGCTTAGATGGTGGCGAGCATGGCTGAGCAACCGCATGTCCTCGTGGTCGACGATGACGCGAAGATCGCGGCGGCGCTGCGTCGTGCCCTGATCTATGAGGGCTATCAGGTGGAGGTCGCGCCGGACGGCCAGATCGCCCTCAACCGCGCCCGCGAGCGCATGCCCGATCTCGCCATCCTGGACATCATGATGCCGGGCATGGACGGGCTCGAGGTGACCCGTCGCCTGCGCGCGGAGGGCGATGTGCCGATCCTGCTCCTTACCGCAAAGGACGGCACGGCGGACCGCGTCAGAGGACTCGACCAGGGCGCCGACGACTATCTGGTCAAGCCGTTTGCTTACGAGGAGCTCCTCGCTCGGGTGCGCGCGCTGCTCCGGCGCCGGGCACCACGGGCTCGCCGCACCCTGCGCTATGCCGACGTCGTGATGGACCTGGCGACGCGCGAGGTCCGCCGGGCTGACCAGTTGATCGCGACGACGGCGAAAGAGTTCGACCTGCTGCAACACTTCATGCGAAATCCTGGCCAGGTCTTGCGCCGCGAGCAATTGCTCGATGCCGTCTGGGGTTTCGACTTTGGGGCGAGTAGTAACGTGGTCGACGTGTACGTCGGCTATCTGCGTCAGAAGCTCGAGCAGGGCGGGCGCCCTCGCTTGCTGCAGACCGTGCGCGGGGTTGGGTACATATTGAAGGAGGAATGAACGCCACTCTCGGAGATCGGACGCCGATCACCGAACGCGGATCCTTTCTCCGACGATCGTCCGGCCGGGTATCGAGCTGGCTCCGCGACCGAACAGGGGCGCGCCGGAAAATTCCCATTCGTGGGCGCATTGCACTCTTCGGCGCCGGCGTTGTCGCGCTCGCCGTTGTGATCTTCAGCTCGCTGGTCTACGTGCTGGTCGAACGAAGCCTCATCACTCAGCAGGACGAGGCCCTTAAGACTCGCGGCGACGAGGTCTTACGAATGCTGGAATCCAGGGGAGGGTTCCGACCCAGTCCCTTCGCGCTGCCGATCGACATCGGGAAGAGCTCAGAAATCTTCGTGGAGATCACCGTTTTCAACCCAAGCCAGGTGTACTCCAGCGGCAAGATCAACAACACCGACCCGATCCTGCCCGCCGACCTGCTTCAGTCCGCGCCATCGGACCACGGCACCATCACAAACGTGCGAGCCGAAAATGGCCCACTGATGCGGGTCTACTTGCGACAGCTGGTCACGCCGACCGGACCGGCCGGGTACCTGGTGGTTGGCAAGTCGCTGTCCGGCATCGAAAGCGAACTGAGCGGGCTTCGGCTCTTCCTGGTTGCTGGCGGGTTGCTCACCCTGCTTGGGGCGGGTGCCGCAAGTTGGTGGTTGGCGGGGCGCGCGCTGCGTCCCCTCGTTGCGATGGCGAATACCGCGGAGGATATCGGGCGAACCCAGGACCTCAGTCGCCGCCTGCCCGAGAGCGAGCCGGACGACGAGGTGGGCCGGCTCCAGCGGAGCTTCAACCAGATGCTGCGGCAGCTGGAGGATGCGTACCACCGGCTCCAATCCGCGCTGATCGCCCAGCGGCGCTTCGTGGCGGACGCGTCGCATGAGCTGCGGACCCCGTTGACAACGATCCGTGGCAATGTCGGCCTGCTGCTCAAACGACAGGACATCGCAACGGATGACCGCCTCGCCGCCCTCAATGACATCGCGGGCGAGAGTGAGCGGATGAGTCGGATGGTGCAGGACTTGCTGACGCTCGCGCGCGCCGATGCCGGTTATCACCTGGACAAGGCGCCCATCGATCTGCTTCCCATCATGCAGGAGGTTACGCGGCAGGCGCAGACGCTTCAACCGCTACGTCGCATCGAGCTGCTGGACGGTGTGCCGGTGCCGGTCCAGGGCAATGCCGACGCCATCAAGCAGCTGCTCTGGATTCTGATCGATAACGCCTTCAAGCACACACACGAGGGCGGCCGGATTCAGCTGCAGCTGGATAACGGTCACCAGGCGGCGCGGGTGATGGTTGTCGATGACGGCCCGGGTATCCCGGCGGAAGACCTTGAGCGCGTCTTCGAGCGCTTCTACCAATCCGATGCGGCGCGATCGGGCGAAGGGACCGGTCTGGGCCTGGCGATCGCGCGCTGGATTGCGAAAGAGCACGGCGGCCAGGTGAGCGCCGCCAACAATCCCCGCGGCGGGGCGGCGTTCACGGTCGAGCTGCCGGTCCAAAAGTCTTAGCGAGCTCTTAGCCGCCTTTCACAGGCGGCTCATCGCTCGCGCGCAGCATGGGTCTCGCATATGCGGGATCCGTTCGCGCCGGACTTCTTCGAGACTCCCGTCGCGCCCGAACCGCCGGCGCCCGTCGAACCCGTTCAGTCCGTTCCCTCCTTTCCCCACCGTCCGGCGCGCAGCATGGCAGCCGCCATGCTCGCCGCCGGGCTGGTCATCGGCAGTGTCGCCGGCGGCGCGGTCGGCGCCGTCCTGGTCAGCCATCGCAACACCGGCACCAGCCCGAGCGCGGTCGCCACGGTGGCCCCCGGCGTTGGGGCACCCGCCGCCTCGCCCGGATCGTTCGCCGCCATCTACCAGCAAGCCAAAAACGGCGTGGTGACGATCAATGCCTCCACCAGCTCGGCCGGTCCACGTTCCTTCAGCCAGGCGGAGGGCTCCGGGATCGTGGTCGACACCCAGGGCGATATCCTCACCAACGCGCACGTGGTATCGGGTGCCAACCAGATCCGCGTGACCTTCAGCGACGGCCGCACGACGACCGGCCAGGTGAAGGGTGTCGACCAAAGCGCGGACCTCGCCGTGGTCAGAGTCTCGGTCTCGGCGGACCAACTTCACCCGCTGCCCCTGGGCAACTCCGACAGCCTGCAGGTCGGCGACACCGCGCTCGCCATCGGTTCGCCGTTCGGCCTTCAGGGTTCGTTCACGGCCGGCATCATCTCCGGCTTGAATCGCGGCACGACCGCCCCCAACGGACGGGCGCTCACCGGCATGATCCAGACCGACGCGCCGATCAACCCCGGGAACTCCGGCGGCGCGCTGCTCGACGGTCGCGGCCAGTTGATCGGCGTCAATGATTCGATCCAGAGTCCGGTCGAGGGGAACGTCGGCGTCGGCTTCGCCATCCCGATCAATCGCGCCGCGTCCCTGTTGCCATCGCTGGAGAAGGGCGTGGCCATCCAGCATCCCTGGCTGGGCATCAGCGGTCAGACGCTGACCGCCAGCACGGCGGATCAGCTTGGCCTGAGTGAGAAGTCGGGGGTGCTGGTCGTCCAGGTCGTGCCCGGTGGGCCCTCGGCCAAGGCCGGCTTGCGGGCCGACGGGCAGGCCTCCGCCAACGATGACGTGATCACCGCCATCGACGGCCACGCGATTACGACCATCGAGGCGCTCACCCAGTACCTCGACACCAAGAACGTCGGCGACCGCGTCACCCTCTCGGTGACACGGAATGGACAGCACATTTCCATAGGAGTCACGCTGGGCAACTTCCAGGCCCAACCGTCAGCGACTCCGTAGGGGGCATTCAAAAATGATCCACATCAACGCGCCGGGAAAGGTTTGATGCGGCAAGCTCCCACGCTCAAACCATTGCCACCCCTTCGGCGACGCTTCTGGCTCACGGGCACGCGCGCCTGGCTGGCCGGTCTCGGCCTGATCGGGGTGATTCTGAGCGGCCTGATCGCCCGCGACACCGTGTTCGCGCAACCCGCGGCCGCCACGATTCGCACCGCCGCCGCCGACCGCGGCTCGGTGACGTCAATTGTCAGCGGAACCGGCTCTCTCTTGCCGGTCGGCCGGATGAACGTGAATTTCAAACAAACCGGGGTCTTGACGGAGGTCGACGTCAAGGTCGGCGACAAGGTGACGGCGGGCCAGGTGCTGGCGCGGATCGACTCGTCGACACAGCAGGCCGCACTCGCCCAGGCACAGGCCTCGCTGGCCTCGGCCCAGGCCAATCTGCAGGCGACACAGTCGCCGCTGACTGCGGCGCAGGTCGCGCAACTGCAGCATCAAGTCAGCAATGCGCAGCAGAATTACAACGACACCGTGGCCTCCGTGAATGCCACCAACCAGGCCGACGCCGCGACCGTCGCCAGTGACCAGGCAAAAGTCAATAGCGATTGCGGCATCGATCCCGCCTCGGTTGCCTGTTCCCAGGCCAGGGCGCAGTTGGCCAATGACCAGAGTAAGCAGCACATGGATGCGATCAGCGGCCAGTCGAGGATCAATTCGGCGTCGCAGCAGATCACCTCCTCGCGTGACAACCTGGCGGTGCAGACCCAGGTCAAACCGAATGCGCTGGCGTCCGGCCAGGCACAGGTGGCGGCCGCACAAGCGCAGGTGGCGGCGGCCCAGGTTTCGCTCAACCAGGCCACGCTCATCGCCCCGACCTCCGGCGTGGTGATCAGCATTACCGGCGTCCCGGGAGAGACGGCAGGAGGCGGGACGGCGCAAGCACCCGGATCCCTCGCCCCGCAACCCTCCACCAGTGGGTCCGGCGGCTCGTCCGGGTTCATGGTGATCGACGACACCAGCAGTTTCGTCGCCGTGATGCCATTTGCCGAGACCGATTCGGCCCGGCTGGCGGCCAATCAAACGGTCGCCTTCACCTTCGACGCCATCCCGAATCTGACCATCTCCGGCCACGTGCTGAGCATCAGTCCGAGTGCCACCGTGGTCTCCAACGTCGTCGACTACTACGTCAGCTTCATCCTCAACCGTACCGATCCACGCCTGCGCGAGGGGATGACCGCGAATGCGTCGGTCACCGTCGCCAACGCGGACAATGCCGTCCGGGTGCCCAACGCAGCGGTGCGAACCACGGGCGGAACCTCGATGGTGACCGTCCTTTCGAAAGGCCAGCAAGTCCCGACGGAGGTCATCACCGGCGTGGTTGGCGACACGTACACCGAGATCAAGGCCGGCCTCAACGAAGGTGACATCGTGGTGCTCCCGACGATCCGTACATCGGCCGGCACGACGACGAACGGCAACAGCCTCGTCCGCGGCGGTGGCGGCGGCTTCGGCGGCGGAGGCGTCGTCCGGGGCGGCGGCGGGTGATCACCCTCGAGGGCATAACAAAGGTCTACCTCGCCGGGGAGGTGGAGGTAGCCGCCCTCAAAGGAATTTCCCTCCACATTCCGGAGGGCGAGTTCGTCGCCATCATGGGCCCCTCGGGCTCGGGTAAGAGCACCCTGATGAACCTGATCGGATGCCTCGATCAGCCATCCTCCGGCCGCTACATTCTCGATGGCTACGACGTCTCGGCGCTAACCGACGACCAGCTGGCCTGGATCCGAAATCGAAAGATCGGCTTCGTCTTCCAGTCCTACAACCTGATTCCGCGCGCCAGTGCGGTGCACAACGTCGAGATGCCGCTCATCTACGCGGGCGATAACCAGCAGCGCCGCGAGCGGGCCATGGCGGCGCTCGAATCGGTCGGTCTCCTGCAGCGCGCCAGCCACCTTCCCAACGAGCTCTCGGGCGGCCAGCAGCAGCGCGTCGCGGTCGCCCGTGCCCTGGTCACCGACCCGGCAATCCTGCTCGCCGACGAGCCGACAGGCAACCTCGATAGCGAATCGAGCCTCGAAATCATGAAGTTGCTGCGCGAGCTGAACCAGCAGGGCCGGACCATCGTGCTGATCACGCACGAGCCCGACATCGCGGCGTTTGCCCAGCGCGTGGTGCGGCTGCGCGACGGCGTGATCGTGAGCGACGAACGCCAGGCAGTGGCGACGGAGATGGTGCGGTGAGCATCCTCGAGGGACTCCGCCTCGCAGTGAACGGGCTGCTGTCGAACCGACTGCGGTCGGCCCTGACCATGCTCGGCATCCTGATCGGCGTCTCGGCCGTCATCCTGCTGGTCGGCGTCGGCAACGGCGCCTCGGTCGCGGTGCAGCAGCAGATCCAATCGCTGGGCTCCAACCTCCTGACGGTCTTTCCTTCCAACGCGAGAAGCGCGGGCGGCGTGCAGCAGGGGTTCGGGACCGGGTCGAGCCTGACGCTCGATGATGTCAAGGCGATCGCCAACCGGCAAACGTCCCCGGACGTGGTGACGGCGATCCCGAGCGCGGGCGGCCGGGCGCAACTGACCTACGGCAATCAGAACTGGAATAGCACCCTGACGGGTACGACGCAGGATTTCCCCTCGGTGCGCAACTACCAGGTGGCCACGGGTCAGTTCTTCACCTCGGGCGAGGTCGACGCCTCCAGCAAGGTGGCCGTCATCGGCCCCACGGTCGCGACCAACCTCTTCGGTGGGGCCGATCCGATCGGCCAGGTCATGAAGATCAACCGGCAGAACTTCCGCGTCATCGGCGTTTTCGCCCCCAAGGGTTCCTCCGGCGGCTTCAACAACCAGGACGACGTGGTCGTCGTACCGATCACCTCAGCCTGGAGCTACCTGCTGGGCGGGCGCGGGCGCAACGTCCAGCAGATCTACGTCGAAGCCACCAGCGCGGAGGCGACGACGGCGGCCAGCACCGAGGTGACCCAGGTTCTCCTCGACCGGCACCATATCTCGGACCCGGCACAGGCCGACTTCCAGATCCTGAGCCAGCAGGACGTGCTCAACAGCGCCGCGTCGACGACCGGCGTGCTCACTTTGATGCTGGGGGCGATCGCCGGCATCTCGCTCGTCGTCGGCGGCATTGGAATCATGAACATCATGCTGGTCACCGTCACTGAACGGACGCGCGAGATCGGCATCCGCAAGGCGATCGGGGCGCGGCGTCAGGACATCCTGCTGCAGTTCCTGATCGAGTCGATGTTCCTCTCCGGCCTGGGCGGTGCGCTGGGCATCCTGATTGGCTTCGGCCTGGCACGCGTCCTGCCCGTCGTCGTGTCGACCTTGCCCACCCCCGTCATCTCCACCCCGTCCGTCTTCATGGCGTTTGGCATCTCAGTCGGTATCGGTCTCTTCTTTGGTCTCTATCCCGCGAACCGAGCGGCACGGCTCCGCCCGATCGAAGCCTTGCGCTACGAGTGAACCCCCAGGAGGTCATGCAATGATCAAGCTTCCCATCGCCGCGCTCGTCGTCGTCATCGGCTTACTCGGCGGTTTCTACGGCGGTTACAAGGTCGGCGGTGGCGGCACGACCGCCAACGCCGCGGCATCCACGACCGGCACGCGGACCGCAGGGAACGGCCTGGGCGGGGGCCGCGGGGTGGCGGCGGCCTGTCCCAGCCCGGGCGCGAGCCCCAGCGCCAGCGCCTCCGGAGCCGCGGCCCGCCGTGGCGCCAGCGGCACCGTCGCCAACCTGACGAACAACAGCCTCACCGTCCACGACGCCCGCTGCAACACCGACGTCAAGATCACCTTCGACCAGAGCGTGATCGTGCGGAAGTCCGTCATTGGGCAAGCGTCTGACTTGCAGGAAAGCGAGACGGTAACGGTCACCGGCACGCGCGAGGCCGATGGCAGCATCAAGGCCAACAGCATCACGATCGTGCCGGCCGGGTCCGGGGGCTTTGGCGGCTTCGGCGGAGCCAATGGCGGCTGAGGCTCGAGGCTAACCTCCCGGCGTGGATCGTCTGACCTGGCTGCTGTTGGCGCTGGTCCTGCTGCTCGGTGGGCTCTACCTGCATGTCCACCTGGCCGGTGACTGGCTCGCCTTCCTGGTGGCCGGCGTCGGCGCAGGGATCGGCATCGCGCTGGCCGGCAGTGTCATCCACGACGCGTTCATGAATCCGCACCGGTCGCCCTGACCCGCTAGGCCGAAGCCTGAAAAGCGACGGGTTGGCGGCCCGGTTAGTTGCCGAGGGCGCCCGCGGCACGCTCGCCCTCGGCGGCCGGCTCACGGACGGGATCGAGCCGGTAGCCGGCGCCGCGCACCGTGACGATTTCGAAACCGAGCTTGCCGAAGCGCCCCAACTTTTCCCGCAGCCAGCGGATGTGCACGTCCACCGTCTTGCGGTCGCCAAGGTAGTTGTAGCCCCAGACCTGCTCGAGCAGGATTTCGCGCGTGAAAACGCGACCCGGGCGGCGCACCAGGTAGGCGAGCAGCTCCCACTCCTTCGGCGTCAACTTGAGCTCACTATCGTCGACCACCGCCCGCCGTCCGGCCCGATCGATGCGCAGCC
>Ga0209378_1002486_pt1 | contig 12675 bp, 9 predicted proteins | sample GraSoiAngelo_156_FD_186170 | JGI IMG/M metagenome (GOLD analysis project Ga0209378, IMG submission 186170) | Grasslands soil microbial communities from the Angelo Coastal Reserve, California, USA - 14_1009_13_40cm (SPAdes) (version 2) | ecosystem: Environmental > Terrestrial > Soil > Grasslands ... | reverse complement strand
GTTCCCGCTCAACCAGCGCTATAATCCGGGCAACTCAGTAAAGGAGGCCATCAGCATGGCCCGGTCCATGTGGCGGGGCGCGATCAGTTTCGGGATGGTGGCGATTCCCATCCGGATGTACCTTGCCACCGAAGCGCACAGCGCGGTTTCCTTCCGTCAGCTCTGCCCGCACTGCCAGCTGCCGATCAAGCAGCAGCGGCACTGCCCCACCGACGATCACGTGGTGGCCTTCAATGAGGTGTTGAAGGGATATGAGGTCGGAAAGAACCAGTTCGTCATCATCGACGAAGAGGATCTGGATAAGTTACCGCTCAAGACCACGAAGACGATCGACATCGTGGAGTTCGTCGAGCGCGACGCGGTTCCGCTCGGTCTATATGTCAAGAGCGCTTACTACCTGGAGCCAGAGGACGTCGGGGTCAAGCCCTTCTTCCTCTTGAAGAGGGCGCTGGAAGACACCAATAAGGTCGCCGTCGCCAAGATCGCGCTGCGCGACCGCGAGCATCTGTCCTTGATCCAGGTCGAGGGCAACACCTTGCTCTGCAACACCCTCAACTGGCCGGACGAGATCCGCTCGACCGCGGAGCTCAATCTGCCGCAGAACGTCAAGATCAGTGACAAGGAGGTCGCGATGGCGACCTCTCTGATCGACAACCTGACAGACAGCTTCCAGCCGGAGCGCTACACCGACGACTACAAGGCCGCCTTCCAGCAGATCGTCGACCAGAAGATGAAGGGGCTGCAAGTCGTGACCCCAGTTCCCGCCGAGGAGCCACGCGTAATGGACTTGATGGCTGCCCTGAAGGCGTCGGTCGAGGCGACGAAGCAAGGGAAGAAGCCGGCCGCTCGGGCGGCCGCGTCGAAAGCCGCGAAGGTCAAGGTAGCCGCCAAAACGTCGGCGGCCCGGCCCGCGGCCCGGCGGCGCACGGCCTAGGAAGTCGTAGTACATTCCGGCTAGCATGCCGGCGCGTCCGCAAACGGTTGAGCTCGACCTGCCCTTCGAGCGGGTGCATCCCGACCGACTCCGGCCGATGCTTCCGATGACCGCGGCGGCGCCCTTTGATTCCGCGGAATATGCCTTCGATGTCGCCTGGGACGGGGTGCGCGCGTTGGCCTCGATCGACCGTGGCCGGGTTGGCCTGTGGGGCCGAACGCTGCTGGACCTGACGGGGCGGTACCCGGAAGTGCAGCTGCTGGCCAATCTGCTTCCGCCTGAAACCATCGTCGACGGCGAGCTGATCGTCACCGACCCAGAGGGTCGACCCGATGCCGTCGCGCTGGCGAAGCGTCAGCAGACCGCGGACCCGGAGGCGGTGCCCCGAGCCGCCGCCGCGCATCCCGTCACCTATGTCGTCCACGATCTGCTCTACCTGCGGGGCCGGTCCTTGCTGAGAGAGCCGCTGGTCCGCCGCCGTCCGCGCCTGAATGATGTGCTCCAGTCTTCCGGCCGGATCTATGTCGTGGAACCCGTTGCCGACGACGGGCTGGCATTTTACGATGCGGCTCGGGAGAAGGGCCTGGAGGGGGTGATCGCCAAACGGTTCGATAGTCCTTACCGGGCCGGCCAGCGCCACCCGGATTGGCTGCTGATCGAAGCAGTTCGGCGCCAGGATTTCGTCGTCATCGGTTTCATACCTCAGGCCGGCGATCGCCTGCTCGAGGCGCTGATCGTGGCGACCCACGATGGGCGAACCCTTCACCCTGCCGGTCGGGTGGTGGGCGGCTTCGACAACGCCACGTCCCAACGGCTGCGCAAGGCGCTGGATGCGCTGGCCGGGAGCCGCGCCCCGGACGATCCGAGGTGGACAGATGACCGGGTCTGCTGGGTCCAGCCCAAAATCGTGGTGGCAGTCAAGTTCAGCGAGTGGGACCTCAAGGGACAGCTCCGCTTTCCGATCTTCAGCGGGCTACGGCCCGAAGTCGCGCCCGAGGAATGCGTCCGCACGGCGATGATCGAACCCCCGCTGCGGTCGAGACCACGAGTCGTCGACATTCAGCTACCACGCCTGCCGCTCTAAAGCGGGGCTCGCAGCCCGTAAAGTAGGGGCGTGTCGACCGCGGACAAGGTGGTGGTGCGCCTTCGCGTCAATGGCGAAGACACCGCGATCATGGCGCCGCCCTATAAAACCCTGCTCGAGGTCCTTCGCGAAGATCTGGGCCTGACGGGCACCAAGCATGGATGCGAGTTGGGCGAGTGCTCAATGTGCGGCGTGCTTGTCGACGGTAAGCCGTTTCTGTCATGCCTGGCGATACCGCTCGACCTGGAAGGTCGCGACGTGACGACCATCGAAGGTCTGGCGCGAGGCCGAGAGCCGCATCCCCTCCAGGTCGCCTTCGCCGAGCTCGGTGCCGCGCAGTGCGGCTACTGCACACCCGCCATGCTGTTGACGGCCAAGGCACTGCTCGACCGCGAGCCGCGGCCGTCGCGCGAGGCGATCAAGGACGCCCTCTCGGGGGTTCTCTGCCGCTGCACCGGGTATCTGAAGATCTTCGAGGCGGTCGAGCTGGCGGCGTCGAGAGGCAGCGATGGCTGAGGAATTTTCCGTCGTCGGCAAGCCGCTGACCAAGCCCGACGCCTACGCCAAGGTCAGCGGCCAGACGAAGTTCGCCGACGACCTGGCGCTGCCACGCATGCTCTTTGGGCGGATTCTGCGCAGTCCCTATCCGCACGCCCGCCTCCTGCACGTTGATACGTCGCGCGCGCGCGCGCATGCCGGAGTGCTGGCGGTGCTGACCGGCGATGACATGCCGGTGAAGTTCGGCATCCTGCCGGTCAGCCAGGACGAAGAGGCGCTCGCCCGCGAGAAGGTTCGCTATGTGGGCGATCCGATCGCGGCCGTGGCCGCCACGGACGAGTGGATCGCCGATGAGGCGCTGGACCTGATCGATGTGCAGTTCGCGGAGTTGCCGCATTACATGTCGATCCCGGAGGCGCTTATCGACCAGGGCGAGCCGATCCACGGCAGTTCGAACGTGCACAAGGCGGTGGCGCTGGAGTTCGGCGACACCGAAGCCGCCATGCGCGCCGCGGAGCACGTGCGAGAAGACATCGTCTTCTTCGAAGGCAACACCCACCTCCCTATGGAGCAACACGCCGCGGTCGCCCAGTATGCCGCTGAGGGCAAGCTCACCCTCTGGACCTCATCGCAGACTCCGCACTACGTACATCGCGCGCTGGGCAACGTGCTGGAGCTGCCGATGAGCCGGATCCGCGTGATCGCAACGCCGAATGGGGGAGGATTCGGCGGCAAGAGCGACATCTTCTCGCACGAGCTCGTCGCCGCCAAGCTTGCCATCGCGACCGGGCGGCCGGTGAAAATCACCCTGACCCGCGCACCGCGGCCGCCGCCCGGTGCTGATGAAGGTCAAGACTGGGTTCACACGCGACGGTCGGATTACCGCCCTGCAATTTCAGAGCTTCCTCGATGGTGGCGGCTACGGCAGCTACGGCGTCGCGAGCACGTACTACACGGGTGCCCTGCAGGCTACGACGTACGCCATCCCCCGATACCGCTTCGAAGGCGTGCGCCTCTTCACCAACAAGCCGCCCTGCGGTCCGAAGCGTGGCCACGGCACGCCGCAGCCGCGGTTTGCGCTCGAAATCCATCTCGACAAAGTCGCTGAAGAACTGGGTCTCGATCCCGTCGAGATTCGCCGCCGCAATTTGCCGAAGTCCGACTCGCGCACCGTCAACTGGTTGCGGATCACGAGCTGCGGCCTGGAGGACTGCATTAATAAGGTTGTCGAGGGCTCCCGCTTCCTGGAACGGCGAACCTCGATGCCGCGCGGGCGTGGCCTTGGCTTCGCCGTCAGTTCTTACCTGAGCGGTGCCGGCACCGCGATCTATTGGAACGATATGCCGCACTCTGAGGTCCAGCTCAAGCTCGACCGAAACGGCGGCGTGGCCCTGCTTTGCGGTGCCATCGATATCGGCCAGGGGTCCGACCACATCCTGGCCGCGATCGTGGCGGAGGTGCTGGGGCTCCGCCTGGAGGACATCCAGCTCACAACCGCGGATACCGACCTAACGCCGATCGACCTGGGAAGCTATTCGTCTCGCGTAACCTTCATGGCCGGCAACGCAGCCAAGAGTGCCGCCGAGAAGGTGCGGGAGCGACTGTTCGACGTCACGGCGAAAGCGCTGGATTGCCAGGTGGATGAGCTGGTGGCGCGGGACCGCCGCATCTACCGTCGCCAGCGGCCCAACGACGGGATGAGCTTTGCGCAGGCGGTGCAATTGGCCGAGTCGGGGGACGGAGTTGTCACCGGTAACGGCAGCTATACGCCCCCCAAGCTCGCCGGACCGTACAAGGGCTCCGGGGTTGGCCCGAGTCCGGCCTACTCCTACTCGGCTGCGGTGGTGGAGGTCGACGTCGACATAAAGACGGGTGAGGTCCGCGTGCCCGAAGTATGGATCGGGCATGACATCGGTCGATCTATCAACCCGATGCTGGTCATCGGGCAGGTGGAGGGTAGCGTCTACATGGCGCTGGGTGAGGCATTGATGGAGGAGCAGACCTTCCGGCTGGGCGTGCATAAATTCCCATCATTGCTCGAGTACAAGAGCCCGACCGCGCTGGAAACGCCGGTCATGCATACCTACCTGATCGAGACCATTGACCGCGAAGGCCCGTTCGGCGCCAAGGAGGCCGGGCAAGGGCCCCTGCTCCCGGTGATCCCCGCCGTTGCCAACGCCATCTACAACGCGGTGGGGGTTCGCATCGATGAGATCCCGATCACCCCGGACAAGGTGCTGAAGGCGATGAACGACAAGGGTAAGCGCGTCGGCCCGAAGGCGGTGCCGCCCTTTGAATTCCCGCCGTTGATCAATGCCGACGTGCCCGAGGAGTGGAAGGGCAAGTAAGCGTGTTGCGCCTGCCTCGTCTCCAATACCTTCGCCCACGGTCCGTCGAGGAAGCGTCGGAGATGGCAGTCTCGAACCCGGGCGCGATGTTCATTGCCGGCGGGACCGACCTGGTGCCCAACCTCAAGCGACGGCAGTTCGACGTGACCACCTTGATCAGCCTCGCTGGACTGCCGGAAAGTCGTCGCATCGATGGGGACCCTGCCTCTGGCATGACGATTGGTGCCGGGGCGACCCTGGATGAGCTCGCTCACCATCGAGCGCTGGCCGGCGCCCATCGGGCACTCGCTCAAGCGTGTGGCCTCGTGTCGACGCCGCAGATCCGCTACATGGGCACCCTCGGCGGCAACCTGCTGGTTGATCCGCGCTGCAACTACTACAACCAGACGTATAGCTGGAGAAAAGCCGTCGGTTTCTGCCTGAAGAAAGATGGCGACATCTGCCTCGTCGCGCGCAGCTCACCCCGCTGCTGGGCGGTGTCGTCGTCGGATAGCGCGCCGGTCGCGTTGGCGCTGATGGCGGAGGTCACCTTGAAAGGCGTACAGGGCGAGCGACGCATTCCCGCGGCCAGCCTGTACAAGGACGACGGGATCGACTACACGACCAAGCGACCGGATGAGATCATCACCGCCATCGATCTGCCCCGGGCCACCGGCAAGATGACCAGCGCCTACTGGAAACTCAGGCGTCGGCCAGCGTTCGATTTCCCGATCCTCGGGGTTGCCGTGGCGATCAGCTGGGATAACGGTTCGGTCCGCGAGGTACGTGGGGCACTAGGCGCCGTCGGCTCACACCCGGTCGACATTACCCCTCTTCTCGAGCCGCTCATCGGGAAGCGTACCGATGACGCGTTAATTGCCGAGGTGGCCGACGCGGCTGATAAACCGGCGCGGCCCCTGGATAACACCGACCTCAGCCATTACTGGCGCAAGCGGATGACGCGGGTGTACATCGAGCGCACGATCCGGGACGCTGTCGGCCTGGACCCCACCGCGGGGCGACTGAGCGCGCAGGTCAAAGGTAGTCGAACGTAACGCTCCGTCCAAGACGTCAGTCCGGGCGGGCGTTTACGTTATAGGTGCTAGTGAGGAAGTTTCCCGTTTTCCTCGTCGTGACCGCGCTACTGACTGCATGTGGGACGGTGGCCGGCTCGACGAGCTCATCAGCAGACAAGGTCACGAACACGGGAGCCGTACGGTTGGTCGAGGCGGGCAATTCGGATTCAGAACTTGACGTCAACCGGGTCAACTCACCGATCGCGAAGGGCGCCCGATCAACACCGTTTACACCGGTCCAGCCCAAGGGTGTTACGCCGAACCAGGCTAAGCCGCAGGCTGCGGATCGCTGCAGCCAGGGATTCGGTACCGCCGGCTTCAGCCCCAGAGCGGCCGGTCCGGCCGGGAAGCAGCCACTGCCGATGTGCGCGGTGGAATAGCATCGCCAAAGCTGACTGATCCAAAGAGGGCGCCTGCGGGCGCCCTCTTTCGTTCTGGAATTGTCGCTACCGGCCGCCGATCGTTCCGACGCTACAGCAGCGCGCGTTGCCATTCGGAAGGCCGACGCTGTCGGTAAATACGTCCTCGTCATGCGTGACGCCGTTCTGTGGCGCATAAGGGTCGACATTGCGCGTATCTGACCAAATGGGATGTGCCTCCGATCCCCTGGGGATGGCTAGGCCACTGTAGTCACCATTGAAGCCAGCCTGAATCCCATCGGGGGGCGAGAAGGGGGGCGCTAGCACCTTGAAGTCATAGGGCAAGTCCGAGTCCGTCCCGCCACTCAAAACATAATCGCCCATGCACACCGCGGTTCCGCTCTGGCCGCAGGTCTGGGTAGAGGCGAAGCTGAACGTGAACGCGAACGGCGGCTCGGCGTTCTCTCCAGCGACGCGATCCGTCCGGAAATAGCTGATGCCGACGCGTTCACCGTGGCTGGCTTCCGCGATGTCGACTGCAGGGAAGTAATGGTCCAAACCGCGGTCCGGGTTGACGGTCCCATCCTCGGTCCAGGTGAGGCCGGCGTCCACGGAGTGAGCCATCTGGATGTCCCACTCCTGGTTGCGGTAGTCCTGCCATACCGAGTAGAGATGCCCGTTGTCGGTATTCACGGCGAGCCTCGGGTAATCGTTGGTGCGGATGTAGTGACCGGGGATGCAGAAGCGACCGAAGTTGCAGGTCGGTGCTCCCGCAAGGACGTCCGTGCCGACCAGAGTTGGCGGCGCGCAGTTGAGGTGTGCCGTCCCTGCGGCGGAGTTGCCGGTCGGCCTGCAGTGAACCGCCAGCTGCTGATTGTTGACGGTGGGGGTATTGCCGTTGTTGAAAACCACTTCGAGGTCGCCATTCGGCAGGACCTTCGGATCTGAGCCCTGGTCGAAGTTGCAGGCAGCGGCGTCGGCGATCGGGTTGAAGAAGTTTCCGAACTGACAGAGGTTGGCATTGACCCCGCTGAGCAGCTCGGGCCTTGACCATCTCAGGGCATGGTTGGTCGACATCGAGCCGTAAATCTCCGATGAGCAGTAGGCGTTGTGGGCCGGACCACAGGTGAAGTTGAAAACGGTCCACGTGGCGTAGACGTTGTCCCGGTTCGGGCTGCCGGGATACGCGTCGGCGGTGATGAACTCCTTGTCATGGGAGGCCGCCGGGGAATTGTCCTCGACAACGATGAACGATCGTCCGAACTGGGGAACGTTGAAGTAGAAGGACCCCGCGGCGCCTGGCGGCGAAGCGACGACGTATAGGCCGGTCGCATCCGTATTGATGTCGAGCATCAGGCAGCTGAAGAACGCGCGCCCCTGGGAATCCCAGGCCACTGCCGGGTCGCTGCCAAAGTCATAGGTTTTGTCGGTGCCCACGCCACCAGCAACTGTGTTCGGCCCGTCGCTTTCTGGTGAGTTGAACCGCTGGCGGAAGGGCGGCAGCATGTCACCCCAGTGTTCGCCGTTGTCCGTCGAGAAATCGATGCCGCATTGGTTAAAGCCGACCCGGCTGTCGTTCTGGCCGGCATTGAGCTGAACCGGATTCGCCGGATTGAAGGCGATGCTCTCTTCCGCCTGACGCCGGAATGTACAGTCCTGGTTCACGCGCTTGTTGCCCTTGCCCTTATCGCGACTCGAGCAGCCGAGCGCACCGGGCCCCGATCCGGTGCTGGTGCTGCCCGATAGGCCAAAATCACCACCCGCTGCCGCATCGGCGGCGACATCTTTGTCCTCGTCTTCACCGTTCAGGGCGGCCTTGGCGGAAATGATGGTGCTGTCGGACAGAAATGGCATCTGCTTTTGGATCGTCTGACCGCTCGCCGTCTGCGTCGTGAGAATCGCCGGCTTGAGATCGCCCTTCGCCGCCCGCTTGGCGATCCCGTCCTTCGCGGCCGCCGGTATGGCGGTGGTGCTGAAGGCTGCGGCGGCTATCGCGATGAATCCAAGCAACGTGATCGTCCTGCGTATGCGCAAGCTGGTTCCCTCCATTTGGTGCGGTTGGCTGACCCCTACCGACCGCCTCGGGCCAAAAAACGCCGGGTGCTGAGCGGCCGTGCCGGGGCCTCTGGCTTCTTCCCTCCCCAAGGAAAACTAACGAATGGTTAACCCCTGTTAAAACCGGACCGCTACATAGTGAACTTTTGATCGAAGCAGTGTCAAGCACCGGCCGCTATCAGGTCCCACGGAGACTCACGTAAGCTGGGTGCGTGGCGCTCGCCTACGGCCTGGGGGCGCGGGTGCGCCGTCGCGAAGACCCTCGATTGATGACGGGCGCCGGCACCTATCTGGATGACCTGCGCCCGCCGGGTCTCTGCCACCTGGTCTTCGTGCGAGGTTACCTGCCGCACGCCAGCATCGGTGCGATCGAGTTGGCCGATGCCCGCTCAGCCGCAGGAGTGATCGCGGTGGTCACGGCCGCCGAGCTGAAGGAGGCGCCGACCTTCCCGGTGAGCGGTCCGAAGGGAAGCCGGCTTCCGCAACGTCCCCTTCTCAACGACTACCAGGTGCGCTTCAGCGGCGATCTGATCGGTTTCATCGTCGCGGAAACGCGGGAGCAGGCCCGTGACGCGGCCGATCGAGTCGTGGTCGAGCTCGATGCGCGCCCGGTGGTCACCGATCCCCTGGCCGCAGCCGATGTGGGCGCCCCCCTCGTCCATGACAGCCTTGGGACGAATATCGCCGACGAATCGACCCGGATCTGGGGCGATGTGGAGGCGGCTTTTACGGGGGTCCACCGGATCGTGCGTGCTCGCCTCCGCAGCCAGCGGCTCGCCGGGGTCCCGATCGAGCCTCGCGGTGTGCTCGCCGTCGCTAAACGCTGGGAGCGCTCGGTCACGGTCTGGTCTGCGACACAGATTCCGCACGGCGTTCGCGACGAGGTGGCGAGCTTCCTCGGCCTGCCCCAGTCCGCGGTGCGCGTGATCGCCCCCGAAGTTGGCGGTGGATTCGGCGCAAAACTTTCCGTCTATCCCGAGGAATTGCTGGTCGCCTGGGCCTCGATGCACGTGGGAAGACCGGTGAAATGGGTGGAGGACCGCAGCGAGCATCTACAGGCCACCACGCACGGCCGGGACCAACTGCACGACGCCGAGCTGGCGGTAGACGCCGACGGCACTCTGCGCGGTCTCAAGGTCCGAATCACCGCCGACCTGGGCGCCTATCCGATGGGCGTCGGGCTTCCACGTCTGACGCGGCGCTTGCTCAGTGGCTGCTACCGGCTGCCCGCGCTCCAGGTCGATATCCGCAGCGTGTACACGAACAAGACTCCGATCGCCGCGTACCGCGGAGCCGGCCGGCCGGAAGCGATCTTCTTGATCGAGCGGATGATCGATCTCGCCGCACGCGAGCTTGGCATCGACCCCGCTGACATGCGCCGGCACAACCTGCTTCCAGCATTCGACGAGCCGACCGCCAGCATCAGCGGAGAGCTCTACGACAGCGGCAACTACCCAGCCGTCCTCGAGCGAGTGCTGGCGCTGGCCGGCTACCAGCAGCTCCGCTCCGAGCAACAGCAGGCTCGCCAGGCCGGCCGGCTCCTCGGCATCGGCGTCGCATCCTACGTCGAGATGGCGGGCTTCGGTCCCGAAGGTGAACTCTTCGAGAGCGCCACCGTTCGGGCGAATGCGGACGGCGCGATCACGGTTGTCACCGGGACGTCGCCACACGGCCAGGGCCACGAAACCGCCTGGTCGCAACTCGTCGCCGCCGAGCTCGGCGTCCCGCTGGACCAGATCGCCGTCATGCATGGCGACACGGCAACCGTGCCGATCGGCGTGGGCACCTTCGGTAGCCGGAGCGCGGCGGTCGGCGGCACCGCCGTGCATCTTGCGGCAGCCGACGTGCGGGAGAAGGCGCGCCTGCTCGCCGCCCATCTGCTCGAGGCGGCACCGGCCGACATCATCGTGAATGATGGACAATGGCAGGTCCGCGGCGTCCCCGGCCGCTCCGTCACGTTTGCGGCGATCGCGGAGGCTGCCTACGGCGGCGCCCGGCCGACCGACATGGAGGCCGGCCTGGAATCCACCCGGTATTTCCAGCCGCCCGGCTTGGTCTTTCCCTTTGGAGCGCACGTTGCCGTTGTCGACGTCGATCCGGAGACCGGTTCGGTGACGCTGCGGCGATATGTCTCGGTCGATGACTGTGGCCGCGTGCTCAACCCGCTGCTGGTCGAGGGCCAGGTGCACGGCGGCCTGGCGCAGGGTATCGCGCAGGCCCTTTACGAGGAGGTGGTCTTCGGGGACGACGGTACGCTCCTGACCGGTAACCTGACGACCTACATGATGCCGACGGCGCCCGATCTGCCCAGCTTTACGCTGGATCGCACGATCACGCCCAGCCCGATCAACCCGCTGGGCGTCAAGGGCGTAGGTGAAAGTGCGACCATCGGCTCGACGCCCACCATCGTCAACGCGGTGCTCGACGCGCTGGCGCCACTGGGGGTTCGCGAGATCGATCCACCCTGCACGCCAGAGAAAGTGTGGCGTGCCATCGAGTCGGCCCGCAAACAGCCAGACCGATGAGGCTTTGCACCTACTCGGTTCAACCAGGCGGCCCCCGCCTTGGAGCTCACTGCGACAACGCCGTTCTCGATCTGGCTCGCTACTCGCATCTGCACGAGGGCTTGCGTCTCCCCTCGGACATGCTGGGGCTTCTCGACGCCGGGCCGGCTGCGTGGCGCCACGCCACCGAGCTTTGCCACCGGTTCATGTCCGAACTCGATAGTCACGACCTGGCGCAGGATGCGGAGGCTGGCCTTGCCTATGCGCCAGATCGCGTCCGCTGGCACGCGCCAATTCCACGGCCACGCAAGGACGTGCTTTGTCTTGGTCAAAACTATGCGGCCCACGCCGCCGAGTCCGGCAGCCCTCCACCGCCAGCACCGATTTACTTTACGAAGCCGCCCACGACCATCATCGGGCCGGGCGAGGCCATCCCCTATCCGCGGGGCCTGACCACGCGGCTCGATTGGGAAGTCGAGCTGGGCGCTGTCATCGGACTTGGAGGCAAGGACATTTCTGAGGCGCGCGCCCTTGATCACGTCTTCGGCTACACGGTGGTCAATGACATCTCCGCTCGCGAGCTGCAATTCCGCACCTCGCAATGGTTCAAGGGGAAGAGCCTCGATGGCAGCTGCCCGATGGGCCCGGTGATCATTACCACCGATGAGATCGCCGACCCGCAACGACTGCGGCTCCGGCTATCGGTAAATGGCAAGGCCAAGCAGGACAGCAATACCAGCGACATGATCTTCTCGGTGGCGCGGATCATCGCGGACGTCTCCGCGGGGATGACGCTCGAGCCGGGTGACTGCATCTCGACGGGGACACCGCAGGGCGTGGGCGACGGCCGAAAACCCCCTGAGTACCTTCATCCCGGCGACGTGGTGGAAGCCGAGATCGAGCGGATCGGTGTGCTCATGAATCCGGTGCGTTAGGGCTGAAGCTTCCAATCCTTGAGCATGTCGATGGCCGAATAGGCGGTCAGGTCGTACTGGACTGGCGTGATCGACACATAACCGTCGCTCACCTTCGCCGCATCCGCTTCGTTCTTCGGCTCCTGTAAACGAAACTGGCCATCCAGCCAGTAGTACGTCTGGTTTCGGGGGTCCGTGCGCTTCTCGAAGCGTTCTTCGACGCGTGACTCACCCTGCTGCGTGATGGCCACGCCCTTGATCTTGTCCTCCGGAATGTTGGGGATGTTGACATTGAGAAGGGTTTTATCGGGCAGGCCTTTCGCCAGCACCGCGGTGGCCAGCTTTCGGGTAAAGCGCGCTGCGTAGCTGAAGTCGGGATGGGTGAAGGTCGCCAGCGAGACCGCGATCGATGGGATGCCGAGGATGCGCGCCTCGGTCGCCGCGCTTACGGTTCCCGAATAGATGACATTGGTCCCGGTGTTCGCTCCCAGGTTGATACCGGAGACGACCAGGTCAGGCGGCCTTGGCAAGATGGCCTTGACGGCGATCTTCACGCAGTCGGCCGGCATGCCGTTGACGGCGTAACCGAAGCGCGCATTGCGCCGGACGACCTCCTTGGCGCGGAGTGGAAGCAGCAGCGTGATGGCGTGTCCCACGGCGCTGCGCTCCGCGTCCGGAGCGACCACTTCCACCTCGCCGATCTTGCGCAGCTCTTGCCACGCCGCCAGGATGCCCTGGGCATAGATGCCATCGTCGTTGGTCAGCAGGATCAGTGGCCTGGTCATGATTCCGCCCTCAATGATGCCGCTTTATACTGGATCTGCGCGACGATGGAAGATCCCATCCTGGAGTTTCTACGATCCCAGGCTCGGAACTATCGCTGCCGGGTGTGCGGCAGCAACCACAAGGGTTCCCAGCTGCGCA
>Ga0209378_1002483_pt1 | contig 12684 bp, 9 predicted proteins | sample GraSoiAngelo_156_FD_186170 | JGI IMG/M metagenome (GOLD analysis project Ga0209378, IMG submission 186170) | Grasslands soil microbial communities from the Angelo Coastal Reserve, California, USA - 14_1009_13_40cm (SPAdes) (version 2) | ecosystem: Environmental > Terrestrial > Soil > Grasslands ... | reverse complement strand
GCCCGGGATCGCTCCCGAGCGCCGTCGTCTCTAGCCGTCTCTACATCGAGCCTCTTCGGATCCCTTCGGATCTCTACTCTTTCAGATCTCTACTCCTCGGACCTCTTCGGATCTCTTCGGATCTCTGATGAAAGGATCGAAGCCGTTTGACGTGTTTTATGAGGGACTGAAGTCCCAACTCGGCCGAGCGGGGACTTCAGTCCCTAATAACAAACCAACGGTACGCCCTCGTGTCGTTCAATCGGCCTCCACTTCCTCCGTGAACGGACTCGGCACGGCGCCCGTGACCGGCTCCGGTGGCGGCGGTGGCGGCTGGAACCCCTCCGGCGGCTCGATCTCGATGTCGTGGTAGCGGTAGATCCCGGTTCCCGCCGGGATGAGGTGCCCGATGATGATGTTCTCCTTGAGCCCCAGGAGGTCGTCCCGGGCGCCCCGGATCGCCGCGTCCGTCAGCACGCGCGTCGTCTCCTGGAACGACGCCGCCGAGATGAACGACTGCGTGGTGAGGCTCGCCTTCGTAATGCCGAGCAGCAGGGGCTCGCGCACGGCGGGCTTGCCGCCCTTCTTCTGGATGCGCTCGTTGGTCTCCCCGAACGTGAGCTTGTCCACGTGCTCGCCCTCGAGGAACTCGGTGTCGCCGGGCTCCATCACGCGCACCTTCTGCAGCATCTGGCGCACGATGATGCCGATGTGTTTGTCGTTGATCTTCACGCCCTGGAGCCGGTAGACCTCCTGCACCTCGTTGAGCAGGTACTCCTGCACCGCGCGGGGCCCCTTGATCCGCAGGATGTCGTGCGGGTTGACCGGTCCCTCGGTGAGGCGGTCGCCCGCCCGGACCCGGTCGCCCTCGTGGACGCGCAGGTGCTTGCCCGCCGGCACCTCGTAGACCTGCGCCTCGCCCTGCTCCGGATGCACCGAGATCTCGCGCTTGCCGCGCTTGATCTCGCCGAACCGCACGGTGCCGTCGACCTCGGAGATCGTGGCCGGGTCCTTGGGCCGCCGGGCCTCGAACAGCTCGGCCACCCGCGGCAGGCCGCCCGTGATGTCGCGGGTCTTGTACGCCTCGCGCGACACCTTGGCCAGCACGAGACCGGCGTGCACCTCCTGGCCGTCCTCGACCGCGAGCTGCGCCCCCTCGGGGATGACGAAGTCGCGGAGCCGCTTCTCCTTTTCGGCCTTCTTGTGGATGATCTCGATGTGCGGGTGCAGTTTCTTTTCCCGGTCCTCGATGATCACCCGCTGGCGCCGGCCGGTGAGCTCGTCCAGCTCTTCGCGGACGGTCTCATCCTCCACGATGTCCACGAACCGCACCACGCCCGCCACGTCCGTCATGATCGGGTTGGTGTAGGGGTCCCAGGTGAACAGCACGGCGTCCTTCGCGACCTTCTGGCCGTCCTGCGTCATCAGCGTGGCGCCGAGCGGCACGTGGAAGCGCGAGTGGACGGCGCCGGCGGCCTTGAGGACGAGCTCACCCTCGTAGCTCGTGACGACCTTGGCGCCCTCCGGGGTCTCGACGAACACGAGCCGATCACCGAACTCGATCACGCCCTCGACCTTGGTCTTGCGCACCGTCTGCTCGGCGATGCGCGCCGCCGTGCCGCCGATGTGGAAGGTCCGCAACGTGAGCTGCGTGCCCGGCTCGCCGATCGACTGCGCGGCGAGGATGCCCACCGCCTCGCCCAAGTCCACCATGTCCATGGTGGCGAGGTTGCGGCCGTAGCACATCCGGCACACGCCGCGCTTCGCCTCGCAGGTAAGGACCGACCGGATCTTCACGGCCTCGATCCCCGCGTCCTCGATCGCCTGCGCGGTGTCTTCGTCGAATACCTGACCCGCCTCGACCAGCACCTTGGGCCGGCTGTCCTGGTCCAGCTCGTGCGGGTCCAGGACCTCCTCGAGCGCCACGTTGCCCACGAGGCGCTCCCGCAGCGGCTCGATGATGTCCTCGCCCTCCTTCAGCGCCGACATCTCGAGCCCGAGGATCGTGCCGCAGTCCTCCTCGGTGACCGTCACGTCCTGCGCCACGTCCACGAGCCGCCGCGTGAGATAGCCCGCGTCCGCGGTCTTGAGCGCCGTGTCGGCCAGCCCCTTGCGCGCCCCGTGCGTCGAGATGAAGTACTCCAGCACGGAGAGGCCTTCTCGAAAGTTCGACTTGATCGGGCTCTCGATGATCTCGCCGATGCCGCCCGTCAGCTTCTTCTGCGGCTTGGCCATCAGGCCGCGCATTCCTGCGAGCTGGCGGATCTGGTCGCGCGAGCCGCGGCTCCCGGAGTCGAACATCATGAACACGGGGTTGAAGCCGCCCTTCGCCCGGTGCATCGTCTTGACCATCGCGTCCGCGATGTCGTTGTTGGCGTGCGTCCAGGCGTCAATCACCTTGTTGTAGCGCTCGCCGAAGGTGATCTCGCCCTTGGCGTACGCCCGCTGGAACCGCTCCACCCGCGCCTCGGCGTCGTGCAAGAGCGACGCTTTCTCGGCCGGGATCTCCAGGTCCTCGACCCCGATCGATACCCCGCCCATCGTCGCGTAGCGGAAGCCCAACTCCTTCAGCAGGTCCAAGAGCTGGACCGTATCGGCGAGTCCCGAGCGGGAGGCCGGGTCGATCTGATCTTTCGCCCGGTAGCTCTCGAACACGAGGTCGGAGAGGTCTTTCTTCCGCATGACCCGGTTCTGGAACCCCCGCATCACGTCATTCTCAGACTCCCGGGCCCGGAGTTTCTCCGGGACGATGCTGTTGAAGATCACCCGTCCGGCGGTCGTATACACCCACTCCCCGCGCGGCCCGCTCCACTCGCTCCAGAAGTGGAGGGGCGTCTGGTAGCCGAACCGGTTGATGGCGAGCCCCACCTCGAGCTCGGCCAGCGAGCCAACGCGCGGCGCACGGTTCCTGACCTCCTCCTGCTGGAAGTCCGCCGGCTCCTTCGTCAGGAAGTAGCAGCCCAGCACCATGTCCTGCGACGGCTCCGCCACCGGCCGGCCGTCCGAGGGCTTGAGGATGTTGTTCGACGAGATCATCAGGACCCGCGCCTCGAGCTGCGCCTCGAACGAGAGGGGCAGGTGCACGGCCATCTGGTCGCCGTCGAAGTCCGCGTTGAACGCGGCGCACACGAGCGGGTGGATGCGGATCGCCTTCCCCTCGACCAGCACCGGCTCGAACGCCTGGATCCCCAGGCGGTGGAGCGTCGGGGCGCGGTTCAGGAGCACGGGATGGTCCTGAATGATCTCTTCCAGGATCTCGTACACCTCCGGCGACTCCTTCTCCACGATCTTCTTCGCCCGCTTCACCGTCTCGGCGATGCCCTTCTCCACGAGCTTATGGATGATGAAGGGCTTGAACAGCTCGACCGCCATCGCCTTGGGCAGGCCGCACTGGTGCAGCCGCAGCTCGGGGCCCACGACGATCACCGAGCGGCCGGAGTAGTCCACGCGCTTGCCGAGGAGGTTCTGGCGGAACCGGCCCTGTTTGCCCTTCAGCATGTCGGAGAGCGACTTGAGCGGCCGCTTGCCGCGGCCGCGGATCGCCTTGGAGCGGCGGCCGTTGTCGAACAGCGCGTCCACCGCCTCCTGCAGCATCCGCTTCTCGTTGCGGAGAATGACCTCGGGCGCCCGGTGCAGGATCAGCTTCTGCAGCCGGTTGTTGCGGTTGATCACCCGCCGGTACAGATCGTTCAGGTCGCTGGTCGCGAAGCGCCCGCCGTCGAGCGGCACGAGCGGCCGCAGGTCGGGCGGGATGACCGGGATCACGTCCAGGATCATCCATTGCGGGTCGTTGCGGCCTTCGCCCGCGTTGCCCGAGTTGCGGAACGCGTCGACGATCTTGAGCCGCTTCAGCATCTGCTTCTTGCGATGCTGGCTCGTCTCGGTGGCGACTGACTCACGCAGCTCGTCGGCGAGCTTGTCGACCTCGATGCGCTCGAGCAGCTTGCGGACCGCCGGCGCGCCGATGTCCGCCTGGAACTTCGCGTCGCCCTCGGCCTTCGCCTTGTTGCGCAGCTCGAGATAGCGGTCCTCGTCGAGCAGTTCCCTTTCCTGCACCTCCTGCTCGCCCGGCGCGATCACCACGTAGTTCGTGTAGTAGATCACCCGCTCGAGATCGCGCAGCGTCATGTCGAGCATGTTGCCCATCGGCGAGGGCAGGGTCTTGAAGAACCAGATGTGCGCCACCGGCACCGCGAGCTCGATGTGGCCCATCCGCTCGCGCCGCACCTTGGAGAGCGTCACTTCCACGCCGCAGCGGTCGCAGATCACGCCGCGGTAGCGGATGCGCTTGTACTTGCCGCAATGGCACTCCCAATCCTTCACCGGGCCGAAGATGCGCTCGCAGAACAGCCCGTCGCGCTCCGGCTTGAAGGAGCGGTAATTGATGGTCTCGGGCTTGGTCACCTCGCCCCACGACCACCACGTGCGCTGGCCCTGGAGCTCCAGGCGCTCGCGGTCCTTGGAGTCCCTGGGGCCGCGGATCTCCTCCGGGGAGGCGATCCGAATCTGTATGTAATCGAAGCTCGAGCTCTTGGGCTCGCGGCCGCTCCGGAAATCGATCATCCGAGTCTCCCTCCCCTTACTCCTCGACGTCCTCGGTGGTGCCCAGGGTGACCTTCAAGCCCAGGGCCTGGAGTTCCTTCACCAGCACGTTGAAGGACTCGGGGATGCCGGGTTTCGGCAGGTTCTGCCCCTTCACGACGGCCTCGTAGACGCGGCTGCGGCCGTTCACGTCGTCCGACTTGACGGTCAGGATCTCCTGCAGCGTGTGGGCCGCGCCGTAGGCCTCGAGGGCCCACACCTCCATCTCGCCGAACCGCTGGCCGCCGAACTGCGCCTTGCCCGCGAGCGGCTGCTGCGTGACGAGCGAATACGGCCCGATGGACCGGGCGTGGATCTTGTCGTCCACCAGGTGCGACAGCTTCATCATATAGATCGAGCCGACGGTGACCTCCGAGGCGAACAGCTCGCCCGAGCGGCCGTCGCGCAGTCGCGCCTTGCCCCCGGCCGAGAGTCCCGCCGCCTTGAGCAGCTCGTTCACCGCCTGGTCCAGGCCGGCGTCCGACTTCGGGCCGAGTAGCGCCGCCAGCGCGGGGAAGCCCACGGCCTCGAGCACCTCGGCCGGCTTGTCGTGCACGAGAAACCCTTGGATCGCTTTCAGCCCCGTCTGGAGCGCCGCCTGCCCGGCCTTGCTCAGGCGCTCGCCCTCCCCTCCCCCGAGGCGCGCCTCGTGGAACGCCTGCTCGTCGCGGCGCCGCGCCAGCTCGCGGTCGGCCAGTTCCTTCGCCGCCGACTTGAGGAAGTCCATGACCCGGTGGTACACCTCGCGCGTCTCCGGGGACAGCGCCCGGTTGCCGAGCATGCCGATCCCGGCGGTCGTGAGGTCGGGCCGGCCGCCGTTGTTGGTGGACGGCAGGCGCCGCAGGTCCCGCACGATCTGGCGCACCGTGTCGGGATCGAGCTCGGGCAACCGCACCGCGAGCCGTAGCGCGTCGGCCGCCCAAGTGAGTCCCGCGAGCCGGAGCAGCACGCCGATCTCCGTCTCATCGGCGCCTTGGAACACGGGCGTCTTCGCCTCGAAGCCCAGGATCCGCGCCGCCCACCCCAGGTGGGTCTCGAGGATCTGACCCACGTTCATCCGGGACGGGACGCCGAGCGGGTTCAGGACGATGTCCACCGGAGTGCCGTCGGGGAGGAACGGCATGTCCTCTTCCGGCACGATCCGGGCGATGATGCCCTTGTTCCCGTGACGGCCCGCCATCTTGTCGCCCACCGAGATCTTGCGCTTCTCGGCGATGTAGACCTTGACGAGCTGGATCACGCCGGGCGGCAGCTCGTCGGGCTGCAGGATCTTGTCGATCTGGTCCTCGGCCTTCTCCTCGATCTTCGCCCGCTCGGCCTGCGCGGCGTCCAGCACGGCGCGGACCCGCTCGTTCACCGGCTTGTTGGAGACGCGGAGCGTCTTCAAGTCCACGTCGGCGAGGTTGATCTCGGCGAGCTGCGGCTTCGTGAGCCGGGTGCCCGCCGGGAGGAACTCCTCGACCGTGCCCGCCTTGAGCATCAGGCCCACTTCCTGGTTGGCGAGCAGATCGCGCAGCTCGGCGAACATCGCTTCGGTGATCCGGGCTTTCTCCTCCCCCTCGAGCCGGCGTACCTCGCCGATGCGCTCGCCGCGGTCCTTCTCGACGACCTGGTCTTCGATCCGCGAGAAGATCTTCACGTCGATGACCACGCCCTCCATGCCCGGCGGCACCTTGAGCGAGGAGTCCTTCACGTCTTTCGCCTTCTCGCCGAAGATCGCGGTCAGGAGCTTCTCCTCGGGGGACAGCTCCGTCTCGCCCTTGGGCGTGATCTTGCCCACCAGGATGTCGCCCGCCTTCACGTGCGCGCCGATGCGGACGATGCCGCGCTCGTCCAGGTCGACGAGCGACTCCTCGGCGACGTTCGGGATCTCGCGCGTGATCTCCTCACGGCCGCGCTTGGTGTCGCGGACGTGGAGCTCGAGCTCCTGGATGTGAATGGAGGAGTACACGTCGTCCTTCACCAGTCGCTCGGACAGGACGATCGCGTCCTCGAAGTTGTGCCCGTACCACGGCATGAACGCAACCAGCACGTTCGCCCCCAGCGCGAGCTCGCCGCGCTCGGTCCCCGCCCCGTCGGCGATGATCTGCCCCGCCTGCACCTTCTGGCCCAACTGCAGGAGCGGCCGCTGGTTGATGGCGGTGTCCTGGTTGGTGCGCCAGAACTTCTTCAGGCGGTAGCGGTCGTGCTGCTTGAGCCGCGCCAGCGGGTGGTCGCCCGCCTTCGCCTCCTCCTCGCCCGCGTCGATGATGATCTCATCGGCGGTGACGCGGGTGGCGACCCCGGCGCGCCGGGCCATCACGACGGCGCCGGAGTCGCACGCCACCTTCTCCTCGAGCCCCGTGCCCACGAGCGGCGCCTGGGGGAAGAGGAGCGGCACCGACTGCCGCTGCATGTTCGATCCCATGAGCGCGCGGTTGGCGTCGTCGTGCTCGAGGAACGGGATCAGCGCGGCAGCGATCGACACGAGCTGCTCCGGCGCCACGTCCATGAAATCGATCTTGTGCGGCGACAAGAGCGGGTAGTCGTCGCGCTTGCGGCACAGCACCAGCTCGTCGGCGAAGTGCCCGTCTTCGGCGAGGCGGGCGTTGGCCTGGGCCACCGAGTATTCCTCTTCTTCGGAGGCGGAGAGCCAGCGAACCTCGTCCATCACGCGGCCGTTCTTCACGACCCGGTAGGGCGTCTCGACGAAGCCGAGGTCGTTGACGCGCGCGTAGGTCGAGAGGCTGGTGATGAGTCCGATGTTCGGGCCTTCCGGCGTCTCGATCGGGCACATCCGGCCGTACTGGCTGTAATGCACGTCGCGCACCTCGAACCCCGCCCGCTCGCGCGTGAGGCCCCCCGGCCCCAGCGCGCTCAGCCGGCGCTTGTGCGTCAGCTCGGCCAGCGGGTTCGTCTGGTCCATGAACTGGGACAGCTGGGAGCTCCCGAAGAACGCCTGGATCACCGCGCTCACCGTGCGCGCGTTCACGAGGTCGTCCAGCGTGATCCGCTCCGGGTCGTTGTTGATGCTCATCCGCTCCTTGATGAGCCGCGCCATGCGCGACAGGCCGACCGAGAACTGGTTCGCGATGAGCTCACCCACCGAGCGCACCCGCCGGTTGCCGAGATGGTCGATGTCGTCGGTGGAGCCGCGCCCCTCGCGCAACTCGATCAGGTACCGGATGATCGCGATGAAGTCGTCCTCGGTCAGGACCGTGACGTCCTTCGCGACGTTCACCTTGAGGCGCTGGTTGATCTTGTAGCGGCCCACCCGCCCCAGGTCGTAGCGCTTGGGGTGGAAGAACAGCCGCTCCAGCGCCTGGCGCGCCGTCTCGAGGTTCGGCGCCTCGCCCGGGCGCAGCAGGGCGTAGATCTGCTCCAGCGCCTCAGCCTCCGAGTGCGTCGGGTCCTTGACCAGGGTGTGCTTGATGAGCGGCGACTCGCTCCGCCCGGGGGGCAGGAGCACGTCCACCTTGGTGTGGCCCGCCTTGAGGAGCTTCTTCTTCAGGGTATCCGACACCTCCCGGCCCGCCTCGGCCACGACCTCGCCCGTCTCGGGATCGGCGACGTCGAATGCCAGGACCGGCGCCCCCAGGCGCTCGCGGGTGGTCGTCGGCTGCGCGTCCTCGCGCAGGTCGAGCGACGTATAGCCCGCAAACACGGTGACCTTCTGGATGCCGGCGCGGCGGAACGCGTTGAAGCGCTCGAGCGTCAGCTCGTCGCCGACCTGCGCGAGCGGCTCGCCCTTCTTGTTCTCCGGGTCCGGCACGTCCGTCGCGAGCAGGGTGCCGAGCACCTCGCGCTTCTGGGCACGCCCCTCGAGCTTGCCCGTGATGTCGATCTCCTTCGTGGCGTAGAACAGCTTCAGGATGTCGGCGTTCGTCCCGTAGCCGAACGCCCGCAACAGCGCCGTGGCCGGGAACTTCTTCTTCTTGTCGATGTGCACGTAGATCACGTCGTGGATGTCGATCGTGAACTCGACCCACGAGCCCCGGAACGGGATGATGCGCGCCGAGAACAGCCGCTGGCCGTTGGGGTGAATGCTCTCCTCAAACACCACGCCGGGCGAGCGGTGCAGCTGCGACACGATCACCCGCTCGGCGCCGTTGATGACGAACGTCCCGAGCGGCGTGAGGATGGGCAGCTCGCCGAGGTAGACTTCCTTCTCGATGATGTTCTTGGGTCGCTTGGTCTTGGTGGTCTCGCCCACCTCCTCCATCACCACGAGCTGCAGCGTCGCCTTGAGCGGGACGGAGTAGGTCATGTCCCGCTCGATGCACTCCTCCACGGTGTACTTCGGCTCCCCGAGCGCGTACTTCACGAACTCGAGCGAGTAATTCCCGTTGACGTCCTGAATCGGAAAGACATCCTTGAACACCCGCTCGAGCCCGACATCCGTGCGGTCGGCGCCCTTCCCGTCCGGCTGGAGCAGCGCCGCGAACGCCCGCGTCTGGATGTCGAGGAGATGGGGCATCGGCATCCCGAGGTCGAGCTTGGCAAATGAGAGCACCGGCAGCGTCTTCGTCATGTGGCAACCTCAGGCAAACGCGAAAGGCCCCGCCCTCCCCGGTCGGAACCCCGACCGGGGGCGGAGCGAGGGGCTCGTGCAGGCGAGCAGGATTGTCGCAAATCCGTGCATGTCGTCGACCAAAGAAGACCCGCGGCGCGCCGACAGGCCCCAGTGGCCTGTGGCGTCACACCCGGCGTCTACTTCAGTTCGACGACCGCACCCTGCGCCTCGAGCTTCTTTTTGATCTCTTCGGCTTCCTGCTTGGGCACGCCTTCCTTCAGTGTGCCGGGCGCGGCTTCGACCAGATCCTTCGCTTCCTTCAAGCCGAGGCTGGTGATCGCCCGGACCTCTTTGATGACCTGGATCTTCTTCTCACCCGCGCTCTTGAGGACGACCGTCCACTCGGTCTTCTCCTCCACCGGGGCGGCCGCCGCCCCCGCACCCGCCGCGGCGGCCGCCGCCACGGGCGCGGCGATCGTCACGCCGAACTTCTGCTTGAACCGCTCGATCAAGTCCGCGAGCTCCACCACCGACAGGTTGCCGATGGCCTCGATGATCTCGTCAATGCTCAAACTCGTTTGCGTCGCCATTTGTTCCTGGTCTCCCGGCGGTTAAGAAGCTGTGCCCGCGTCCCCAGCTTCGGCGCGCTTGGTCCGAAGCCCCTCGAGGACGCCCACCATGTTCATCAGCAACCCGTTCAGCGCTCCGACGACGCCCGCCATCGGTGCCTGCAGCGCCCCGCCCAGCTGCGCCAGCAGCTCCTTCCTCGTGGGCAGCGCGGCGAGCCGCTTCACCTGGTCGGACGTCATCGCTCTCCCGTTCACCAGGCCCGCCTTGATCGCCAGCCGCTCGAACTCCTTGGTGAAGTCGGCCAGCACCTTGGCGGCCGGCCCCGGGTCCGCCCCGGCGAGCGCCAGCCCCGTGGGGCCCGCGAGGTGCGGCTCGAGCCCCGACACCTGGGCGTCCCCCAGGGCGCGCAGCGCCAGGGTGTTCTTCACCACGACGTACTCCACGCCCGCCTGCCGCAGCCGGCGCCGCAGCTGCGTCAGCTTCGCGACGTCGAGCCCGGTGAAGTCGGTGACGTACACGGTGCGGGAGCGGCGCAGGCGCTCGGCCAGCGCGGTCACCATCTCCTGCTTTTGCGCCTTGGTCCGAATCACGCGTACCCCGCCGGATCGACGGGCACGCCGGGGCCCATCGTGGTCGACACGGTCACCGAGCGGATGTAGTGCCCCTTGGCGGCCGCGGGCTTCGCCCGCACGACCGCTTCCATGAAGGCGTGGAGGTTCTGATCCAGCGCCTCCGGCGCGAACGACCGCTTCCCGATCGGGGCGTGCACGATCCCGCTCTTGTCCACCCGGAACTCGATCTTCCCGGCCTTGAGCTCCTTGACCGCCTTGGCCACGTCCATCGTCACCGTTCCCGCTTTGGGGTTCGGCATCAGGCCCCGCGGGCCCAGCACCTTGCCGAGCGGACCGAGCTGGCCCATCACGTCCGGCGTGGCGACGATCACGTCGGTGTCGAGCCAGCCGTCCTTGATCTTCTGCACGTACTCGACCCCGACGAAGTCGGCTCCCGCCGCCTCCGCTTCCTTCGCCCGATCGCCCTGCGCGATCACCAGCACGCGGATGCGCTTCCCGGTCCCGTTCGGCAGACTCACGGTCCCACGGACGATCTGGTCCGCGTGTTTCGGGTCCACCCCCAACCGGACCGCCACGTCCACCGACTCGTCGAACGTCGCGTACCCAGTCGCCTTGACTTTCTCCACGGCCTCGCGCGGCGGGTACAGCTTGCGCGGCTCGAGCGTCGCGACCGCGGCCCGGTACTTCTTCCCGTGCCCGCGCATCAGTCCACCACCTCGAGGCCCATCGACCGCGCGGTGCCCGCGATCATCTTCATCGCGCCGTCGAGATCGGTGGCGTTCAAGTCCGGCTGCTTGAGCTCGGCGATCTTGCGGATCTGCGCGCGCGTCACCTTGCCCACCTTCTGGCGGTTCGAGGTGGGCGAGCCCTTCTCGATCCCGGCTTCCTTCTTGAGCAGCACCGCGGCGGGCGGGGTCTTGGTGATGAAGGTGAACGTCCGGTCCTTGAAGATCGTCACTTCGACCGGCGTGACCATCCCCGCCTGGCCTTGGGTGCGCGCGTTGAATTGCTTGACGAACTCCATGATGTTGACACCATGGGGGCCGAGCGCGGTCCCCACCGGCGGCGCCGGCGTCGCCTGCCCGGCGGGAACCTGGAGTTTCACTACTGCAGTAATCGGCTTGGCCATCCGGTCCCTCTCAATGAGCCTTCAACTGCAAGTAGTCGAGCTCGACCGAGGTCGGCCTCCCGAACAGGGATACGGCGACGCGGACCTTCCCCTTGTCGGGCAGCACCTCTTCCACCGTTCCGGAGAAGTCCGAGAACGGCCCCTCGGTGATCTCCACGACCTGTCCCACCAGGAACGGGATCTCCTCCTGGGGCTCCTCTTCCTTCACGGCCTCCTCGATGCCGAGGAGCCGATTCGCCTCTTCCTGGCGCAGCGGCTGGGGCAATCGGCCCGTCCCGACGAACTTGATCACGCCCTGGATGCCGTTGATGATGTGGATGGTCTCCTGATTCAAGACCATGTTCACCAGCACGTACCCGGGATAGATCTTGCGCTCCGCCGTCACCTTCTTGCCGTTCTTGATCTCCACGACGTCCTGCGTGGGGACCAGGGCCTGGCGGATCGGCTTCTCCTCCTCCGGGCGCAAATCGTCCTTGATCCGACGCTCGATCAGCGAGCGCACCTTGTTCTCGTGCCCCGCGGTCGTCTGGATCGCGTACCAGCGGTGCTCCGACATCAGAACAGCTTCGCGACCAGCACCACGAAGATCTGCTGCAGCAGCCAGTCCATCCAACCGATGAGCAGGCCGAGCAGCGCGACGAAGATCACGATGACCGTCGTCGCCTTCTTGAGCTCCTCCCACGTGGGCCAGGTGACCTTGCGGATCTCCCCGCGCACGTCCCGCAGGAACTCGGTGACCCGGACGACCCAGTTGCCCCTCGAGGCCGGTCCCTTGGGGCTGGCCAGCGCTCCCGTCGCCACTACTTGGACTCCTTGTGCGGCTGGTGCCGGTTACACCGGGGGCAGTACTTCTTCCACTCGACGCGTTCGGAGTGCTTCCGCCGGTTCTTCGTCGTGAAATAGTTTCGGCCCTTGCAGACCGTGCATTCCATAATGATGTTTTCCCGCGGCATTTTCCGACCTCTCGCCCCCTCACTTCTTGATCTGGGTCACGACGCCTGCGCCGACGGTGCGGCCGCCCTCGCGGATCGCGAAGCGCAGCCCTTCCTCCATCGCGATCGGCGTGATCAGCTCGATCGTCATCTTCGTGTTGTCCCCCGGCATCACCATCTCCACCCCCCCCGGCAACTCCACCGTCCCCGTCACATCCGTCGTCCGAAAATAAAACTGCGGCCGATACCCCTTGAAAAACGGCGTGTGCCGGCCCCCCTCCTCCTTCGTCAACACGTACACCTCCGCGTCAAACAACGTGTGCGGCGTGATCGACCCCTGCTTCGCCAGCACCATCCCCCGCTCAATCTCCTGCTTCTCGATCCCCCGCAGCAACAACCCCACGTTGTCCCCCGCCTGCCCGCCCTCCA
>Ga0209378_1002478_pt1 | contig 12699 bp, 9 predicted proteins | sample GraSoiAngelo_156_FD_186170 | JGI IMG/M metagenome (GOLD analysis project Ga0209378, IMG submission 186170) | Grasslands soil microbial communities from the Angelo Coastal Reserve, California, USA - 14_1009_13_40cm (SPAdes) (version 2) | ecosystem: Environmental > Terrestrial > Soil > Grasslands ... | reverse complement strand
CCTCCCTTGCCGCTCGGCCGCAGTCGCACGTCGACCTCGTAGAGCCGGCCGGCGGCGGAGTGCATGGTCAGGAGGTGCACGATGCGCTGCGCGAGCCGCACGAAGAACAGCTGGTTGTCGATGGGGCGCGCGCCGGTGGTCTCCTGCCGCTCGCCCTGCGAGTCGTGCAGGAACACCAGATCGAGGTCGGAGGAGTAGCCGAGCTCGATTCCGCCGAGCTTGCCGTAGCCGACGGCGCAGATGTTCACGGCGCGCGCGGTATCGGCGTCGCCGCATCGTGGCAGGCCGAACTGCGCGGTGATCTGCCGCCAGCCGAGATCGAGGGCGCGCTCGACGATGAGCTCGGCGATGTCGGTGAGCCGGTCTGACACCTGCATGAGAGGCAGCGCCCCGCTGAGATCGGCGACGGCGACGCGAAACAGCGCCGCCCGCTGGAACTGCCGCAGCGCCTCCACCTGCTGCTCGGGGTCTTCCTCGCGCAGCTGCTCCATGCGCGATTCGAGCTCGCGCTCGAATCCTGCGCGGTCCGGCGCCGGCGTCCGCAGCCGCTCGTCGATCAGCTCATCGAGCAGCAGCGGGTGTGCGGCGATCTGCGCCGCGAGGAACTCGCCGTGACCGCAGAGCTCCACGAGGCGCGCCCGAGCCGCGGCGTTCTCCTTGAGCAGCGCGAAGTATGCCGAGCGCTTGCCGGTCGCCTCGATGATCGCAAGGATGCGCCGCAGCACCGGCAGCTGCGCGCCGCTGCGCGAGACGTCCGCGAGCAGCGCCGGCAGCAGGGCCTGGAGGCGTTTGCGTCCGGGCTCATCGAGTCTGCGCACCAGCGACGAGGAGCGCAGCTCGAGCAGCAGCCGCGCGGCCTCCGCGCTGTCCTCGAAGCCGGCGCCCGCGAGCGCCTCCGCGAGCGCCGCGGTCTCGGCCTGGCTGTCCCAGAACCGTCCGAGATCGATGCGCACCGCGCCCTCATCGGGCTCCGCCCCGCCGAACACCACCAGGCGGAAGTGCCGCGTGACCCGCCCGCGGTGCTCATCGAGCTCGGCGAGGACTGCCGGCCAGTCGCGCGAGCCCATGGCGAGCGCGATGCGCTCGCGGGAGAGGGCCTCCGCGGGCACGCGGTGCACTTGGGCGTCGGCGAGCATCTGCAGGCGATTCTCGAGCCGGCGGAGGAAAGTGTAGGCGGCCCCGAGCTCCTCGGCGGCCTGCCGCGGAAGCAGGCGCGTCTCGCCGATGCGCGCGAGAGCGGCGAGGAGCGAGGGCGTCTGCAAGCGCCGGTCGCGCCCGCCCCGCGTGATCTGCAGCGCCTGGACGATGAACTCGATCTCGCGGATGCCGCCGGGTCCGAGCTTGATGTGGTCGGCGAGCTCGCGCCGCTGCATCTCGCGCTCCATCAGCGCCTTCATGTCGCGCAGGCTCTCGAACACCCCGTAGTCGAGATAGCGCCGGTAGACGAACGGGCGGATGGCGGCGGCGTCGATGTCGCCATAACGCTCAGGGCTCGTGACCGGGCGGGCCTTGACGTACGCATAGCGCTCCCAGTCGCGTCCGTGGCGCGGCAGGTAATCCTCGAACGAGGCGAAGCTCGAGACGAGCGGACCGGAATCCCCGAAGGGGCGCAGCCGCAGATCGACGCGCAGCACGAAGCCCTCGGGGGTCGGCGTTTCGAGGAGACGCACCAGCGCCTGCCCGAGGCGGGTGAAGAACTCCTCGTTGGCAATGCTGCGCGGGCCGTCGGTCTCACCGTGCTCCGGGAACAGCAGCACCAGATCGACGTCGGAGGAGAAATTGAGCTCGCCCCCGCCGAGCTTGCCCATGCCGATGACGACGAGCGGCTGAGCCTCGCCGCCCGCGGAGCGCGGCTCGCCGTAGCGCGTCACGAGTGCGCGACGGGCGTAGCCGAGCGCGGCGGCGATCGCGGCATCCGCGAAGGCGGTGAGATCGCCGAGCGTCTCGGTGAGGTCCGCCCAGCCGGCGAGATCGCGCCAGGCGATGCGCACGAGCTCCCGCCGCCGCCAGCGGCGCAGCTCGGCGAGGAAGCTCGCCTCGGGCGCCGCCGGATCCGCGGGCAGTGCGGGAGCGCGCGCGGCGAAGTCCTCCGCCGCCAGGCGCCGCTCGAGATCGCCGCTCTCGATGAGGCCGGCAAAGACTTGCGGGTCACGCGCGCAGGATTGCGCCACGAAGTCGCTCGCGCTGAAGACCGCAGCAATCGAGTCGCGAACGGTGAGCGGCGCTCCCCCGAGCGCCTCTCTCGCGACGTCGCTGGCGTTGAGCGCTTCGAGCGACCCTGCAACGACCGCGGCCAGCTCGGCGCTGAACGGAGGTTCCCGACCCCCGCGGGTCACCGGGGTCCCCGTGAAATCGCGCGTCTTGCTCGACGGTGATCGCTCTTCGGTCACGACAAGCGTGATTTCATGGGGTGGCTAATTCCAGATGTTGCCCCCGAGATCGTGGAACGAGGCGCTGTCGGCCCGGCGGCTGAGGCCCCGGAAGCGCGTGGACGTCGCATACACCTGCGCGCCCTCGGAGGCATCGATGGCCGCGGCGTCGCCCTCGATCAGGCTGTTGTCGATGTGCACGTTGGCGGCGCGCGCCGACACCCCGACGCCGGTGGCGCTGATGTGACTGTTGGTGATGTGAATCTCGCAGCCGTCCTGGGCGCTCACCGCGTCGCCGTCGAATTCGAGATTGCGATTGTCGATGTGCAGGAGGCGCTGGCCCTGGCACACGATCGGCTCATGCCGACGCTCGATGGCGGCGCTCGTGACAGCGGTATCGCGCAGCCGCCCGCCTGCGGCGGGCGCCGGGGCTGCGGACGCCTTGATGCTGTAGCCCGGTCCGGACTTCAAGACCCGTCCGCCACCGGGCGCCTCCACCCTCGCCCTGGCCGGCGCGCTCTCCGCGGGCCGCGCGGGCTCGGTGCTGGATGGCTCGGGGACTGCGGCCTCGTCGGCGCGGGCCGCGCCGGTGTCGGCGCCGAGCGGCCCTGCGGAGGCCGCCGGGCCCGCCGGGGCGGCGGGCCCCGCCTGGGGGGCCGCCTTCGCGGACGCGGAGCCCGTCGCCGGCGCCGCCACGCCGGCGATCAGCTGGTCCGCACGCACCACGCGCAGCTCGCCCGTGTCCTTCATCCGCACGGTGAAGGTGCGGCTCTGCTCGTCGGCCGCTACGACTTCGAACGCAGCGTTCCGCTCGAGGGCCGACCGCGCCCAGCTCATCTCGCCTTCACCCTGACGTGCGCACGCAGCGAGCGCCAGGAGTGCAATGCACACCGGAGCTCGCAGGGCCCGGTACCGGACAGTAGCCATGGCTTGGCCTCCTTTGCCTCCGGACGATAAACCCGCGCGGGGGTGCGTGGAAGTAGGTGCACTGCGACATGGCGACGAAAAAAACAGGCCCCTGTACAGGGGCCTGCGAGGAATGCGCGGAATAGGGGGTCTTGTTCCGCGGCTTTCGGGGAAGTGCCCGGATGAGATCCGGGCACGACCCTTAACTGTTATGTAAAGCGTATCGGCTGCTGATTGCGGAATCGATACCTCTTTAGAGGGGGCGTTACATGTCCATTCCGCCCATGCCGCCCGGCGGGCCGCCGTGGCTGTGCTCCTCCTCCTTCGGAGCCTCCGCAACCATGACCTCGGTCGTGAGCAGCAGTCCCGCCACCGAGGCGGCGTTCTGCAGCGCCAGGCGCGCCACCTTGGTCGGATCGAGGATGCCCTCCTCGAGCAGATCCCCGTACCTGCCGGTAGCGGCGTTGTAGCCGAAGGCGCCCTTGCCTTCCTTCACGCGGTTGAGAACCACCGCGGCGTCCTCGCCGGCGTTCTCGACGATCTGGCGCAGCGGCTCCTCGATGGCGCGGGCGAGAATGCGGATGCCGACCGTCTGGTCCTCGTTGGCGGCCTCGAGCTTCTCGAGCACTCTCTGCGTCCGCAGCAGCGCCACGCCGCCGCCCGGCACCACGCCTTCCTCGACCGCGGCCCGGGTCGCATGCAGCGCGTCCTCGACGCGCGCCTTCTTCTCCTTCATCTCGATCTCGGTGGCCGCGCCCACCTTGACGAGCGCGACACCGCCGGAGAGCTTCGCCACGCGCTCCTGCAGCTTCTCCTTGTCGTAGTCGGAGGTCGCCTCTTCGGCCTGCTGGCGGATCGACTCGATGCGCGCCTTGATGTCGGTGGGCTTGCCGGCGCCGTCGATGATGGTCGTGTTCTCCTTCTCGACGACCACCTTCTTCGCCTCGCCGAGGTCGTTCACCGACGCCTTCTCGAGCGTCAGTCCGACCTCATCCGAGATCACCGTGCCGCCCGTGAGGGTGGCGATGTCCTGCAGCATGGCCTTGCGGCGATCGCCGAAGCCGGGCGCCTTGACGGAGGCGACCTTGAGGATGCCGCGGATGTTGTTGACGACGAGCGTCGCCAGCGCCTCACCCTCGACGTCCTCGGCGACCACCAGCAGCGGCCGGCCGGATTTCGCCACGGCCTCGAGCAGCGGCAGGAGCTCGCGGATGTTGGAGATCTTCTTGTCGACCAGCAGGATCAGCGGCTTTTCCAGCTCCGCGGTCTGGTTCTGCTGATTGTTGATGAAGTACGGCGAGAGGTAGCCGCGGTCGAACTGCATGCCCTCGACCACTTCGAGCTCGTTGTCGAGCCCCGAGCCTTCCTCGACCGTGATCACGCCCTCCTTGCCGACCTTCTCCATCGCTTCAGCGATGGTCTTGCCGATCGACTCGTCGGCGTTCGCCGAGATCGTGCCGACCTGCGCGATCGCCTTGGAGTCCTTGCAGGGCTTGGAGAGCCTCTTGAGCTCCTCGACGACGGCGATGACCCCCTTGTCGACGCCGCGCTTGATGTCCATCGGGTTGCGCCCCGAGGAGACTGCCTTGAGCCCCTCGCGGATGATCGCCTGCGCGAGCACGGTGGCGGTCGTCGTGCCGTCGCCGGCCTCGTCGGAGGTGTTGGACGCGACTTCCTTCACCATCTGCGCGCCCATGTTCTCGAACTTGTCCTTGAGCTCGATCTCCTTCGCCACTGACACCCCGTCCTTGGTGACGGTGGGTGCGCCGAAGCTCTTCTCGAGCACGGCATTGCGGCCCTTGGGGCCGAGGGTCGCCTTGACGGCGTTGGCGAGGATGTTCACGCCGCGGAACATGCGCTGGCGTGCGTCATCGCTGAAACGAACTTCTTTCGCTGCCATTGTCGTGATCCTTCCGCTTACTTGCCTTCAATCACGGCCATGACGTCTTCCTCGCGCATGACCACCAACTCATCCCCCTCGACCTTGACCTCGGTTCCGCTGTACTTGCCGAACAGGATCTTGTCGCCGACTTTCACGTCGAGAGGCCGCACCTTGCCGTCTTCGAGAATCTTGCCTTTACCGACCGCGACGATCTTTCCCTGGATGGGCTTCTCCGCCGCGGTATCGGGAATCACGATACCGCCCGGGGAGGTACGCTCCTCTTCCAGGCGCTTTACGATGACGCGGTCATGAAGAGGACGAATCTTCATGGTTAACGCTCCTTAAGGTCTTTTCGGTGAAAATGGTTGAACTTAACGCCCCGGGGCTGTTAGCACTCCCCCGTCGCGGCTGCTAATGATATGCAGGGAAATTTGGAATTCAAGTCGTCGCCGGGGTTTTTTCGATTCCTTTGCCCCCCTTTCGGGACCTGCGGCCAGGCCCGGGGACCTGCGGCCGGGCCCGGGGGTCTGCGGCCGGGGCGGGGGCGCCGGCCGGCTTCCGGGGAACCCGTGCCCGCTCGCTAAGGATGAACCGCAGTTCCTGCCGTTCGTCAAAAGGCTGAGCTATAAAAGCCCCCGAAATCCGTAGGACTTCCCGCTTACCACCCGTGACCCGACATATTCCGACTGCGCTGCTTCTCCTCTGCGTGAGCCTGGCCGTGCGATCCCCGGCCGCGCCCCCGGATCCGACTCCGGCCCCCGCCCCCGCTTCGGCCGGCAAGGGGGGCCTCACGGCGCTCATGGACTCACTCAAGCCGAGCGGGGACGAGTTTCTGCAGCCGGACCAGGCGTTCCGCTTCGATGCGCTCGCCGATGGCGCCGACCGCGCGCGGCTCAACTGGGAGATCGCCGAGGGCTATTACCTCTATCGCACCCGAATCAAGGTGAGCACGCCGAGCCGTCAGGCCCAGCTCGGCGCGCCCCAGATGCCGGGCGGCGAGTTCAAGACCGACGAGTACTTCGGCAAGCAGGAGATCTACCACCACGAGCTGGCCGCCACGCTGCCGGTCGCACGCGCGGGCGGAGGAGCGTTCGAGCTGCCGCTCGAGGTCACGTACCAGGGCTGCGCGGAAGCGGGCCTCTGCTACCCGCCGATCACCAAGCGGGTGAGCGTGACGCTGCCCGCGGGCGGCGCCTCGACCGGCACGGCTTCCCAGGGCTCGCCCGGCAGCTCCGCGGACGGCCGCCTCGGCGGCAGCTCACCGGGACCTGCCGAGCAGGACTGGTTCGCCTCGCTCATCCGCAGCGGCAGCCTCCTCAGCATGCTCGGCTGGTTCTACCTCGCCGGGCTCGTGCTCGCCTTCACGCCTTGCGTGCTGCCCATGGTGCCGATCCTCTCCGGACTCATCGCGGGCGGCGGCAGCCACATCACCCCCGCGCGCGGTTTCGCGCTCTCCGCAGCGTACGTGCTCGGCATGGCGCTCACCTACACGGTCGCCGGCATCGCCTGCGCGGCCGCGGGCCGTCAGGTGCAGGCGGTGTTCCAGCAGTGGTGGGTCCTCGCCTTGTTTGCACTCGTCTTCGTGGCGCTCGCGATGTCGATGTTCGGCCTGTTCACGTTGCAGATGCCGGTCGCGATCCAGACACGCATCGCCAGCCTCAGCAATCGCCAGTCCGCGGGCACCTTCGGCGGAGTCGCCGTCATGGGCGCCTTGTCGGCGCTCATCGTCACCACCTGCGTGGGGCCCGCGCTCGTCGGAGCGCTGCTCGTGATCAGCCAGAGCGGGGAGCTCGCGCGCGGCGGCGCCGCGCTCTTCGCCATGAGCATCGGCATGGGTACGCCGCTTCTCGTGGTGGGCGCCTCGGCGGGCCGGCTGTTGCCCAAGGCAGGCCGCTGGATGGAGCTCGTCAAGAAGCTCTTCGGCGTCATGATGCTCGCCGTGGCCGCGTGGATGCTCGTGCGCATCGTGCCGGAGCGCGTGGCGCTCCTGTTGTGGGCCGTGCCCGCCCTCGTTCTCGCGGCGCTCCTATGGGCCGAGTCGCGGGCGCGCTCGGCCGCTGCCTGGGGTTTGCGCGTGGCGGGTGTCGTCGCGGGCCTCTACGGTGTGGCGCTGACCGCCGCCTCCGCGCTCGGCGGAACCGATCCGCTCGCGCCCCTTCCCGCCCTCGGCGCGAGGGCCCACGCGCTGCCGTTCCACGTCATCAAGTCCGTCGCCGATCTCGACCGTGGCGTCGCCGAGGCGAAGGCGAGCGGCCGCACCGTGCTCGTGGATTTCTCGGCGGACTGGTGCACCTCGTGCAAGGAGATGGAGCGTTACACCTTCACCGACCCGGCCGTGCAGGCAGCACTCCGCAACACGGTGCTGCTGCGCGCCGACGTCACGCGCAACGACGCCGACGATGAGGCACTGCTCCGGCGCTTCGGGATCTTCGGACCCCCGACGATCGCCTTTTACGGGGCGGACGGCCGGGAACGCAGCGGGTATCGCGTCGTGGGATACATGAAGGCGGACGCCTTCGCCTCGCGCACCCGCGCGGCGTTCGGCTCGCCGCCGTGAGCGAAGGCCAACCCCCACACAGCCGCGCCGGCGCGGGCGGCGCGTTGTTCGCTGCCGCCGTGTTGATCGCGTGCGCCGGCGGCGGTTTCCTCGCCTATCGTCTCGCGCACCTCACGCGCGCCACGCTGCATGCGGCATCGCCCGTGCCGGCCGCTCCGGCAGCGGCCCCTACGGGGCCGCCCGCCGCCGAGGCGACGCCCTCTGCTGCCGTGTCGGCCGCATCCCCGGCACACAAGATCCCCGAGGTGTTGCCGGACCTGACTCTGCCGGGACTCGACGGCACACCCCACCGGCTCACCGACTGGAAGGGCCACGCGCTGCTCGTGAATTTCTGGGCCACCTGGTGCGAGCCCTGCCGGCGGGAGATCCCGCTGCTCCGGAGCCTGCGCCGCGAGCGCTCGGCCGACGGCCTGGAGGTCATCGGGATCGCGATCGACTATTCCGACGCGGCCGAGAAGTACGCCCGTGAGGCACGCATCGACTATCCTGTGCTCCTCGGCGAGCAGGGAGGCTACGAGGCGGCCGCCGCCTTCGGGATGGAGCCGGTGCTGCCCTTCAGCGTCTTCGCCGATCGTACCGGGAGAGTCGTGACGCTGAAGGTGGGCGAGTTGCACCCGGATGAGGCGGGCTTCATCCTCGATCGGGTTCGGGATGTCGAAGCCGGGCGCGTGAGCCTTTCGGCCGCGCGCGCGCAGATCGAAGCCGGAATCGGCCGCCTGAACGTCCGGCGGGCCGCCTCCGTCCGGGACGGGGCGCATTAGACCAAGTCCTGCCAGATCCTCGCAAATCGCAACAAGAAGTACCCAAATACCGGCGAATTAGGTTACATTCGCGCGGTTTCGCAGGTCCGAAGGACTCCTGAAGAAGTCGCGCGCATGGCCCGAGTGCTGCTGCTGAACGGCCCCAACCTGAACCTCCTCGGCACCCGGGAACCTGCCCTGTACGGCACGGACACGCTCGTCTCCATTGAGCAGCGCGCCCTGGAGGTGGCCCGGGAGCTCGGTCACGAGCTCCTCGCCTTCCAGAGCAACGCCGAGCACGAGCTCATCCAGCGCATCCAGCGGGCGCCCGCCGACGCCGTCGCGTTCATCATCATCAATCCGGGAGCGCTGACCCATACCAGCATCGCGCTGCGCGACGCGCTCGCCGGCGCGGCCCTGCCCTTCATCGAGGTGCACCTGTCCAACATCTTCGCCCGCGAGCCGTTTCGCCGGCATTCCTATGTCTCGGACATCGCCGTCGGTGTGATCACCGGCCTCGGAGCCTGCGGCTACGAGGCGGCGGTGCGCGCGGCCGCGGTGAGACTCGCGCGCTCCCCTTGAGCGGGCGCGCATTTTCGCAGTTTCCGGTTTTTCCCGAGGGCATGAGCGGCATGGACATCAGAAAGATAAAGAAGCTTATCGAGCTCCTCGAGGAGTCGGGCATCGCCGAGATCGAGATCAAGGAGGGCGAGGAGGCGGTGCGTATCAGCCGCATGCCGACCGGCACCGGCGCCGCTCCTCAGCTCACGCACGTGGTGGGCGCCGGGTCGCCGTCCGCCGCCGCCGGCAGCGCGGGTGCGCCCGCGACGCCGCCTGCGCTCCCTGCGGCCGGGAGCGCGGCCCCGAAGCCGAGCGAGCATGTGATCACCGCCCCGATGGTGGGGACCTTCTACGCCTCGCCCACCCCGGGAGCCAAGCCCTTCGTCGAGATCGGCGATGAGATCAAGGTCGGGCAGGTGCTGTGCATCATCGAGGCGATGAAGATGATGAACCAGATCGAAGCCGACAGGGCCGGGCGCATCACCTCGATCATGGCGCAGAACGGCGACCCGGTCGAATTCGGCCAGCCACTGTTCGTCCTCGAATAAGCCGCTCATGATCGAGAAGATCGTCATCGCCAACCGCGGCGAGATCGCCCTGCGGATCCTGCGGGCCTGCCGCGAGCTCGGCATCAAGACGGTCGCCGTGCACTCGACCGCGGATTACAGCCTGAAGCACGTGCTGCTCGCCGACGAGTCGGTGTGCATCGGGCCGCCGCCTTCCCTCGCCAGCTACCTCAACATGCCGGCGATCATCAGCGCGGCCGAGGTCACCGACTCGGTGGCGATCCATCCGGGCTACGGCTTCCTCGCCGAGAACGCGGACTTCGCCGAGCGCGTGGAGAAGAGCGGCTTCGTGTTCGTCGGCCCGAAGGCCGAGACCATCCGCATCCTGGGCGACAAGGTCTCCGCGATCCAGGTCATGAAGTCCCACGGGGTAGCGTGCGTGCCGGGCTCGGACGGGCCGCTCGGGGACAACTCCGACGAGAACCTGCGCATCGCGCGCGACATCGGCTACCCGGTGATCATCAAGGCCTCCGGCGGCGGCGGCGGGCGCGGCATGCGCGTGGTGCACGCCGAGGCCTCGCTCCTCAATGCGATCGGCATCACGCGCGCGGAGGCGCGCGCCGCTTTCGGCAACGACCAGGTCTACATGGAGAAATTCCTCGAGCGGCCGCGGCACATCGAGTTTCAGGTGCTCGCGGACGCGCACGGCAACGTCATTCACCTCGGCGAGCGCGACTGCTCGATGCAGCGGCGCCACCAGAAGGTGCTCGAGGAGGCGCCGGCGCCCGGCATCACGCCGCGCCAGCGCCGCTTCGTGGGCGAGCGGTGCGTGGAGGCATGCCGCGCGGTCGGCTACCGCAGCGCCGGCACCATGGAGTTCCTCCATCAGGACGGGGAGTTCTACTTCATCGAAATGAACACGCGCATCCAGGTCGAGCATCCCGTCACCGAGCTCATCACCGGCATCGATCTCGTGAAGGCGCAGCTGCTGATCGCCGCGGGTGAGCGGCTGCCCTACAGCCAGAGCGACGTGCAGATCCGCGGTCACGCCTTGGAATGCCGCATCAACGCCGAGGACCCGAAGACCTTCATGCCCTCGCCTGGGCCGATCCGGCTGTGGCACGCGCCGGGCGGCCCCGGCATCCGGGTCGACAGTCACGTGTACTCCGGCTACAACGTGCCGCCCTACTACGATTCGCTGATCGGCAAGATCATCGCGCACGGCGATACGCGCGAGACCGCCATCGCGCGCATGAAGAATGCGCTCGCCGAGATGGTGATCGAGGGGATCAAGACCAACGTGGCGCTGCATCAGGAGATCTGCAACCACGCGGCATTCCAGAAGGGCGGCACCGACATCCATTACCTCGAGCGGCGTCTGGGACTGCGCTGACCTCAGCGCGCGCCGCCGCGCCTCGGATGAGCCCCGCGCGCCGGGTGCGATTCCGATGCCGGCGCATAATCCGCCCATGCATCTCGAGCTCTCGTTCGATCTCGGGGCGGTGGACAGCCAGGCTGCGGAAGGGGCCTGCTGGGCGTGCGGCGCGAGCGCGCTGACCTTCGTCGACGCGCGCGACGATGCCGTAAACCACCCCACGAAATCCGGCCCAACGTGCGAGGCGAACTCATCGCCACTCGACAAGACGCCGTATTTCATGGGGACCCCGGTGCTCGAGCCCGCCCCCGGGGAGTTTCGTCTCTGGCCGAGGACGCGCTTGAGGTGCCTGTTCGCCCGCGAGTGCGATGCGCCGGCCATCGCGCGCGCGCTCGGCGCCGCGCTCGGGCTCGACCCGATGAGCATCGAGGTGCGGGCGGTGGCCGACCGCGTCTGGGAGCGCGAGTGGCTCGAGCACTTTCATGCGATGCGCTTCGGTCACCGGCTCTGGATATGTCCGCGTCACGAGCGCGTCAGCGCTCCCGGTGCCGTCGTCGTGGCGCTCGATCCGGGACTCGCATTCGGCACCGGCACTCATCCGAGCACCGCGCTGTGCCTCACGTGGCTCGATGCGCACCTCGCGGTGGGTGCGCGCGTCATCGACTATGGCTGCGGCTCGGGAGTACTGGCGCTGGCGGCCGCCAAGCTCGGGGCGGGCGAGGTCCACTGCTTCGATATCGACCCCCAGGCGCTCTGCGCGGCGCGCGAGAATGCCGCAGCGAACGGCGTCACTCGGGAGGTGCAGGTCCACGAGCACGCCGGCACGCTGCCGCCCGCGGCCGACGTGGTGCTCGCGAACATCCTGTCGGGACCGCTGTGCGCCCTGGCCCCGCGGTTCGCGTCGCTCCTGCGTCCCGGTGGGGAGATCGTCCTGGCAGGGCTCATGCAGCACGAGGTCGAAGACGTGACAGGTGCTTATGCCCCGTGCTTTGATGTTGCTCCGTTCGGCGAGAGCGACGGCTGGGTGGGCCTCGCGGGACGCCGCCATTGATGCCCCGGACGGGGCGCGGCTCAAGCCCATGCTTACGATCTGTCCGAAGTGTGCCCTGACTCTGCTGGTGACGGCAGAGGACCTGCGCGTTGCGCAGGGTTACGTGCGCTGCGGGCGCTGCTCGAGCGTGTTCAACGCGCTCGCGCGGCTCACCGAAGAGCGCCAGGAGCCCGAAGGCCCGCCGGAGCGTGCGCCGACGCAGCCCTCGCTCGAAGAGAGCCCCGCGAGCGCCCCGGCGTCTGCCGCTTCGGCGCCGGCTCAGGCCCGGGAAAACGACGCGCCGCCGCCACCACCCCCACCGGTGAGCGATGAGGACGCCATCCCGGACGATGCGCTCGAGTTCGATCCTGCGAGGGCGGATGCGTCGTCGGTGTTCGTCGAGCCCCCGCCGAGCCCTGAGTGGTCGGCGGCGACCGGCACTTTCAAGGCCATGATGGCCGCGAACCAGGAGGCGGTGCAGCCGCAGGAACCGCACCCCGCAAAGCGGGAGCAACCACCCGCCGGGCGGCCGCCGGAGGCCGCGCACCCGCCGCCGCCTGACGCCACCGCCTCGCCACTCGAGCTCGCTTCCGCGCATGAGGAAGGGCGCGCCCCGCAGCGGGCGCAGGACACGCCGCGCCCGAAAGCGACGTCCGCGCCGGATCCTGATCCCGACATCGAGGTCGAAATCGGTCCGGAGATGCTCGCTTCCATATTGCGCGTCGAGACGGCGGCCGAGCCGCGCGCGCGGGCGAGCCCGAAGCCGGCGCCCG
>Ga0209378_1002477_pt1 | contig 12702 bp, 10 predicted proteins | sample GraSoiAngelo_156_FD_186170 | JGI IMG/M metagenome (GOLD analysis project Ga0209378, IMG submission 186170) | Grasslands soil microbial communities from the Angelo Coastal Reserve, California, USA - 14_1009_13_40cm (SPAdes) (version 2) | ecosystem: Environmental > Terrestrial > Soil > Grasslands ... | reverse complement strand
ACGAAGGCAGCGATAGTTGGAGTTACTGGCTACGCAGGTGGCGAGCTCGCGCGTCTGCTGCTGCGGCACCCGGAGGCGCGGCTTGTCGCCGTGGTCGCCAGGTCGCATCAGGGCGAGCCGCTCCGCGCCGTTCAGCCGCACCTTCACAGCGCGCCCGATTCCCTCGTTATCGGGTTGGAGGTTGGCGACGCGGAGGTCGTCTTCACAGCGCTTCCAGCCGGCGAGGCCGCGAAGCAGGCAGCCGGCTGGCTCAGGGACGGCCGCACGGTCATTGACATCGGGAGCGACTTCCGCCTCCGCGATCCGATGCTGTACGAGCGCTGGTACGGATATGCGCATCCCGCGCCGGACCTTCTGAGGGAAGCGGTCTACGGCCTGACCGAGCTGACGAGGGATCGCGTGCGAACCGCGCGCCTCATCGCCAACCCCGGCTGCTATCCCACCGCGGCGCTCCTCGCGCTAGCGCCCGCGCTGAAGGCGGGACTCGTCACGGAGGACATCGTCGTCGATGCGAAGTCGGGCGTGACCGGCGCCGGCCACTCGGTCGAGGACGCGTACCTCTTCGGGACGATCGACGAAAGCGTTCGCCCTTATGGAGTGCCGAAGCATCGGCACACGCCGGAGATCGCGCAGGAGGCGGCGGCGCTTCTCGGAAAGACGCCGCGCCTGACGTTCACTCCGCATCTCATCCCGATGAACCGCGGTCTCATCGCATCCTGCTACGCGCCGCTTCGGCCCGGCAAAAGCGCCAGGGACGTTGCGGGCGCGTACGCGCGCGAATACGCCGAGGAGCCCTTCGTCCGCGTACTCGATACGTATCCGGCGACGAAGGCCACGCTCGGCAGCAACTGGTGCCTCGTGCATGCCCTCGTCGACGAGGAAAACGCACGCCTCGTCGCGTTCGCAGCACTCGACAACCTGGTGAAGGGCGCCGCCGGATCCGCGCTACAGAACTTCAACGCGCGCTTTGGCTATCCCGAGACGATGGGACTGGAGGCCCTCCCGCTGTGGCCATGACGACCGACGTGGCGGGGTTCAGCGTCGGCGCGGGGATGGCCGGAGTGAAGGACGGCACGCCCCGGCGCCTCGACGTCGCGTTGATCGTTTCGGATCGGCCGTGCGCCGCCGCAGGTGTCTTCACCACTAACCAGGTGATCGCGGCACCGTGCGTTGTCACTCGTCGGCATGTCGAGCGGGGAAGGCTCCGCGGGATCGTCGTCAACTCGGGGAACGCGAATGCCTGCACCGGACCGCAGGGCGAGCAGGACGCGATCGCGATGGCCGAGGCCGCCGCGGCGAAGATCGGCTGCGATCCGCATGAGGTCGCCGTCGCCAGCACGGGCGTCATCGGCGTGCCCCTTCCGGTCGGTCGCATCGCCGCCGCCGTAAAAGAGATCGTCCTCGGCCCGGCGCGCTGGGGCGACGTCGCGAGCGCGATCATGACGACGGACACGAAGCCAAAGGCGATCGCCACTGAGCTGACTCTCTCGACCGGCACCGTTCATCTGCGGGGCGTGGCAAAAGGCGCGGGGATGATCCACCCCAACATGGCGACGCTGCTCGCGTTCGTGCTGACGGATGCCGACGTCGACGAGGGCGCGCTGCGCGAGATCCTCCCGTACGCGGCGGAGTCAAGCTTCAACGCGATCAGCGTCGATGGCGACACGAGCACGAACGACACCCTGCTCGTGCTCGCGAACGGCGCATCGGGGGTCAAAGCCCGCGGCAAAGACCTCGGTGCGTTCAAGGGGACGGTGCGTGCGCTCTGCGAAGCGCTCGCCCGAGAGATCGTCGCCGATGGCGAAGGGGTGACGCGCGTCTTCGAAGTGATGGTGAGAGGGGCCGTCTCCGACGACGATGCGAAGCGGGCCGCGCGGACGATCACGACATCGAATCTCGTGAAGACCGCGATCCATGGCGCCGATCCGAACTGGGGCCGCATCCTCGCGGCGGCGGGACGCTCGGGCGCGAGGGTCGATGCCTCGCGAGCCACCGTGCGGATCGGCGAGGTCGTGGTGTTCGATTCGGGCGCGCCTCGAGCGTTCGATGCCGCGCGGGTCCGCGCGATCATCAGCCAGCCGCAGATCTGGATCGAGGTCGAGCTCGGGCTCGGGAGCGGAAAGGCGCACGCGTGGGGGACCGATCTCTCCGCCGAGTACGTGCGGATAAATGCCGACTACACCACGTAAGGATCTTCTCGTGTTGAAGATCGGCGGATCGGTGGGCGCCGAGGACGACGCCGCGCTCGACGCGGTCGTCGCGCTGAACGACGCCGGCCATCCGCTCGTCGTGGTGCACGGCGGTGGGCCGCTGGTCGGCGAGTGGGCGGAACGCCTGGGAATGGAGACCCGCTTCGTTCGTGGTCTCCGCGTCAGCGACGCGAGCACACGCGACGTCGCGCTCGCGGTTCTGGGTGGTCTCGCCAACGGACGCGTCGTCGCTGCGCTCCTCGGTCGCGGCGTACCGGCGGTGGGCCTCACCGGGATCGACGGCGGGATGCTCCGAGCCGAACGCGAGGACTCGGAGCTCGGTTTCGTTGGCCGCGTGACCCTCGTGGACAGCGCGCTCATCGAGGAGCTGGTCGACGCGGGCCGCGTGCCGATCATCGCGCCGGCCGCGCTTGACCGCGCCTCCGGCGAGGTCCTGAACGTGAACGGCGACGCGGCCGCGGGCGCGATCGCCGCGAGCCTCAGCGCACGGCTGCTGGTGTTCGTGACCGATGTTCCCGGCGTGCGAGGCAAGGACGGCCGTGTCATCGCGAAGCTCGACGCCGACAAAGCGCGCGCCCTCGTCGACGACGGCACGATCGAAGGGGGCATGCTCCCAAAGGTCGAGGCGTGCCTGATCGCGGCCGCGGCCGGATGCCGTGCCGCGATCGTTGCGACGCGCGGCCTCGACGCCGTAGAGCGGCTGCTCGCTGGCGAGCAAGTCGGCACGGTCTTCGAGGCCGCGGCATGAGGGACGCGCTCGCTCGCAAGCACCACCGGCAGCAGGCGCTCCTCCGTGTCGTTTCGCAGCAGCGGCTCTCGACGCAGGCGGACGTCGTCCGCGCGCTCCGTCGCGCGGGCTTCGCCGCCACACAGGCGACGGTCTCGCGCGACGTCGTCGAGCTCGGGCTCGTGAAGGTCGCCCGCGATGGCACGCACGCGTACGCGCCGCCCTCCGCGGCCGCGCCGGGCGGAGGAATGGAACGGCTGCGCCGATTCTGCGAGGACTATCCGGTCGAGGGCGCGCTCGCCACGAACCTCGTTGTGTTGCGTTCGCTGCCGGGCACCGCGAACGCGCTCGCCGCGGCGCTCGACGCATCGCGGCTCGACGAGGCCGTGGGGACGCTCGCGGGAGATGACACCGTCTTCATCGCCGCGACCAACGAGCGCCACGCGCGCGCGCTTCTCGGCCGGCTGACCACGTTCGGCATCGCGCGAAAGGGGACGAAGTGACCACGCAGTACGCCGGCGAGACCTGCGTGCTGGCGTACTCCGGCGGTCTCGACACGAGCGTCGCTGTTGCGTGGCTGCGCGAAACGCTCGGCTTCGAGGTGGTCACGTGCACCGGAGACCTCGGCGCGACCGGCGATCTCGAGGCCGTGCAGCGCAAGGCGATCGCGAGCGGTGCGCGCAAGGCGATCGTCCAGGACGCCCGCGACATCTTCCTTCGCTACTTCGTGTGGCCGGCGCTGCAGGCCGGCGCTCTGTACGAGGACCGCTATCCGCTCGCGACCGCGCTCGGGCGCCCGCTCCTCGCGAAGCTCCTGGTCGACGCGGCCCGTGCCGAGAACGCTCGCTTCGTGGCTCACGGCTGCACCGGCAAGGGCAACGACCAAGTCCGCTTCGACCTTGCCGTTGGAGCGCTCGCGCCGGACCTCACGGTGATTGCGCCGATGCGGGGCGGGATGAACATGACCCGCGACGAGGAGATCGACTACGCGAAGAAGCACGGAATCCCCGTCGATGCCACGAAGAAGAGCCCGTACAGCGTCGACATGAACCTCTGGGGCCGCTCGATCGAGGCTGGAGTGCTCGAGGACCCCTGGGGCGCGCCGCCGCGAGACGTCTTCCAGTGGACGGTCGAACCCGAAGAGGCGCCGGCGAAGCCCCGCGAGGTCGAGATCGGCTTCGACGAAGGCGTTCCCGTCACGATCGACGGCGCGAAGGTCGAGAGCGTCGACCTCGTCCAGCGGCTCAACGACCTCGCGGGGAAACACGGCGTCGGACGGATCGACATGGTCGAGGACCGCCTGGTCGGGATCAAATCACGCGAGATCTACGAAGCGCCGGCCGCCGTCCTCCTGCACCAGGCGCATCGCGCGCTCGAGTCGCTCGTCCTCACGAAGGAGTCGCTCCGTTTCAAGACGCAAGTCGGGCGCGAGTATGCAGAGCTCGTATACAACGGCCTCTGGTTCTCGGCGCACCATCAGGATCTCGCGGCATACGTACGGAGTACGCAGCGCTTCGTGACCGGCGAGGTGCGCGTACGGCTGGATCGCGGGGCCTCGACCGTTGTCGGGCGACGGTCGGCGCACTCGCTCTACTCGACATCGCTCGCGACATACGGCAAGGGCGATGCGTTCGACCAACGCGCGTCGGAGGGGTTCATCAAGGTCTTCGGCCTACCGCTGCGCACGCAGGCCAGGACGCAGGCCCTATGGGGCGAGGGAAGCGAAGCGTCGCTCGACATCCCGAAGAAGGCGCTCACCGCGCCGAGGAAGGCCAGGCCGACCAAACGAAAGAAGTGAGCGAAGAAAAGAAGCCACTCTGGTCCGGTCGGTTCAGCACCGGGCTCGAGCGAAGAGTCGCCGGATTCACGAGCTCGCTCGAGCTCGACCACCGTATCGCGCTCCACGATGTTCGTGGCAGCCTGGCCCACGCGCGGATGCTCGGTCGACAGCGGATCCTCAGCGAAAAAGAGGCCAGGACGATCGAAGACGGTCTTACGCGGATCGTCCACGAGATAGAGCAGCGTTCATTTCCGTGGCCGACCGACTTCGAGGACGTTCACACGGTCATCGAGCGTCGACTCCGAGACCTGGTCGGCGAGGTCGGCGGGAAGCTGCACACGGGTCGAAGCCGCAACGACCAGATCGCTCTGGACCTCCGGCTCTTCACGATCGACTCGCTCGCGCGGCTCGACGCCGGCATCCTCGACCTCGCGCGAGCGCTCACCGAGCGCGCGGCCGAAGAGATCGACACGATCATGCCCGGGTATACGCACCTCCAGCGGGCCCAACCGGTCTCCCTCGCGCATCACCTCCTCGCCCACGTCGAGGCATTTCGGCGCGATCGGGCCCGAGTCGCGGAAGCGCGAGAACGCACGGCAACGTCGCCCCTCGGTGCAGGCGCCCTCGCGGGCGCGCCGTATCCGCTGGACCCGGCGTCGGTCGCGAAGGAGCTCGGGCTCGATCGGGTCTTCCGCAACAGCATCGACGCCGTCGCCGATCGCGACTTCGTGATCGACTTCATCTACGTGGCCGCGCTCACAGCCGTCCACGCATCGCGTCTCGCCGAGGAGCTTGTCTTGTGGACGTCCTCCGAGTTCGGCTTCGCCGAATTCGCGGACACCCACGCGACGGGGTCGAGCATCATGCCGCAGAAAAAGAATCCCGATGTCGCCGAGATCGTTCGCGGCCGGTCGGGTCGTCTTCTCGGGGACCTCGTCGCGGTGCTCACGACCCTCAAGGGTTTGCCTATGGCGTACAACTCGGATCTTCAGGAGCAGCGGGTTCCGCTCTATGACGCGACCTATTTGGCCGATGCGCTGTCGGTTCTCGCGCTCGTGGTACGCGGCGCTCGCTTCGACCGTGAGGCGATGCTGCGGGCGACCGAGCGCGGGATGCTCGCGGCCACGGATCTCGCCGATCATCTGGCGAAGCGCGGAGTGCCGTTCCGCGAGGCGCACGAGATCGTAGGCAAGATCGTCCGCGAGCGACTCGCAGCGGGCCAGGATCTTGGTGGCATGACCCTCAGCGAACTGCGCGGATACGACGAGCGTTTCGAGGCCAGCGCGCTCGATGAGATCCGCCCCGAGCGATCGCTCGCGTCGCGCTCCTCGCCCGGCGGGACCGCGCCCGAGCGCGTGCGCGAGGCGCTTGTAGAAGCGACCGAGGCGCTACGGGAATGAGCGTCGCCATCCGTCTCGCGCGCGTCGAAGACATCGACGAGATGCAGGCCCTCATCAATCGGTACGCGGCCGAGGATCGGATGCTCGAGCGGTCGCGCGATTTCCTGCTTGAGCATCTCCGCGATTTCGTCGTCGCCGAGGACGCGTCGGGGTTCCTTGGGTGCTGCTCGCTCGCGGTGCTCACGCCGGATCTGGCGGAAGTGCGGTCGCTCGCGGTGCTGCCCGAGCAATCGGGTCGGGGGATCGGTCGCCATCTCGTTCTCGCCTGCGTCTCCGAGGCGCGCCGGCTCGGCCTGCGCCGAGTGTTCGCCCTCACGCTCGTCCCCGAGTTCTTCGAGCGGTGCGGGTTCGTTCTCACGAGCCTCGGGCGGCTCCCGGAAAAGAGCGCGTCGGAGTGCCCGGTCTGTCCCAAGCGCTTCGCGTGCGACGAGCACGCGATGCTCCTGCACCTCGACGGGACCATCCCCGAACCGCTCGGTTCGAGCGAGCCGGTCGGGTACACGAGGCTTTTCCTCGGAGTTGAGCCGGGCGGGCAGTCGCCGCGATGAGCCGCATGGGACGGGCGGCGCGCTTCTTCGCCGCCGGGTTCGACACGGCGGCGATCGGTGTCCTCGCCTGGAGCGAGACCGGCGGCCGGTTTGCGGCGACGTTCTCCGAGTACATCCTGTGGGGCTCGGTACTCGCCGCGGCGATCTGCGCGCTCGTGATCCTGGTCGAGAATCTGGCGCCCGTTGCGTGGATCGGGATCGGCTACATCCTTTTCGGCGGTCTCCTCACGCAGGGCAGCCCTCACTACGGTTTCGTCCTGCTCGCCCTGGCGCTCGCGCCGATGGTCCCGCGGCCGCGCGGTTCGTTGAGTCTGGGGATCGCTATCGCCGCGGTCTCAGCTCTGGTCTCGCGTGTCGCGATCGCATTCGCCCCTTGAGTACCATCGAGCGCAGGTGACCACTCGCCCAACGGTCCGAGCTGCCAATGGTCTGGTCGCGAGCGGACATCACCTCGCAACGTCCGCCGGCCTGGCCGCCCTGCGCGAGGGCGGCAGCGCGGCCGATGCCGCCGCGGCCGCGGCCGCCGTGTGCGCCGTAGTCATGCCCCACCGCACGTCGGTGGGCGGCGACATGTTCGCGCTCACGTACAACGCGGAATCCCGCGAGATCGCCGTGTACAACGGCTCGGGAGCCGCGCCGCATCGGCTTGACCCCGACGCCTTCGCTACGGGTTTCCCGGCGCAGGGCGCGGCCGTCGCCACCGTGCCCGGGCTGCTTGCGGGGATCGCCGACCTCGTTGCCGACCAGGGCCGCCTCGGCCTCGATCGCGCTCTCGCTCCCGCGATCGGATACGCCGAAAGCGGTTTCCCGGTGAGCGACGTGCTCGCCGATGCGATCGTCCAGGAGGGAGGGCGTCTCACCCTTGACGACGAGGCGTCGCAGCTCTTCGGACCCCGAGGACGCTGGGCCCGCGCGGGCGAGATGCTCCAACAGCCCGATCTCGCCGTGACGCTCCGGGCCGTCGCCCGCGACGGCGCCGACGCGTTCTATCGAGGCGATCTCGGAGAGCGCTTCGCGACCGCCATCGCCTCGACCGGCGGCGTGATCGACCGGGCCGACCTCTCCGCCCATCGCACCGATCGACCCGAGCCTCTCGCGATCGAGTACCGCGGCCTGCGGGTCTTTGGGCAACCGCCGGTCTCACAGGGGCACATCCTTCTCGAGGAGCTCGCCATCGTCGGAGAAGTCGACATCCGAGCGCTCGAGTGGGGAAGCGCGGATCTGATTCACCTCATGGTTGAGACAAAGAAGCTCGCGTTCGCGGATCGTGACGCACACGCTGGAGACCCGGCGCGCGTCGAATTCGATGCCCGCCGACTTCTCGACGCCGGTTTCGTGGCGAGCCGGCGCCTGGCCCTGGGCGCGAAGGCGAGCGACCGCAGCGAGGCGGGGTCGCTCATGACGCCCGCACACACGACGTACCTCGCGGTCGTCGATCGCGACGGCAACGCGGTCTCGCTCATCGAAAGCGTGTTCAGCGCGTTCGGTGCCGCGACCGTGGTGCCAGGCACCGGGATCCTGCTCAACAACCGCCTCACCGGTTTCTCGCTGGATCCGGGTTCGCCCAACGCTGTCGCCCCAGGCAAACGGCCCGTGCATACCCTGAACACCGTCATCGCACTCGAGGGCTCGATGCCGCGCTTCGTGTTCGGCACGCCCGGACGTCACGCGCAGGTCCAAACGAACTTCCAGCTCGCGGTGGGCCTCATCGACTTCGGCATGGACGTGCAACAGGCGATCGAGGAGCCTCGTTGGTACCACGAGGCGGGGCGCACACTGAAGATGGAGCGCCGTTATCCCGAGGCCGTCCGCCGCGCCGTCGCGGCGAAGGGACATGAGGTCGCGGTGCTGGGAGATTGGGCTGAGGTCACCGGAGGCGCGCAGGCGATCGCGATCGAGCCGAATGGATCCTTCGCCGGCGGCGCGGATCCGCGCCGCGAGGGTCAGGCCGCTGGGTATTAACCGCGGCCTCGTCGCCGCGGTCGCGATCCTGTGCGCAGCGGTCCTGAACGCGTGCGAGCCCGGTCCGCCTCCGGCAGAGCCCATCGCCCGTCAGTACGCCGCCGCGTGGCAGAAATCCGACTACCAGGCGATGTGGGATCTGCTGGCCGACGACGCGAAGGCGCAGGTCACGCCGGCCGGCTTCACCGAGCGGCTGCCACGCATCGCCGACGAGATGACGCTCACCTCGCTTGACGCGAAGCCAGGTGTCGCGACGCACCCGGCGCTGCCTAACGGATCGCCTGACCCGCGCAAGGCAAGCGTTCCTCTTGATGTGACCTTCCACACGCAGCGCGTCGGCGACATCGCGCGCACGACCGCGCTCCAGCTCGTGATGATCGGCGACAAAGACAAGGCCGTGTGGCGGATCGCGTGGACGCCCGAGGCCATCCTTCCGCACCTCACCGCGGGACGTCTCGTACGCATGACGCGTCTGCCGACGTCGCGGGGCCGGATCATCGCCCGCGACGGCACCGAGCTCGCCACGTTCGTCGAGGCCGGCGTCGTCGGTGTGATCACGGGGCAGATCCGCTCCGAGACCGGACTTCTCTCGTCGCTGTCAGACGCCCTCGGGATGACGCCGGACCAGATCAAGGCGAAGTACACGCAGTCCTGGGTGAAGCCCGATCTGTTCGTTCCGATCAAAACCGTGCCTGCCTCGCAGCTCGACGCGCTGCGGACCCGGCTCTCTTTGATCGAAGGCGTGCAGGTGCAGGCGACGCGAGTGCGGAGTTACCCGTCGGGTCTCGCGTCGCAGACCCTCGGCTATCTGGCCGAGGCCAGCGACGCCGAGGCCAAGGCGAAGACTGCGCGTGGCATCGAGGCCGGAGACCTCATCGGTAAGAAGGACACCGGGCTCGAGGCCACGCTCGACGACGAGCTCGGCGGGAGCTACGGGTTCCGTCTCGGGATCGTCGAGTCGGACGAGCGCCCGGTCGAGACGCTCGCGGAGACCGCGCCCGTGCCGGGACGCGACGTCGTGCTCTCGCTTGATCCAAAGCTGCAGCGCGCGGCCGAGAACGCGCTGGGCAACAACAAGGGCGCGATCGTCGCCGAGGATCCGTGGTCAGGAGAGATCCTCGCCCTCGCGAGCCGCCCGACCTTCGATCTGAACGCGCTCGTTTCCGGCGACGCCGCTGCGATCGCGCGCTACTCGTCCGACCCCAACCGGCCGTTCTTCAATCGCGCGACGTTCGGTCAGTATCCGACCGGCTCATCGTTCAAGCCGATCACTGCGGCCGCGGCGCTCCGGAACGGCGTCTACAAGTGGGGCGATCGTATCGACTGCCCGCAGCGCTGGACCGGCTACGGCGAGCAGTGGGCGCAGGTCAACCACGAGCCGGTGGCCCTGGGCCTCATGGATCTGCGCACCGCGCTGGCCCGGAGCTGCAACACGTTCTTCTACGAGCTCGGAAAGCGCCTCAACGACCGCGATCCGAACATCCTGCCGACCACCGCGAAAAGCTTCGGTCTCGGGAAGGCCACCGACATCGACTTCGTATACGAGGCCGAGGGGATCGTCCCCAGCCCGGACTGGAAGAAGCAGTACTTCACAAATCCGGCGGACCAGGTGTGGAACCCAGGCGACGCTACGAACCTGTCCATCGGGCAGGGCTTTCTACTCGCGACGCCACTCCAGATGGCGAACTACACGTCGACCATCGCGAACGACGGCATCCTCTGGAAGCCGCGTTTAGTGATCGAGCTTCGAGAGCGCGACGGCAAGAGCGTCAAGACCTATCCGAAAACCCAGGTCGGTTCGGCGCTCTCGATCCCGACAGACCTCTCGCTTATCCGCGACGGCATGCACGCGGTCACGAACGACGCGGATGGCACGGTGTCGTTCGTCTTCCAGAACTATTCGCCGACGACCGCCGGAAAGAGCGGAACGGCCGAGTCCCCGGCTCGGGGCAAGGTCGACGCGTGGTTCATCGGATGGGCCTCGTTCGAGCAGCCGTCGATCGCGATCGCCGCGGTGCTCGACGAGTACACCGAAAGGCCAGGCGTATTCGGATCGGTCGATTCGGCCATCGCCGTGAAGGCGGTGCTCACGGCGAAGTTCGCGACGCCCTAGCCACCGGCGACGTGCAGGAGTTCAAAAGTCGCGCGGACCCTCGTCACGATCGGTGAAGTCGACGGCGTCAGCGTCCCAAATCAGGCGTGCGCGAACGACGCCGCGGTGGGAGTCATCGGACGCAAGCTCAACGTCGCGAGGACGGCGACCGTCCCCGCCTTCTCGAAGCTCCACCTCGTCGTTATCGTGCGGAACAAAGCGTCATCCCGCGAGGTGCTCGGCGTTCTGCAATGGCGCCCGGAGATCGCGGCCAACACAAAACCGTGGCTCAGCCTCACGTACCAATACTCGAGCCAATAACTTAGGCCGCCCGCCAGCCTCGTACACTTTTCGCATCCCCGCCGTTACCGACGCCCCCGCTTCGCGCCGCCTCGACAACGGGCTCGTAATGCACGCGCTCGAGGCGCGGCACGCGCCGGTCGTCTCGCTCTGGGTCTGGTACCAGGTCGGCGGGCGCAACGAGGTGCCCGGTACCACGGGGATGTCGCATTTCCTCGAGCACATGCTGTTCAAGGGAACGCCGCGACACCCAAAGGGTGATCTCGACAAGCTGCTCGCGCGGTACGGCGCGCTCTGGAACGCCTTCACGAGCGAGGACGTGACGTGCTACTTCGAGACGGTCCCCGCCGAGCGCTATCCCGTGGCGCTCGAGCTCGAGGCGGACCGGATGCGGAACGCGCTCATCACCGAGGAAGAGACCCAAGCGGAGCGCAACGTCATCGTGAGCGAGCGCGAGGGACTCGAGAACGATCCGTCCTTTCTTCTCGGAGAGCAGCTGCAGGCGGTGGCCTTCTCGCGCCATCCCTACGCGCAGGGCGTCATCGGCAGCAAAGAAGAGATCAAGCTCATGACGCGCGACGGTCTCTACGCGCACTACCGCCGCCACTACGCGCCAAACAACGCCTACTTCATCGTCGCTGGCGACGCGCCCGCGACGGAGCTGCTCGACCGCGCGGCGGCGGCGTTCGGGCCGCTCGACGCCGAGGCCCCGATCGAACCGCCAAAGGCACCGGAGCCGCCGCAGTACGGCGAGCGGCGAGTCATCGTGCGCCGCGCGGGCGGGGCCCTCCCGATCATCCAGGTCGGCCACAAGGCGCCGCGCGCGGCCGACCCTCGTGCGCCCGCGCTATCGGCGCTTGCCGTGACGCTCGCGGGCGCGACTGCCGGAGGCGGGGAAGCCGCGTCGGGTCGCTCGTCGCGCCTCTACCGCGCGCTCGTCGACACCGGACTCGCGACGACCGTCGAGGCGTCGTTCCAGCTCATGAAGGATCCCTACCTCTTCGTCGTGGAGGCGCACCTCCGACCGGGCGTGACGCACGATCGCGTCGAGCGCGTGATTCTCGACGAGCTCGAAAAGGTCGCGCGGTCGGCGCTCACCGATTCCGAGTTCGGCCGAGTTCGCCGGCAGATGCTGTCGGCGAGCGCGTTCATGACCGACACGATCACGTGGCGCGCGTGGCGTTTCGGGCAGCTTCTCGCGACGGGTGCTGCCGCATCGCTCGGTGAGTGGTACGACCGGCTCGCCGCGGTCACCGCCGAGGACGTCCGCGCAGCCGCCGAATCGGTCTTTCAAGAGAAGGGCCGGACAGTCGGCTGGTTCGTCCCGGAGCAGTCCTAGTGGACATCCGCCGGCATCGCCTCGAGAACGGCCTGCGCGTCGCGGCGATCCCGATCGCCGGCCTTCAATCCGCCGCGGTCCTACTGGCGATCGAGGCGGGACAGTGGTTCGAGCCGATCGGCCGGCCCGGCATCGCACGCCTCTGCGCGCTCGCGATGCTGCGCGGCACCATCACGCGCGACGCCAAAGCCTGGGCCGACGCGCTCGACGGCATCGGCGCCGCTGCGCGACTCGACGTCGGTTCGCACGCGGCGACCTTCAGCGCGCAGTCACTCGGGAGCGACCTCGATGTCCTGCTCGAGCTCATGGCCGACGCCGTGGTGCGCCCGGCATTCGCAGCGACC
>Ga0209378_1002472_pt1 | contig 12720 bp, 10 predicted proteins | sample GraSoiAngelo_156_FD_186170 | JGI IMG/M metagenome (GOLD analysis project Ga0209378, IMG submission 186170) | Grasslands soil microbial communities from the Angelo Coastal Reserve, California, USA - 14_1009_13_40cm (SPAdes) (version 2) | ecosystem: Environmental > Terrestrial > Soil > Grasslands ... | reverse complement strand
GAACGCCGTCGCCACCTTCGCGCTGCCCTTCGGCGTGGCGCTCAACTTCCAGGTGAACGGCCGCGACCACGTGATCCCGATGGTGGTCGAGGAGCCGTCGGTGATCGCGGCGGCGTCCAACGCCGCGTTGGTGGCGCGTGCGGGCGGCGGCTTTGCGGCCGAGGCCGACCCCGGCGCCATGATCGGGCAGATCCAGCTCGTCGACGTGCCCGACCCGGGCGCGGCGGTCGAGCGCTTGGGCGCGGCGCGCGCCCGCATCCTGGCCGCGGCCGAGGAGCTGACGCCGGGCCTCTGCCGGCGTGGCGCCGGCCCGCGCGACGTCGAGGTGCGGCTGGTGCGCAGCGCGCGCGGCGAGACCATGGTCGTCGTGCATCTCCTCCTCGATACCGGCGACGCGATGGGCGCCAACGCCGTCAACTCGCTGGTCGAGGCGCTCGCGCCGATGGTCGAGGAGATCGCGGGCGGCACGACGTGTCTGCGCATCCTCTCCAACCTGGCCGACCGGCGCCTGGCGCGCGCCGCGGTGCGCATCCCGTTCGCGGCGCTCGCGCGCGACGGCATGGACGGCGCGCGGGTGGCCGAGCGGATGCTCTACGCCTACGAGTTCGCCGCCGCCGACCCGTACCGCGCGGCCACCCACAACAAGGGGATCATGAACGGCATCGACGCCCTCGCGGTCGCCACCGGCAACGACTGGCGCGCGATCGAGGCGGGAGCGCACGCCTACGCCAGCCGCGCCGGCAGCTACGGCTCGCTCACCACCTGGGGGATCGAGAACGGAAACCTGGTGGGCTCGATCGAGCTGCCGATGGCGGTCTCCACGGTCGGGCCGCTCGTGCAGTCCCACCCGCGCGTGCGCCTGGCGCTCAGGCTGCTGGGGGTGGCGAGCGCGCGCGAGCTGGCCGGCATCATGGCGGCGGTCGGGCTCGCCTCCAACCTGGGGGCCATGCGTGCCTTGGCCACGGAGGGCATCCAGAAGGGGCACATGGCGCTGCATGCGCGCGCCGTCTCCCATGCGGCGGGCGCGCGCGGCGAGGAGGCGGAGGAGCTCCGCCGCCGGCTCCTCGCCGCGGGCGAGGTGAAGATCGACCGCGCGCGCGAGCTGCTGCGCGCCCTGGAGTCGCGCTCGTGAATCTCCCGGCCCGCGGCCGCGCCGCGGGGAAGGTGATCTTGCTAGGCGAACATGCGGTGGTCTACGGGCGGCCGGCGCTCGCCGCGGGCCTCGGGCTCGGGCTCGAGGTCGAGGTGACGGCGAGCGACGGCGCGCTCCGCCTGGAGAGCGACCGGGCGGCGCTGGCGGAGGATCCGCGGCCCGCGGCGCTCGCCGTCGAGGCCGCGCGCGCGCTCGGTCTCGAGCCGGCCGGCCTGACCGTCCGCATCCGCTCCGAGCTGCCGGCGGGCGCCGGCCTCGGCAGCTCGGCCGCGCTCGCGATCGGCGTGCTGCGCGCGCTCGCGGCGGCGACGGGGCGGCGGCTCGAGCCCGACGAGGAGCTGGCGCTCGGCCGGCGCCTCGAGGCGATCTTCCACGGCCATCCCTCGGGGATCGATCCGGCCGCGGCGGCGCAGCAGGGCAGCGGCTGCATCCGCTTCGTCCGCGGCGAGCCGCCGACCATCACCGCGCTGCGCGCTGCGCGCCCGCTGCCGCTCGTCATCGCGCTCGGTCCGCCGCGCCGCACGGGCGCCGCGGTGGGCGGGCTGCGCGCGCGCTGGGAGGCGGACCGAGCGCGGCACGAGCAGCTCTTTGACGAGGTGGCGGCCGTGGTCGAGGCCGGCGCGCGCGCGGCGGAGGCCGGCGACCTCCCGGCCCTCGGGCGCGCCTTCGACGAGAACCAGGCGCCGCGCGGCGCGGGGGCGCTCGGCGCCAAGCTGACGGGCGGCGGCGCCGGCGGGGCCGTCATCGCGCTCGCGGCGGAGCCGGAGCGCGTGGCGGCGACGCTGCGGACCGGGCGGATCGAGACCATCGTCGTGCGAGTGGGCACGGCGGAGGAGGGCAAGGCAGCATGAGCAGCGAAGGACGGCTCGTCCTGGTCGGCGGCACGGAGGCCGCGGACGACGGGCTCCGGGCGCGTGCCGGGCAGGCGATCGCGCGCGCCACGCAGTACCTGGTGACGACGCAGCACCCCCACGGCTACTGGCACGCGCCGCTCGAGGCGAACGTGACCATGGAGGCCGAGTACGTCTTCTTCAACCGCATGCTCGGGCGCGAGCGGGCGGATCTCGACCGCCGCATGGCCGAGCGCCTGCTCGCCCTCCAGGGTGCGGACGGGAGCTGGCCGCAGTACCAGGACGGCCCGGGCAACCTCTCGACCACGATCGAGGCGTACTTCGCGCTCAAGCTCGCCGGGCGCAGGGCGGAGGAGCCGGCGCTCGCGCGGGCGCGCGACTTCGTCCTGGGCCACGGTGGCCTCGCGCGCGCCGGCGTCTTCACGCGCTTCTGGCTCGCCTACTTCGGGCAGTTCCCCTGGGCCGGCCTGCCCGCGCTGCCGGTCGAGCTGGTGCTGCTCCCGCCCTGGTTCCCGGTGAACATCTACGCCATGTCGAGCTGGGCGCGCGGCACGGTCGTGCCGCTCGCGCTGCTCGCCGCGCACCGGCCGCGCATCGCGACGCCGCCCGAGGCGGCGCTGAACGAGCTCTGGCTGAAGACGCCCACGCGCGCCGAGCTCGCCTTCCCGCGCTCGCGCGAGCTCATCACCTCGAAGAACTTCTTCCTCGCGCTCGACCGGGCGATCAAGCTCGTCGGGCAGAGCCCGTGGAAGCCCTTCCGCCGTCGCGCCATCGCGCGCGCGATCGAGTGGCTCGTGCGCCACCAGGACAAGAACGGGCAGTGGGGCGGCATCCAGCCGGCCATGCTGCACTCCGTGCTCGCGCTGCACGCCGTCGGCTTCGCGCCCGAGCACCCGGCGATGGTGAGCGGCATCCAGGGGGTCGACGACTTCCTGGTCGAGTGCGAGGGGACGCTCATGTACCAGCCGTGTGTCTCGCCCACCTGGGACACGGCGCTCGCCATGAAGGCGCTGCTCGAGTCGGGCATGGACCCGGCGCACCCGATGCTGGCGCGCGCCGCCGAGTGGCTGGTCGCGAACCAGATCTTCCGCCCCGGCGACTGGTCGATCCTGAACCCCGAGCTCGAGCCCGGCGGCTGGGCCTTCGAGTTCGCCAACGACTGGTTCCCGGACACGGACGACTCGGCCGTGATCCTGATGGTGCTGGCCCAGCTCCCGATCGCCGCGACCCCCGCGGGCAAGCGCGCCATCGCCTACGGCCTCAACTGGACGCTCGGCATGCAGAGCCGCAGCGGCGGCTGGGGCGCCTTCGACACCGACAACACCTCCGAGTTCCTGAACCGCATCCCCTTCGCCGACCTGGAGGCGATGGTGGACCCGCCGACCGAGGATGTCACCGGGCGGCTCCTCAACCTGATGGGCGTCTCTGGCTACGGCCCGGACTTCGGCCGCGCCCGGCGCGCGCTCGAGTTCGTGCGCCGCACCCAGCGCCCCGACGGCTCGTGGTGGGGCCGCTGGGGCGTCAACTTCATCTACGGCACCTGGTCCGTGCTCGACGGCCTCGCCGCGATCGGCGAGGACCTGCGCGCACCGTGGGTGCGCCGCGCCGTCGAGTGGCTGAGAGCGCGCCAGAACGCCGACGGCGGCTGGGGCGAGACGGTCGCCTCGTACGACGACGAGTCGCTCGCCGGGAAGGGCGAGAGCACGGCCTCGCAGACGGCGTGGGCGCTCCTCGGCCTCATGGCCGCGGACGGGATCGCGAGCCCGGCCGTGCAGCGCGGCATCGACTACCTCGTGCGCACGCAGGGCGCGGAGGGCACGTGGAGCGAGCGCCTCTTCACCGGCACGGGCTTCCCGCGCCACTTCTACCTCCGCTACCACCTCTACCGGCACTACTTCCCGCTCATGGCGCTCGGACGGTACGCGCGGCTGGCAGGAGGGGAGGAGAGGCGATGAGCGTCGGCATCGAGCGTCTTTCGGTCTACGTGCCGCAGTACGCGCTTCGGCTGACGGACCTGGCCGCGGCGCGGGACGTCCCGCCCGAGAAGCTGACGGCGGGCCTCGGCGTGCAGGAGATGGCGATCGCGCCGCCGTGCGAGGACGTGGTCACGCTGGCGGCCACGGCAGGCGCGCGCCTCCTGCGCGCCGCGCGCGTCGATCCCGAGGAGATCGGCATGCTGCTGGTCGCCACCGAGACCGGCGTCGATCATTCCAAGCCGGTCAGCATCTTCGTGCACGACCTCCTCGGCATCGGGCGGCGCTGCCGGGTCTACGAGCTGAAGCACGCCTGCTACGCCGGCACGGCGGCGCTCATGACCGCCGCCGACTGGGTGCGCGCGGGCGGCGGCCGCGCGCGGCGCGCGCTCGTCATCGCGGCCGACATCGCGCGCTACGAGATCGGCTCCCCCGGCGAGCCGACGCAGGGCGCGGGCGCGGTCGCCATGCTGGTCGGGCGCGAGCCGCGCGCGCTCGTCCTCTCCGAGCAGAGCGGCACCTACGCCGGCAACGTGCACGACTTCTGGCGCCCGCTCGATCGCCGCGAGGCGATCGTCGACGGCAAATACTCGGTCGAGTGCTACCTCGACGCGCTCGCGGGCGCGTTCATGGCCTACCGCGGCCTCGAGCGGCCGCCGCTCGTCTCCGGCGAGGCGCTCGCCGACCGTCTCGTGCGGTTCCTCTACCACACGCCCTTCCCCAAGATGGCGATGAAGGCGCACCGCCGCCTGCTCGAGGTCGACGGGCACGCCGCCGGACGGGCCGTCGAGGACGATCGGGCGGCGGCCTCGTACCGCAGGCAGGCGGCGCCCGGGCTCGCCGCCGTCGCGCGCGTCGGCAACACCTACACCGCGTCGCTCTACCTCTGCCTCGCCGCGCTGCTCGAGGCCGAGGGCCGTACGCTCGCGGGCGAGCGCCTCGGGCTCTTCTCCTACGGGAGCGGGTGCTGCGCGGAGTTCTTCACCGGCAGCGTGCCGGAGGGTGTGGAGGCGGTGGCCGACGCGGGCGTCGGGGCGCTGCTCGCCGGGCGCACCTTCATCGACGTGCCGGCCTACGAGCGCCTCGTCCGCGGCGGGGAGGCGGGGGGCGAGCCGCCCGCGGACTTCGCCGGCGAATTCGTCTTCACGGGCGTCAAGAACCAGCGGCGCGAGTACGCGCGCCCGGGAGCGCTGGCGGCGTGAGCCTCGGCATCGCCGCACCGGCCCCCGGGGGCGGCGACCCCGCCCGGCTGGCGGGGGCCTACGCGCACTGCGCGCGCATCGCGCGCGGGCACTACGAGAACTTCACCATCGGCTCGTGGCTCCTGCCGCGGCGGCTGCGCCACGATCTGGCCGCGGTCTACGCCTTCGCGCGCGGCGCCGACGACCTGGCCGACGAGGGGCGTGCGGCGGTGCTCGATCGGCTGGAGCGCCTCGCGGCGTGGGAAGAGCAGCTGCTCGCCTGCGTGCGTGACCCGGCGAGCGCGGACGATCCGATCTTCCTGGCCCTCGGCGACACCATCGCGCGCCACGACCTTCCGCTCGAGCCCCTGCGCGATCTGCTGCACGCTTTCGAGCGCGATGCGGTTGGCGACACGGTGACCTTCCCGACCCTTGCGGACGTGCTCGAGTATTGCCGCTGCTCGGCGAATCCGGTCGGGCGCATCGTGCTCGCACTCTTCGGCTACCGCGACCCGGAGCGCCAGGCGCGCTCGGACGACATCTGCACCGCGCTCCAGCTCACCAACTTCTGGCAAGACGTGGCGGCCGATCTGACCCGCGGCCGCGTCTACATCCCGCAGGAGGATCTGGACCGCTTCCCCCGAAGCCGCGCCGCGCTCGAGGCGCGCGCGGTGAACGGCGACTTCCGCCGCCTCCTCGCCTTCGAGGTCGCCCGCACGCGCGACCTCTTCGCGCGCGGCCTCGCCCTGGGCGGCATGGTGACCGGCCGCCTCGCGCGCGAGGTGCGCGTCTTCGCGCGCGGCGGGCTCGCCATCCTGGACCGCATCGTGGCCGCCGACTACGATGTCTTCACCCGCCGCCCGACGCTCACGCGCGGGGATCTCGCGCGCCTCGTGCTGCGAGGGCTCCTCGGATGAGCCTCCCCGCGCTCGAGCTCAAGAGCCCGCTCTCCGCGGCCTACGATCACTGCGAGGCGCTCACGCGCCGCGCCTCGTCCAACTTCTACTGGGGCTTCCGCCTCCTCCCCCACCACCGGCGGCGGGCGCTGTGCGCCGTCTACGCCTTCTGCCGCGCGGCCGACGACATCGCCGACGAGCCCGGCGCCGCGCGGGAGCCCGAGCGCCTGCTCGCGCGCTGGCGCGCCGAGCTGGAGGCGGTCTACACCGGCCGGCCGCGCCATCCGATCGGGGTCGCGCTCGCCGACACGGCCGAGCGCTTCGCCATCCCGCGCGAGCACTTCGAGGCCGTGATCGCCGGCGTCGAGATGGACCTCCGGCGCAACCGCTACGAGACCTGGGAGGACGAGCTCGCGGAGTACTGCTACCGGGTGGCGGGCGCGGTGGGCCTCGTCTGCATCCAGGTCTTCGGCTACCGCAACCCGTCGGCCCGGCAGTACGCGGTCGAGCTCGGCCTCGCCTTCCAGCTGACCAACATCCTGCGCGACGTGGCCGAGGACGCGCAGCGGGGCCGCATCTACCTCCCGCGCGCCGACCTCCGCCGCTTCGGCTGCCGCGAGGAGGACGTGCTGGTCGGCCACTGCACCGAGGCGTTCCGGCAGGTGATGGCGTTCGAGTGCGCGCGCGCGGGCGAGCACTACGGCCGGGCGCGCTTCCTCCTCGCCGAGGAGGACCGCCAGTCGCTCGCGCCCGCCGAGGCGATGCGGCTCATCTACGAGCAGCTCCTCCGCCGCATCATGTTTCGGCACTACGACGTCTTCGGGCCGAAGATCCGGCTCACGCGGCCGGAGAAGGCGGGCCTCGCGGTCGCGGCCTGGGTGCGGCCGCATCTCAGCTTCTACTACTGGCTCGCGGGATGACGGCCCGCCACGTCGTCGTGGTGGGCGGCGGCTTCGCGGGTCTGGCGGCGGCGGTGCGGCTCGCGCGCGCCGGCACGCACACCACGCTCCTCGAGCGCCGGCCGTTCCTCGGCGGGCGCGCCTACTCCTTCGCCCACCCGGTGACAGGCGAGGTGGTGGACAACGGACCGCACGCGCTCATGGGTGCGTACACCGAGGCGCTCGACTTCCTCGGCGAGATCGGCGCGTCGGCGAAGCTCCGCGTGCAGCCCCGGCTCCGCGTGACGCTCGCGCACCCGGAGCTGGGCCTCGGGGAGATCGCTGCCCCCGCGGTGCCCGGCCCCCTCCAGGCACCGCTGGCGCTGCTCCGCTATCGGCTGCTCACGCGCGGGGACCGCGCGCGGCTCTTCGCCGGCGCGCTCCGGCTCGCGGCGCGGGGGAGCGCGCTCGCGGGGCGCACCGTGGCCGAGGCGCTCGCGGACGTGGGGCAGTCGCGCGCCGCCTGCGAGCGCTTCTGGCATCCGCTCGCGATCGCGACGCTCAACGAGGCGCCCGAGATCGCGGCCGCGGCGCCGTTCGCCGCCGTGCTCCGGCGGGCGTTCTTCGCGGGCGCGCGCGCCGCGCGCTTCGCGCTCGCAGCCGTGCCGCTCTCGGAGCTCTACACGAGCGACGCGCGGCGCGCGATCGGGGCCGCCGGCGGGACGGTCGCGACCGGCGCCGCCGTGGCCTCGCTCGCGCTCGAGGGCGAGCGGGTCGGGGGGGTCCTGCTGCGCGACGGACGCCGCGTCGACGCCGACGCCGTCGTCCTCGCCGTGCCGTGCGCCGCACTGCTGCGCCTGCTGCCGCCCGCGCTGCGCGACGAACCGCCCTTCCGCGCGCTCGCGGCCATCGGCACCTCGCCGATCGTGAGCGTGCACCTCTGGCTGGATCGCCCGGTCGGCTGGGGATCGTCGTTCCTGGGGCTCCTCGGCGGCCGCGCGCAGTGGCTCTTCGACTGCGGCCCGGCACGCGACGGCGGGCAGCGCGTGGCGAGCGTCACCAGTGGCGCGCGCTTCTGGGACGACGCGAGCGACGAGGCGATCGCGGCGGAGGTGCTGGCCGACGCGCGCGCCGTCCTGCCCGTGCTGCGCGACGCCCGCTGCACGCGCTCGCTCGTGGTGCGCGAGCGGCACGCGACCATCTCGCTCACTCCCGCTGCCGACGCCGTGCGGCCGGCGGTGACGACGCCCCTTGCGAACCTCTTCCTCGCCGGCGACTGGGTGCAGACCGGGCTCCCGGCCACGATCGAGGGGGCGGTGCAGGCGGGCCGCGAGGCGGCGCGGCGGGCGCTGGCGGCGCCGGTGGCGCACGCCCGCGCCGAGGCGGCACGGCGCGCGGGCCTCGGCTGAGCCGCTCGCGCGCTCCGACGCCGTCAGGACGCCCGGGAGGGCGTTGCGCCTCCACGTAGAAGTTACTGGCTGCCAGCCTGCAACTCTTTCTCCATTCATGTAGGTTTTGCCGTGCACCAAGTTGCAGCCAAGTTGCAGCCCGGTGACGGTCACTGCGCGCCCTCCGCGTGGCCGACTCTCCTGCCTGCACCGGGATCGTCTTCGACTGGCGCTGGCGAGCCTCTCGCTGGTCCTGCTGTTGGTGCGATAGATGGAGGCGAGCTTCGCCCCGACGCGGTGATCGCTCACCCCGCGACCGGCCGGCGGGTCAGCGTGCGGCGCGATGGCGGCGGGGGTGGCGCCGGTAGGCGCCGGGCGAGATGCCTTTCCAGCGCTTGAAGGCATGGGCGAAGCTCGAGGTTTCGGCGTAACCGAGACGCTCGGCGACCTCGTCGACGGTCATCTGGTACGCGAGCATCTCTTCGGCCACATCCTCTCGCACCTCGCCGAGCAGGCGCCGGAACGTGGTGTCCTCGGCGGCGAGGTGACGATGGAGCGTCCGCGGCGCCATCGCCAGCTCGGCGGCGACGGCTTCCATCGACCTCCCGCCCGGCGCGCCGAGGCGGAGCAGGTGCTGGCGGACGCGCTCCGCGACGCGCGGGCGAGCGCGCCGCCGGCGCAGCAGCTCGCTGCACTGCGCTTCGCACAGCCGCGCCGTGCGCTCGTCCGCCTGCGGCAGCGGCTGGTCGGCCCACTCGGCGTCGATGAGCACACAGTGCTCGGGCTCGGCGAAGAACACCGGTCCGGGGAAGATCGCCGCGAAGCGGTCGGCGTACGCCGGGCGCGGGAAGCGAAAGGAGACGCGGCGGAGCGGAACGGGCCGCTGGAACAGGTCGCGCTGGATGACCACCGCCGCCGCCGCATCGCGCTCGAGGAGGAACTGGCGGCATTCGGGCGGAATGTCGGTGTCGTCGAGCACCACCCGGAGCGCGTCGCTGCCCCGCTCGCGCTCGGCACGGAAGCGGGTGAAGGCGAAGGTCAGGTCGAGGTAGCGAATGCCGAACTCGGAGGCGCTGCGCAGGGTGCGGCTGCTGAGCAGCGCATAGCCCCAGATCCCGTACGCCGTCAGCCGGTAGCGGCGGCCCGCCTCGAGCCCGATGCCGGGCACGCGGCCGAGGTGGCGGACGATGTTCCGCACCACGATCAGCTCTTGCGCCGCCTCGACTTCCGCGAACGGGTCCTCGAGGCGCTCGGCCCGGATGCCCGAGCCGCGCAGGCACGCGGCCGCCCCGAGCCCGTGCTCGGCCGCGAGGCCGACCAGGAGATGTACGCTGGCGATCCCGCGCCGTAGGTTCCCAGAGCGCATGGGCCGATCCGCCCTGGCCGAAAATATCAAGAATTCGTCCGATCGCGCCATGCCGGTGCGGCCGCCGTTCGTGTATCGTGTCGGGCATGGTAGGGCGACGCATTGCGATCATCGGCTCGGGCTTCTCGGGGCTCTGCCTCGGCATCCGGCTGAAGCAGGCCGGGATCGACTCGTTCACGATCTTCGAGAAGTCGGACCGCCTCGGCGGCACGTGGCGCGACAACACCTACCCGGGCGCCGCCTGCGACGTCCCGTCCTTCCTCTACTGCTTCTCGTTCGAGCAGAAGACGGACTGGTCGCGGAAGTGGTCGCCGCAGGCCGAGATCCGCGACTACATGGAGCACTGCGCGCGGAAGTACGACCTCGTCCGCCACATCCGCTTCGGCACCGAGATCGCCGGCGCCCGGTTCGATGCGGAGGCGGGCGTCTGGCGCCTGCGCACCACCGGCGGTGAGGAGATCGTCGCCGACGTGCTGGTGAGCGCGGTCGGCCAGCTCAACCGGCCCTCCATCCCGGACATCCCGGGGCTCGACCGCTTTCGCGGCGCGTGCTTCCACTCGGCGCGCTGGGACCACGCCCACGACCTCGCCGGCAAGCGCGTCGGGGTGATCGGCAACGCGGCGAGCGCCATCCAGTTCATCCCGCAGATCGCGCCCAAGGTCCGGCACCTGTCGATCTTCCAGCGCAGCGCCAACTGGATGCTGCCGCGCGGCGACCGCGCCTACACGGAGCGCGAGCGGCGGTGGCTCACGCGCTTCCCGCTCCTCGCGCGGCTCCACCGCTGGTCGGTCTGGCTCCGACTCGAGCTGCGCTTCCCCATGATCCGCGGCAACCGCTTCTTCGCATGGATGGCGCGACGGGCGGCGGAGCAGAACCTGCGCGACCACGTGGCCGATCCGCGCCTGCGCGCGGCGCTGACGCCGGACTACCCGATCGGCGGGAAGCGTGTCCTCATCTCGGACGACTACTACCCCACCCTCGCGCGAGACCAGGTCGAGGTGGTCACCGACCGTATCGCGCGCCTGACCGAGGACGCCGTCGTGACGCGGGACGGCCGCGCGCATCCGGTCGACGCCGTCATCCTCGCCACGGGGTTCGAGACGACCGCGTTCCTCGCCCCGATGCGCATCGCGGGGCTCGACGGCCGGTTGCTCGACGCCGAATGGGCGGACGGCGCGCGGGCGTATCGCGGCATCGCGGTGCCGGGGTTCCCGAACCTCTTCCTGATGTACGGCCCCAACACCAACCTCGGCCACAACTCGATCATCTTCATGATCGAGTGCCAGACGCGATACATCGTCGGAGCGATCCGCACGTTGATCGAGCGCGACCTGGCCTCCCTCGACCTCCGGCGGTCGGTGATGGAGGCCGCCGACGCTCGCACCCAGGCGGAGCTCGCCAGCACGGTCTGGGCGGCCACGGGCAAGAGCTGGTACAAGACCGAGAAGGGACGCATCACCAACAACTGGTCCGGGAGTACCGTGCGCTACTGGTGGATCACCCGCCGCTTCGATCGGGAGCACTACCGAGCCCGCGCGCGTGAGCGGGTGGCGTACCCGGCGACCGCACCGGCGGACGCGCTGGAAGCCGGGCCGGCGCCGGAAGCTGCTGGTTCGGCCGCGTGAGGCTCATCGAGAAGAGCACCGTGCTGGCAAGCCTCGAGCGGCCGACGCGCGACGATGCCGGTCAGGCCCTGACCGAGTACGCCATCCTGCTGGCGCTCGTGGCCGGGCTCAACTGGCTCGAGCGCCTGACGCACACCATCGCGGAGGCGCCGCTCAGCGCGTGGCTCGTTGGGGCGGCGGTCGTCGTCGTCGTCGGATGCGCCTTTCGGGGCATGGGCCGGCGTTGAGATGAGCGGCCGGCTACGATTTCGACCCTATGCGACGGGGCCCGGGGCGTCCCCCGATGACGTCGCGTCGTCGGCCGGACCCGCCTCGCTCCTCGCGAACTTCCGCAACGCCGCGCGATACCGGCGCAGCTGGACGAGTGCCCGACGCGTCTCTTCCTGCGGCAGCGTGCGGCCATCCAGCTCCCAGTAGGACCAGAGCGGCTGCACGACCTCGTCGAGGTAGTCGGACAGGCGAAAGACGCCGCGCGCCGCCAACAGGGCTCGGCGCTCCTCGAAGTCCCGTAGGACGGAAGCGGACCAGGGCATCTCGAAGCGCAGCATGACCGCTGCCAGCGGTCGGAGATAGTCCGGGTCGAGATCGAGATGAGCCTTCACGACGTCCCGATAGAAGGCCATGTGAAGGGTCTCGTCCTTGGCGATCCTGCGCAACGCCGCAGCCAGCGCCGGTTGCTCTTCGCCGCACGCACGAGCCGCGCAGAGGTAGAAGGTCCGGGTCGCTGCCTCCTGGATGGCCGTGTAGACCATCCCTTCGAATGGTCCGGCCAAGGTGTGGTTCCAGCCGGCCGCGATCATCGCCTTTCGCGAACGCGCCCGAGCACCGTGATCCCCGCTGTCCGTGAGCAGGAGGTAGCTCTCGAGCAGAGTCGCGTGCCGATCCTCCTCCGAGGTCCAGACGCGGACGAACTCCTGGATCGGGCCCGGGCAGCTCTCGAGACCGCGAGAGAGGCCGGCGGTGTACCAGGGCAGGTTCACCTCGGTCAGCAGCGCCGTCTCGACCGCAAGGTAGGCGGTCGCGGACAGCGGAGGCCGCTCGATGGCGTCCGCCCGGAGCGCTCCGAACGGAAGGTACTGGTGGTACGACCATTCGGTCTTCCCCGCAGCGTCCAGGTGACGGGCGAGAAGAGACGCGAACTGCCCCTCGAGGGATGGATGGAGGTCGCGGTAGCGGTCGTCGTCGAATCGGTGAGGCATGGCGCCCCTCCTTGCAGTGCGTCAGCCGGCCACCCGGGGCTGGCGTGAGACGCTCCTCTGCCATGCCCTTTGATCACGTCGTGCGACCGATGCCAACTTCGACGAGGCCACCGTCGGATCGGGAATGAGCCCGAGCTGGCGGAGGAGGTCTGGGCCCGGCCCTGTCGGCCTGCGGCCGGGTCGGGCTATAGGGGAGCCATGTCGACACCC
>Ga0209378_1002465_pt1 | contig 12749 bp, 9 predicted proteins | sample GraSoiAngelo_156_FD_186170 | JGI IMG/M metagenome (GOLD analysis project Ga0209378, IMG submission 186170) | Grasslands soil microbial communities from the Angelo Coastal Reserve, California, USA - 14_1009_13_40cm (SPAdes) (version 2) | ecosystem: Environmental > Terrestrial > Soil > Grasslands ... | reverse complement strand
GACCTGCGTGAACTTGCTGCCGGCCGCCGCCGCGTTGCGGTTCTGGGCGAAGAACACCCGCCACGCCGCCGACGCCGGAAAGTTGTCAGGGGCCGTCGTCCCGCTAGAAAATGACGTGCCGTACCACACGATGTTCAGCTGGCCCGGGTCGCAGGCCACGCTCCACGGCATGATCGCCGTGGCGGACGGCCGCTGATTGACCTGGATCGGCCCGGTCCACGTGTTCCCGCCATCCGTCGAGAAGCTGTAGAAGAGATTGTGGTCGTCGGTGTACACCACGTAGACGCTGCCGGCCCGGTCCACGCTCACGTTGACGAACTGGTGGCCGTACGAGACGGTGTTGTCCGGATTCACGAAGACGGCATGGTCGGTGAACGTCTGACCGCCGTCGCGCGAGACCGCGATCCACACGGCATGGAAACGAGACGGGAGGACGGCCTCGGCCGCGGTCGCGATGCCGCTGAACACCTGGTAGATCACGTGGTTATTGGGGTCGATCGTCAGGTTTCCGATCTCGTTGTCGTCGATCAGAAAGGCGTGCGCGACGTCGATCGCCGAACCCAGCTGCGTGAAGCTGGCGCCGGCGTCGAAGCTGCAGTTGACGTCGATGTTGAACGTGACGATGTCGTGGTAGGAGACGCACACCTTGGCGGCCTGATCGGCCGCGATCCACTCCCGATCGTCGCCCGGAATGGTGGCGCTGAGGACGTTCTTACTCCAGCTCTGCCCGCCGTCCGGACTGGTGCTGACCGTGACGTTCGCGAGGCTCAAGCTCGCCACGTAGACGTTGTGGACGCCGCTGGCGTTGGTCTGCGGCGCGGTGCTCAAGTCGGTGTCGCCGCCGCCCGGCGCCAGTCCCCCGGCCGCTTGCGAGATCTGGTTGGGTGACTCGAGCGCGGTGTAGTGCAGGCCGCCGTCCGTGGACTTCCAGGCGAGGGTGCCGGCGGAGAGGCCGAGCTCCGAGGAGACGTAGAAGGTACCCGTGGCGTCGGCGCGAATCGCGGGCTCCGCGGCGCCGTTGGTGCACGCCGATGAGCCCGGGCAGACCGTTCCGGGCGTGGCGCCGAGCTGGAAGTTCACGAACGCGAACGATCCCCCGCCCACCGCCCGGGCGGCGTCCACGCCGCCTTGAGGAGCGGGTGACGAAACAGGACCTCCATCGCAGGACACGAGGAGCAGGATGCATCCCAGGCCGGTCACGCTGGCGAGCGTCCGCCCGAGCCGCTGGTTTCCCTCGCCCGCCTGGACTCGCGCGCCGCCGGGGTACGGAACATGGATCGTCATGGGTAGCCTCCGGGGGTGTCGAAGGTTTGTCGGTTCCCGCGCGAAGGCGCGCAAGTTTCGCACCTCCCTGCTGCACGCCAGCCACGTTTGGTGCCTGGCGGCGACGCGCGCGCCTGTCGCGGCTGCGCAACTCCTCGTGTTGCGCCCACTCGGCGCCGCAAGCGCGTTCTCCACGTGCGGTTGAATGCGCAGTTGTCATAGGGTAGCTTCTGCGCCCCATGACCCGCCCTGCGTCGGCGCCGAGCCGCATCACCGACGTCCACATCCACATCCAACCGTGGCGCGAGCTCAAGCCCCAGGTGCTCGCGGTGATGTGGCGCGACAAGCACGCCGAGCGCGATCGGATGATTCAGGTGATGGAGGACCCCCACGCGCTCCTCGAGGTCATGGATCAGGCCGGGGTGTGGCGCGCGGGTCTCGTGAACTATCCCTCGCCCGACATTATGGGGTTCACCAACGCCACCAACACGTTCGCCGCGACGTACGCGCGGGCGAACCCGGAGCGCCTGCTGCCGTACGGCGGCGTGCACGCCCGCTTCACGAAGGACCCGCGTGGCGACGTCGATCGACTCGTCGACTTGGGCATCCGGCTCCTCAAGATTCATCCGCCGCATCAGGGGTTTCCGGCCAACGCCTACACCGCTGGGCTGGAGGCGTTGGGAGCGATCTACCGGCGGTGCGAGGAGCGCGGGCTGCCGGTGATGATCCACACCGGCACGAGCGTCTTTCCGGGCGCCCGCTCCAAGTACGGCAACCCGATGGAGCTCGACGACGTGGCGATCGATTTCCCGGATCTGCCGCTCGTCATGGCCCACGGGGGCCGGCCGCTGTACATGGCGGAGGCGTTCTTCATCCTGCGACGGCACCGGCACGTCCGGCTCGACGTCTCCGGGATTCCGCCCACCCGCCTGTTGGAGTACTTTCCGCGCCTGCCCGAGGTGGCCGACCGCGTGGTGTGGGGCACCGATTGGCCGAGCCCGGGCGTCAGGGACATGCGCCAGAACATCGATCAGTTCCTGGCGCTCTCGCTCGCCGACTCGCACAAGCAGGCCATTCTGGAGACCAATGCGCTGGCTCTGTTCCCTGCTGCTCGCTAGCTCGCTCGCCGGCCAGACCAAAGACCCACGGAAGCCGCTCCGGTTCGATCTCACGGACTTGGTGGCGCGGCGCGACTCGTTCGTCTTCATGTTCCGCGGCGCCGAGCGAGGGTACGCAGTGTGGCAATACGAGATCCGGCAGCTGGAAACGACCCAGGAGCTGCTGTACACGGCGCACTCCGAGTTTCGGCCGGTGGAGGAGGAGCGGCTGCGCGTGGTGCTGAACCGTCTCACAGGTGAGCCGATCGCCACCTTCCACCACATCGACCTGTTCTCACCCACGAGCGACACCGTCATGGTGGAGCACGACCTCGATGTGAAACGCGGCGAGGTGGTGGGACGCCGGCGCGTGGGCACGCGCAGCGGCGCGGTGCAGATCGTCCCTGTGAGCCGGGCCCTCCCCCGGGGCGCCGTGTTGTCCGATTACATCTTCATCGCCGCCGCCGTGACGAACGCCGTGCCGGGCGATTCGCTCGCCATTCCGGCGTACAGCGAGTTCGGCGACTCGATCGCGACGCTCAGTTTCGTCGCCTTGGCGCCGGTCACGATCGAGGTGCCCGCGGGCCGGTTCGAGGTCCTGCCGCTCCGGAGCGGCGGGTTTCGCGTGTTCACCACGCGCAGCGGCGTGCGCCGCGTCGTGAAGGGCGAGACGCTGGACGGCGAGTTTTCGTTCCAGCTCGCCGGGACGGGCCCGGTCGTGCCGTCGCCCCAATGAACACGCCTTGGGTGGCGCTGGTCGCCGCGCTGCTCGCGGTCCAGTCCGGTCACGTGCAGTACGAGTCCTTTGCCCTGCCCAACGGCCTGCGGGTGCTCTACTCCGAGGACCACTCGACCCCGGTCGTGACCGTGGACCTGTGGTACTACACCGGCGCCCGCAACGAGCGTCCCGGCCGCTCCGGCTTCGCCCACCTGTTCGAGCACATGATGTTCCAGGGGTCGGCGCACGTGAAGAAGAGCGAGCACTTCCAGCTGGTGGAGCGGGCCGGCGGCACGCTGAACGGCTCCACGCACGACGACTACACGAACTATTACGAAACGATTCCATCCAACCGGCTGAACCTCGCCCTCTGGCTCGAAGCGGACCGGATGCGCTCGCTCGCCGTCACCCAGGAGAACCTCGAGAACCAGCGGGCGACGGTGCAAGAGGAAAAGCGGCTGCGCGTCGACAACCAGCCCTACGCGCCGACCTTCCGGAGCGCCATTGTCTGGCCGTTCGACAGCGCGACGTGCTTCGCCTACGCCCATGCCACCATCGGCTCGATGGGCGACCTCGATGCCGCGAAGCTGGAAGACGTCCAGGCATACTTCGGCACGTATTACGCGCCCAACAACGCCACCCTGGTCGTCGTGGGTGACTTCCGGCCGTTCGAGCTGCGCCGGCTGGTGCACCAGTACTTCGCCGATATCCGGAGCCAGGCGGCGCCGCCTGCCGTGACATGCGAGTACCGGCTGGGCCCGGGGATAGTGCGGCGCGAAGTCGAGGATGCGCACGCCAACTTGCCGGCGGCGTTCCGCATCTTCCGGCTGCCGCCCCACACCGATCCCGACATTCCCGCCATCGAGCTGTTGAACGTCATCCTCGGCCAGGGCGAGAGCTCCCGGTTGAACGTCGGCGTGGTGCGGCGGGACCGGGCCGCGCTGCAGGCGGGGATGTTCGCGCTGACCGAGCGGCGCGGCCCCGGAGTGCTGGTCGCCTTCGGCATCGCGAACCAGGGGGTCGCCGTGCAGGCGCTCGACAGCCTGATCGGCGCCGAACTGGATAGCGTGCGTCGGGTCGGCGTCACGGCCGACGAGCTGACGCGGGCGCGCAATGCCTTCCGCGCCGACTTCATCCACGAACGGGAGACGACCTTCGGCCGGGCGGAGGCGCTGCAGCACTACAATCTGTTCCACGGGTCCGTCGCGGAAATTAACAGCGACTTGGACCGCTACCTCGCGGTGTCCGCGGCCGACGTCCAGCGCGCCGCCGCGAAGTACCTGGACCCGGCGAACTCGGTCGTGGTCATCGTGCGGCCGAAGGCGGCGCCGGCGGATTCGGGGAGGACGAAGTGAGGGTCATGGAAAGATGGAACGTTGGAAGGGTGGAACGAGTGACCACGCTCGTAGTTGTCGTCCTTGCCATCGTTCCGTCGTTCCATCTGTCGGCCCAAGTCTTCCCCACGAAGCCCCCCCGCCCCACGCTGCTCTCGCCGGTTCGGTTCCCGCCGTTCAAGGAGGCGACGTTCGGCAGCGGGCTGCAGCTCGTGCTGGTGGAGCACCACGAGCAACCCGTGGTATCCGTGAGCCTGAGCTTCCGCGCCGGCGGGATTTACGACCCGCCCGGCAAGGAAGGCCTGGCGGAGCTGGTCGCCGAGCTCCTCACCAAGGGCACGGCGAGCCGCTCCGCCGAGCAGCTCGCGGCGACGATCGAAGGGGTGGGTGGCAGCCTCTCGGCGTCCGCGAGCGAGGACTTTCTCACGGTCTCGGCCGACGCGCTGAGCGATCAGCTCGCGCTGGCGTTCGACCTGCTGGGGGACGTGACGCAGCACGCGGCGTTCCCGGAAAGCGAGCTGGCGCTGGCGCGCACCCGCGCGCTCTCGGCACTGGCTCTGTCGCTCTCCCAGCCCGCGTCGGTCGCCGCCCGGATCTTCGGCAAGGAGATCTATGGCCCGAATCCGTACGGACGCAGCGCCACCCGCGAGAGCTATACCGCCGTCACGCGGGACGACATCACCCAGTTCGCCGCGGAGCGGCTGCGCCCCTCCGGCGCCCTGCTCGTTGTGGCGGGAGACGTCACTGAGCCGCAGGTGCGGGCGCTCGTCCAGCGAGTCTTCGCCGGCTGGCGCGGCGGTCCTCCGCCGGCGCGCCCGCTGCCGCCGCCTCCGGCGACGGCAGCTACGGACATCCTGCTGGTGCATCGGCCCGGCTCCGCTCAGGCGAACATCGTGCTCGGCAACACGACGATCCTGCCGGCGGATCCCATCTACTACCCCGCACGCGTCGCGACCCAGGTGCTCGGCGGCGGCGCCGACTCGCGGCTGTTCCTCATTCTGCGCGAGCAGAAGGGCTGGACGTACGGCGCGTACGCCAACCTGCAGCGCTACCGCGGGCTCGGGTACTGGCAGGCGACCGCCGAGGTACGCACCGAGGTCGCCGACAGCGCGCTGAGCGAGCTGCTACGCCAGATCGAGCAGATCCGGACCCAGGCGATCGCGGACTCCGAGCTCGCCGCGGCGAAGGGATTCCTGGTCGGCTCATTCCCCCTCACGATCGAGACGCCGAGCCAGATAGCCGCCCACGTGGCCAACGCCAAGCTGCTGGGTCTGGGCGACGACTACCTGCGACTGTACCGGGAGCGGCTGGCGGCCGTCACGCCGGCGGCGGCGCGCGCGGCGACGGCCCGGTTGTATCGGCGCGGGGCGCTGACCATCGTCGTCGTCGGGGACGCGACGAAGCTGTACGACCGACTCAAGGCGATCGCCCCCGTCCGGCTGGTGGATGGCGACGGCAATCCGCTGACCCCGGCCGAGCTGAGCCCCAAGGCCGCACCGGTCGCGCTCGATCCGGCGCAACTCGCCTCGCACACCGACAGCTCGCGCGTGCTGTTCCAAGGGAACCCGGTCGGCGCCAGCGTGTCGGCGCTGCGACGCACCGCCGATTCGCTGGTCTACACCGAGCAGAGCAACATGGGCGGGGGCGCGTTCCAGCAGACGGTCACGCTGGTGCTCGACCCCGCCGACGGGTCGAGCCGGCGGCTCGACCGCGTGACGATCCAGCAGGGACAGCGCAGCGAAGCGCACCTCACCTACAGTGGGGGACGGGTGAAAGGGCGGAGCGCCATGGCGCAGCAGGACGGGACCACCAAGCCGTTCGACATCGACACGGTGCTGCCGCCGGGCACGATCGACGAGGATGCGGTGCCGTTTTCCGTTCCGGCGTTTCCGCTCGAATCGGGCAAGACCTTTACGGTGAGCTTCTTCTCTCCCAGCGACGGCGCGGTGAAGCTGCTCACGTTCAAGGTCGGCGCGGAGGAGAGCGTGGTCGTACCGGCCGGGACGTTTCAGGCGTACCATATCGCCGTGACAGGCTCGCGCGTGCCGTTCGTGATGTACGTGAGCACGACGGCGCCGCGCCGCCTGGTGCGGACTGAATACGTCGGTCAACCCCTCGTCGTCGAGCTCGTCAAGTGACCTCTCTCCGGAGCGATGCGATGCGAACACTGCTGTACCTGACCCTCGGGCTGTCGGCCGGCTGCGCCGCGGCGGGCGTCCGCCAGGCCACGCCGGCCCCCGCTCCCGCCGCCGCTCCTGCCGCGGCGTCGCAGGCCGCGGCGGAGAGCATGAGCGTCGATCGGGCGCAGTATCCGTCGACCTATCGGCGCCACCCCAATCCACCGGTGCTGATCCGTAACGCGACCATCATGACGGCGACCGGGCAGGAGATCCGCAACGGGTCCATCCTCTTCAAGGACGGACGGATTGTCGCCGTCGGTGAAAAGGTGGACGCACCGGCCGACGCGGCCGTGGTGGACGGAGCCGGGAAGTACGTCACCCCCGGGCTGATCGACGACCACTCTCATCTGGGCGTGTACGCGGCGCCGGGCACCGAAGCCGAATCGGACGGCAACGAGGCGACGAACCCCGTCACGGCCGAGGTCTGGGCCGAGCATTCGTTCTGGCCGCAGGATCCCCAGATCCCCCTCGCCATCGCGGGCGGGATCACCACCATCCAGGCGCTGCCCGGGTCCGCCAACCTGATCGGCGGGCGCAGCGCCATCCTGAAGCTGGTCCCGGCGCGCACGGTGCAGGAGATGAAGTTCCCCGGCGCGCGCTACGGCCTGAAGATGGCATGCGGCGAGAACCCCAAACGGGTGTACGGGCGGCGCGGCGGCCCTGCGACACGGATGGGCAACATGGCGGGCTACCGCAGCGCGTTCACGCAGGCGGAGACGTATCGCCGCCGGTGGGACACGTGGCGAAAGGATCACAAGGGCGATCCGCCCGAGCGCAACCTGCGGCTGGAGACGCTGGCGGAGGTGCTGCGCGGCAACATGTACGTCCAGAACCATTGTTATCGCGCCGACGAGATGGCGCAGATGATCGATCTAGCGCACGAGTTCGGCTTCAAGATCCGGTCCTTCCACCACGCGGTCGAATCGTACAAGATCGCGGACCTGCTCGCGAAGGAAGGGACCTCGGTGTCGGTGTGGGCGGACTGGTGGGGGTTCAAAGAAGAGGCGATGGATGGGATCCAACAGAACGCGGCGCTCAACCAGCACGCGGGTGGGCGGCCGCTGATTCATTCCGACAGTCCGAGCGGGATCCAGCGCTTGAACCAGGAGGCGGCGAAGGCGATGTACGCCGGCGTTCGGGCCGGGATACCCATCACGCGTGATCAGGCACTGCGCTGGATCACGGTCAATCCCGCGTGGACGCTCGGGCTCGACTCGATCGTCGGTACGCTCGAGCCCGGCAAGATGGCCGATGTGGTCGTCTGGTCGGGCGACCCGTTCTCCATCTACTCGAAGGCCGTGCAGGTCTACAACGACGGCTGGCTCGTGTACGACCGGGCCGACGCGGCGCACCAGCCCCGCACCGATTTCGAGCTGGGCCGGGCGCCGGCCCCTGGGAGCGACCGATGATCGCCGTGCTGCTCGCGCAGACGATCGCTATCACGGGCGGCACGGTGTATCCCGTGTCCGGCCCCAAAATCGCCAACGCGACCGTGCTGATCCGCGACGGCAAGATCGCGGCGGTCGGCACCGGCGTGGCGATCCCGTCCGACGCCACGCGCATCGACGCGGCGGGCAAGTGGGTCACGCCGGGGCTGATCGACGGCGGCGGCCAGCTGGGCCTGGTCGAGATCGGCGCCGTCGCGGGGACGCGCGAGGCAAGCCTGCAGGGCGACACCATCGCCGCCGCGTTCAACGTCACGGAGGGGATCAACCCCGCGTCCGCGGTCATCGCGGTCACGCGGATCGAAGGAGTCACGACCGTGCTCGCCACCCCAACCGGCAACCTGGTCAGCGGGCAGGCGGCACTGATCGACCTCGATGGAGCCACCATCGAACAGATGGTCGTCAAGTCGCCGGCCGGGATGGTGCTCGACGATTCCGAGAGCGGGAAGGACTACGCCGGCGGCTCGCGTGCGGGATTGGCTGATCGTCTCCGGCGCGTATTCCGCGACGCGCTCGAATACGAGCGCCGCAAGGTGGACTTCAGCCGCGCTCAGATACAACCGCTGTCGGCACCGGCCCGCGACCTCGAGGCGCTGCTGCCGGTGCTGCACGCGCAGGAGCCACTCATCGCCTACGCGAACCGCCGGAGCGACATCGCGACCGCGCTGCGCCTCGCGCGCGAGTTCAAGCTGAAGCTCGTGCTGGCTGGCGCCCAGGAAGGCTGGGAAGTCGCGCGAAATATCGCGGCCGCCGGCGTGCCGGTGCTGGTGGAGCCGCTCGACAACATTCCCTCCTACGACGCGCTCGGCATCCGCTACGAGAACGCCGCGCTGCTCGCGCGCGCGGGCGTGAAGGTCGCGCTCATGGAGACCGACACGCACAACTCGCGCAACCTGCGCCAGCAGGCGGGAAACGCCGTGTCGTATGGGATGGCGTGGGACCAGGCGCTGCGCGCCGTCACGCTCTCCCCCGCGGAAATGTTCGGCGTGGCCGATCGCTACGGCTCGCTCGAACCGGGCAAGGTGGCGAACGTGGTCGTGTGGTCGGGTGACCCCTTCGAGTTTACCACCGGCGTGGAGCACGTGTTCATCCGCGGCAACGAGATTCCGTTGAAGAGCCGGCAGACGGAACTGTTCGAGCGGTACAAGACCCTGCCCCCCAAGTATTGACCGTCGTTGGTCGCGCGGGCGTGTGCAGTTTGCGCAGTCGTTGCGCCGCCCGCACGTGGCATTGTGGTGCGTTGAACGGCCGCCGCGTTGCTCGCGCGCAAGAGATTTGCGGCAGTACGGCAGCGCCGCACGGGCGCATCGGGCTGAAATCGTGCGGGGCGGCGGCACCTGCAGGTTGCGCGAGAGTGGCCCATCAGTTGCACCTCTCAATGTGGAACCTGCGGAGGACGACTGTGGGACGCGCAACGGCGAAGCTCATCATCACCCTGACGCTGGCAGGGCTGGCGGGAGCGGCCTGCCGCGATTCAACCGCCCCCGTCCGCGGATCGTCCGGCCCGGCGTCCCAGCTCGGCCTGGTGACCGGCGCTCTCACCGTGTCGACGACGACGTCGGGATCGAACCTCGACCCCGACGGCTACACGGTGACGGTGGACGTGCTCCTGTCGAGCAGCCCGATCGCGCCCAACGGGAGCGTGACGTTCACGGACGTGCCTCCCGGCGTCGCGGTCGTGACGCTTTCCGGCGTTGCAGGCAACTGCACGGTCACCACCGGAAACCCGCAGGTCGTCACCGTTCCGATCGGCGGCATCGCAGGCGCAGCATTCTCGATCGACTGCGCGGGGTCGCCGCCGCCGCCGCCGCCGCCGCCACCACCGCCGCCACCGCCGCCGCCACCGCCGCCGCCACCGCCGCCGCCGCCACCGCCGCCGCCGCCGCCGCCGCCGCCGCCGCCGCCCCCGCCGCCACCGACGAGCGGCGACCTCTCGGTGACGACTGCGACCACGGGGTCGAACCTCGATCCCGATGGGTACACCGTCACGCTCGATGGCAGCAGCAGCCGCGCGATCGGGACCAATGGGAGCGTGACGTTCACCGGGGTCCCGGCAGGGAGCCACTCAGTGGCGCTGAGTGGGCTGGCCTCGAATTGCAGCGTGAGCGGTACGAACCCGCGGACCGTGACGGTCACGGCGGGGAGCACGACTAGCACCACGTTCTCGGTCAGCTGCGCAGCACCGCCACCGCCGCCTCCGCCGCCACCGCCGCCTCCGCCGCCGCCGCCACCGCCACCGCCGCCGCCGCCGCCGCCGCCACCGCCGCCGCCACCGCCGCCGCCGCCGCCACCGCCGTCGGCGCGAGTGACCGGCAGCGGGCAGGTCGGCGCGGGCTCTCCCACGCCCGGGAACAACGTGGTGACCTTCGACTTCGACGTGCGGTCCGACCTCACCGGCAGATTCACGGGCACCGATTACGCCGACGTGCGACCGGATGGCAGGCCCGCGTCGCTGACCGTGGACCCGACGGCGGATCCCGCGACGTCGATCACCGCGTACCGCAACAGCTCGACTAAGTGCAGCGACCCCAGTCGCGGGGTGGAAGTGGACGCCAACGGGCGTGAGGACACGGGCGGCGTAGTGAGCTTCACCCTGAGCGTGTGTGACAACGGACCGGCCGGGAGCGGCTCCGACTTCTTCGACGTCTTCATTCCGTCAGAGGGATTCCGCGTCTCCGGCACCGTGACGAGTGGAGACATCGTCAAGCAGTGAGCGTGAACGGCGGGACGCCGGAGCTGTTTTCGACCTGTCCGGCCTCGAGCAACACCTCGCGAGAGCGGTACCTCGCACGGGTGGCCGACGTGGCGCGCTGGAGCGAGCGCCACGGCTGTCGCGGCATGCTGGTCTACAGCGACAACCGTCAGGTGGATCCGTGGCTCGTGGCGCAGTACGTGATCCACCACACGACCGACCTGTGCCCCCTGGTGGCCGTGCAGCCGGTGTACATGCATCCCTACACCGTCGCCAAGCTCGTGACGAGCCTGGCATGGCTGCACGGGCGCCGCGTGTGTCTGAATCTCGTGGCGGGCGGCTTCAAGAACGACCTCGAAGCGCTGAACGATCCCACGGAACATGATCAGCGCTACGAGCGCCTGACCGACTACGCCACGCTGATCGGGCTGTTGCTCTCGGGCGCGGGGGTCACATACCAAGGCGCGTTCTACGGCGCGACCCGCCTCAAGCTGACGCCGCCGGTGGCGCCGGATCTCTCGCCTGGACTGTTCGTGTCGGGCTCGTCCGCGGCGGGCGTGGCCGCCGCGCGGGCGATCGGCGCGACGGCGGTGAAATACCCTCCGCCGCCCGGGGAGGAAGAGCCGGCGGAGGAGGGGGTGCGTACGGGAGCGCGCATCGGGATCGTGGCCCGTGAGGACTCAGAGGAGGCGTGGCGGGTCGCGCGGCTGCGCTTCCCACCCGATCGGCGGGGTCAGCTCGCGCGGGAAATGGCGACGAGAATCTCGGACTCGTTCTGGCATCGGCAGATCACGGATGCGGCCCATGCGGCAGCGGGGGCGGGGGCGGCCAACGGCGGACCATACTGGCTCGAGCCGTTCGAGCACTATCAGACGATGTGTCCGTATCTGGTGGGGAGCTACGACGAGGTCGCGGGGCTGCTGGCTCGATATCTCGAGCTCGGCCACGAGGCGTTCATCCTCGACATCCCGACCGCCGAAGACGATCTGTACCACGCGCGCACCGCCTTCGAGCGCGCGGCCGCTCTGGTGAGGCCATGACGCGGCTGCTGCACCACTGGCTGGCGGCGCAGGCGGAGCGACGCCCGGACGCAGGCGCGCTGGTGTTGGGCGAGACCCGCGTCAGCTACGGCGAGCTCGAGGCGGCGAGCAATCGGCTGGCGCGGCTGCTCGGCGCGGTCGGGTGCCGGCCGGGCGAGCGCGTCGCCCTGCTCCTCCCGAAATCGCCGACCGCCGTGATCTCCCTGCTCGGTGTGCTCAAAGCTGGCGGGATCTATGTGCCGGTGGATCCCGCCAACCCCGCGGCGCGCGTGGCCGCGATCTTCGCGTCGTGCGAGCCCCGCATCGTGCTCGTCGCGGGCGCCGCGGCGCGCTCCCTGGCTGAACTGAGCGTGGCCGGGCGTCCGGGGCCGCGCTACCGCATCGGCTGCATGGACGAGAGCGGCGCCTGCGACTTCCCGGTTCGCCCCGACTTTGTGCTCTCGGACCTCGAGGCGTTCCCAGCCAGGCCGCGGGACCCGCCGCCCGCGGCGTGCGCTGCCGCCCATATCCTCTTCACGTCGGGATCCACCGGTGTTCCCAAGGGCGTGGTCATCCGCCACTCCAGCGTGATCCGTTTCGTAGAGTGGGCGAACGGCTACTTCGGGCCGGCCGCCGGGGACCGCCATTCGGGCCATTCGCCGCTCCATTTCGATCTGTCGACGTACGACGTGTTCGGGACTCTGGCCGCGGGCGCCGAGCTGCACCTCGTGCCGCCGGAGGTCGACCTGCTGCCGCACAAACTGGCGCAGTTCGTGCGCGCGAGCGGCCTGACCCAGTGGTTCTCGGTGCCGTCGGTGTTGACCCGCATGGCCCAGTCCGGCGCCGTGCGCCGCGGGGCCTTCCCGACGCTGCGGCGCGTGCTGTGGTGTGGTGAGGTGTTCCCGACGCCCGCCCTGCGCCATTGGATGCGGCGGGTACCCCGCGCGTCGTTCACCAACCTCTACGGGCCGACCGAGACGACGATTGCGAGCAGCTACTAC
>Ga0209378_1002464_pt1 | contig 12750 bp, 14 predicted proteins | sample GraSoiAngelo_156_FD_186170 | JGI IMG/M metagenome (GOLD analysis project Ga0209378, IMG submission 186170) | Grasslands soil microbial communities from the Angelo Coastal Reserve, California, USA - 14_1009_13_40cm (SPAdes) (version 2) | ecosystem: Environmental > Terrestrial > Soil > Grasslands ... | reverse complement strand
ATCTAAGACCGTATTGCTAATTCAAGACTCTCCGCCACGTATGACCGCATCGAATCACGATCCCAACGGGGCTGATGTGAACGAGCTGAAGGCCCGGAACATACCTTTCTGTATGAAAAGCTCGAGCGAGATTGGATCGACCAGCCTAGCTCAGTTCTTGGAAATAATCATAGCTTCCACGCAGAACCAGGCCTTTTATGACAACCTCTTCCCAGGCGGCTCGGTTAGCCCCAATATTTCCAACTGGGTCAAGCATGGAGGGGTTCTCTCAGCCAACCTGGCAGACTGTGCAGGAGGAAGCTGGTCGTTCACCCAGTGCAGTTCAGACTCATCATTTTCCTACACCTTCTTAGGAGGGGTCAGACACGTAGTCTCCTTCTCGGAGGACGACAAAATCGCCATTCAGTCTCATCCAATCATCACCGGCCAGTTCGGAGGAACCCATGGCGGCCAGATCGTCGACAATAGTTGCCTCCAAGATCTTGACTGTTGGCAACACTCATCCCACGGCTACTTTACCAACCTACCGGCAGGCACCATAATACTTCTCACCGATTCAAACGGGCCGGTGTTCATTGAATACCGCCATGGCGACGGGTTGGTCATAGCCACGACCACCTCGATAGAGTGGAGATACGACTATTTCCAGCCGGACTTTCAGAACCTAAAGCTCTTGGCGAACGAGATAGGCTACCAAGACTTCAAAGCCCAATGTCAGGAAAATGACGGGGACGGCGAATTTGAGGGGAACCATGGTCACGGGCACTTCAAGCACGACCATGACCAGTGTGAGGATGGAGACCCGGACCAAGTATCATCCACCGACCGCGGAGACGGTAAGGGTTTCCAGTCCACATGGATCCAGTCAACCCAGCTCGACAGGATCACTAGAACGGTTACGATCATTGGACTAGGCACTATCGGCTTACTGCCCGTCTCGTTCACCTACATAGCGGTAGAGCCTGGGCTAACGACACCGGGCTGGGTCAGTTTCGCCTTCAGCGACGGCTTTACCAACGCGGGTCCCGTGACAAGTGGCAGTATCGTACTGCACGGTTGGTAGATTCCCGGCCCTAGAACTCCAACCTTTTCCTACCTCAATTATGACTAAACTATAGCGAGCCTCAGAGAGTATCCGTCTGACCTGTTCTTCTGATGGGACTGCCTTGACAGCACTCTACACACATCCTAGCCGGTCTTCCATCTAAACAGTGACTCGTCAAAGACATACTCCTTCTTGTCAGTTAAGCCAACGCCTCGGAAACTATGCCACCTATCCGATTTCCTATCGTATGACATTTCCACACGTCCCAGAGGGTCCATCATCGTCCCCGGACCCATCATCTGCGCGACAATACCGGTCAGATGCGCTATCTGGTCCATGGCCGAGCCCAGCTCCTCCTCTCCCAAGAGCCCGAGAGAAAAGACGAGACGTACTTTCTGATCGATAAATGTCAGAGTGAAGGCTGCACCCAGCCGGCCCCTCCGATACCTGATCTGCTTGAACAAGTCTTTGAGACCACGCCAGTCGTCTTGGAAGATATCCGTAAAGAAGCTCCGCTCGTAAGGATGATGAAAGACTATGTTAACGCGGGTACCAATAGTCTCGTCGAGAAGCTCAGAGTAGACAGGCTGTTCTAGCCGGAAATGTTTCTTGAGAAGCTTGTAGAGAGCCTCATGCTCAAACGGAGACAACTCGCCTTCCACGAGAACTTCTGCAACAGGTCTACTCATTTCCATGGAAAGCACACTTGCTCTCCAAATAGGAACGAACTCAACGTTGAGTCTGGTTTATACACGAACAATCTCTTTTCACAAAGTAACAAGATGCCACCAGGCGCCAGGCCGTCTGTTCTAACTCGATGCCCTATATGTGACATTCCTCTTGTCAATAGGCTTGATTACATTAACCATCTAAGATCGATACATCCTGCATACCTAACTTGAGGGCGGAAAAACGCTCAAGCTGCCTTCATAGTAATCGTTATCGTGATAGGCGTCATCATGATTGTAGACTCTCTCCGGCAAGGGCTTGATCTTGTTTCCAGAAGTTGGCAGTTTCGTGGCTGCGGTTGCGATAATCATCTTCTACAGGCTAGTGAAGAGGAGGAGATTCAGACATGATTGGAAGAGTCAGCACTCGGAAGGAACACAGTACACGCAATAACATTCTTCTAGAAACAAGCGACAAGCTAGATATTAATCCGGTCTATCTTTCAACATAAACACATGGGCCTCCCACTCAAGGGTTTACGAGCAATCGATCTGACCCAGGACTTTGCCGGCCCCTTCTGCACCATGATACTCTCCGATCTAGGCGCGGAAGTGATCAAGATCGAGAAACCGGGAGGCGGGGATGAGACCCGGGCTTGGGGTCCACCGTTTATCGATGGGATCAGCTACTATTTCCTCTCTCTCAACCGGGGAAAGAAAAGCGTTGTTCTGGATCTGAAGACGGGCGAGGCCCAGAAGATCATACGAAAACTAGCGGTTGATGCTGATATTTTTGTTGAGAGTTCTCGACCCGGACAGATGGCACGGTTCAACCTTGATTATCCGAGATTAAGGAGATTGAACAAGGCGCTGGTTTATGCATCGATCTCCAGCTTCGGCCAAACAGGATCCTACCGCGACCGGCTGGGTTACGATCTTATCGCGTTCGCGATGAGTGGGATCATGGCTTCAACCGGAGAACAGGGACGACCACCCATCAGGATGAGCGTTCCAGTTGCTGACATCGCCGCGGGACACTACGCATCAACTGCAATACTAGCCGCGCTTTCCGGAAGACTGGTAACCGGGAGGGGAGACTACATCGACGTCTCACTGCACGACTCGATCGTATCATGGCTCACCTACCTTGCCAGCTACTATTTCGCCACCGGCAAAGAACCCCAACGGCTAGGCTCAGCCCACCCCAGCATCGTCCCATACCAGGCGTTCAGATGCAAAGACAAGGATCTCGTTCTCGCGGTCGGAAACGATCATCAATGGAAGAATTTCTGCCACGCCACAGGTCTGGAAAGATTGATTGCTGATCGAAGATTCTCTACTAATCCGGCCAGGGTCAAGAACAGACATCTCCTGATACCCGCTCTACAGCAGATGTTTCGTCGCAAAAAGGCCAAGGACTGGCACAGGATCTTAGTTCAGGCCCAAGTTCCGGCCACACCAGTCTTCAACATTCGAGACGTGGTCCGAGATCCCCAGGTCCGAAATAGGAGAATGATCATCAGGTCCGACGGCGATATTTCGCGTCTAGGCTCACCGATGAGATTCTACGAGACAAAACCGAAGAAAACAATACCCGCACCACAACTAGGACAACACTCAACCGAGATCCTGACCGAGCTAGACTATTCCTCGCAAGAAATCAAGAGACTAAAAGCAAGCGGTGCTCTAGTATAACCTAATGCTGGCCCATGCCAGTCAACCTATTTTTTTGACGACAAAGGCTGAGGAAGTCGTGTCCTTCATGCTTCTTCTGGATCGCGTTCAACAAGTGCTACGAAGGTTTTGTTAGCTATTGATAGTGTCAGACGTTGAATTGGTAGGTTATTGATTGTGTGGCGAATAGAACTCGCGCTGGGTCTTGGGAGAAAAAGAGGGGAATTGGGAGAATAGGATCTGGGGCTAGGTGACGTTGATAGATCCTTTCATCCAGGGATGAAAGAGACAAGCGTAGGTGTAGGTACCAGTGTTGAGTGTGCTAGTGTCGAGTGTCCAGGATTGTCCTGGTACGAGTGTCTGGTTGAAGACACCGTCGCTGATCGGTATGATCAACGTCTTGAAGCCCTCTGTAACTGGGATGGCGATGGTGTAGCTGCTGAACGTGTGAGGTAATATTCCGTTGTTGGTGACTGCGACCTGTGCGCCCTTCTTGACGGCGAGGTCGCGTGGGAGGTAGCCCCAGCTTGCGCTGCCTGAGAAGAACTGGGTTGTGCTGCCTTGGTTGTGATCGATGTTTACGCTAGCACTCGGTGAGCTAGTGCCGCTGGCCACGTGGAGGAGCGCCTGCATCCAGGGATGAATCTGGCAGAAGTAGTGATAGTCTCCTGGAGACAGTTCTGCAGTGTTCAGGCTCCACGACTGGCCTGACTGGATAGGTGCCTGTATTCCGCTGTCAAAGTGGCCGTCAGGGATTGGTAGCTGGACGTTGACGCCCTCAAAGCCGACCGTCATCTTTGTAGTGTACGAGGTAACAGTGTGCTGGTCATAGCCATTATCGGTCCATGTGACGGTGCCGCCCTGGCTTACAGTCACGACTCCCGGATGAAAGTTGAAGGCGCCGACTCCGGGGAAGGTGAAAGTAGTGGGGTTGAAGTGAGCGAGATCTATGATGCTGATGCTGGCTTGTGAGGAAGCGGCGTTGACGGGGGTTGCAAATAGTAGAGTTGCGAGTATGCTGATGGCAGGAAGAATTCTGACTATACGCAATATTGTTCGGTGTGTGGGTTCGTGTGTTTGTTAATAAGCCTGGGCAGTAAAAGAGAAGATTTCTCTGTCTCCAGATACCACTCACAGAGAGCTCGCAGCCAGGTATATTGGAAAGGTACTAGAGTCTCAGACCGAATCTAAAGGGCCGTCTTCCATGCATACCATGGCCGATCAGATGGGCATGAACTCGGAGGATTGTGCTCGCCTAGACTATTGCCACTGATGATTTGCCATGCCAGAGAACTTTGCCGCAGTTGGCGCATTGTATGAGCCCGCTTCGGGGGCCGCCGATGTAGATGACCTGTTCTGTTTGGTCGCAGTCCGGACACTTGAACTGGACGTTTTTCGCGGTGACCGTCATCTCCGGTTCTTCCATCAAGCTTGGTTCTTCACCTCCCTTCGTTCTTTGTTTGCCTCCTTCAAACTAAACCGCCTACACATAGACGAGTTGCAGTTTGCTTCTTTCAGACTTGTCCGGCTGTTGTGAGTAACCTGGTAGCGTCCGGCCTCGCACTCGTCAAGCGGAGTCAGGACTCGCATCTACTGCTATCGCTGCGCCAAAAAAAGAAATAGACTCCGTGTACAGATGAACACAAGTGAAACTGGTGAACAATAGCCTGGATGATTTGCGATTACCCAAGATTGTAACAGTATTGAGAGTTGGGCTTTCAGTACTGGCTCTTATCGTGATTGGACAATTCTTTCCTAGCACGCCCTTCTCTTACAAGCTATGAGAGTAAGACTGGTCTCAGCGTTGATGGCCGTAGTCCTAATCGGTTCTTGGCCAGTTTCTATCTGTACAGCTCAGGAACTGCTTTGTCCGAAGCTTCCTGAAGCAGCCCGGTTCCATATAGAGGTCAAGTTTCGAATGCGTATTGGACCGCTTGGTCTAGCGACAGCTTGCGTCCTTCTTCCCAAAGCCTAGAGAACTTGTCTTCGTCAACGGACTTGCGAAGTCGTGAAACCGTACGGTCGCGCTCCACACTCTCATCCGGGTCTGGAGTCATTCCGGAGGACTCAAAGAGAGTCTCTGAAGCCCCCAACAACTTGACCGCTCTGTCAAGTTTTCCTTCTTCCAATGCAACCATGCTGAAATGGAGCGGGAGGTAGGGCAACATGTACATGCTTCGCTGTTTGTACATAATTTCCCCGGCCTGCCGATACCAGTCTCTCGCCCGACTGATATCTCCCGTATGAAGCGCCACTGACCCCAGGTTGTCCAGCTCAGTAGACTCTAGCCCCTGGTCTCCTAGTTTCCGAGCGAGCGCGAGGCTTTCTAGGTACAGTTCTTTGGCGCGTTGAAAATTGCCTTCCATCTTCGTCGCGGCCGCCAACATATGAAGGGGGCGTGTTTCTGCCCACTCGTCGGCCATACTACGCGCGATTCTTCGAGCCTCTTCGCTCCGGGACTTGACTTTTGCATAATTGCCTTCCCGTAGAGCAACCCTTGCTAGTCCAGTAAGAGACCTCACTGTTGACGCCGCATCATTCTCCTCACGTGAGACTGAGAGGCATTCTTCGAAAAGTCTCTCTGCTTCTCTAGTGTCGTCCTGGCGGAAAGCTAGCATTCCGGCACCGTACAGCACCAGCCCTAACATCTTGGTCCGCGGTTTCGCCGCGGGCAGCTTGAGGAGCCTGACAACGAGTTTCCGCCCCTCCTCTACATGACCTTTGTCTATCCAGAACCGCCAAAGAAGCGAGACAAACTGAAAAGCCCTGTCTGTCTGACCGTTATCTATGAACCAGGCCAGTGCGGCTAGGAGCTGCTTGTGGCGAGGTTCGAATTTCTGAGATAACTCTCCCGACTTGGGCCCTTCCATCATTGCTTCGAACTGCTTAGCAAACTCTAGAGAATCAAGGGCCTCGGTACGATCCAAGAATATCCCACCAATCCCGATACTGAAACGGACAATTATTAGCTGTTTCTACGAGCCTCAGACTCAGGGTCCTGCCAAAACATCGTGCTAGTCGGTCTCTTCTTCCTGTTTCGATCTGGTTTTCCGGAGACGAGGCAACCTCGTTGAATTTGTATCCCCAGAGGGGACCCTTGGGTCTCGGACGGGCCTACCTTCGAGGAGAGGTTCGAAGAACTTGACAAATTCAGGATCAAGAAATGCTTCCTGTTTTGCGAGCTTGAATACTAATTGAAAGCGCGGTAGACCCGCGTATACTGCCATCTGGCTTCCCGTCCAAACACGCCAATGCTCATCCGTTACTATCCGGGAACGGCGTAGAACGAAAATGTCCTCAAATGTGTCTATCACGTCTCTGAAGAAGTAGTACACATCGCCACCGCCGACGGAGTCCACAACCTCCTTTATTTTCGGCCGCGAGTTTTGCAGCTCTTCCTCTATTCCAGGGACCTTGAAGAATCTAGCGCGTATCTGTTGCAGTCTCACCGAGATCTCTCGATTGCTCTCCAGCAATGTTGCCCGAGTAGCCTGCTCGGCCTGCCGTCGAGCAGCAACCACCTGGCTTCTCGAATAGATGAGAGAGGCTGCTCCGGAAGCGACTCCCAGGAGCCCTAGAACGATTCCATAATCGACCATGGCATGTTCAATGGCCATCCCATCACAAGTATGATTTGCGGTTACCAAGAGAGTGAGAGGATTGAGACATGGAACTCTCAGCACTGGCTTCTATCGGTGACCTGACAACTCGGCACTGTCAACTCTTCGGCTGTTCTATGGTTCACCGATGAGATTCCACAAGACGAAACCGAGCAGGACAACATTCCCCCCACAACTAGGAGAACACACTACAAAGATTCTCCATTCTCTTCGCACGTGATGATTCTCGCAGGAACTTGCCAGGGTCAACATGGCATTCAAGCCTCAGGCGGTCGCTGCTTTCGCAGTGTGCACGTTCGGCTTAGTTCGTGAGATTCCTCACTCTCAAATAGAGAGAAGATCACAGGTCCGAGACTTGCTAAAGCGATTCGTTCTCAGTGGCCGTCCCACATTTTCGGGCCGGTCTTGTGTGCCAAATTTGTCCTCTTCTGTCTTGGTCCAATCTGAATCCCTCCCGCACCGGGGCGCTTCCGAGGTCTTAGCAATCCAATGCGCGAGGTCGATAACCGAACTAGATGTTCAGTGCTAGGAGAATGATTTGGGCGATTATCGTGGCTATGGTCGACGCGATCATTAGAGTCAGTTGTCCAAGGACCCTGCTGTCGAACGGCCATGTAGGCATCGATACAGCTTTCCGCTCGACAATCTCTAAGGCCATTAGAGCCTTCAAGTCAGAGAGGAGAGCATGGAGATCCGAGAGGGTTGCTTCTGACGTGGATGGAACTTGGTCCTCCGGTATCGTGACGAGCTGATTAAATTGACTCCTGAGCAATGAGTGTTCTCTAAGTCTCGCGCGCAGCATTAATCGGTGCACGCTCGTCAACGGCAGAAAGAAAAGTGCGCCTCCGATGATGACGAAGGTAATGAGTGATGTGATTGTAAACAGGTCGGCGTATAGTGATGTTGCGACTGCTCCAAGCGCTATGACTGATAGGTAGACGATCGCCAAATGGAGCGAGAGATAGCCTATGGGACGTACTCCGAGCATTGTATCCTCGCTGTAGGCCTTCAGTTTGAGGGGTTGTCGCCCCAGAACGTACAGTCCGTAGATTGAACTCATGTAGACCCAGAAGACGGTACCCCAGGCCACCGCGAAGAGGAGGATGTTTGCGACTGTCAGGGTAAGGTACGCTTGTCCAGTGAAGCGGAACAACCTGAAGAAATACAGGATGTTTAGTGAGCCCACCAGGAGCCAGAAGAAGACCTGCGATTTTCGTTGGCCTATGCGGCCGAAAGCTCTGTGGAAGCTCTCCTCACCATCAGGTGAGAGCGGCAGAAGCTCGGACTCGGCCCGCACGACCTTCAGCCGCATGTAGCGTATGACATAGAACATGTAGAAGGCCAAGATTGTCCAGAGAACCCAGCCAATAGTACTCTCCCCGAAGTTGGAGCTAGCAAACCCTGGGATCAGAGCCAGTAGGAGGCATACGAGCGGGTAGGGGAGACGAACATGTTCGACAAACCTCTCGAAAAGCGTCGCCTCCTCCGGCCCATGGAGATGTGGGCTAACCGTCTAGCAGCCCACCATGTGCGATCTTCGACAGTTTCCACCCAGGGTATCGCGTACTAACATGGGCCCCGTTCTTGTCAGCCTGGAGGAAGAAAACCCTGTTCCCCAAGCACAATCCTCTGGAGGTCTCGAAGGGCTTGAGAGATCTAGAGAATCTTTCTTTGAAATCTCGCTGGGCCCCAACGGTCATAGCTGCGTACTCGTGGGAAAAGCCTGTCGATAGAACCAATGTCAGTAGCGCCTTTGTGCTGGGAAAAGTCCAGCCGATTGCCTTGGTCGTTTTTCTAACATTCCTAAAACCCGCGTTGTGCATCTGTCGTCTTAGTTTGGGGAGGTTTGATAGGCAGAGAAGAGGGGTGCGTTTGTTCTCCCTTGCAATGAGTCTCTTGAGTCGCCTCCTCTCAGCTAGCTGTCGGTCTGGGTGGGCCACCTTGTATTTGTCAACGACTCGGTCAATAATGTTCCATGCCTTTCCATCTCCACCTTCGCAGAAACATAGCCTGCCGTGGCGTGACAGGACCCTTGACCATTCCTTCAGCATGATACGGGCATCATAGGGACCCTCTGGTGCTCCAAAACTTGTGATGATCGCATCCACAGACTCATTTGGTAGTTTCAACGATGTTGAATCCATATGTCGGAACGCAACGTTCGCGAGTTTCATATTGGCCGCGTTCTTCTTGGCCCTGCGTAGCATTCTTTTAGACAAGTCGATTCCAAGCACTCTTCCCGTCTTTCCGACTTTGCGTGCTGCAAGAATCGCAGACGCGCCTGTGCCCGTTCCTATGTCAAGGACTCTCTCGCCGGTCTTGAGCCGCGCCATGCGTATCATCTGATCCCGGGCCTGGGCTGTTGCCCGAACGAAGTATCTGTCCCAAGACCGCGAGACCCCGTCATACTCTTCCGCAGTAAGCCTCTGGGCTTGGACTCTAACCGAGTTCACACGTATCCAAGCAGAGTTGTCTGCGAGCGATATTAAGCGGATAGGGCAAAACTGCTATAGGTCAAGTTTGCCTCTACTGAGCGCATAGAAGAACCGACATCGGTATCGTGACCGTTTCTCCGGTCATTTTTAGGCTGGCTTGAGAAAGATTGAAAGATCTGCCAAGAGGGCTCGGAGATGGGGCTCGGCTTATGCGACTAGTTTTATCGGCTTCAGTCCGGCGACAAAGGCTGTCATGAATGCTATGTTGGCCACATCCACATAATCGAAGGTTCTTGCAAACGCTTTCCTGACAGTCTCCCTGTCGAGATAGGGTCGTCCACTCAGAGTATACTTGGCCTTTTTCATAAACTCTCCGACATCGAGGGGATCGTTTGCACCTCCCAGCCCCATGAAGGGAGTGCACCCGACTAAGATTCCACCGTTCCTGAGGACTCTTCGAAACTCTTTGCAAGACGCTTCGAGGTTCTCAGAGTCTTGAACGTCCACTGCCACGATGGCATCCAGACTCTTATCCTTCATCGGAATATCCTCGAACCCCCCATCTAACACTGTCAAGCTGGTTAGGTCTATGTCAGCTTTGATGTGGGGTGGCTTTATCAGATATGTGCGCTCTCCACCTGCCCTCGTACATAATTTGTCGAGAATCAGCCGGTGCAATCGCGTTAATGGTTCGGAGATCACAAGCGCCACATTTTTTCGGCCTCCGTATACCTCGTGCATCATCATCTCAAACTTCTCTGAGAAGAATTCAGGAGGAAGACCGGCGACGTAGTCCTCGTAGTAATCATGGATTAGCTCTGTAGCCTCTCCAAAAATGATTCCCAAGGCTTTCTCACCTCTTGGGGTCAGATGGTACTGTCTTCTAGGTGGGCCTTGATCCCCTTCTCGGAGTTCGCTTTGAAGAAGTTTCTCGTTGCACATTTCCTTGAGAGTTTTGTAGATATAGCTGAGTTGGAGCTTCTCGCCTTGCGCGGCTAGACGCTTCTTGATCTCATAGCCGTACGTATCGCCGCCGCTTACTATTCGGATTATGCTTCTCTTCAGCTCTCTCTTTTTCAAAATTTCACAAAAATTTCGGTTCGCTATATGCTAATTGAGCATATAGAGGTTTTGCCGTAGCGTCTTATTACCGTTGGAGGCGCCGAGTGGCTTAGAGGCAAATGACAAGGATCGTGCAACAGTTCGAGGTCGCGGCGCCCCCTGAGAAAGTCTTTTCAACCATTTCTGTTCCAGAAAAATGGCCCCGTTGGTCAACCTTCGTGAAGCAGGCAACGAGTAATGGTCTGACAGCGCACTGGATCTACGACCTTGGCGGAATGAAGGTACAGTCGGACTCGGAAATCGCTGAGGTAGAGGAGAACAAAGTCTACGAATTCCGCCAGACAAAGGGGTTCATGAAAGAGGGAGACACACGAATCGAAATCCATCCATCCAGGAAAGGGTCCGAGGTTACTTGGATCACGAAATACACCCTTCCGTACTCCTACCTAGGCAGACTGGTGGACAAACTCAGAGCAGGGAAGATGCTCGACAAGGCGATTGAAGATTCTGTCAAGAACCTCAAAGAGCTTCTTGAGAGGTGATATGAATGGCAAGATTAACAGAGTCAATAACCATAGCTGCTCCGGTTGAGAAGGTCTTCCTGAGATGCGATGATCCACACGCAATGCCGCTCTACGTTCCCAGCGTAACCAGTGTAAGCGATGTCAAAAGAAGCGAAAAACGTCTGGGGGACACATTCCGCGTTACCTACGGAATGCTCGGCTCACACTTTGACGAGGACTTTACCTATACTGAATACGAACGCAACAAGAAGATCAAGGCGAGCTTCGACGGCGCCATGAAGGGCACCATGGGCATAACCCTGGAACCCCACGGCGGCTCGACGAAGGCCACACTGGACACTGAATATGAAGTGTCTCACGGTGTCTTGGGTAAGGCAGCGAACAAATTGTTATTTGAGCGGGTCAACGAGAAGAACGCGGCGCGGCTTCTCGAGAACCTCAAACTCGTCTGCGAACTCATTTAGCAATCCGATCGGAGACGAAAGCAAATTTCCCTTTTTTCAATACCGGTGTCTAAGTTGTGCTGTCAAAGATCACAACGGCGCAATTCACATTTGGGAGGCGACCCTAGCGCTCTAAATGCGAGCCTTAGACAGAGGATTATTCTGTCGATTGGATCGTACTCCTAATCCTAGCCCCAGTACACTAACAATTGTTCCGGCAACAATTGAGACTGCTTCCCAGAGCTCTTCAGTTTTCTGCCGAGTCACCTCCGCCCGGGTTCAAGATTCTCTAGGCGGAAGGTAAGTCTGCTAGCCTGTCTTCCTGATCTATTGGACACCCTGCTAAGTGTTCGACGTTAGCGTGTCGCCTGTGAGGCGCGTGCCTTCATGCGTCTCTCCATCTCTTCCGAGGACACATCTTCGATGTGCGTGGCAATCCACCAGACGTTGCCGGTTGGGTCTTTCACTGCTGCCGTTCGGTCTCCATAAAACTGGGTTGCCGGCTTCTGTTCGGAGATTCCACCTGCTTCTAGTCCTCTCTCGTAGGCATGGTCGACGTTGTCAACGTAGACGTACAACTGACTTGGTATCGGATTGTACTGGGCGGTTGAGTCAGCCATCATGATGATTGAGCTACCTATTCTGACTTCGGCATGACCAACATGATCTTCCCTGTCGTTGATACGTTCTCTTTCTTCCGCGTCGAACGTGTGTTTCAAAAACTCAATGAGTTTGGGCACTCCATCCACGATTAGGTATGGTGTGACAGTACCATATTGTTGAGGAATCGGCTTTGGATTGCTAGTTACAGTTTGCATGCGTTCTCCACGCACATCTCTTCAAGTTAAGAATTGCTGATGCTTACCAACACTTTGACTAGAGGGTCTTATGGTCGAAGTGCGAAGGGATAACGCGTCTATCACTTCTCTGAAGTAGTATACGTCAAACACATCTCTTACAAACGAAGATTTGTCAAGCTGTCGGTTGACAGACTCATTTACCAATTCATCACCACGGCAACCTCGACAACCCTTACCTTGCCCTCCTAATCATAATCTATGGAAGCACGACCGGCTGTGGCATTAGTGACCGTGGTCCTAATCGGTTCCTTGGCCGGGTTCTATCTCTATGACCGCTTCAATGGGGGTTCAACCTCATCCTGCAGCGACCCCGCGTCGATTAGCAGCCACGAGTGGGACAGCATTTAACTGAGATTCTATCAGAAGCTAGGCAAATCCACATAGGGATCGGGAGATTCAAAGCAAGCTAAGCACAGGCT
>Ga0209378_1002457_pt1 | contig 12766 bp, 13 predicted proteins | sample GraSoiAngelo_156_FD_186170 | JGI IMG/M metagenome (GOLD analysis project Ga0209378, IMG submission 186170) | Grasslands soil microbial communities from the Angelo Coastal Reserve, California, USA - 14_1009_13_40cm (SPAdes) (version 2) | ecosystem: Environmental > Terrestrial > Soil > Grasslands ... | reverse complement strand
TTCCATCTTGTACCGCCCTTGCGATCAATTCGTTCGGCACCGCCGTTGTAAACTTAATTCGTTTCCACGCCTGGGCCACCGCGTCCGGCGCGAAGGCCGTCCTCGTTTCGGCCGCTAGTTCATCGATTAGCAGTTTTTGCGCCTCATCTGGATTCTTCTGTATCCAGTCCGTCAGCTCTGCGTTCGCGGCGACCACTTTCTTCGCCAAATCCCGTTGGCTGCCAAGAAACTTCGTAGTCGAGACCAGCCAGGTCGTGATCACATCCTTATCTTCGAGAAAGACTCGCGCCTTCGCCTCGCGTTCCAAACGCGTTACCCACGGCTCAACTGTCCAGACGGCATCGACACCACCATTCTGAAACAGCGGAAGTTGATCTGGGTTCGCCGTCGGTAGCACCATCACGTCGCCACCGGTCTGGGTAATTTTGAATCCCTGCGCCTTCAACCATGCGCGACAGGAGACGTCCTGGGTATTTCCGTGGCGATTTTTTTTCCGCGAAAATCCGCCGCGGTTTTGATTGGCGAATCCGATTTTACCACCAGGGCGGCTCCGGCGTTGGCCGCGCCGGCAATGACGCGCACTTCTTGCCCGTTGGATTTGAAGTGCGCGTTGAGCGCCGGTCCCTGACCGACGTAGGTCAGATCGAGTGAGCCGGCGAACATCGCTTCCATCGCCGATGGTCCGGCGTTGTAAGTAAACCACTGGATCTCCACCTTTGGTCCGAGTCGCTCCTCGAACCAGCCTTTTCCTTTGCGCGAAAGGGCGTGTGCGATGACCCCTTGGGCGTGGGTGATATTCGGAAAATGGCCAAACCGGATGACAACTTTATCTTGGGCCGAAACAATCTGTGCAAAACCACAGACCGCGGCAGTTACACACAGGGCTAGTTTTGTCTTCATTATTTTCCTTTCAGTAGGTGAATGTTGTCATGAGTCTTCGAAGTAGCGGTAGGATGACATAAGGCGCATTCCGACCTAGCGAACGTGCTATCAATATCGAAGCTTCGGTAATGCTAGAACATCAGCTGTAGGCGCATAATGACTTCGTCGAATTGATCATCGCCCAATTGCGGATGGGCTTCCCGGAAATCCGACCAGGTGTGAATGTAATTCGCCATTAGCTTGATATCGTCGCCGTGGATGTAATAGTTGAGGCCACCGGTAATAGAGCGAATACCATCGTTGCCTTTTTGTCCCGGATTTAAATCCTCCCATCGGACGACGGCTTGAAGCTTCTTCGGGATCAGGTAGTAAGCTCCCGTTACATAGAACCCGTTCGTTGTGAAGTCGGCGAACCCTGGAGGCACCCCGTTCACGGTGCGACCGTTTACTTTTTCTTGAAGGTATTCACCGATTAGATCAAATGGGCCCAGTTTAAGGGCCGCGTCCACGCCCCACGCCGTTCTTTCATCCGCGCCCGGTAGGACGAAAGGCGAGAGGGACCCATCAGAGTTTACCAACAGGTTCAATGTTTGTGAGATATTTGTTCCCTTATCATCGCGACTGTTGAGCACATCAGCGCCAAGCTTGAGACTCGAATCCTGACCGAAGATTTTGCCTTTGAACGGCATCAACTCAAGACGACCGACGTACATGAAATTATTGTTGTCGTTAACGCTGACATTGCGTCCGTTTCCGTTGAAGATGCCGGCGTAATAGGTCAGCAAATCCTTCTGCGCAGGCCAGATGTTGGTAAACGGCTTTCCCCAAAGTTGCGCGCCGACCTGCCGGTCGGGCGTGATCGCGCCGGTAGGAAGGCTGCGCTCGGCAAGCAATAGGGTAGTATCCGGTGTGATCTGCTCCAAGCCGAATGGCGCTTTCCATTGGCCAACCTTGATCTGCACTTCCGGAAACTGATGCCAGTTAACGAAGATATCCGTGGCTGAAAAATCGGTGCGGTTGGAGCTGGTCCCATCGCTTTGTTCGAAGTCGCCTTCGACCTTGAAGTCGAAGTTCTCCGCGAAATCACCGGTTAGATTGATGCGCGCCCGGCGCAGGCGAAAACGGTCTTTTAACGCGGTCTGACCAAAGCGCCCCTCGAAGGCGGAGACATCTCCATCCTCGAGATTCATCTGAACGAATCCGCCCAGGACGAGTTTGAATTCCGTTCCGCGCGGAGTGACGTAGATGTGGGGTTTCTCTTCTACGGCTACGCTTTTTTCAACGTACGTTTTCCCGTCGTAAGTCACCTCTGTCTTCGTTTTGCCGGGCGCCCCGGCAGAGGTGCTCTGCTTCTTCAAACTACTGACCTCTCGTTCCAACTCGGCGTTTCGTTTTTGCAATTGCTCGACTGCCCGCTCCAACTTCTGCAGTCGCTCGGACTCGGAGTTGCCGCCGGAGGTTTGGGCCCGCAGCGGTTGAATTACCAGCAGGAACAACGGAAGGCTGATCCCGATCCGAACTAAAAGTGACGATTTTTTCGCAAGCATTTGTTTCTCCTTACCTTGATAATTTTACTCACTTGAAAAGAACCTCCGGAAGTCCGGCTGGCGCTATTCCCCTTTGTGTGATCCTCCAGTGGTCTGGTCGGTAAAATTGTTAGCTTTCTAGATCGCCCTTTACGCTTTGCAACCGCGTTTTCTCCGTTCGTTCAATCTGAGTCACCTTGGAATCGTGGACGACGATTTGAACGACGCCGAACCGCAGGGATTGCACTTTCTGGCGGACCAGTTCGAGCCAGTCAGCGGATGACTGTGTGTTATTATGCGGCATGAGCTCGCCTTTCGTTTGAACGCTTCGGAGAATTTGCGCTAGCGGGCAGAGACGTCAGAACCGATTCGAGCTTGAATGCTCTTGAGATAAAGGGGGGCGATACCTTGTCGCGTCGCATTTTGCGCAACGTGATTTCGACAATGTCAGCCAGGGTGTAGCGGTCGAGAATCTTGATGATAGCGGTCCGGACATCGAGCATCAGCATGCGCAGGCCGCAATGGTCTTCGTCCGGACAGGTACAACGCGAGTAGGCCGTCTGGCTGACGCACGGAATCGGAGCGAGTGGTCCATCAATCAATCTGATGACGGAACCGAACTTGATGCGGTTCATTGGGCGGGCCAGAGAGTAGCCCCCGTCTTTTCCGCGCTTGCTCACGACAAAACCGCTCGCTTTCAATTGGGTGAAGATTTGCTCGAGAAACTTGATTGGAAGTTTCTCTTTGGCGGCCAGCTCGCTGACCTGGAGGATGGGCCGTCCCAGCTCGGCCGCGATTCCGAGGTCAATGAGGGCGCGCAATGCATATTCGCCACGTTTGGAAAGCTTCATGGCACGCGATCCCGATCGCGCTGAATGCAGCAATTATGATGCGCGGCGCCCAAGATCAAAAAAGGTGTTCAGGCCTTCGCCGGCCGACGCGAATCTGAGAAAAGCCAGCCACTTAACAGTCTTTTCCTCGCGCCCCAGCGCCGGAAGGTCGATCGACCCTTTGCCACAGGTCGGCGTGGCCGAATCAAATGAAACCCATCCTCATCCTGATAGCCGGCGGGGGCGCGGCGGGCCGCTTGGGTCAGGACGGCCATTAAGACGAAGGCGCTAAGGATGATCTTCGCCGGCAGGCTTGGAAGCGTTCCGGCTGTAACCACACTGCTCACGGACAATAACAGCAACGTTTTCATCATTTTCCCTCCTGATTGCGTGACTGACTCTCCTGTCATGTACACTGCGATGGTAGGAATTAATGTCTATCGGTCAAGTAGGAATTATAATTATTTTTTGGGTTCTTGCGGGCGCAGCGGGCCGCTTCGGTCAGGGCGGCCACTAGGACAAAGGCGCTAAGGATAATTTTCGCCGGGAGACTCGGAAGCACTGCAGCTATAACCACGCTGCTCACTCCCAATAACAGAAACGTTTTCATCATTTTCCCTCCTGGTTGAATAGCTGCTTCTTCCCTCATGTATACTGCCACAGTAGGGTTTAATGTCTACGCGTCAAGTAGGAATTTAAACTTTTTTGGCCCACGGGTCTCCGAGCTTTTTGGCTTTTCCCCGCCAGCCCGAGCCACTCAAAGCCGATGCTTCTCGGTGAGATAGCGCGTGATGGCCGAGCTGTCGTCGCTTCCCAAGGCGCCTTTGAAGATGATTATTTCGGCCACTTTCCCGTAGAAAAGCTCCGCGGGTTCAGCAGTGAAACCGCCCAGCTCGAGAACACATCCCTCACCCGGGTGAGATGAGAAACCTTCAGCGAAATTAATCGAATCACCCAGAATACCGTTTGCCGAAATCGAAAATTGGCCGTTGGCACCTTCGGCGCGTTGGACGGTGATCAAGGCCCACTCCTGACTTCGGTGTGATTGGGGTTGTGTCGAGATCGCTCTCGTTTGCGGTGGGCCCTGCTGAGGAGATGAGACACCTCGCGCGCTCGAACTGTTCGTGAGCCCGTCCCATGCCAGGAAGAATGCTGGAGCCGCAATACTCTGCGCTCCTACGCGGAACAAAGTACAATGCCGTTGATTGTAGGGTCGGTAACAAGGAAGATTCGGTCGGAAAAGGGCGAATACGGTGAAGCCATTGTTGTCGAAGAAAAAATTCCAGTCGTGACCTGCGCCAAAGCAAAGCGTGCCACTGGCGCCCCGCCGTCGTTCTTCCGTTTTGGTATGCGGATAGAAAAGCGTGCCTCGGTAAAGCAAACTCAAAAGCCCGTACGGACCATTGTCTGGCCTCGCTGCAACCATGCGATAAGGCCCGCACTCGACCACGTCCGCGGTCAGCAAACCATTACTGTGACAAATGGCGGCGGAATTCAGCCAAAAGTGCAGCCCCGGCACCGCTGAGGGAGGACGCGCCGGCTCCGCCACCTTAAGAATCTGTGAGTGGGCGTCAGCTTCAGCGCGACCGGCCTCCGAAGCCGTCGGATGGGTCGTCAAGCTTTCGCGTAAGTACGTGACAATCCGCCGTTTCAACAGAAGAGCTCGCCGTGGGCTGAATGTGCGCGCGGCATCGAGCGCAGCTAAGGTATCGCTGGTGCCGGCATCAATGTTTCGCTGCGCTACAACCCCGACATGCTTGCGGCCCTGGGCAGTGTCCTTGCGGAAATACGAGTTGCAGTCCAAACCCAGCCAGCGCGTGAGCTGCCGGAAGACCGCGCGGTCAAAGCATAAGTCTTCATAGCGGACGATCGCGATCTGCTCAGGGCATTGTTGTTGGAATTGCAGCGCGTATTCATTGTGTTTGCGCCAGCCACGAATGTGGGCGGGTTGATCGATCTCGTTAGGGGCCAGCCATCTCTCGCGACGCATGGAATCGAAAACATTGACCGGATCGCGGTAAATCCAGACGAAGCGCAACGGGTACGAGCGATACTCTTCTGCCAGTTCCGCCAGGCTGCGCCTGCCGGTTTCATTAATTGGCTTGAGTAGAATGCGTCCCGGAGCACGCTCGATCAAAGCGGCAAGCTCGCTAAGCGGTCGCAACAGAAAGTTGCAATAAAACGCGCTGTCGATGTCCTCTGGGAACGCGCTCAACGTTCGGTCCGTTGCCAATGAACTGAAGAGTACATTCGTCCCTGATCGTTGCGCGCCCATCACCATGATCAATTCGTGCGATCGGGTCGGCACGTTCACCGCGCAAGGCTGTTGCCAAAAAGGAACGCGCATCCCTCTCATTCAACCGATGTAGGATTAATGCGATTTTCGTGCTCGACCATGCGTTTGATCGGGTATCCAAATGCAGGATCGAGCGCCGCGCAGATTTCTTCGGCATACCGTTGGCTTTCGGTTGATAAATATTGGCGAAAACCTCCGATCTTGCCCTGCCGGACCTTAAACGATTCCGAATCCTCCGGATCGCGCGGTTGCAAAATTTTTGATCCGAATCCGCCCGCCAATTCCAGCTTCTGCATATTTCGGAAATCGGAAAAATCGATGGCAGGACCGAAGACGGCATTGTCGATTTCCTTCTCGCCGATTGCTCGGAGCAATTCGTGAAACAGCCGCGCCGGCTCAGCGCGTAAATCCTCGTAACGCACGATCGTGAAATCGGATCGGTCGCCAAACTCGGTGATCCAACCATTCATTACTTCCACCATCACCGCGATGCCAAAGCGCGGATGGCGCAAGAGCGCGTCTACCGACATTTCCTTAATCTCCTTTGGAGTGGCGGGATGGCGTCGGGTGAGTTGGACGAAGTAGGAGACGAAAGTGTCCCGCGGATCGCGTGTCAGCAGCACAATCGGTCTTTTCCGGAGGGCGCGGCGTGGAATCAAATATTTCCGGCGTAATCGGTCCCAGGCATTGCCTTTGGTCCGATGCTCGAACCGATCGTGCGAATAAATAATGCGCGGAACTCCAGCGTCACCACGGTCGGTGAGATCAAGAGAAAATTGCCGACCCACTTTGTAGGAAAAATAGGCGTTAAGGAACGTGCGAATCCAGGTCCGTCCACTTTTTGGAATGGAAATGAGGATGGCGTCGCCACCAGAAAGCTCGCGGGCGCGACTACTGAGGTTCCATCGCATAGCTCGATAAAGCTAGTCGCGTAACAGTGGCAGTCGAGCAGTCACTGGGAGTGACGGGCTTGCACGCAGCGGTCGGCGGCAGACGTCCTACGCCGCTTTGCCAAATCAGGGTGATCGGCTATATTTAGTTACCCTAATAATTTCGGGGGCGTACTGGCTTCGACTTGAAGTTTGAAGCGCAGGCGGCATGTCGAGGATGGTTCGTTGGCCTCGTTAAAAACCGAGCCAAAAAAAATAAACGCAGATCACCAAGATCTCGCTCTCGCGGCTTAATTGACCGCGACGTTTGGAGCTGGACGCCTGCTACGGCGCCAAACGTGGACAGCAGGCTAATCGTTCGGCGGAGCGACCGCGCCGGGCGGTGAAGGAATTTCGCGGACGCTCGGGAGCCGGCAGTGTGCCGGTGCAACGTTCGGCTCCTTAAACCTTACCACCGGATAAACATGTAGATGTTTGCGTGGACCGCTTCGAGGACAGGGGTTCAACTCCCCTCGCCTCCAGAATTTAAACCGACCCTAAACTCGCATTAAAGCTCCGTCTACGAGAGCATTACGTGAAAGAGGGGTTGCATCTTCCCTCAAGGGAACCCCGAATTGACGCGACTCATTTTGTATATGCTGGTATATTAGTTCGGCTACAGAAAGCAATCTGACAGAGGCCCAGAACTTCATAAAGACCATCGTTGTTGAAACAGAAGCAGCGCAGTCTCACGGATCGTCAAAAAATCGTCGCTGACCCAATGCAGATTTCAACATACCGATCAACAATTGTCGCTATTTTCGTTTCACTTGCGCTAGCTGGTTGTGATCGAAATCAATCGCAAACTCCTCAGCAATCGACAATCAACCAGACGCCTAGCGCTCACTCTCAAACCAAGGCTCTTCGAGCGGCTAGTGCGGTTGGCTATGATGGCAAGCAGTTGCAAAAGCAAGTCGATAGAGTTTTGGAGCAGAAACAAAAGCGCGACGGAGATTTGGAGAAAGCACTCGATGATACCGGCCCGCAATGACAGGTCGCTTTTCGCTATGCGAATCCGCCAAAGCCAACAACGGTAGCCGTAACTGATCTTATTCTCGTAGGCGGTTTGTCTGCTCAGTTCGCGCGAAATGCCTGCCTAAATTCTCCGGCGAAGCAATTATTTATTATAATTTGGCTTGTTATGATTGCCGGTTGAACCGAATCGAATCAGCAAGGCAATACTTGAAGCAAGCGTGTCGGCTTGATCCTAATTGGAGATCGCAGGCGTTGGACGATGAGGATTTAAAGCCGTTGTGGGATTACTTGGGACGCTTGAATAAAAGTCATCAACTAGAGTCGCCCTTGCTGGACAGCTTTGAGAAATGAAGACTTGCAAGTCCGCCAGCGATTTCGCAAAAGTAAGAGAAAGTCGGATTTGCTTGCCAATCCGCGGGATAACCGGCGAAATTGTCGGCTTATCCACATGTTAGGCCTTAAACCACACCATGAAAGCAACGCTCATCATCCTTATGATGCTAGCCAGTGTCTTTGCTGCTAGCGCTCAACAACCGGTCACTGCTACCGCTGAAGACGGTCGCAAAGTACTACTCTATCCCAATGGCCATTGGCGCCTATTGCGCGGGAGCGCCGCACAAGTTGATCATTCGGTCTCTCAAGAGGGCATCCAGGACCACATCTACGAATTTATCCAAGATTACACGCTCGGTTCAGGTCAGGAGAGTATTCGATTCCGGCGCGGAGAACGATATCGCGGTAGGATATTCATGAATCACCATGCAGAAGTCGAAGTTAATGGGGTGTCCTACTCAGTGCCTCGTGGAGTACTGTCTGATAAGCATCTTGACTAAGCTAGGCCTAACCAGACGATGCACCCAACCACTACCGGCGCCTAAGCATTAAAATAATTTATTAATGCCTTATCTTTTGATGCACTTGGACGCCAAGCAGATGTAGTCAGCCACGCCGCCCGTAAACCAATGCAGGATACCAATCCCTTCATCAGCTTACGCAAATACCAGCCTGACATATCCGACCCAAAAGAGAATCAGGCGACTGAAGCACTCGCGGCCTGCTTAAAATTCAGTTCGGCCATAAAAGAAGCGTTTCTAACGTTTCTGTTCGGGCCGGAGCTACCGCCGCTGCAAAGGGGGGTGTGGCGAAATCGTTATCGCCACACAAGTGAACATCGGTCGCTATGGCATCATTGACCTGCGCGTCAGTAGTAACGATGAACTGGAGATCGTCGTGGAGGTCAAGGTGGCTGCTCCTGAAAGCGAGAAACAACTGCAAATGTATCGCGATTGGCTACGGACGAGAGCCGCTGCAAAAGGCTTTCTGTTTTCGCTGGTCCGTCACCCGGCCCAAGACTTTCCGTGCCAAAAATATGGCGTCACGCGGAAAACATGGAGACAGCTATATGAATACCTTCGGCATCTAACAGGGAAGATCACTTGGGAAGAAGACTCGACCAGACTCGGCTAGGTTCAGGAATGAGAAAAGTACTGGCTGTCAGTTTCATGTTGTTCGTTACCAGCCTCCCCATCTCCGCCGCTGGTCAATACAAATACGTCAAAGAAATCCCTATGGGTGGTGAAGGCGGTTGGGATTATCTTTCAATCGATCCCAAGACGCGGCATCTCTATGTCACGCACGCGAACAAGGTCGTCGTGGTTGATTTGAACAACGATACTATTGCAGGCAAAATCTCCGATACTCCGGGCGTGCACGGGTTCGCTATCGCGCCGGAACTTGGACGCGGGTTTTCGAGCAATGGCAAAGAAAACAAGGTCAGCATCGTCGACCTCAAAACAAACGGCACAATTGCAAAAGTGGAGACGGGTGAAGTGCCAGACGCGATTCTGTACGAGCCGAAGCGCGGAGAGATTTACGCTTTCAATGGCAAAGGACAATCAGCGACCGTGATTGACGCGAAGAGCGGGAAGGTTGTTGCGACAATTCCACTGGAGGGCAAACCAGAATTTGCGCGATCGCAAGGTGACCGTCTGTTTTGCAACATCGAGAATAGGAACGAAGTCATCGTGATCGATACAAAAACGCGCAGTGTCGTTGCAACCTGGCCGCTGGCACCGGGTGCGGAACCGACCGGCATGGCAATCGATGCCGCGCGTCACCGTTTGTTCGTTGGCTGCCACAACAAACTTCTGGTCATGCTCGACAGCACGACAGGTAAGGTTATCGCAACCACGCCGATTGGAGCGGGGGTGGATGCGTGTGCTTTTGATGACGCGGCTCAACTAGTTTTTGCATCCTGTGGCGATGGGACGACAACGATCGCAAAGGTTGAGAACGATAAATTGAATGTGGTGCAAACGCTCCCGACCGAACGAGGCGCGCGGACGATGGCGCTCGATCCCGTGACGCATCGCGTTTATCTGGCAACTGCGAAGTTCGATGAAAACGCGAAAGACGAACGAGGGAGGCCGAAGATTATCGACGGTACATTTCGCGTGCTGATTTACGGCCTAGAGCAGTAGAAATTAGCGCCGTGATTTGGCTACCCAACAAACAAGCCACTCTGAACGTGCTTACCTGCGGGCATGCCAACGCGATCACTGTTCGTCGTAAATCTCTATCAAACCGATACCGGTCTGGTTGTTCTTGCCGGTAACGATCGCGGTGTATGGACCGGGCGCCAGACTGATCGCGATCGCGGATTCGAGGTTGTTGGGCGGAGCCAGTCCATAGCTGCTGATCAACGCGGCCTGGCTTGCGTCACTCTGCCAGTTGTCGTTCGACGCGAGGAGCGCGCCATTTGCGTTGCGCAACTCCAGTCTCGGATCGGGAAGGGGATTGGCGATGCCGAATTGCTGGAGAGAAGGACCGAGGGCGCGGACGGCAACGCGAGTCGCGCCGATTTTGTTGCCGGTGATGAATCCCCCAATCAGCACATCGGAGCCGGTCCCGACCTGCGCGCGGGTGCTAACGGCAGCCTGATCCAGGTCATAGACTTCTGCCAGGGCGACGCCGGTCCCTCCATTCTTACCGGTCACGATGGCAGTGTAATTTCCAGCGGTCAGCGTGGCGATGAGCGCCGCTTCCTTGTCGTTCGACGGGGCGAGGCCGGCGCCTGTAATTTCCGCCTGCTGCGTATTCTTCCAGTTGTCGTTAGCCATAACAAGCGAGCCGTCACCGCGGCTCAGCTGGATCACCGGATCGGCCAGTGGGCCCGACACTCCGAAGTTGGCGAGCGAAGGCCCGATTCCGCGGACCCCGACGCGTTTCGGCTCGGGTCCTGTGATAATGAACCCGCTGATTGCAACGCCCTCGCCGATTTCCACTCGCGCACGCCCCGAGATGTTCAATGCCTGCGCCGGCAGAGCACTGATCCGGAAAACCTGTCCGCCGGAACCTCGCGCGAGGTAATACAAAGCGCCGTCAGGTCCAACATGGAGATCAACCGGATTGACGATGCCGGTAGCGAAGCCGGTCGCCGTGCCGGCACTGGGATCGAAGACACGAATCCAGCCGTTGCACAGATCGGCAAAAAAATACTTGCCGCTATAGGAGGAAGGGAATTGAGGCACCGGCGGGTTATAGAAAGCTGCGCCGACAATGGCGCAGCCGGTCACATTGTTTGTGCCGTGTCCATAAAAGTAGATCGGGCCTCGGAAAGCTGAATTGCTGGTCGGACCTTCGGTTATCGGCCAGCCGTAATTCGAACCCGCAATGCCGTCATTGATTTCCTCGTAGGTTGATTCGCCGACGTCGTTGATGAACAGGCGGGTTGTGCCTGGCTGGAAAGCGAAGGTGAACGGGTTACGGAGCCCAAGCGCCCAGATGGCGCGATTGTTTCCGGTCGCGGTATTGTAAAACGGATTGTCGGGCGGGATGGTGCCGTCGGCATTGATGCGCAACATCTTCCCGAGCAGATTGGAAAGAGATTGCGCGTTTGCGCCGTTGGCGTTCTCCCCTACGCCGATGTAGAGCTTGCCGTCTGGGCCGAAATGGATCGCGCCGCCATTGTGGTTGGTGGCGGAGCTGAGGTTGTCGAGATTCAGGATAACGATTTCGCTGCCCGGTGCAGCGGTATCGCCGGCCGCGGTAAACCGGCTAACTCGGTTGTGAATTGGCGACGTCGCAACCGTGTAATAACCGTAAAGGTAGTGATTGGTCGCGAAGTTCGGATCGAACGCGATTCCGAGAAGGCCGCGTTCGCCGGAGGAATCGACCGTAAGGCTGACGAATGGTGTGCTGAGCAACACACCGTTTTTGATCACGCGCAGTTGCCCACCCTGCTGACAGACAAAAAGCCGTCCATCTGGGGCGAACGCCATCGCCGTTAGTGAACCGGACAGATTGCCGCCGACCTGTACCTCGGTAAATCCGGTTGGCAAGTTCGCCGCAATCGCGCGCGCGGATACCAGAATGAACGAAGCTGCGACAACGAGCGCGAGGATTGTTGAAGATGGGAGGTAGAAAGATCGTTGCGCCTTCATCGATCCCAAACAATAACCCCCGAAACATACTAACTGACGCGAAATTTTTCTCAATCTTGCGCCTGCACTTTAACTTACACCTCCTCTCATGTGATAAGTGCAAGCGAAGATTAAAATGTAAGCGCAAGTGACAGCTTCGCGAGATTCGAGGTGAAAAGCTAACTGCTCGCGCGAGCGACACCAAAGTATGCCGGCGAAACAAGAATCCGTCATTTCACATTTGCGATCTTTATGATACTGCCCTTTGCCTGCGCGTCCTTTGGATCCTTCACCACAGTCACGTACAATTCTTTCTCCCCTTCGCCGAAGGCGACGTTTGTTGTGCCATCACCTGCGGCGATCTCAAATACGTGTAGAAGCTTGCCCTCACGAGATAGCTTCAAAATCTTACCGCCGAACCATTGGGCAACATAAATGTTACCCTTGCTATCGACCTTCATGCTATCGGGTCCAAGCCACCAGGATTCGACCTTGTTTTTGGTGAGAAGGTTGAGCAGAGCGAAATTCGATCTGTTGCTCAACGAGCCGTCGGCATTGATCTTGAACTTCAAGATGCAGTTTCCGACGGTTTCACTGACGTAGAGGGTCTTTTGATCTGGGGAGACGCCGATTCCGTTGGCATAGTTGAGGTCGCTCGCTACCTCGACCCATTTCTCGCTGCCGGGCGCAAGATAGAGAATTTCCCCCGCCACGGAGGTCGGTAGGTCCGCGTACGGGCCAAAGACCGTGGCATAAGCGCCGCCGTTGGCGGTCACCACAATATCATTTATGCCGCCCTCGAATGGCTTTCCGTTTTTGTCGGCGTCCCAACGGCGCAGCTGCTTGCCAGTCAGGTCGAGTTCAAGAATGGCGCCATGCTGCTCGGTGCACGCGAGCAGGAATGTCT
>Ga0209378_1002455_pt1 | contig 12777 bp, 8 predicted proteins | sample GraSoiAngelo_156_FD_186170 | JGI IMG/M metagenome (GOLD analysis project Ga0209378, IMG submission 186170) | Grasslands soil microbial communities from the Angelo Coastal Reserve, California, USA - 14_1009_13_40cm (SPAdes) (version 2) | ecosystem: Environmental > Terrestrial > Soil > Grasslands ... | reverse complement strand
TAGCGTGCGCCAATGTCGCGAACATGACACTCGTGCGGGCAGCGCGGCGATCTCGGGAGCTCGCGATCCGAGCCGCGCTGGGCGCCGGACGAGGACGCGTCGCACGCCTGCTGTTGACCGAAGCCATCCTCGTGGTGATCGCGGGAGCTGGGCTTGGTTTGCTGTTGGCGTGGTGGGCGACTGGCGTAGTGCGAGCGACGGCCCCGGCCGGGTTGCCGCGAGTCAGTGAGATCGCGCTCGATGCGCGGATGCTGGGTTTCACGGCGCTGATTTCTCTTCTGGTCACAGTGGCGATCGGCATCGCGCCAGCCGTGCGTCCTCCAATGCCGGATCTTTCCCAACCGCTAAAGGCGGGTTCACCGGGCACCGCGGGTTCGGGACTCTGGCCGCGGCTACGGTCTTCACTGGTTGCGTTAGAAGTTGCGCTGGCGCTGGTGCTGATGATCGCGACGGGTCTCCTGGTGCGCAGCCTGTGGACACTGAGCCACGTCAATCCTGGATTCGACCCGCAGGGCGTCGTCACATTCGCGGTTTTTCCGCCGCCGCGGTATGACGCTCCTGAGCGTGCGGTCGCCCTGTATCAACGTGTAGCCGGCGCGATCGCGGCGCTTCCGGGCGTCAAAGAAGTCGCGCTGTCGAACCACTTGCCGCTCAGCGGCTCATCCCTCCCCCGGCCCATCGAGATTCCGGGGCGCCCCCGCGACGAGCAGAACGATCAGCCCGTGTTGTTCCGAACGATCTCAGCCGAGTATTTCGAAACGCTGCGCATTTCTATGCGCAGCGGCAGAGCTTTTACGGCGACTGACGTCGCATTGGCCTCGCAGGTGGCCATCATCAATGATGCGCTCGCCCGGCGATATTGGCCGAAGCAGAATCCCGTCGGCACGTACATCACGCTGTTCAAATCAGCGCAGGCTCGAGCGGATTTCGGACAGCGCTTCTCGGTCGAGATCATCGGCGTTGTGAGCGATGTGCGGCACACTGGCTTGCAGGACGAGCCCTCCCCCGAGGTCTACATCCCGTACACGCTGAACCCTTGGGGATACATGAACGTCGTGGTCCGCACGGCTGGCGATCCGAACGCTCTGCTGCCTGTCCTTCCACGCGTGATCAGCGCCATCGACCCGGACATTCCGGTCACAGGCGCTCAACGGCCTGGCGCGCTCACTGACGTTGTGTCCGGACAGCTCGCGCGCCAGCGCCTAACCGTCACCGTGCTCTCGGGATTTGCCAGCGGGGCATTGCTGCTGGCGGCGCTTGGCATCTTCGGTGTGATCGCGTACGTCGTGACACTGCGGACACGCGAGTTCGGAGTGCGTGCGGCTTTGGGTGCAACGCCACGCCAGATCGTGCGCCTCGTGATCCGTCAGACAGTGTGGATTGTGACCACGGGGCTCGTGCTCGGCTTCGCGGCCGCGCTCGCGTTGACTCGTCTCATGGCGGGACTTTTGTACAACGTCCCACCGACGGACGCAGCGACCTTCGCTAGCCTCACACTGTTCGTCGGATTTGTCGCGCTACTCGCGTGCTACTTCCCGGCGCGCCGCGCGACGCGCGTCGATCCCATGATGGCGTTGAGAAATGAATAGGGACTTGGGCCTAGGGCCTGGGGCCTGGGGATTTGCGGCGGAGGGAGCTTCCCCTCGGCCCCAGCCCCAAGGCCCCAGGCCCTTTCTTTCGGTGCGCAACGTCGAGAAGTCGTTCCCCGAAGGCAATGGGCGACAGTTCGTGTTGCGCCGAATCTCGCTGGACGTCGCGTCGGGAGATTTCGTGACGATCATGGGCCCGTCGGGGGCGGGAAAATCCACCTTGCTGGCCGTATTGGGAATGCTCGACGGCGACTGGACGGGAGAGTTTCGCTTGCTCGAACACGCGGTGCACAAGATGAAGCATAAGGACCGCATCGCCCTGGGCAAGCAGTACGTCGGGTTCGTGTTCCAACAGTATCACCTCATCGACGACCTCACCGTCGCCGAGAATCTCGCGATGCCGCTGTCGTACCGCGACGTGAAGGCCGACGATCGCGAGGCCGCGGTAGCCGACACGCTCGATCGCTTCGGCATGGTGGCCAAAAAGAATCTCTATCCCCGCCAGCTCTCCGGTGGCCAGCAGCAGCTCGTGGCGGTCGCGCGCGCGGTGATTCACAGGCCCGCGCTGCTGCTCGCCGACGAGCCGACCGGGAATCTGCACTCGACTCAGGGGAAGGACATCATGGGACTGTTCCGCGAGCTCAACGCGGCCGGCACGACGATCGTGCAGGTCACGCACTCGGAGGACAACGCAAAATACGGGAAGCGCGTGATACAGCTGAGGGATGGGTGGATTGTTGACTGACGGGGCCTGGGGCTTGGGGCCTAGGGCTTGGGGTTTAGGGACTGGGTCCTAGGGTGCCGACCTGAAAGACTATTTTGGAGGGCCGAGAGCATGCGGCCTAGCTCACGACAGCGTTCGAGGAGCGCATCGGCCGATGAACCCTCAATGAACCCGAGGCGCACACTTATCAGCAACTGGCATTCGATCTCGGTCAGAGATCCGGCCGCTATTACGAGAAACCGCCGGTAATCAGCCCGCGATCGTGTATGGCCCTCGGCGATGTTTGAGGCGACCGAGACTCCCGCTCGACGGAGCTGTGCAACAAGTCCGTATCGCTCGGTCACCGGAAACGTGGCCGTTGCTCGGTAGAGGTTCTCGATGAGATCGGTAGCCCGCTGCCACACACGAAGATCACGGTAGCTTTTTATGGAAGGACTGGGCGTTGGCTCGCTTGGCATGTTGCAGTCTTTGCCCGAGAGCATTCAGACGCACCATCAAAATCGCACGGTGCGGAGCGGATTCGCGCTCACTTACCCCCCAAGCCCTAGGCCCCAGGCCCCAAGCACCCTAGCCCCCAGGCCCCAGGCCCTCAAACTTGAACAGCATGCTCGCTCGCGCACCACGTCTCCTCGTAGCTGACGATCAACCAGATATCCTCGAAGCCCTGAAGCTCCTCCTCAAGGGCGAAGGCTTCGACGTAGAGACCGCAGCCTCTCCCCGCGCCGTGCTGGCCGCCGTCGAGGCGCGTGACTTCGACGCGCTGCTCGTGGACATGAACTACACCCGCGATACGACGTCGGGCGCTGAAGGGCTCGACCTGCTATCCCGCGTCCAGGGACTGGAGACCCCACCCCCGGTCGTGGTGATGACGGCGTGGGGCAGCATCGATGGCGCGGTCGAGGCGATGCGCCGCGGCGCGCGGGACTACGTCGAGAAGCCGTGGGACAACCGGCGGCTGCTGAGCACGCTGCGGACCCAGGTGGAGCTAGGGCGCGCATTGCGCAGGAGCCATCGCCTCGAGATCGAGACGCGCACGCTGCGCAAAGAAGGTCTGCCGGAGTTGATCGCCGAGTCGCCGGCAATGCAGCCGGTCCTGCGACTGATGGAGCGCGTCGGCCCCTCGGACGCGAACGTGCTCATCCTCGGTGAGCATGGCACGGGGAAGGAGGTCGTGGCGCGCTGGCTGCACGCGGCGTCGGCACGGGTGGACCGGCCGCTGATCGCGGCGCATTCACAGACGCGAAGACCGATCGCATCGGGCGCTTCGAGCTCGCCGAGGGCGGCACCCTGTTCCTCGACGAGATCGCGAATCTGCCGCTGCCGCAGCAGGCGAAGCTGCTCCGCGTGCTCGAGACGGGCGAGTACGAGCGCGTGGGCGCGTCGCGCGCACGGCGCGCCGACGTCCGCGTCGTCGCGGCCACCAACGCCGACATCCAAGCGGAGGTGAAATCCGGCCGCTTCCGCGAAGATCTGCTGTTCCGTCTCAACACGGTCGAGATCCGGCTCCCGCCGCTGCGCGAGCGGCGCGCCGACGTCCCCCTGCTGGCCGCGCATTTCCTGCGGCGCTACGCCGCCCGCTACCGCAAGGCAGCGAAGGAGTTTGCGCCGGATGCCATGGAGCAGCTGCTCCGCCATTCGTGGCCCGGCAACGTGCGGGAGCTCGATCATGCGGTCGAGCGGGCCGTGCTCATGGCGGAGGGCGGTCGGGTGCAGGCGCGCGACTTCGGGTTGGGCGGCAGTGGCGATGGTGCCGGCGCGCTCGACCAGATGAGTCTGGAGGATGTGGAACGCGTGTTGATCCAGAAGGCGCTCACGCGCGCGGCGGGCAATGTGAGCGAAGCGGCCAAGGCCCTCGGCCTCTCGCGCAGCGCGCTGTACCGCCGCCTCAAACGGCATGGGCTCTAAACCCTCGCCCCGTCCCCTGCGGCACGAGCGCCGCGTATTCTGGCTCGCGTTGCTCGGCGGCTTCCCGGCTGTCGCGCTCGCGCTCGGCCTCCTCTGGTTCGGCGATTTTACGCCCCGCACCCAGTGGACGCTCACGCTGCTGGTCGCGGGCATCTGGCTCGCGTGCGCGGCCATTGTGCGGGAGCACGTCGTCCGGCCGCTGCAGACCGTATCAAACGTGCTCGCCGCGTTGCGCGAACGCGATTACACGCTCCGCGCCCGGGGCTCGAATCCCGAAGACGCGCTCGGGCTGCTCCTCCTCGAGCTGAACAGTCTCGGTGACGACATGCGTGCGCAGCGGCTCGGCGCCCTGGAAGCAACGGCGCTGCTGCGGCGCGTGATGGAAGAGATCGATGTCGCCATCTTCGCGTTCGATGCCGCGCACGCGCTGCGACTCGTGAACCGCAGCGGCGCGGCGCTGCTCGGCCGCGCGCCCGAGCAGCTGCTGGGCCGAGACGCGGAGAGCCTCGGCCTCGCCGGCTCCCTCGCGGGGGATGCACCACGCGTCGATACGCTCACCTTCCCTGGGCGCGCCGGGCGCTGGGAAGTGCGGCGCGGCACGTTCCGCCAGGGCGGGCTGCCGCACCAGCTGCTGGTGCTCACCGACGTGAGCCGCGCGCTCAGTGACGAGGAGCGACAGGCGTGGAAGCGGCTGATTCGCGTCCTAAGCCACGAGCTCAACAACTCCCTGGCCCCGATCAAGTCCATCGCCGACAGTCTGCTCGCGCTCACCACGCGGGAGGCGGCGACACCCGATCGGCGCGAGGATCTCCGCAAAGGACTCGGCGTGATCGCGAGCCGCTCAGAGTCGCTCAGCCGCCTGATGGCAGCGTATGCCCGCCTGGCGCGACTGCCGCCGCCGCGGCTCGAGAGCGTCGCGATTCAGGACTGGGTGCGTCGCGTCGTTGCGCTGGAGACGCGCCGCCCGGTCGCGATACGCCCCGGTCCCAACATGACGATCCAGGCGGATGGCGGACAGCTCGATCAGTTGTTGATCAACCTGGTGCGCAACGCGGTGGATGCGACGCTCGACGGGAATGGAGCGGTGGAGGTCGGCTGGCAGGCCCGGAACGGCCAGCTGGACGTCTGGGTGCGCGACGAGGGCGCCGGCCTCGCCGACACGGCGAATCTGTTCGTGCCATTCTACACGACGAAGCCCGACGGTTCGGGGATCGGTCTCGCGCTCTCGCGGCAGATCGCCGAGGCGCACGGCGGAACGCTGACGCTCTCAAACCAAATGTCCGGGTCGGGGTGCGAGGCTCGCGTGACGCTCCCGGTGGATTGAAAATGATAGCAGTATGAGAAGGCTCTCATAAGACAAAAAGGGTCCTCCGTTTTCGCAGTCGCCGCGTTGATTCTCCCGAGCAATTCACCGTCACCATTCTCTCGGGAGGCTTACGATGAACAAGATCGCGGCACTTAGTACCCTGGCATTGGTTGCGCTCGCGGCCTGTGCGCACGACCACAGCGTCACCGGACTCGCGGCTGATCGCGCCATCGCTGTGGATGCGAGCTCTGCAGCGTTGGCGGCCGACGCGCCGGGCGCGGTGTACGCGCTCACGAATCAGGCTGGCGGCAATGCCGTCGCCATCTTTTCCCGCACCGCCGACGGCCACCTTTCCTGGTCAGGCAGCATCGCCACTGGTGGCACCGGCGCAGGCAGCAGCCTCGGCTCACAGGGCGCGCTCGCGCTGAGCGACGACGGCCGGTGGCTCTTCGCCGTGAATGCCGGATCGAACGACGTGTCGGCCTTCCAGGTGACTCCCGGTGGTCTAGCGCTCACGAGCCGCGTGTCGTCCGGTGGTGTCCGGCCGATCAGCCTCAGCGTTCGTGGCAACGTGGTCTACGTGCTGAACGCAGGCGGTGACGGCAATATCAGCGGCTTCAGCGTCGGAGCCGATGGTGCGCTCACGCCGATCGTCGGCTCGACGCGCGTGTTGTCCGGAAGCTCGGTCGGCCCCGCACAGGTGTCCTTCAGTCCCAATGGTGACTGGCTCATCGTGACGGAGAAGACGACGAACAGGCTCGATGTGTACGCGGTGGGCTCGGACGGCGTGGCGTCCGCTGTGATCACGACCCCATCGGCAGGCGGCACCCCGTTCGGCTTTGCATTTGGCCATCGGGATGAGCTGTTCGTGTCGGAGGCCGCTGGTAGCGCTTCGTCGTATGTGATCGCTGGCAACGGCGCCCTCACCGTTGCCAGCGCCACGGTGCTGACGCACCAGGGCGCACCGTGCTGGGCCGTCGTGACCAAGAACGGCAAGTTCGGTTACACTGCGAATGCGCAGGGTGGCTCGATTTCCGGCTTTGCAATCGCGCCCGACGGCACGATCGGTCTCATCGACGCTGATGGCCGCACGGCGGTTGTCGGCGGTGGCAACATCGATTTGGCTCTAAGCGGGAATGGCCGGTATCTGTACCAGTTGAATGGCAACCGCAGCATCAGCGGCTTCCGGATCGAGACTGACGGGCATTTGACTGCGGTCGGTAATGTCGCGGGATTGCCTGCCAGCACGGTGGGGTTGGTTGCGCGGTAATACTGGATCAGATCGCGGCACATGGTGATTCTTAAAGTCCGCCCCTCCGATACCCCCCTACGAAACCACCCCCGGCAGCCACAACGTGAACGTGCTTCCCACGCCGACCGTACTGTCCACCTCAATTCTTCCCCCCTGCAATTCCGCCAGCAATCGCGCGATCGCGAGCCCCAGGCCGGTGCCACCCAGCTCGCGGCTGCGGGACTGATCGATTCGAAAGAAGCGGTCAAAGATCTTGTCCACATGCTCGGGGGCGATGCTGGTCCCCGTGTCCCGTACGCTCACGCCGACCTCGGTGCCATTGCGTACGATGGCAAATGTCACAGTGCCCTGCGACGTGTAACGCACCGCGTTCGACGCGAGATTGAGCAAGATGTGTCGAGTGCGATCGGCATCGCCGACGGCTTCGACTGGCGGGGATGGGTCGGCGCGCACGACGAGCGACTTGTCCAGGGCCATCGCTTCCGTGATCTCGCGAACTTCGTCGACGACGGCGCTCAAGTCGAACGGGGCATGTGCCAGCGCTAACTGGCGATTCTCGCCGCGCGCGATGAGCAGCAATTCTTCCACCAGCTTCGTCGTACGGTCGAGCTCCCGTTCCATCGCCACGAGCGCGTCGCGCGTTTCGGCCTCGGTCCGTCCCTCGTCGGACGCCCACTGCACCTGCGCGCGCAGGTGTGTCAGCGGCGTGCGCAGCTCGTGACTCGCGTCGGCGGTGAACGATTGCAAGGCGCGATGCGCGCGATCGACCCGCTCGAGCATGCGATTGATGCTCTCCGACAGCTCCGTCACCTCTGCTTGGCCGGTAGGACTGGTTAAACGCGTGCCGAGCTCCGACGGGCCGATCGCGCGGGTCTCGCTGGTGACTCGCTCCAGCGGTTGGAGGGCGTCGGCGACGGCTTGGCGCGCGCCGCGCGCCGACGCGAGTGCGGCAAGAGGGAGGAGCAGGGCGGCGACGCCCATCAGGACGCCGAGCGGGACGAGGTACGCGTCCCGGCTTGCCACCACGTAGAGATCGAACTCGCCCATCGTGCGATGCAGCACGCGGCGACGACTCGGGGACGCCCTCAAGGCGCCGCGCGGGCATCCCGGGCGACAAGTAATAGACCTGCGGCATCCCGCCCGCGTTCGTCGTGGTGCGGGTGATGACGACCTGGCCACCCATCGCGACGAGCTGATCGGCGAGCGCGGAGGGCATGACGCTTCCAGGCCCGCTCGTGGAATCGCGATAGGCGCCGAGCAATGACTGGATGACGTCGGCCGAGTGGTCGAGCGAACGGCGCAGCGCCATTTCGGCGGCGGTCGTGAACAGCAGGATGACGACCACGGCGTAGCCCGCCAGCGCGGTCCACGCGACGCGGCTGAAGCGCCGCGTCAGCACCTCACTCAGGCGGCGTTCAGACATCGCCAGCGGGTTCCATTCGATACCCGACGCCGCGCACCGTCTTGATGGGTACCGTGCGTCCGCCGAAGCTCAGCTTCTTGCGCAGATAGTTGACGTAGACGTCGACGACGTTCGTTTCGGGATCGAACTTGTAGTTCCACACCGCCTCGGCAATGCGCGAGCGCGACACGGTGCGACCCACGTTGAGCAGCGCGAACTCGCGCGGCGAGAGATCCACGAGGCGATCGGACTGCATGACGCGCCGCGTCAAGGGGTCGAGTGTTACCTCGCCGACGCGCAGCGTCGCGTCCTTGTGGCGCAGCTCGGCGCGGCGAATCAGGGCGTGGACGCGTGCGAGCAGCTCCGGCAGATCGAATGGCTTCGTGACGTAGTCGTCGGCACCGCCTTCGAGCCCGCGCACCCGCGACTCGAGCTCGTCTTTCGCCGTGAGCAGCAGCACCGGAGTCGAAACGCCGCGCTTGCGCAGCTCACTCACGACACTGAAGCCATCGCGCCCCGGCAGCATGACGTCGAGCACGAGGCAACTGAACGTTCCCTCGAGCGCGCGTTCCAACGCGCGATCGCCGGAGTCGGTCTCCGTGACGCCATAGCCTTCCTCGCGGAACGCCTTGCTCAGGAAGCGCCTGAGATCGCGATCGTCTTCGACGAGAAGTATCTGCACGGGGCTAACCTACGGGGGCCGTCGACCCGCGGGCAATGTGAAAAGGATGAGAAAGCTCTAAGAATGCGCCCTGGCACTTCCCTGGAAATGGGCGTTCCGTCATTATCAGCGCATGAACATTGCACTGCTATTGGCCCTGAGCCTCACCGCTCCGCTCGATACCGCGACTTTCGCCGGCGGCTGCTTCTGGACGATGGAGCACGCGTACGACGATGTGCCGGGCGTGATCTCGGCGACGTCCGGATTCATGGGCGGCAGCATCAAGAACCCGACCTACATGCAGGTTGTAGAGGGAAACACCGGCCACCTCGAGTCCGTGCAGGTGATCTACGATCCCGCCAAGGTCAGCTACGAGACGCTGCTCTGGACCTTCTGGCACAACATCGACCCGTTCCAGGCCGACGGGCAGGCGTGCGACACTGGGCCCAATTATCACACCGCGGTCTTTGTCCGCGGGACTGACCAGCGCCGGGCGGCCAGCGCGACGCGCCAGCAGATCATTGACCGGTTCCATCGCGAGGTCGCGACCCAGATTCTCACCGCCGGCGCGTTCTACGCGGCCGAAGAGTACCATCAGGATTACGCCAAGAAGAATCCAGTGCGCTACGGGATGTATCGCGCCGGCTGCGGCCGCGACCGGCAGCTGAGTGCGATCTGGGGTGACGAGGCAGGCAAGGTCAGTGCGGCATCATCTACGACTCCAATCAGACAGGCGATGTATACCGTGAAGCCAAAACCGAGCGACGCCGAATTACGCCGCACGCTGACGCCGGTGCAGTACGAGGTCACGCAACACGAGGCGACCGAGCGGCCGTTCCAGAACGAGTATTGGGACAATCACCAGGAAGGGATCTACGTCGACCTCGTCTCCGGCGAGCCGCTGTTCAGCTCGCTCGACAAGTTCGATTCGCAGACGGGGTGGCCGAGCTTCACGCGGCCGCTCGAGGCGGGCAACATCCAGGAGAAATCGGACCGCTCGCTGTTCATGGAGCGCACCGAAGTGCGCTCCGCGCACGCCAACTCGCACCTCGGCCACGTGTTCGATGACGGGCCGAAGCCGACGGGGCTACGCTACTGCATCAATTCGGCGTCGCTGCGGTTTATTCCCGTGGCGCGGCTGGAAGTTGAGGGGTACGGCCAGTACCTGGCCCTGTTCAAGAAGTAGTGGTGTAGGGGCGCAGCAGGCTGCGCCCCTACCTTTTCTGACGTTCGAGCAGACCGACGGCGAGGTGCAGGCGTTCGATCGCTGCGCTGAGGTCCTCGCTCGGTCCTGAGGACAACTCCCCGACCAACGCGACTTCCCGGAGTAGCTGCAAGGCATTGCGCACGTGTTCAACCGGCCGCTCGGCATTGGGGGTACGCAGGGCCCGGCCGCGGCGGTCGAGCGTGCTCCGGCGCTCGGACCCGCGGCGCCGGTCGACGACGCGGCGACGCTCTTCTGTCATGGCCATGACAGATTGGCGACGTGGCTCTGACCGGCGATCGTTGCCGGTGCGACGGTCGGCCCACAGTCTGGTGAATGTCACTACGCGGACGCCTCGCGCGGGACGGGGAATACGGTCCAAGGAGCCCGGCGAAGCTACCACGAAACCAACCCTTTGTCGAATCGTACCATCCAAGGAATAGCCTCACTTCCCGGGACAATTCATGATTCCGCTGCTGCCAGTCGCTACGGTCGTATTGGCTCTGCAAGGCGCTGCGTCACCGCCTCCCTCACGCGGGCCGTCAGCGACCACCGCCGTCGCGCAGCGTGCGACGACGCCACCCGTGATCGATGGGAAAGACAATGACGCCGTCTGGCGCATCGCCCCCGTCATCAAGGATTTCCGGCAGTTTCAACCGACCGAGGACGGAAACCCGAGCTTCGCGACGGAGGCGAAGGTCGCCTACGACGATCACAATTTCTACGTCTTTGTCCGAGCGTTTGACACGCATCCCGACAGTATCAAGAAGCTCCTCGCCCGCCGTGACGTCCGCATCTGCTGTGACCAAATCAAGATCATGATCGACTCCTACCACGACCGGCGCACCGGGTTCGAGTTTGCGGTGAACCCGGGCGGGGTGAAGCGCGATTACGCGATGTACGGCGACGATCAGCAGGAAGACGATGCGTGGGATGGTGTGTGGGAAGTCGCGACCCAGGTCGACTCGTTGGGCTGGACCGCGGAGTTCCGGATTCCGCTGTCGCAGCTGCGGTACGCCCACGCGCCGAGCAACACCTTTGGATTTGCCATCTGGCGAGACATCGACCGGCACGGCGGAGAGCGTGTGGGTTGGCCGCTCTATCGCGTGTCGCGCCGCGGCTTCGTCTCACAGTTGGGCGATGTCGTGGGTCTCGACGGCCTGGCCGCGCCGCGCCGGCTCGAGCTCGCTCCCTATGCCGTGACAAAAAACGTGCCCAGCGCAGGATTCCAGCACGAGCAGAAGTATGATGCCGGCGCCGATATCAAGTATGGGATTACCTCGAATATCACAGTCGACGCGACGGTAAATCCTGATTTCGGGCAGGTCGAAGCCGATCCATCGGTTGTGAATCTGACCTCGTTTGAGACGTTTTATCAGGAACGCCGGCCGTTCTTCGTCGAGGGGACCGGCATTTTCAATTTCGGCGTCAACTGCAACATCGTGAACTGCAACGGCGAAGGCCTGTTCTATTCGCGCCGTATCGGTCACGATCCCAGCCGCATCCTCGGCGCCGCCAAGATCACGGGCCGGCTGCCGGGCGGCCTGACGATCGGCGCAGTCGAGGGAATCACCAAGCGCGCGGCGGACAGTAACGTGACGCGCGAGCCGTTTACGAATTACGGCGTCTTGCGGCTCTCGCAAGACTTCCGCAACGGGCAGAGCGGCTTCGGCTTCATGGCGACCGCGGTGAATCGCAACGTCGATCAGTGGACGAGCGGGCTGCGCGATCGGGCCTACGTGGGAGCGGTCGATTTCCGCCATCGGTTTCACGGCGGGGCCTACGAGCTGACAGGGTCGTTCGATCTCAGCAGCGTCGGCGGCAGCAGCGCGGCGATCGCCGCCACGCAGCTCAACTCCACGCACAACTACCAGCGCCCCGACGACAACGTTCGCTTCGACAGCACGCGGACGTCGCTGTCGGGCGACGCCGAAGAGATTTTGCTCACGCGCCGCAACGGGTTCATCCAGTTCCAGACCAGCTACCAACGCCGCTCTCCGGGATTCGAGATCAATGATCTCGGATTCCTGCTCCGCTCCGATCAGCAAGGCTGGAACACGTGGGGCTCGCTGAACTGGACGAAACCGACCAAGCTATTTCAGCGCGCGTTCTGGAACTTCAACTGGTGGCAGTTCTGGACGACCGGCGGCTTGCCGACCGATCGCGCCTTCAACACCAACGCGCACGTGCAGATCAAGAACCAGTGGTTCCTGCACGCCGGCGGCACGATCGGGAATCTCGGCGCCATCTTCTGCGACCGTTGCGCCCGGGGTGGTCCCGCCGTGCGCGGCAGTCATTACATCGCGCCGTGGGCGGGGTTTGGCGGAGACCAGCGCCGGGTGATCACGCCATTCCTCTTCGTCAACTATTTCAAGGGGGACGAGGGGCACTCGACGTCGTTCGGCGCGAGCCCCGAGATCGACGTGCGGCTGGGTTCGCAGCTTCGCAGCTCGGCCAGCCTCAATCTGTCGCACAATATCAATGACACGCAGGACTTGAGCCCGACGACGGACGTGACCGGCACCCATTACCGGTTCGCGCACCTCGATCAACAGACGACGTCGTTGTCGTTCCGGGTGGACTACACCGCCACTCCGACGCTTACGGTTCAGGTGTACGCGTCCCCGTTCGTCAGTAAGGGACGCTGGTCCAACCTGCGCGAGCTGTCCGCGACGCCGCGGGCGAGCGCATACAGTGATCGCTATCAGCCGTTCACCGGACCGGCTCCCGGGGA
>Ga0209378_1002450_pt1 | contig 12789 bp, 11 predicted proteins | sample GraSoiAngelo_156_FD_186170 | JGI IMG/M metagenome (GOLD analysis project Ga0209378, IMG submission 186170) | Grasslands soil microbial communities from the Angelo Coastal Reserve, California, USA - 14_1009_13_40cm (SPAdes) (version 2) | ecosystem: Environmental > Terrestrial > Soil > Grasslands ... | reverse complement strand
TGCTGCCGCTGGTGGTCGAGCGCGCCTGGGTGGACGAGATCCGGGCGACGCTCCCCGAGCTGCCCGCCGCCCGCCGCGAGCGCTTCGTGCGCGACCACCAGCTCTCGCCCTACGACGCCGACGTGCTGACCCAGCGGAAGGACGTCGCCGACTACTTCGAGGCCGGCGTCGCGGCCGGCGCGGCGCCGAAGGAGATGGCCAACTGGGTGATGACGGAGCTGTTGCGCGTCGTGCGCGACGAGAAGCTCGACCGCGCGCTCGTGATCCGCAACTGGCCGGTGACAGCCGCGCAACTCGCCGGGCTTGCGAAGCTGGTGGACGCGGGCACCATCAACCGCAACACGGCGAAGGGCCTGATCCCGCGGCTCCGCGGTACGGACCGCGACCCGGCCGAGCTGGTCGCCGCCGAGGGGCTCGCGCAGGTGAGCGACCGCGGCGCGCTCGACGCGGCGGTGGAGGACGTGATCGCCAGGCACCCGGCGCAGGTGGCGGAGTTCCGCGCCGGCAAGGAGCGGGTCCTCGGCTTCCTGGTCGGCCAGGTGATGAAGGCGACGGGCGGGAAGGCAAACCCTCAGGTGGTGGGGGAGCTCCTGCGGAAGGCGCTGGCCGGCTAACGGCCGGGCAGGAGCTCGTCGAGCGCGACGCTGGCGTCGGGGAGCGCGGCGAGAGTGATGCGCGCGCCGCGGCGGGCGATGGAGGTCTCGCGGTAGAGGCGCGCCTTGTGATCCGGCGCACGCAGAACCTCGACGCGGTCGTCGCGGAGGTTCACGATCCAGTACTCCGGGACGCCGGCGGCCGCGTAGATGCCTCGCTTCGTCACCCGGTCCTGCGGCAACGACCACTGCGCGACCTCGACCAGGAGGAGCGCCCCGGTCGGATGGGCCTTCTCGTAGTCGGACTCCCGCCCGGGCACCACCGCCAAGTCCGGCTCGGGCATGGAGTACCGCCCGGCGTGGAACGACGACTGCACCCGGAGCGCGGCGCGCCGGCCGATCGCCTCGAAGAGCGCGCGCACGACCTTGCTCACGACCGCCGCATGCGGCGGATTCGACGGCGGCATCGCGACCACCACCCCCTCCAGCAGCTCCACCCGGTCGTCGCGGTCGAGCACGCCTTCGTCGAAGAGCGCCAGGTAGCGCTCGACCGTGAACCGCGGGTCCTGGCTGGAATCGCTCGGGGCGGGACGTGCCACGAAGCCAGGCTAGCAGCGCCCGGTGCACGCAGACAAGGTGCGTCCTATGCTTTGGGCCGGAACATCCCGCGCCCGCGAGCCAGGAGCAGCGCGGCCACCCCGACCGCGATCCAGCCCGCGACGCCGCCAACCAGCGGCGGCCACCCGGTGCCGACCAGCCACCCGGGCGTCGGCCGGATCTCGAAGAAGAGCCGGCCCACGCGGAAGGCGGCGACGAATGCGGCATGAATGCCGATCGGTAGCCAGAGCGCCCCGCTCCGCAGACGCGCGACCGCGAGCAGGACGCCAAGCAGCGAGAGTCCGACCACCTGCGGGAGCGCGGCGCCGCTCGCGAGCGGCGCGAAGAGCACGCTCGTCTGCTGCACGCCCGACCACGCATGGACGGGAGCGGCGAAGCTCCGCGCGCGGATCACGTGCACAGCGGCGTACACGAGCGCCGTCGCCGCGACGGCGAGCACGTCTCCCGCGTCGCGCCGGATGCGCCGCAGCACAATGCCGCGGAAGAGCGCCTCCTCGCCCACGGCGATCGCGACCGCCGCGCCCGCGCCGAGGAGCGCCTTGCGGAGCGTCTTCGCCGGCGAGAAGCGGAGCGCGGGCACGAGGCCGCCGAAGAGCGCGGCCACCGCGATCCCGACGGCGAGGCCGGCGAGGCCGATCGCGAGGCCCCGCGCGAGCTCGCGCGCCCAGGCGTGCCGCCGAAAACCGATGCCCGTCGCGCTGCCCAGGTCGAGGCGCCGCCACGCGGTGAGGACGCCGGCCACGAGCAGCACCTCGAACACCCGGTCGTAGACGCGCGCGAAGCTGAAAGACCAGCCCATCATCGCCGCCGCGCTCCACGCCCACGGGCTCGCGAGCGCGGTCAGGGCCAGCACGGCGGCGACGAGGCCGAGGAGCCCGAGCGTCCGCACTCAGGTGGTATACTCGGCGTTGAAGCGCACGTACGCGACCGACAGGTCGGCGGCCAGGATGCGGCCCTCGCCGCGCCCGAGGTGCAGGTCGAGTGCGATCGTGACCTCGCGCGCCCGCATCCGCCGCCGCGCCCGCCCGAGCGCCCCCGGGAGGGGCCGCCCGCGCCGCGCGACTGCCACGCCGCCGATGGTCACGTCGACCCGCGTCTGGTCGATCGGCACGCCCGCGTTCCCGGCCGCCATCACGAAGCGCCCCCAGTTGGGATCGCCGCCGTGGAAGGCCGCCTTGCAGAGCATGGAGTCGCCCATGGCGCGCGCCACCCGGCGCGCGTCCGCGGACGAGCGCGCCCCGCGCACCACGATCTCGACCACGCGCGTCGAGCCCTCGCCGTCGAGCACCACCAGGCGGGCGATCTCGCCCAGCACCTCCGTCACCGCTCGCGTGAGCCGGAGGTGATCGGGGGAGCGGGCGGTGACCGTCCGGTTGCCGGCCGCGCCGCCCGCGAGGAGGAGCACGGTGTCGTTGGTGCTCGTGTCGCCGTCGACGGTGATCGCGTTGAGCGTCGGGGCCACCGCGTCGCGGAGCGTGCGCCGGGCGGCCGCCGCCGCGACCCGTGCATCGGTCACCACGAACACGAGGAGCGTCGCCATCTGGGGCGCGATCATGCCGCCACCCTTGCCGAGCGCGGCGACCGTCACGGGCCGGCCGCCGAGGCGAAGGCGCCGGACCGCGGTCTTCGGGAACGCGTCGGTGGTGGTGATCGCCTGCGCCGCCGCGGGAAGGCCGTCGGGCGAGAGCGCCGCGACGGCCAGACGGACGCCGCGCAGCAGCCGCGGCCGGTCGACCTGCACGCCGATCCGGCCCGTCGCGCACGGCGCGACTTCCGCCGGATGGCATCCGAGCAGACGCGCGGCCTGCGCCGTCGAGACTTCGGCGGTGCGGAGCCCCTCGGCACCCGTGCACGCGTTCGCGCTCCCGGCGTGCACCAGCACTGCCGCCAGCCGCCCCCCCGCCACCCGACGCCGCGCCACCCGCACCGGCGCCGCCGGCGCCCGATTCAACGTAAACACCCCCGCCGCCACCGCCGGCGCCTCCGCCACGATCAGCGCCACATCCGGCCCTCGCTCCTTGAACCCGGCCCGCACGCCCGCAAAACGAAACCCCGCCACGCGCACCCGGTGGGCGCCGCGCGCGAGCCTCACCGGCCCGCGCCGCGGGCGGGCAGCCCCGGTCCCGCGGCGCGCGGCATCAGGCGCGCCCGTGGCACTTCTTGTACTTCTTCCCGCTGCCGCACGGGCAGGGATCGTTCCGCCCCACCTTCTCCGCGTCGCGCCGCACGGTCTCGATCTTCTCCGGCGCCGCCGGGCCGCCGTGCGACAGCGTCACGCGCGCCGTCTGGCGCTGCCGGCGCTGCATCGCCTCGAGCTCGGCAGGGAGCGCTTCCTGCTCGTCCTCCATGCCCTCCACCCGCAGCACCGGCCGCGCACCCGCCGCCTCGGTCCGCAGCTGCACGCTCATCAGCTTCTCGATCACGTCCGCTTCCATGCGCCGGATCATTTCCTCGAACATGTCGTACCCCTCCTTCTGGTAGGCCTGGAGGGGGTTCACCTGTCCGTAGCCGCGCAGCCCGATGCCCTCCTTCAGGTGATCCATGTTGAGGAGGTGGTCCTTCCAGAGCGCGTCGAGCGTCTGGAGCATGATGAGCTTTTCCAGGTGGCGCATGATGGGCGCGGAGAAGGTCGTCTCGCGCTGGTCGTAGGCCTTGCGGATGCGCTCGACGAGGAGTTCCTGGAGCGCGCCGATGCGGAGGCCGGCACGCTCCTCCTCGGGCAGGTTCAAGCGGAAGTTGAACTGCGCGAAGACCGCGTCGTCGATCGCCTTCCAGTCCCACTCCTCGGAGGCCGTGTCGGCGTCGGCGTGGGTGGCGATCAGGTCCTCGGCGATGCCCTCGGCCAGCTCGAGCACGTCGTCCTTCAGGTCGTCGCGCGAGAGGAGGTCGCGCCGCCGCGTGTAGATCACCTCGCGCTGCTTGTTGAGGACGTCGTCGTACTCGAGGAGGTGCTTGCGGATGTCGAAGTTGTGCGCCTCGACCTTCTCTTGCGCGTTGCGGATGGCGCGCGTGATCAGGCGGTGCTCGATCGGCACGCCCTCCTCCATGCCGAGCCGCTCCATCATGTTCTGCATGCGGTCGGCGCCGAAGATGCGCAGCAGGTCGTCCTCGAGCGAGAGGTAGAAGCGCGACGAGCCGGGGTCGCCCTGCCGGCCGCCACGGCCGCGCAGCTGGTTGTCGATCCGGCGCGCCTCGTGCCGCTCGGTGCCGAGGATGTGGAGGCCGCCGGCGGCGACCACCAGCTCGTGCTCCTCGGCGCAGGTCTGTTTGTACTTCTCGAGGATCTCCTTGTAGCGCGCCTCGTACTCCTGCGGCGCCTTCTGGAGCTGCTCGCGGATCTCCTCGACCGCGGCGACGTACTTGGCGCGGTCCGCCTCGTAGCGCCGCTCGGCGGCGCGCAGCGCCTCCTCGTAGGGGCCGCGCTTCTCCTCGTGCAGCCGCTCGGCCTCGACGTAGTCGTCCTCGGCGGCGCGGTACTCGGCGCGCAGCTCCTCGAGCTCGCCGTTGCCGGCGCCGTTCCCGGCGTTGCCCTTCACGAGGAGCGCCAGCTCCATCACCGAGAGCCCCCGCTCGTACTCCGAGCGCCGCTCGTCGAGCTCACGGCCGGCCTCGTCGGTGCGGCCACCGCCCTCCTCCCAGGCCGCGAGCGCCGCCTCGTAGCGCGCGCGCAGGTCCTCGAGCGCCGAGCGCTCGGTCGCGACCGCGCCGCCCGCATCGGCGCCGAGCAGCGTCGTCTCGATCTCCTCCTTGACGCGGCGGTAGCGCTCCGGGATCGGGTCGCGGTCGCGCACGGCGGGGATCAGCTCGACCGAGCTCACCTCCTCGTAGCGCGCACGGATGGCGCGGTAGGGCGAGAAGTCGAGGATCTTCCGGTGCGCGTCGGTCAGGCGCCGGAGCGCGTCGCCGCGCCGCTCCTCGAGCCCCGCCAGCTCCTTTTGGAACTTCTCCCCGGCGCGCTGCACCTCCTCGTCGTATCGGTCGCGCAGCGTGCGCAGCGCGTCCTCGTAGCGCTCCGCCTTGCTGCCGCCCTCGAAGCTCCCCGCGCGCCGGATCCACTCGTTCTCCATCTCGGAGCGCGCCAGGAACTCCGGGTTGCCGCCGAGCAGGATGTCCGTCCCGCGCCCGGCCATGTTGGTCGCGATGGTCACCTGCGTGTGGCGGCCGGCCTGGGCGATGATGTTGGCCTCGGCCTCGTGGTTGATGGCGTTCAGCACGTTGTGCTTGACGCCGTCCTTCTTGAGCAGCTTCGAGACGCGCTCGGACTTCTCGACCGAGGTGGTGCCGACCAGGACGGGCTGGCCCTTGGCGTGGCACTCCTTGATCTCCTCCACCACCGCATCGAACTTCTCGCGCTCGCTCTTGTAGACCACGTCGGGATGGTCGACGCGGTGCATGGGCTTGTTGGGCGGCATGACCACCACGTCGAGCTTGTAGATCTTCTTGAACTCGACCGCCTCGGTGTCGGCCGTGCCCGTCATGCCGGCGAGCTTGGCGTACATGCGGAAGTAGTTCTGGATGGTGATGGTGGCGAGGGTCTGGTTCTCGCGCTCGATCTTGACGCCTTCCTTCGCCTCGACCGCCTGATGGAGGCCGTCGGACCAGCGCCGGCCGGGCATGAGCCGCCCGGTGAACTCGTCGACGATGAGGACCTCGCCGTCCTTCACCACGTAGTCGACGTCGCGCTTGAAGAGCGTGTGGGCCTTGAGCGCCTGCGTCACGTGGTGGAGCATGTCGATCTGGCTCGGGTCGTAGAGGTTCGAGACCCCGAGCAGGCGCTCGCACTTGGCGATACCCTCCTCGGTGAGCGTCGCCGAGCGGTGCTTCTCGTCGATGGTGTAGTCGGTGTCCTTGCGCAGGCGCGGGATGATCCGATCGACGACGTAGTACTTGTCGGTCGACTCCTCCGCCGGCCCCGAGATGATGAGCGGCGTGCGCGCCTCGTCGATCAGGATGTTGTCCACCTCGTCGACGATCGCGTAGTGCAGCTCGCGCTGGACGTACTCGTCCAGGCTGAACTTCATGTTGTCGCGCAGGTAGTCGAAGCCGAACTCGTTGTTGGTGCCGTAGGTGATGTCGGCGCGATAGGCCGCGCGGCGCTCGACGTCCCGCAGGTGGAGGTAGCGGTAGTCCTTCGGGATGAAGGCCGGATCGAAGAGGAAGCTCCGGTCGTGGATGATCGAGGCGACCGAGAGGCCGAGGTAGTGGAAGACGGGTCCCATCCACTGCACGTCCCGCCGAGCGAGGTAGTCGTTGACCGTGACCAGGTGCGCGCCCTTGCCCTCGAGCGCGTTCAGATAGAGCGGCAGCGTGGCGACGAGGGTCTTCCCCTCGCCGGTCTTCATCTCCGCGATCTTCCCCTGGTGGAGCACGATGCCGCCGAGGCATTGCACGTCGAAGTGGCGGAGCCCGATCGTGCGCCGCGCCGCCTCGCGCACGTAGGCGAACGCCTCGGGCAGGAGGTCGTCGAGCGCCACTTCCTCGGCGGCGAGGCGCTGCCGGAACTCCGCGGTCTTCTCGGGGAAGGCCTCCGCGGGCAGATCCTCGAGCTTCGCCTCGAGGTCGTTGACGTCGTGCACGACCGGCCACAGGCGCTTGAGCTGGCGCTCGTTGGCGCTCCCGAAGACGCGCGTCAGGAAGGTCGGCATGGGGAACGCGGTATTGTCGTCGTGGGGTCGGGGGAGGTCAAGCTCAGGACCGGAGCTGTCACCGCTTTCGGTAGGTCGTTGTGGTGCGCCGAACGACCTCGGTCACTGCGATGCGCGCGCGCTCGCGATCCACGTCGAAGAAGATGCGCCAGGCACCGACTCTCCGCCTGAACGCCGCTGGCTGATGCCTCAGCGGAACCACATCTCCGCGAAAGGGGTCGTCCCGCAGCTCCTCGAGCGCCGCCAGAAGCCGGTCACGCTCGTGCCTTGGAAGCGCGATCGACGACTCTTCCGGCGCGCCTTGCGACCCACAGCTCCCACATGCGCCCGCAGCTCCTCGAGGGTCAGATACTCGCCGCGTCGGATTTCCGCCCGCCCCCGCTCTATCGCACGCCGCTCGGCGAGGGTGGGAAGGTAGCCGCGACCCGCCCCGAAGTAGGTGCGGAGGGCCTCTCGCACGAGCTCGGACCGGGTCCGATGCTCGGCCTTCCGGACCCTCTCGACCTCCTCGATCATCGCGGGAGGGAGCGAGACCGTCATCGTCGCGCGCGTGCGCATCAGACCCACTCGCTGAGCGTCATGGTCTGCACCGAGCCAGCATGCCGCCCTGCGCCTTACCGAGCAAGCGCGGCGTAAGGGGCCACGTCAACCGCCGTGCCTTACCTATTTCTATGCTTCGCCCGCCTCAGCGCTCGATCCGCACTGCCGACTCGAGCCGCGCGCCCAGGAAGCGCTGCCCGATGCGGATGAAGCGGTCCGGCACGTCGGTCACGAAGAAGCTCGTCGAGCCCGCCCCGCGCCGGCGCGCGAGGCCGCGCGCCGCGAGCAGCGCGGCCACCGCGCGCGCGGTCTCCTCGGCCGAATCGACGAGCGCGACCCGCTCGCCCATCACCCCGGCGATCACCGCCTTCAGCAGCGGGTAGTGCGTGCAGCCGAGGACGAGCGTGTCGATGCCGCTCTTCCGGAGGGTCGCGAGGTAGGTCTCGACCACGCTCTGCGGGATCGGCCCCTCGACCCAGCCCTCCTCCGCGAGCGCCACCAGGAGCGGGCACGGCCGCGTGTAGATCTCCAGGCCGGGCTTCACGGCGCGCAGCGCCGTCGTATACGCGCCCGAGGCGATGGTCGCCTCGGTGCCGATGACGCCCACGCGGCCGTTGCGGGTGCGCGCGGCCGCGGCACGCGCGCCCGGCTCGATCACGCCGACGACCGGCACCGGGTAGCGCGCGGCGAGCGCGTCCAGGGCCACGGAGGAGGCGGTGTTGCACGCGACCACCAGGAGCTTGATGCCCTTCGCGATCAGGAAGTCGACGTTCTCGATGCTGTAGCGGGTCACCGTCTCGGCCGACTTGGTGCCGTAGGGGTAGCGGCCCGTGTCGCCCAGGTAGACGAGGTCCTCGTGCGGGAGCGCCTCGAGGAGGGCGTGCAGCACGGTGAGCCCGCCCACGCCCGAGTCGAAGATGCCGATCGCCTCGTCCCCGGTGGCCATGTCGCGCGTCTTATCTCCCACCGACCGGCGCGCCTCAAGCGACCCAGGCGTCGACGACCCGCCAGAGCGCCGTCCGGCCCTCGCCCGTGCGCGCCGAGAAGCCGACCAGCGGGACGGCGCCGCGGAGCCGCGCGCCGGCGGCCGCGAGCGCGCGCCGGGCCTCGGCGCGCCCGAGCTTGTCGAGCTTGGTCGCGGCCACGGCGGCGGGCCTGCCGAGCGCCGCGAGGTAGGCGAGCAGCTCCTCCTCCTCGCCCTCGATGCCGCGCCGCGCATCGACCACGAGCAGCACCCCGCGCAGCGTGGGCCGCTCGCGGAGGTAGGTCTCGACCAGCGGCTTCCACGCGCGCCGCTCCGCCTCGGGGCCCACCGCGAACCCGTAGCCGGGCAGGTCCACCAGCACGATCCGCTCGTCCAGCGCGAAGAAGTTGAGCTGCCGGGTCCGCCCCGGCGTGCGGCTCGTGCGCGCCAGGCCGCGCCGGCCGACGAGCGCGTTGACGAGCGCCGACTTACCGACGTTCGAGCGGCCGGCGATCGCGACCTCGGGCGGCCCGGGCGGCGGCCCGCCGCCAGCAGTGGCCGCGGCGCCGAGGAAGCGCGCCGCGATGACCTTACGCATCCGGGGGGCCCGTCCGCTGCTCGCGCGCTCCGCGCGCTGCGCTGCTCCGATGCCCCCAGACAAACACCCGCGCGGCTCGCGCCGCGCGCAAGCTCGGCGCCTCTCGGCGCCGGCCTCCCTTCATCGCGCTGCCGCTCAGCCCGCCGCGCGCTTCTCGGGCATCGGCGCGAGACCGAGGGCGCGGTTCACCGCGCGCACCTGGGTGATGTAGGTCTCGCGGATCGCGCCCTTCTGCAGGGCCTCGACCAGCGCCTGCTGCTTCTGCTTGCTCGTCTGCGTGAAGGTGAGCAGCGTCTTCCCGTCGGAGGTGGGCGTAAACTGGTACTCGGAATCGATGTCGGCGAGCTTGAAGTCGATCGTGTGGCTGGTGATGCGGTGCTCGTCGGGATAGACGGTGTACTCGGTCACCAGATCCTGCACCTTGAACCCGGGCGGCAGGATGTCGAGCTTCCCGATCACCTCGACCCGCTTGGTGTTGCCGCTCTCGCTCCCCTCGACGATCTCGGCCTTCATCACGTTCTCGGGCGCGAACTCCTTCACGCGCTCGGGGTGCTGGAAGGCGTCGAACACCTTGTCGAGGGGCGCGTCGAACTTCGACACGAACCTGACGCGCCAGGTGTCGCCCGTCTTCTCCATGCTCTCGGAGACGATCTCCTTCGCAGGACCGGTCGCCGCCTGCTGGATCGCGCGATACTTCACGAAGGCGTAGGCGACGAAGGCGAGCACGATCACCGCGACCACGGCGAGGATAGCTTTCATGGACGAGGCTCTTAGCCGAACCCGCTCCGGCGACACAAGGGGCTGTCAGCCGCGGGCGAGGAGGCAGGCGACCGTCCGGATGATGCGCAGCGTGTCCCGCCCGGGCTTGAAGTGGCTCACCCGCTCCGCCACCGGCGGGTAGTAGACCTCGACCGAGACCCCGAGAAGCGGCATGCCCCGGCGCGCCGCACGCAGCAGGACCTCGGTCTCGAAGTCGTAGCGGGTGCCACGCGTCCCGAGCGCGAGCGTCGCCGCGACCGGGTAGATACGGAAGCCGGACTGCGTGTCCGGCAGCGCCTGCCCGGCGATGGTGCGCAGCAGGCGGTCGGCCACCCAGTTGCCGAAGCGGTTGAGGCGCGCGATCGTCTGCCCTTCCTTCCGGCGCACGCCGACCACGATCGCGCCGGGGACGGCGTCGGAGGCGGCGAGCAGGAGCGGGATCTGGCTCGAAAGGTGCTGGCCGTCGGCATCGAGGGTGAGGGCACGGCCGACGCCGGGCGCCTCGAGCGCGTGCAGCCCGGTCAGGATCGCGGCCCCCTTGCCCGCGTTGGCCGCGTGACGGCGGACCTCCGCCCCGGCGGCGCGCGCACGGAGCTCCGTGTCGTCGTCCGAGCCGTCGTCGACGACGACGACGCGCGCGCAGTGGGCGCGCGCGCCCCGCACCACCTCCCCCACCGTGGCCGCCGCCCGGTAGGCGGGAATCACCGCCGCGACGTCGGTGCGCACCCGCACCTACGAGGCGAGCGCCGACTCGGCGGGCGCGGCGAAGAGCCAGTCCGCCATCCCCACGCGCACGTAGGTGGCGAGCCGGCGGAGGTAGCGCGGCTCGCCGGCGAGCGTCTTCGCGAGGCCCCAGAGGACATCGGGCCGGGTGTAGAAGGCGCGGTAGGCGCGGCGGAACCAGCGCTCCAGCACCTCGGCCGTGAGACCGTGTGGCACGAACACCCAGTTCATGGCGTTCATCCGCTCCCAGTCCTCGTCGAAGGTGCCGTGCTGGCGGACCGTCGGGTACGATGGCGTCCCCGGGTAGGGCGTGAACTTCGTCACCTGCGCCAGGTCGAGCGGCGCCGTGCGCAGGAAGTCGACCGTCGCGGCGAGGCTGTCCTCGCCCTCGGTCGGGTGCGCCATCATGAGGAGGCCCTTCACGCGGATGCCCGCGGCGCGCGTCTGGCGAAGGGTCTCCAGCATGCGCGGGATCTTCACCTCGTGCTTCACCACGTCGAGCACGCGCTGCGAGCCCGACTCGATGCCGTACGCGATCTGCCAGCAGCCGGCGCGGCGCATGAGCCGGAGGTGCTCGGCGTCGAGCAGGTTCGGGTGGCTGTTGCAGCTCCAGGTGAAGCGGAAGCCCTCGGCGAGGAAGCGCTCGCAGAGCTCGACGACGCGCCGCCGGCTCACCGTGAAGAGATCGTCGTAGAAGAGGACGTGGCGCACCCCGAGCCGCTCGAGACGCCGGCACATCTCCACCACGTACTCGACGCCGTGGAAGCGCCCGCGCCGGCCCGACGTGGAGCGGTCGCAGAAGGTGCACGAGAAGGGGCAGCCGCGCGACGTCACCACGCTCGCCACCGGCGTGGCGCGGTAGTTGAAGACGTTCGGCTGGAACCGGAGCGGGAAGTCCGCCACCAGGTCCCACGCCGGCTCGGGCAGCCGATCGAGAGCCTCGCCGTCGAGATACTCGGCGCGCGGGTTGGCATGCACGCGCTCGCCGTCGCGCCAGACGAGGCCCGCGACGGCGCACGGATCGCCGCCCGCGATCAGCTCCGGGTACGAGCGCTCGCCCTCGCCGACCACGCCGTAGTCGAAGCCCGGGAACATGGCGAGCGTCGGCTCGGGCACGGCGCTCACGTGCGGGCCGCCGACGGTGACGACGACGCCCGGCACGAGCGCCTTCAGACGCGCCGCGATGCGGGCCGCGTTGCGGATCGAGATGGTGGTGGCGGAGATGCCGACGTGGTCGGGGACCAGCGCCGCCACCTGCCGGGCCACCTGCTCGACCGGCGTCCCCGTGCGCTTCCCGTCCACGATGTGGACGCGGTGGCCCTGCTCGCGCGCGACCGCGGCCAGCGTGAGCGTGCCGATGCCGGGGATCTCCTCCTCGCCCTCGCGCACCCGGTCGCGCCGGCGGTCCCAGCACACGTAGGGCGGCTCGACGAAGACCACGGTCCGGGGCCGCATGGCGGGCGTATAGCGGAACCGGAGGCGGCGGGGAAGGAACGGTTGCGGCGTGTCCCTCGCGGCCGGTAACCCGGAGCCATGAGACCCGCGAAGCGGACTGCCGAACCGAGGCGACGGCGCCGCATCCTGCTGCGGCCCTGCCGAGCCCGAGACGTGGAGAAGGTGCTCGACCTATGGCGCCGCGCCGCCGCCGAGCCGAGCGTCACCGACGATCCGGACGCCCTGCGCAGGAAGCTCGACCGAGACCGGAGCCTGTTCGTCCTCGCGTGGGATCGCAGTCGACTGGTCGGCAGCCTGATCGGCGGCTGGGACGGGTGGCGCGGTCACATGTACCGGCTGGCCGTGGACCGGGCCTGCCGCCGGCGTGGTATCGCGCGGCGACTCGTGAAGAACGTCGAGGCGCGCCTGCGAAGGCTCGGTGCGGTGCGGATCGACGGGATCGTCGTGAAGCGGAACCGTGCCGGCCGCGTGTTCTGGCGAGAGCTGGGCTACCGCGAGCACGCGGAGGTCGCCCGCTACGTCAAGGATCTGCGTGCCCTGCCCTCACGCCTGCCCGGCCTGCAGATATCGACGTCCACGCGGAACGCGCCCATGAGCTTGTGCACTCGGGCGCGACGGTGACGCACAGCGGCTCCCGTCACGATGCTCGCCCGGCTTCCATCGCGCGGGAAGCTCAGCCGTGCGCGCGCCACGGGCGACTCAGCCCGCCACGCGCCCGAGCGCTGCCGCCAGCCGCTCGACGTCCGCGCCGAGCGGTCGGTCCTCCAGCAGCGGCGGCACGCGCTCGCGCACGCGGCCGTAGACCGCGCGCGTGCCGGCGCCCAGGTCTTCCCTGCCGACCAGGTCGACCGCCTCCGCGGCGGCGAGCAGCTCGATGGCGACCACGCGGCGCGC
>Ga0209378_1002448_pt1 | contig 12791 bp, 17 predicted proteins | sample GraSoiAngelo_156_FD_186170 | JGI IMG/M metagenome (GOLD analysis project Ga0209378, IMG submission 186170) | Grasslands soil microbial communities from the Angelo Coastal Reserve, California, USA - 14_1009_13_40cm (SPAdes) (version 2) | ecosystem: Environmental > Terrestrial > Soil > Grasslands ... | reverse complement strand
TCTTTGGCTTGTTCTCTTGGGGGATTAAATGCTCAAGGCGTTTCCCAGCAACCTGGGAGACTAGTGGGATGCCGTATCTGTCGCGGAGGATTTGACCTATGATGCTGGGCGGATTTCCTTCTTTGGAGAGCTTGAGAACCAAATCCTCAACTTCTTCGGGTTGATACTTGAACCAAGCGGGCGGACGTCTACTGACCGGTCGGGTTGAGCCTGAGCTTCCTCTCTTTCCAGAGTACATGCGAGCCATGGTGTTTGACTTGTCCCTTTCCGCCGATTCTGAAGGTGGGACGATGTCCCGCTTTATTTAAGTCGAACTAGAAGTGAAACCTTTCGGCAACGAGGCCTCGTCGCGTTCTCGGGTAGATCACTGGAACATCTTGGGAAGCGAGCGCCGAGCGGAGTGCTCTGTCGACGGTTGCGATTCCTGTCGGCGTCTTCTCGGTCAACGCGCATGCAATTAGGGCTGCATCTACGTCAGTGGGACCCGCCTTATGCTCTATGACTGGAATCCTCCTCTTTTCGAGAAAATCGAGGCTGGCACTCGCAAAGGCATGAGTTGATGCGGAGGCCTTTCTGGCAAGACGTTCCAGTTCAAAGACGACTATGTCGAAGACCAGAATTTTCACATTCCCCGGCACAGCAGTCCTAATCTCTTCCTCGGGATCTCGATGGTGCTTGAGCATTGTAAGTAGAAAACTGGTGTCTAGTAGGATCTGGACGGAGGATCTAGTTTTCACCCCCGGATTGTTCCAAACCCGATGAGCCTCCAGCTATCCCCGATCCGACGACTGAGAGCGACCTTAGAACCAGCCTCCGCGCAGATTGGCTTCTTCAACGAAACGTCAGCAAGATCTTCCCGTGCGGAAACCACGATGCCAGATGTCACTGCTGTTCCGGCGTTGAGAACGAGCGGTTCGTTGGTCTTGATTTTTTGAACCGGCATGAGCTGTTCTGTTCCAACGGCTTTCTCGAAAAGGTCTACACTCAAGCTGACTTTTTCCAGAATTGGAGGAAGCGTTCCTGCTAGACCAAGAACATTTCCTACTAGTCCGTCGGATTTAGTAACCGATGGGTCTAGGTCTGTTCCTACCGCGACCAATCCTCCTGGGCTGGCGGTTTTTACTTCCCCTCCTCCGGCTTGTAGTGCTCCGACCTTTGCGATGAGCGTCTCGTAGATGGTCTTGTTTGTCGACTCGGTCTTTATGCCGGGTTTGATTTCGATCTCGTCGCCTCTCTTGAATACTCCTTGAACTATCGAGCCCCCTACGACGCCTCCGACTAGTTGTTCAGCCTCTGTTCCCGGCTTGTTAACGTCGAATGAGCGAAGGATGGACATTCTCGAATTGACGGAATGGTCTCTCTCCGGGGTTGGAATCTTCTCTTGAATCGCCCAAATGAGCGCGTCCATGTTGAGCTTGTGCTGGGCAGAGACGGGTATTACTGGAGAATTCTCCGCTACGGTTCCTTTGGTGAAATTCTTGATCTCGTCGTAGTTCGCTTTCGCTCTCTGCCTGTCCACGACGTCTATTTTGTTTTGAACCAGGATCATGTTGCGAAGTCCTATCATCTGGGCGGCGAGCATATGCTCCCGGTCTTGAGCCTGCGGAGTCTTGACGTTGGCAGAGACGACGAACATAGAGCCGTCCATTATGGCCGCGCCCGAGAGCATCGTTACCATCAGACTATGATGACCGGGACAATCAACGAAACTCACAGATCGCAGAAACTTGGTCGGACCGTGACCGTTTGGACATGTCTTGCTCGTCGAATAGTTGGATGGTGGCTCGCAGGTAGGGCACTCGTAGAATGACGCGTCTGCGTAACCGATTCGAATAGTGATTCCTCTACGTAGTTCTTCAGAGTGTCTAGAAGTCCATACTCCGGTCAAAGATTGGACGATGGTGCTTTTGCCATTGTCCACGTGTCCCAAGGTGCCGATGTTAATTTCAGGCTGGATCTGTTAACACTTCCAACTGGTAGACTCAGATTAGGGGTATCGGGGAAAGTTTAACCTTTCGAGATGCCTATTCCATCTAAACGTGATCATCGGTGATGTGTCTCGGCATCGAGTCTACTGCCCATACTTTTGGCGCTAGTCTCATCGATAGTGACGATAGGATTGTCACCAATGTCAACTCAACATACCGTCCACCCGTAGGGGTTGGTATTCATCCGAGAAAAGCCTCTGAGCATCACGCAACAGTCGCAGATGACATTGTCAAGAAGGCACTTTCAGCACCTGATGGTTCCTCGATAGACCCGGATGTGATCGCATATGCAGCTGGCCCAGGACTAGGGCCTTGTCTCCGAGTCGGTGCGACGGTTAGTCGTGCTCTCTCCACATTTCTCGAAAAACCACTTGTCCCTGTGCATCATGGTGTCGCTCATCTAGACATTGCGATGTCCATAGCGAAAGCTCGCGATCCACTCGCAGTACTAGTCTCCGGCGGTCACACATCCATTCTTGTTCACGCAGGAAAGAGGTGGAGGGTCTACGGCGAGACGCAGGATATTACTCTCGGAAATCTTCTGGACATGTTCGGCCGAGAAGCTAGACTTCCATCTCCAGGAGGATCATCAGTAGGAAGAGAAGCCTTGAAGGGACAGAACCTGATCAAACTACCATACACTGTGAAGGGGAATGACGTCGCGTACTCGGGCCTTCTAACGGCAGCGGCGACTTTGTTTCGAAGACAGTCAAATCTTGCTGACCTCTGCTTTTCACTTCAGGAGACTGCGTTCTCAATGCTTAGTGAAGCAGTGGAACGGAGTCTCGTCCAGACCCGACGAAGCGAAGTGTTGCTCGCTGGGGGCGTTGCGGCCAGCCCGAGACTAAGAGAGATGATAGGTTCGGTCGCAGAAGATCACGGCGCGTCATTTCACCCTGTTCCAATAGAATACTCTGGCGACTGCGGAGCCCAGATCGCATGCTCCGGTCGCCTCGCATTCAATTCCGGTATCACAGTCAGCGCATCAGACAGCTTTGTCACCCCAAGGTGGCGCATGGACGAGGTTGATGTCCCATGGATACCGCGAGCCTAACCTCCACACCCCTCCACAGAGGAGCGGAGGCCGATCTATCTCTCGCAACAATTGGACCCTGGAAAGTCGTCGTCAAACGCCGTGTGTGGAAAAAATACAGGAACCCAATTCTTGACGAACGGATTAGACACGACAGGACAATCTTGGAGGCATCCGTAATCCATGAAGCAAAAACAGCGGGGGCAAGAGTTCCCAGCATTGTCGGAGTAGATATTGAGAACAATGCCATCGTAATGACTCACCTGGCTGGTACAGTCGCGCGGGAGTGTTTGGATGAGATGGGCAAGAGTGAGGCTCAGAAACTTCTCCGATCAATAGGAGAACAAATTGGACTCCTGCACACGGCAGGAATTGTTCACGGGGATCTCACAACTTCAAACGTAATTGTGTCCCCATCCGGTGCGCCCTTCATCGTCGATTTTGGAATGTCACGTCGATCAGTCGAGCCTGAGGATCGTGGGGTCGACCTCCATCTTCTCCAGCGGTCGATAATTGCAAGCCATCGTCAGAATCCTTCATCCATGATGAATTCGATGATTCGTGGATACGAAGAGATCACGGGTAAGAAGGTTGCCAGATCGACTTTGCGAAAAGCGCGTGAGATAGCTAGGAGAGGGCGATATTTTGCGATCCGATAAGAACACTGTCTGGTTCATGACCGAGAACCCAGACAAATTTCGGGAGGCAAGATCCATCCTTGATGGTCAAGGGATCCGGATTCGGCAGCTCAAGCGCGCAAAAGTCGAGATACAAGATTCTAGTTTAGAGAAGATAGCAAGACACGCGATCAAGACGGCTTCGGTCAATGATCTAGGACTGTTGCTGGTAGAAGATTCAGGATTGTTCATCGACGCTTTGAGAGGATTCCCTGGTCCCTTCTCATCATACGTCTACAAGACGATAGGTTTGAACGGCATCCTTGGTCTAATGCATGGTCAGCGGAAAAGGAACGCGTACTTTCAAACCTCGATAGCCGTTGCCTCCGCCAAGGTTCCTCCTAGGGTCTTCACTGGGATAGTTAGAGGGTCTGTGTCGAGAGAGATCAGAGGCACCGCCGGCTTTGGCTATGATCCGATATTCATTCCGGAAGGTTTCAGAGAGACATTCGGCCAGACCAAGGCGGAGTTCAAGAACAAGACCTCTCACCGGGCGAGGGCCTTCCTGAAATTCGCAAATTGGTATACTCGGTCCCGGACCGGCCGACATCGCGTTAGAACTCATAAGAGAGCCCTAAAATAACGCTCAAATCCCTTTGATCATATGTTCAGAATAGTAACTGTGGAAGACGTGGTCCGTATACCTCCACAGAAATTTGGCGACCCTATCGACGATGTTGCCAAAGAGCAGATCAAACTAAAGTACGAAAACTACGTCGACGAAACGCTAGGATACGTCATCCTCGTAACCGCAGTAGATGTTGAGAATACCGGCAAGATTCTACCAGGAGACGGCTCAACTCACCATCGCGCTGTTTTCAAACTGCTGACCTTTTTCCCCGAATTGCATGAAGTTGTTGAGGGGGAGATTGTCGAAGTAACCGACTTTGGCGCGTTTGTCAGGATAGGTCCAGAAGATGCGCTACTGCACGTGTCACAGATAATGGATGACTTCATAACATATGACGAGAAACATGGAGTCTTGGCGGGCCGGGAGAGTCATAGGAACCTCGGAAAGGGGAACCTTGTGAGAGGGAGGATAATCGCCGTCAGCTTCCCCAGAGGAGGCTCTGGAGGCAAGATCGGCATAACCCTCAGACAGCCATTCCTAGGCAGAATCGAGTGGATTCAGGAGGATCTGAAAGTAAAACCGTCAAAGGCAGAGAAGACAGAGACCAAGCCCGCGAGGGCTGAGAAGGCGGAGAAGAAAAGCTGACCGACAAAGCGTGTAAGACCTGCCGGATGATAAGTGCGGGTCCTATCTGCCCTAACTGTAAACAGACCATCTTCAGCGACGACTGGACTGGGTTGGTCGTTGTTATAGATCCTGCAAACTCTGAAGTGGCACGCTTGATGGGAATAAAAGTGCCCGGCCGATTCGCTGTCAGAGTAAGATAGGACGAGACTGCTGACCGGAGAGTCCCGGTCTACTTCTGTCCGTAATCAGTAAAACTGCACGAGCCGCAGACCCATCTCTGCGCATTTCCACCATGGAACGCCATGACAGAACCACAGCGTGGGCATTTCCGATTCTTCAACTTGGCTACGGCTCCTGAAAGATCGTAGAGGTCGCCCCTCATACGATGCTTCTTCGCCTTTGGTTTCTGCGGCTCTTTTGCTGCTTGCTTCTGTTGCTGGGTTGTTGCTGCTTGCGACATGGAATGCGGTCTTTCCGTCTACGCGCGTATTTAGTGTTGATTCTCACAGGTTCTGGTGACTTGGGCGCCGCCTGAAATACGTCGGGGTGTTAACTGTCGTCAGCCACAAGCAATTGTTCAGGTCATTCCGCGACCCCCTGGGCGAGAACATTTAAGAAAAACAGCTAGGCAATTATGTAACTACCGAGGCGACTTTCATGAAATCCCAAAACTACTCCACTACCTTTACGGTAGACGAAACTCCGGAAGAGGCCTTCGCAGCCATCAATAATGTTCGTGATTGGTGGTCAGGAAACGTTGAGGGCAGTACCAACAAACTTGGCGATGAGTGGACGTACCGTTACAAAGACGTCCATTATTCCAAACAGAAGATAACGGAACTAATCCCAGGCAAGAAAGTCGTTTGGCTAGTATTAGACAGCTTCCTCAATTTTATTGAGGACAAAACCGAGTGGAACGGCACAAAAATCACATTTGAAATCGCTAAGAAAGGTGACAAAACCGAAGTCCGCTTTGATCACCTTGGCTTAACTCCCGAAGTTGAGTGCTACGATGCCTGTTCAAACGCGTGGGGCGGATACGTTAACAGCAGTCTACGTAACTTGATCACTAAAGGTAAAGGACAGCCCAACCGGAAAGAGCTAGTCTCTACGGAAAAGAAGACCTTCAAGGCAAAACCGATTGAGAAGAAAACCCGGAAGAAGTGATTATCAGAGGCTTCTCGCGTGGTTCATCGAAACTTTATTAGAACCCCGCAGCCGCTTTGGCTTCTTCAAGCTGATGAGATGAGGCTAGATGGCTCAAAAATCCGTGTATGTAAGATTCCAGGTTCCGAAAGAAGCGGTTGACAAAACCTACCAAATACTGCAAGTTGCCAAAGACACTGGCAAGCTGAGAAAGGGCACAAACGAATCGACCAAAGCGATCGAACGAGGGATCGCAAAACTTGTTGTTATTGCTGAGGATGTTGAGCCTCCCCAAGTCGTCGCTCATCTACCAATTCTGTGTGAGGAGAGAAAGATTCCTTACTTGTACGTCCCGAGCAAGCTTGAGCTCGGAAAATCCGCTGGCCTAGATGTCGGGTCCGCTGCCATATCTGTCGTTGAACCCGGTGATGCCGCGCAGTCTCTAAAGGAAGTCCTGAAGATTGTGGAGACTCTGAGAAAGACCGGTGCCGCTAAGTGAGTAGATCGAGAGACAGCGCCGAAGAACCGCTAATCCCAGCTGAAGTAACTCAGGTAATCGGCCGCACCGGAGTCACCGGCGAAGTCATACAAGTCAGAGTGCGGGTCCTCGAAGGACGGGACAAGGGCAGAATCATTACTCGCAACATAAAGGGACCAATTCGACTAAACGATATCCTGATGCTCCGGGAGACGGAGCGAGAAGCCAAGAAGATCAGGTAGGGAGTCGACTGCCACGCCAAAGACATTCAAGTGCTCCTTCTGTGGAAAGAACTTTCCAAATTCCACAGGACTAATGCATATCAAAAACGACGGAACGATCCTCTACTTCTGTTCCAGACGATGCCGCGTAAGCAACCTATCCTTCGACCGCGACTCTAGAAAACTAAAGTGGACAGCGTACTACGGAAAGAGAGAGAAGGGACGCTGACCGAGTCAAGCCAGAGAACCTTCGCATTCCTCAAACCCGATACCATCAAGAACCGCCTCGCAGGCGAGGTCCTATCAAGACTAGAACGGAAAGGCTTTACTTTCAAACAACTGAAGCTGCACCAGATCACGCGCAAGGAAGCAGAATCCCTTTACAGCATCCACAAAGGGAAGCCGTTCTTTCAGGAACTCGTCGATCACGTGACTTCGGGTCCGGTCGTTCTCATGATTCTCCAAGCACCCAATGCTGTTGAGACGCTTCGGAAGTTTATTGGAGCAACAAATCCTTTGACTGCGGAGCCGGGGACAGTACGCGGCGACCTGTCGGTCTCCATTACCGCGAACGTGATTCATGCTTCTGACAGTGCCGAGAACGCGAAAAGGGAATCCTCAATCTTCTCCCTAGACGCGTCGTGACTCTGATACGTTGAGCCCTCGTCTGTCTGTTCAAGCTCGAGAAAGGGGATTCCAGCACAGTTGCCAGTCGAAAACTTGTCCTAGAAATCGATTCAGTCAGTTAGCTGAGTCTCTAAGAGAATCGCGAACCAATTAGTGGATGTTCAGATCGTTCAATGGTCCACCGTGTTCTTCGTTCCATTGTGTGTGAAATCTCTTGATTCCTCTATGTTTGACAAACGTCCAAAAAGCTGCGATCGCTACGAGCCACGAGACAAGTCCTGAACCCAAAAGGATTCTTGACTGGAATTCTATGCCCATCGCCGCGCTGATACCTATGGAAAGCCCGGTAATAGCGTAGTATGCGAAGAATGTTCTTCGGTCCCAGATTGCGAACTTTGGATGAAATGTGCTCGTGTGCGTCCTGTACCGTTCGATGAATGTCCAAACGAGAGGTTGCTCATCATCAGACCAAATTTGTTCACTACAAACCGGACATTTCTTCGGTGGTGGAGAAACCCCAGGCGACATGTCCGCGCGACTCTATTAACAGTGACAGCGGGTGACCGCTTATTGATTCTGTTACGCCTCCCCTCCTCTCAAGCTCACTTTTTTACTAGACAGCAAGGTTTAGGGTTTAATATTGCCCGACGTCACTTGAAGGGTTGAAATGGAGTCTCCTAGATATGCCGATTCGTCAACCGATCGCAGTGGTTCTGGGCCATGTAGACCATGGCAAGACTACACTTCTAGATCGGCTTAGGGGGACTTCGGTCGCGGCTCGTGAGCCGGGCCAGATAACGCAGTGGATTGGCGCCAGTCTCATCCCGGCCAAAACTCTGACGGAGATTATCGGACCCTTACTGGAACGGTTTAAGTTGACAGTAGAGGTTCCAGGAATCCTATTCATCGACACTCCAGGTCATGAGACTTTCAGCAACCTTCGCAAGAGAGGAGGATCAGCCGCAGATGTAGCGATACTAGTTATTGACGTCACGAAGGGGATTGAGCCGCAGACAGTCGAGTCGCTGACGATTCTGAAAGCGCGAAAGACCCCGTTTCTGATCTGCTGCAACAAGATTGACGCAGTTCCTGGATGGAAGAGCTCGGATGCAGGATCGTTTCTGGAAAACATGGCCAACCAGCGGCCCGAAGTGCTGACAGACCTTGACAATAGGCTCTACACAATGATGGGGACCCTATCAAGATACAGTATCAGGGCAGACAGGTTCGACCGTATAACGGAGTTCGCCAAGACCGTCGCACTAGTCCCGGCGAGCGCGAAGACAGGGGAGGGAATCCCTGAGTTGATGGCGGTTCTCGTCGGACTCACCCAGGTCTACATGAAAGGAGAGCTGAGTGTTACCAGTGGTCCTGCCGAGGGAACGGTTCTCGAGGTCAAGGAGGAGCCCGGGTTGGGTGTGACGATTGACGCGATGATCTACAATGGACGGTTGGAAGTGGATGACCAGATCATGATTGCGGGACGGAATGGGGTCATCGGTACGCGGGTCCGGGCGCTGCTTCTTCCGAAGCCCTTGGACGAGATTCGTGATCCGAGGGACAAGTTCTCAAACGTGAAGTCCGTGGACGCGGCGGCGGGCATAAAGATCGCTGCTGCAGGGTTGGAGGACGCAATTGCTGGGTCGTCGCTTTACGGGGTCAAGGACGCGTCGAGTCGGAAGGCGATCAAAGAGAGGATTCTCAGTGAAGTTGAGGAGGTGCGAGTCAAGAAAGACCTGAGTGGTGTCGTTGTCAAGTCGGACGCTCTCGGCTCGCTTGAAGCACTCACGACGTCTCTGGAGGCGTCGAAGATTCCGGTTCGGCTCGCGGATGTCGGCGATGTTTCGAGAAGGGATGTTGTTGAGGCAAAGGCTGTCCGCGTCAAGGACCAGTACCTAGGTGTGGTCTTGGCTTTTGGTGTGAAGTTGTTGCCTGATGCGGAGGAGGAGATCGCGTTATCGAAGATCCCCGTCTTCAAGGGAGATGTCCTCTACCATGTGCTGGAGGAGTATTCTCGATGGGTGGAGACTCAGAGGCTTGCTGGTGCAAAGGCCGAGATGGACCTTCTCATACGACCTGGAAAGATCAAATTGTTGAAGGGGGGGTTTGTGTTCCGGCGTAGCGATCCGGCTATTGTGGGTGTGGAAGTGCTCGATGGCATCATCAAGCCGAAGTATCCGCTCATCAACAGTAGAGGACAGCGGATCGGACAGATCGTCCGGATTCAAGACCAAGGAAAAGATGTCGGAGAAGCTGGTGCCGGGAAACAGGTTGCAGTGTCTATTGACAAGCCAATGGTGGGAAGGCAGATCAACGAAGGCGACGTCCTCTACGTTGACGTTCCAGTGCAACATGTCAGGGTGCTCTCTTCCAAATTCAAAGACTACCTCACCCCAGGTGAGCTAGCTTTACTCATCGAGATGGCAACCTTGACAACGGGTAGCACTTCTAGTTCAGTTGCATGATCGACTGACGGCCAAAAATGAAACTTGTGTTTTGGTCGGGAATAGGAGGGAATGATGTCCCGATCAAACTGTCGGACCTACCTCCGGTTCCGATTGATTGGTGCGCGTTACATTGGGTTCCGACTGAAGAGGATTGGAGAAAGCGATTTCTTGGTCTTTTGAAATATTACCGCGCGCCGAAATGGATTCGCGATCTTTATTCCGACTTCGCTATTCTTTGCATTCCAGATGGCGGGATCACCTATGCGGTCCTGAGCCCTGTCTGGGGTCTTGGTGGTTTTGACAGTCTTCGGAAGAGCCTGGAAGAGGCGGGACTGCATTCCTATGAAGTGGATGGAAAAACTCTCATCGCCGAACTAGATAGAGAGCATGTGCCTATGGTCTTCGGGGAAGGTAGCTGGCAGATGAACCGACTCTACTTTTTCATTTCAAGTCGAAAGATTCCAGACTGGCCTCAGAGACTAAGAGAAACTCTTGACTCGAACGGCTTCGACTATCGCCTACTGGAGAATCTGGATGCGATAGTATCCAACTATTGGGAGCACGGGATCGAAGCGGTTTCCGCCAATCTGAGCGTTGATTTTCTGAGAGACATTGCGGTTCGAGTGTCCGCCAAACTCAAGGTTCCTTTGGAGGTCAAAGAGAATACGATACCGAAGAGGTCCAAGCATCGGCTGTCCCATGAACCCGTCGAACCGAATTCAAAGGACGTTTATTAAGCGGAAAGCTCGCCGCTCTCCCGATTGAGGATAACTAGTTGGCAAAGTTTCAGCTTATAGTCTCAGACCCGAAGAGCAAGACGTCAAAAGCCGCCTCACTAGAAGGGACGAAGGCGCAGGCTCTTGTCGGGAAGAGTATTGGTGAAGAGATTGATGGGAAGCTTCTCGGGCTTGGGAATGTGAAGTTGCGTATTACTGGTGGGACGGATAAGGATGGTGTGCCGATGCGGTTCGATATTCAGGGGGCGGCTCGGAAGAGGGCTCTCCTCTCAGCCGGAGTAGGATACAGGCCAGCTGATGAGGGTGAGCGGCAGAGAAAGCTCATTAGAGGACGAGTCATCTCAGAAGAGACATTGCAAATTAACAGCGTAATTGTTAGCGGTGCTGAAGCGACCGCGGAGGTTGCTAAGAGTTGAGCTTCGAAGTAGTCGAGGAGCATACGAACAATCTGCTGGGACGCCGCGAAGCTAAGCTAGTTGTTCACCACGAAGGAGCAGGAACGCCTGATAGGTTGACGGTGCGGAAGCTGGCGTCTGAACATTTCAAGGCACCAGTCGACAGAGTCTTTGTGAAGAGTATTGCGACGCGAACCGGCGGATCCTCTGCTACCTGCATGGTCGAGATTTATCAGGACGCTAAATCTGCAGATATCGTTCCTGCGTACTTGAAGAACCGGATGCTTCCGAAGGACCAGCGGGTCGCAAAGAAGAAGACTGAAGAGGAGAAGCCCGCAGCCCCAGCCGCCAAAGCACCGAAACCGGCCGCGGAGAAGAAGACGGAAGCGAAGCTGGCAGAGAAGAAGGAAGAAGCCAAGGCTGCACCAGCGAAAGAAGCGAAGGCTCCAACAAGCAAGGAAGCGAAACCTGCATCTGGCAAGGAAGACAAACCGCCCGCTGCGAAGGAAGCCAAACCAGCGAAAGCAGAGAAGCCGAAAGCATAGACAAGCCAGTCGCATTAGCCTAGAACCGGAAACAGGACCTTCCAGTTCTGCGTCACGAGACTCGCCTTCATACCCTTTTTTTCTGGAGCGTTGTCAGCGGAACCAGATTTTAGCACCAGACTGATCAACCTGTCCGTATCGCGGATCGCAGATCTCCCGCTGACATTAACATCGTCGTGGACCCTCAGGCTATTTTCAAGGCGTTTCCTAGGGACAATCAGGTCGCTCACCGTACTATCTGCAATCAAGGGACATAGAATGAAACCTACAACTCTGCTTCCAGAGAAGTTACCACAAAACACGACGACGTTTGCATTACGTGACTCAGCGGCAATTGATATTTCTCAACTGGTAACTGATCTGATAAGTCAATGACTCAGCTTCATGGTTGCTTCCTTCCAATCCTTGAGTTCAAACCCGTGCTTCGTGAGGAATTGAATGGACTCGTTGTTGTTGGGATTCAGTGTCGTGTACAGGAGAGGAATGTCATGCGTGTTCGCGTACTCGATTACGGTTGACATCAGCATGGTTCCAATCCCTTTCCTTCTACTCGCGGGCTGAACAGCTATGTATTCTAGCCAGATTTCTCTTTGCGCACTATGGACAAAAGAGGTGGACTGAACAAGGATGAAGCCTACAAGCTTGCGAGCTATCTCTGCAACGTAGCTAGCTTGGGCTCTGACGTAGTGATTGAAGTATTCTGGAGTAATCCATGGCTCAATCGTGTCCTCCTCCCCTGATTCCTTCAGATATCCAAGATATTCGTCCACGATGATTCTCTCTATTCTCTTGACAGCCCTGTAATCCCTTGCAGCCAATTTTCGGATTCTGACCACGCAGCTGATCCCCATCATCAAGTGTCTACGTTGCGCACCTGCTGACAGCCTGCCAAGAATAAATTTGAACGCATGTCTTGGAGACAACGTCAGACTATTGTTTGAGGATTTTCTCCAGCTTCTGAATTCGATGATTGAGACTAGGGAGAAGACCGAACCGTTTGCCTGGGACTAACCCAGAGGTCGCGTCGCGACTTTTTCTTAGCGATTGAAGGATCGTCATTGTCCCCACGATTTCAGCAGCGCGTTTGTCCGCCGCGTAGAAGAGGCTTCTCCAGAGCCAATGAAGGTGGAGCCACAGTACCGAAGAGGCGAACAGGATCCAGCCCGCAATGACGAGAATGAGTTCGATGGTTGCCTGCTCATTTCTCATATGAAATATCTGCAGAAGCGCAAAGATCAACGGGACCTCTCCGACCCCCAAGGGCAGGACAAGTCGGACAATTGAACCGCGTCTCTGCGC
>Ga0209378_1002447_pt1 | contig 12795 bp, 10 predicted proteins | sample GraSoiAngelo_156_FD_186170 | JGI IMG/M metagenome (GOLD analysis project Ga0209378, IMG submission 186170) | Grasslands soil microbial communities from the Angelo Coastal Reserve, California, USA - 14_1009_13_40cm (SPAdes) (version 2) | ecosystem: Environmental > Terrestrial > Soil > Grasslands ... | reverse complement strand
TGCCCTGCCCGCCGTGCTCAGCGATATTCAGATAACGTCGCAGGCCCAGATCCTGCTACTGGATACCAACGGGCGGCTGCTGGGCAGCACGATCGCCAACGTGAAGGGCGACCTCATCGACGAGCATCTCCGCTCGTACCTTTCGCTGGCCTCCCCCGGGCGCGCGGCGACCCGAAGCATGACCATCGCCGGCCAGGAATACGAATTCCAATTCACGAACTTCTACCTCCGCCAGCACGTCGAGGGGTACCTCGCGGTCGCGTTGTCGCGGCGCAGCGTGGTCGAGGCCGGTCTCCAGTCGGCATTCCAAATGACCGTACTGTTTGCGGGCGTCGTCCTGATCCTGCTCTTGATCGGCTACCTGCTCGCGCTCAGGCTCACCCGGCCGATCGAAGCCCTCGTTGCCGGGACCCAGGCGGTGGCCCGGGGTGACCTCAGCAAACGGCTGCAGGTCAGGCGTCGCGATGAGCTCGGCGAGCTGGCGACCGCGTTCAACACCATGACTCAAGATTTGCAAGAGCGCACCCGCTCGCTGAACGAGCAGATGCGCCGTCTTGCCGCTTTGTCGCAGTCCAGCCAGGGTCTGGGCAAGGAAACCGAGCCCGGCGCGATGGCCGAAGTCATCCTCGGGGTCAGCATGAAAGCCCTGGGGCTCGAAACGGCGCTGTTGCTCGCCCGGAACGAGGCGAACGGGCTCGAAGTCCGGTCCGTGGTCGGTCTCGCGTCGAAAGCCGCCGGGCAGCTGGGCAGGCTGAGTCCGGCGAAGCTGGCAGAAGGCTTTGCCTCCGAATCGACCGTGGGCGTCGAGACCGTCACCAACCTGTCCGGCGATCAACGGCGGGGCCTGCGTCTCTTCGGCGAGCTCGCGGGTACGCAGGAGGCGCTGGTCGTCCCGCTTGTCCGGGCGGAGCGGAACGCCGGTTACCTCGTCTCCGGCGTCGCCGCCGGATACCGGCTGCCCCTGCAAGACGTCGAACTGCTGCAGACGATCGCGACCGAGATGGCCCTGATGATCGAGAACGCGGACCTTCGGAGGAAGACCGAGCTCCAGGCGCATCGGCTCGACCAGGCGATCATCGCCCTCGAGAAGATCTCGCAGGCGCTGACCGCGGTGACGGTCGGGACCGACAACCTGCTTCGGGCCGTCGCCCACGCCACGGCCGAGATCCTGGATGTCCCCTATGCCTCCTTACACCTGCGCAAGCCGGTCTGGCGCCAGCAATTCTCCGACGTGATCGTCGGATCTACCACGCGACGTGAACTGGCTGCCGTACGGCAGAGCGGAGACCTGGCCTCGCGGCGGGTGGAGCGACCAGAACAGGTCCTGGAGCTCGACCTGGTCGATGAGCATGGGGAACCCCTATCCGCCGCGCGACGGGTGGGGTTACAACGGGCGATCGCCGTCCCGATGTGCCTGGCCGGCGAGATCGTCGGCGTGCTCGTGATCCATATGCGGTCGCCGCGCATTCTCGAGCGGAGCGAGGTTCGCGTGCTTCAGACGCTGGCAAACCAGGCAGTGATTGCGATCGAGAATGCCGCCGCCTACGAGCACACCAAGCAACTTGCCACCACCGACGCCATGACGGGCGTGGCCAATCACCGGGAGCTGGAAGCCTACCTCGACCGCGAGCTGCAACGCTCGAGGAAGACGCGGGAACCACTCGCCCTGATCATGTGCGACCTCGACCATTTCAAGGAAATCAACGACACTGTGGGTCACCCCGCGGGAGACGCCGTCCTTCGCCACCTCACCCGTCAGATCCTCGTGCCGGCGGTACGACCCAAGGACCTGGTGGCGCGCTATGGCGGCGACGAGTTCGTGCTCGTCCTGCGGGGCGCCGACAGTCGAGCGGCGCTCGCCGTCGCCGAGCGGATTCGCCGGACGATCGGCGGCCAAGCCGTGTTGCTTGACGGAAAGGCGGTATCCAACCTATCCCTTAGCCTGGGCATCGCGATGTTCCCGCGTGACGGCGACACTCGGGAGGCGCTGGTCCAGGCGGCGGACCAGGCGCTCTATGTAGCCAAGCGGACCGGTCGGAACCGCGTGGTTCACAGCGATGCCGCCAACGCCGAGGCCCAGGCCGCCAGCTAACGCCGCGCACCGATCTGGCGCCGGGTATTCGCTATTCTTTCCAAACCATGCCTCCGATCGCGCAGCGTCCCCGCGGAACGCAGGATCTGCTGCCGGCGGATCAGCCGTACTGGGAAGGAATGGCGGGTGCGGCGAGAGACCTCGCTGAGAGGTTCGGCTACCTGCGGATTGAAACCCCGACCTTCGAGGCCACAGAGCTCTTCGTGCGCGCCGTGGGAGAGGCGAGCGACATCGTGAGCAAAGAGATGTTCACGTTCAAGGACCGGGGCGATCGATCGCTGACGCTGCGCCCGGAGGGGACGGCGCCGATCGTCCGCGCCTACTTCGACGCGGGCATGCAGCTGGAGCCGCAGCCGGTGCGCCTTTATTACCTGGGCCCGTATTTTCGGTCGGAACGGCCGCAGCGCGGGCGCTTCCACGAATTCCGTCAGTTCGGTATCGAAGCGATCGGCGATCCCAGCCCCCTCCTCGATGTCGAAGCCATCGTTTTGGGTTGGAGCTGGTTCGCTGCGCTCGATACCGGTGGCATCCATCTCCTGCTCAACAGCATCGGGGACGAGGTCTGCCGTCCGGCGTATCGCGAGCTGCTCCGTAACTACTATCGCCCTCACCTGGGCGAGCTGAGCGCGGAGAGCCGCATGCGATTCGAGAAGAACCCGCTGCGCCTCTTCGACTCGAAAGAACCGCAAGACCAGAAGCTGAAGCAAAAGGCGCCGCGCATGGTGGACCATCTCTGCCAGCCCTGCGCGGAGGCCTTCCAGTCGGTCAGGGACGGGCTCAGCGCGGAAGCGATTCCATTCACTTTGAATCCCGAGCTGGTCCGTGGCCTCGACTACTACACCCGGACCGTATTCGAATATCAGCACGAAAGCCTCGGTGGGGCGCAGAACGCGCTCGGCGGCGGCGGACGCTACGATGGCCTGGCCGCGGCCCTAGGCTACCGGGCGACCCCCGGCGTTGGCTTTGCGATCGGCCTGGACCGAACGGCCATGGTGCTCAAGGAGCGCAAGCCGCTTGCGCCTCCAGCGCCCGACGTCTGGGCTCTGGCGGTCGACCCCAAAGACGAGCTCTACGTCTTTCATCTGGCCGGGACCTTGCGGGAGCGTGGTCTACGGGTCGTGGTGGATCCCGGTGCGGCCCGGCTCGACGCCAAGCTCCGCAAAGCCGCCAAACGAGGGGCGCGCGTCGCGCTGCTCGTCGGGCCAGAGGAGCGAGAAAGAGGCGAGGCCGTCGTCCGCGACATGCGATTGAAAACGCAGGTGAGTGTTGCCGAACGCGAGGTCGTGCCGACCGTGACTCAAGCCTTGAGCGCCGGGTGAGCCTGACAGCCCGAACCCCGTGTGGCGCGCTCCGGATCGAGCAAGCGGACCAATCGGTCGACGTCTATGGTTGGGTGCACCGCCGTCGCGACCTCGGCGGCCTGATCTTCATCGACCTGCGCGATCGGAGTGGGATCGTCCAGGTGAAGTTCGATCCGGTACACGCCCAGGCCCATGCCACTGCTGGCGAGCTGCGGCTGGAGTCGGTGATCCACGTCCGGGGGCCAGTGGTCAAGCGCCCACCGGGAACGGAAAACAAAGAGCTCGCCACCGGTGCGGTCGAAATCGACGCGGACGCCGTCGACATCCTCAATCGCGCACAACCGCCCCCCTTCGCGGTCAACGAGGACGGCGCCGTCGATGAGCAACTCCGGCTTCGCTACCGCTACCTGGACCTTCGGCGGCAGCGGATGGCCAGGAATCTCCAGCTCCGGCACCGGATAGCCAAAGCCATTCGCGATTTTCTCGACGACGAAGGCTTCGTCGAGATCGAGACGCCGGTTCTGATCCGCAGCACGCCGGAAGGGGCCCGTGATTTCCTGGTGCCCAGCCGGCTGAAGCCGAGCCACGTCTATGCGCTGGCGCAGTCGCCGCAACTCTACAAGCAGTTATTGATGGTGGCGGGGCTGGACCGCTACTTCCAGATCGTGCGCTGCTACCGCGACGAAGACCAGCGCGCCGACCGCCAGCCGGAGTTCACCCAGCTGGATCTCGAGATGTCCTTCGTCGCCGAGGATGACGTGCTCGACGTCGTGGAACGCTGTTTCGCGCACGTCTGGAAGCAGGTGCTCGACGTGGTCGTGCCGACACCGATTCGCCGCATCACCCACGCGGACGCCATGCTCCGGTACGGTGTCGACAAGCCCGACCTCCGTTACCAGCTCGAGATCCAGGAGCTGTCCTCGATCTTCGCTGCTACCGAGTTCAAGATTTTCCGCCAGGCGTTGGATGCCGGCGGAGTGGTCCGTGGGCTTCGCATCCCGACAACGATCGGCGGCAAGGAGATCGACGCCCTGACCGAGGCCGCCCGCACGGAGGGCGCCAAGGGCCTGGCCTTCTGGCATCGGGAGGGGCAGGGCTGGCGCTCACCGATCACGAAATTCTTCAATCAGCGGGAGCTTGCCGAGCTCGAGCAGGTGACGCAGGCACAACCCGGCGATGCGGTGGTCGCGGTGGCGGACCGCGCGGAGGTCGCGGCGGCGGCCCTGGGATCGGTCCGTAAGTCGGCGGCCCGATCGCTGGGTCTGATCAACGAGCGGGGCTTCGAGTTCGTCTGGATCACCGAGTTTCCACTTTTCGAACGGAGCAAGGAGACGGGTGAGGTCACCGCCGCCCACCATCCGTTCACCTCACCCCGGCCGGAGGATGTGCCCCTTCTGACCAGCGAGCCGATGCGGGTTCGCGCCCGCGCTTACGACCTCGTCCTCAATGGCACCGAACTTGGCTCGGGCAGCATCCGGATCCATGACCCGGAAATGCAGCAGCGGGTCTTCAGCGGGCTGGGTATGTCCCGCGAGGACGCCGAACGTCGCTTCGGATTCCTGCTGAACGCGTTCCGCTACGGAGCACCGCCGCACGGCGGCTTCGCCTACGGGCTCGACCGCGTAGTCATGCTTGCCGCCGGCGAGGAGACGATCCGCGAGGTGATTGCGTTCCCCAAGAACCAGCAGGCGGAAGAACCCATGACCGACGCACCGGCTCCGGCGGATCCCAAACAGCTCCGGGAACTGGGCCTCGAATTGGTGCGTCCAGCCGTGAAACAAGCCCGATAAGGCTCCGGCCGAAACTGTCACCGTGGTTTTTCGACGCCGTTACCGGCCGCAAGGTATTGCCATCGAGTGCGTAAGGTACGCAACTTACAGTAGGCAACATGAACGCCGCCATCTTCACCAAGTCCGCCAAAGGTCTCATTCTCGCGTCCGGTTTGATCGCTGCTTCGAGCATCATGGGCTACGCACAGGACGCCCCGGTGGCCCTGGGCGCGCAGGCGACCGTCTCGCTCAGCGGGATGTACGTCTCGCCGCCGTCGGGCATCACGACACTGGGCGGCCACACGTTTGATCTGACCGCTGGAAACGCGATCCAGCTCGTTAACGGCCAGAGCGTGAGTTTGAGCGGTTCCTGGGCGAATGCGACAGGCGCCTACCTGCTGCTCAACTCGGCCAACACCTATCTGTGGTACGACGGGATGGTGGTTGGCAATGTCACGCTGACCTTCAGCGACGCCACGACCCAGAGCACCGACCTGATCGTTGGCACCAACCTCCGCGAGTGGCGGACCGGCGCCGGCTTCACCGACAATACCATCGCTGACCCGAATGCGAACGTCTGGAGCGGCACGGCGATCGATGGCTCGGCTGGCGTCATCGACATGCTGACGATCGGCCTGGATGGCACCAAGACTGTCACCGGTGTCAGCTTGAACGACACGAATACCTGGGGTGCGCTGGCGATCGTCTTCAGCGGCCTGACGGTTTCGTTGACCGACCCGACGCCCGCGCCGGCGCCGGACCCGACCTGCACACGTCCGGGCAACTCGTGCAACACGCCAGCGGCCGAGAATAGCCAGGCGGACAAGTGGCAGCCGTCGATCATCGCCACAACGCCCAGCACGACGACAACGACCGATACGCACACGAACAACGGACATCACAGCAAATAGACCACGCGAGCTTCAGGAGAGGTCCGGCCAGCTGGCCGGGCCTCTTCTTGTTTAGACCACCCGCCCACATCCGCTACACTCGCGGCGTTGCCTGTGCCGATCCCGCCGGTCTTCGTGCTGGCCATGCTCCTCATCCTGCTGGGCACGCAGCTGGCCTACCTGGTGGCCCCCAGGGCGCCCCAGTATCTGGTCCGGCTGGGACTGAGCACCCTGGCGGTCCTGATCGGCGAAGCGCTCGGGACGGCCGGTGTGGGCGCCCGGCTGGCGCTCGGCGAACTGCACCCGATCAACGACCTGGGGCTCCTGGCCATCCTGCAGTGGGCCGCGACCCGTTGGACCCGCAGGGAGCAGGCGGCCTAGTGGGCGTTTGAGGCCCCGACAAACGCGGTACAACTTGGGCAACATCCCGTAACGGGCAACGTCGGGAGGATTATGTAAGTGGTATGGCAGGTCGGCGTGCTCCTGGTGGGGGCTGGATTTCTGCTTCTCAGCATCTTTGCCTCGTTCACCTTGCTGAACATGACTCGGAGCTTGCGGACCATCGAAGCCATCCTGACGCTGACCCTTGATGAGGCCAGGTTGGCCCTTCCTGAACTCCGGCACAGCCTGCAGCAGATCGATGACATGGTCACCGGGGTCAACGACAAGTTCACGGCCGCGGATCGGGCGATGAACGCCACCGGCGCCGCCATCACCGGGTGGCGGGACCGGATCCGCGAGCGTCTTGGCGGACTCGGGCGCCGCCGCGGCGGATCACAGGCCAGCCAGCACCGGGAGGAATCATGAGGGAGAATCGACTTCGGCATCAACCGGCGACATCCGGTCCTAACGTCCAGGGTGGCGCCTATGTCACCGAGCTGAAACTGCCGGCGGCCAGCGATTACATCGTGGTCGCCAAGCGCGCGGCGTCGTCGCTGGGACTCGTGGTTGGTTTTTCCCTCCAGGAGATTGACGACCTGAATATCGCCATCACCCAGGCATGCGAGAACGCTTGCGCCGCGGCCGCCCAGCAGTGGGGGAGTGGTAACGGGCAGCTGAAATTGATTTTCAAGAGCCGGCCGCGCAGACTGGAGGTCGAGGTCCGAAGCGTTCCGCCGCGGGCCGTCGAGCAGCAGCAGCAGCAGGCCGTCCGCAAGCCCCATCGCGAAATGGAGCTCGACTATGAAACCATTGGCTTGAATATGATCCGGCTGTTTGTCGACGAACTCCGCTACCAGGTGGATGACCAGACGGGCAGCATGCGGATGAGGATGGTCAAATACCTGATCGAGTAGAACGCCCACCCTCCACGCAGTCCACCGTCCGACCGAACCGTGAGCTCGTTCGCCGCCTCTTTCTCAAGTATCAGAAGACCAAGGATCCCGAAGTCCGCCAGCAGCTTGTCGAGCTGTTCAACAATCTGGTGGTCTTTTTAGCCAAGAAATTCAGCAACCGTGGCGAGCCGCTCGAGGACATTGTCCAGGTTGGCTACATCGGGCTGCTGCAAGCCATCGAGCGGTTCGAACCGCAGCGGGGCCTGGAATTTTCGACCTTCGCCACGCCTACGATCGTGGGCGAGATCAAGCGTTACTTCCGGGACAAGAGCTGGGCGGTGAAGGTGCCACGCCGGCTGCAGGAGACCATGCAGCGGGCCGACCTGGCGCAACAGCGACTGCAGGCCAAACTCGGCCGCCAGCCGTCAGTGAATGAAATCGCGAAGGAGCTCGGGCTGGAACCGGAAGAGGTGCTGGCCGCGATGGAGGCGAGCCCGGCCCAACGGACCATTCCCTTCGAGTCGACCGGCCCCGCCGCCCGGGACGATGATGGTCTGCAACTGACCGAGCGCCTGGGGCTGGAAGATGAGAACCTCGACAAGGTGGAATTGCAGGACCTGCTCGACCAGGCGATGCGCCACCTGACGCCGCGGGAGCGGCGAATCATGTACCTCCGCTTCGTGGACGAGTTGCCCCAGGCGGAGGTCGCCAAACGGCTGGGCATCTCGCAAATGCACGTCTCGCGGCTGCAGCGGGCGGCCGTCGAGCGGCTGAAGCGCGAACTACCCGTCAGTTAGCGAAGCCAGCGGCGATGTGGGCGCGAAGCCCGCAGGTTGGGCGTTCGATGTTGGGTGACGGCCGAAGCCTTCGAGGATCAACTCCAGAAATGGCAGCGCGTGCAGCACCTGGCCGCCGCGAATCAGCACGTCCCAGAGGGGCTCGAACTTTTTCCAGCCGCCCGCATACGCAATGTGCCGGAGACGGTCACGAGGCGCGGACTTGGTGGCCGCGCTCTTCCATATCGACCCCCAGCGATAGAACTCGCGGTAGGCCCGCCAGTATCCAGCTTCGAGTTCGGCCGGTTGGAGCCGGGCAGGCCGAAAGACGACATGTCGCGTGTCGTACAGATTCCACTCTCGATGCAGCATGCGGTTTTCGGTATCCATCCGCTGGTAGAGCGCCGTGTCCGGGTAGGGCGTCAGAATGTGAAAGGTCGCGGTCTCGATGCCCTGCTCGATCGCCCACGCGACCGTCCGGTCGAAGACATCCGGCCCGTCATGGTCCATGCCAAAGACGAAGCTTCCATTGACCATGACCCCCAGGTCATGCAAGCGCCGAACGGCGGCGCCATAGTCACGGCCGATGTTCTGGAACTTTCGCTGCTCAGAGAGGTTGGCCGAGTTGACGGTCTCAAAGCCCACGAATAGGCTGCGCAGCCCTGCACGCACGGCTTTCTCGAGCAACCTGGGCTGTTCGAGCACCGCCTTCACCGTTCCGGCGGCCTGCCAGAGCCGTCCCATTCCTTGCATTCCGTCGAACAATGCGGCGGCGAACGGCGGGCTGCCGAAGAGATGATCGTCGAGAAAGTACAAGTGCCGGCCGGGCAGTCGATCGATCTCGGCCAGGGCCGAGTCGACGGGCTGCACATAGAATTCCTTCCCGCCTTTGAAGAAGGCGACCTTGTAACAGAAGTCGCAGACGTGAGGGCAGCCACGGGAAACGACAATGGAGTTGGGCACGAGGTACTTATGGCGCCGAATGAGATCGCGCCGGATGGGCGGCACGCCCAGCAGCGTCCGATGCTGCGAGGCATAGCGCCGGGCTGGCCGGCCAGCTCGGAAGTCTTCAAGGAATCGCGGCCACGTATCCTCCCCGGGCCCCAGGAACACCGTGTCGGCATGCCGTTGGGCCTCATCAGGGAGTGACGTCACGTGCAGGCCGCCCAGAGCAACGTAGACGCCTCGGGCACGGTATCGGTCGGCAATCGCATAGGATCGCCTTGCCGACGTGATATAGACCTGGATCACGACAAGGTCGGGCTCGTCGTCCAGCGGCACTCGCTCGACGTGCTCGTCCCAGATTGACACCTCGTCGTCCTCGTCGAGGAAACCGGCCAGGGTCGCGAGCCCAAGAGGTGGGAAGAGCGAGTACTTGATAGGGCGGAAGAACGGGCTGGTGGCCTCGGTCAAGGCAGGCAGAATCATCTTTACCCGCATGCGCAGCAGCCCTTTTGACCCACTTGCCATCATCAACGTGCGGCCGGCGCCAATGGTTTCGCGATCCACACATGAGATCTGGGTACAATTCAGTGCGCGCAAGGACAAGAGTGAAGAGCGCGGAAATCCGCCAGCGTTTTCTTAACTTTTTCAAAGAGCGGGACCACAAGGTGTTGCCGAGCGCATCGCTGATCCCGTTCGGCGATCCTACCCTGCTGTTCACCAGTGCCGGCATGGTGCCCTTCAAACCCTATTTCCTGGGCCAGGCCAAACCGCCCCACCCGCGCGCCACTTCTGTCCAAAAAGTGTTCCGCTCGTCCGACATCGACGTCGTCGGCCACGACGGCCATCACCTGACCTTCTTCGAGATGCTGGGCAACTTCTCTTTCGGCGACTACTTCAAGGAGAAGGCCATTCCCTTTGCCTACGAGTTTCTGACCAAAGATCTGCGGCTTGAACCGGGGCGGCTGTGGGCAGGGATCCATAACGATGACGACGAGAGCTTTGAGATCTGGAAGAAAACCGGCATTCCAGAAGCACGCATCAGGCGTTTTGGGGACGAGTACAACTTCTGGGCGGCGGGCCCGACCGGGCCGTGCGGTCCGGACTCCGAGGTCCACTACGACTGGGGCGAGGAGTACGGGTGTCGGCTCCCGGATTGCGGTCCGAACTGTGAGCATCCCGGCTGCGACCGGTTCCTCGAGATCTGGAACCTGGTGTTCATCCAGTGGGACCGCGACCAGGCCGGCCACCGAACGCCGCTGGCCAGCAAGGGTATCGACACGGGGATGAGCCTCGAACGGATCACGGCAATCGTCGACGGCTATACAACGGCCGGTGGGCCCGGCGGGCGCAGCCCCTCAGGGGTGTTTGAGACGGATCTGTTCCAGCCGTTGATTCGCCATTTTGCGGAAGAGACCGGGAAGGCTTATGGCGATGACCCGCCCACCGATGTCTCGTTGAAAGTGCTGGCCGACCATGCCCGTGGCGCCACCATGCTGATGGCCGACGGGGTCGCGCCATCCAACGAGGGACGCGGCTACGTGCTGCGGCGCCTGATCCGGCGCGCGATGGTCCATGCTCGTCGGCTCGGACCAGCGGGGCGTCTGTCGTCCGGGGTGCCGATCGTGGCGACGATATTCGGTGACGTCTACCCCGAGGCACGCAAGCAGGCCAGCCAGATAACCGAGGTCGTCCGCTCGGAGGAGGAGCGCTTCAACATCGCGCTGCGGCAGGGCATGGAACGCCTCCAGGGACTCATTGATCGGAAGGCGCTGACCTCCGAGGAAGTCTTCTACCTCCACGACACGCTCGGTTTCCCAGTAGAACTCTCCGCTGAGCTGGCCCAAGAGCAGGGCGTCGCGGTCGACATGACGGCGGTCGCGGCGTTGATGCAGGGTCAGCGGGAACGGAGCCGGGTCGCAACCGGCGGATTCACGGCGCCGCTGGCGGGCCGCGCGACGCGTTTTAACGGCTACGACCAGCTCGAAGTCGATACGGCTGTTACCGACGTCTTCGCCGTCGCGGCTGACCCAGCACAAGCGGATGTGTTCCTCGAAGAGACGCCCTTCTATGCCGAGCGGGGTGGGCAGACGGCCGATACCGGCTGGTTGACCTGGGACGGCGAGAAGGCGAGTGTCCTCGACGTCCAACCGCAGGGTGAGGCGATCCGCCACCGCGTCGCCGCGCCACCCGATCGGGTCAAGCCACGGGATCGCGTGCACGCTGTAGTGGATGCTCCGCGCCGGCAGGCGGTCGCACGTCATCACTCGGCCACTCATCTGCTGCATCGCGCCCTTCGTGACGTGCTGGGCGAGCAGGCGATCCAGGCTGGTTCGTCGGTTCAGCCGGATTACGCCACCTTCGATTTTCGTTTTCCGCGCGCGCTAACGCCGGATGAGATCGCTCGCGTCTCTGGCCTGCTGAACGAAAAGATTCGGGCCAACCTGGTTCGAAAGGTCGAGGAGCTACCGCTGGACGAGGCGATCGCGACCGGGGCTGTCGCGCTGTTCGACGAGAAGTACGGCGACCTGGTTCGGGTCGTTTCATTCGGTGATTGGGCTCGGGAATTGTGCGGCGGAACGCACGTCGCGCGAACGGGCGAGATCGGCATGGCCCTGATCTCGAGCGACCGCAGCATTGGCGCAGGGATCCGTCGGATCGAGATGCGCGCAGGGAGTATGAGCGGGTGCTCGCGGAGCTCGGCGAAACTCTACGGGCGGGTCTCCCCGAGCTGCCTCCCAGGGTGGCCACCCTCCAGGCCGAGGTGAAGCGCCTCGAGAAGGAGATCGCCAACGTGCGCCAGCGACTCGCCGCCGGCGGTGGGGCGCAGCTCGAGGAAGCCGACGTCGACGGTGTTCGCCTGTTCCTTCAGCGGGTGGATGCCGGCGAAAGGGACCTGCTTACCTTTGCCGATCACGCCCTGACACGGGCCAACGGCAACGGCGTCGCGATCGTCGTGGGTGGCCGCAACTTCGCCGTCAAGGTGGCAAGCCCGCTCGCCGACCGACTGCCTGCCAATGACCTCGTCCAGGCCTTTCGCCAGGTGGCGGGCGGGAAAGGCGGCGGGCGCGGGGCCGTCGGCCAGGGCGGCGGGATCGATCCCAAAAGGGTCGATGACGCGTTCAAGTCCTTGCAGGACTATGTGCGGAAGCATTTGAACCCATGATCAAGATCAAAGACCGGATCAAACGCTTGCGCCGGGGTGCCGACTACGAGAACTACTACACCGCCCTGGATATCGGCACCGAGTACATCAAGGCGCTGGTGGTCAAGCGCGAGGGCCGCAACGGGGTTGTCCTGGGTGCGTCGCGACAGCGCCAGGAATTGGCCGACATGCAGGCGGGTGTCCCATCCGATATCCAGGGGATCATCGACAGCTGCGATAAGGCGATGTCCCAGGCGGAGGACATGTGCGACACCATCCCGGGCCAGGCTGTGATCGGCATCGCCGGCGAACAGGTCAAGGGCTTCAGCACCTCGGTCACGGTGCCGCGCGCCGACCCCAACCTCAAGATCAACGAGGTCGAATTGCTCCAGACGCTCCAACTGGTGCAGAAGCGGGCGCTCCGCGAGGCCCGGCATGCGATGAGCCTAGAGCTCGGCGTTCCGGATGTGAACGTCAAGTTGATCAACTCGGCGATCACCAGCGTTCAGATCGACGGATACACAGTGGTCGACCCTTTGGGCTTCCAGGGTCGCACGATGGTGATCACCGTCTTCAACACCTTTGCGCCGCTGACCCACGTTGGCG
>Ga0209378_1002426_pt1 | contig 12867 bp, 10 predicted proteins | sample GraSoiAngelo_156_FD_186170 | JGI IMG/M metagenome (GOLD analysis project Ga0209378, IMG submission 186170) | Grasslands soil microbial communities from the Angelo Coastal Reserve, California, USA - 14_1009_13_40cm (SPAdes) (version 2) | ecosystem: Environmental > Terrestrial > Soil > Grasslands ... | reverse complement strand
GCTCCCACGGCTTCCGGTTCCGTGGCCAATACGAACAGGAGCTCGAGAAGAACCTCGATGGCGGCGGTGTCGAGATCGCCGCCGGCATCCCGGGCGAGAACGCGCAGCACAAGACGATCAAAGGGTAGGGCGAGCCGCAGGCGAGTCGAGTCGATGAACGGGGCAGTGCGGACCTCTGGATTTCGCGGGGCTGGGGCCCCGCCGTCCGAGGCGAGTGAATGAACGGAGGACCAGCGCAATGGCGGTTGTGACCCAGGCGGCTCCGGCCGTCCACGAAGAGGACAAGGAACTCCTGATCTCCGGCAGCGAGGCCGTCGCCGAGGCGCTCACCCTCGCCGACCTCGACGTCGTCACGGCCTACCCGATCCGGCCGTACGACACCGTCATGCAGGCGATCGCCAAGAAGATCTCGGGCGGCCAGCTCGTGGCCGAGTACATCGTGGCCGAGGGCGAGCACAGCCAGTTCGAGATCGTCAAGCACGCCTCGACGGTCGGCGCGCGCGTCTTCTGCGGCTCGTCCGGCGTCGGCTGGATGTACGCCATGGAATGCCTCGTCGTGACGCCCCCGCTGCGGGTGCCGATGGTGGCGCTCGTGGGCAACCGTGCCCTCGACGATCCGGGCGCCTTCGGGGTGGAGCACAACGACGCGCTCGTCGTGCGCGACCTCGGGTGGCTGCTCTGCTGGATCGACACTTCCCAAGAGGCGCTCGACACCACGCTGATCGCCTATCGGGTCGCCGAGGACCGGCGCGTGTTCCTGCCGCTGGCGATCTCGGCGGACGGCGCGTTCCTCACCCACTCCCAGGCGCTCACGATGGTGCCGCCGAAGTCGAAGGTCGATCGGTTCCTGCCGCGCTACGACCGGGGCGACCTCCTGCTGCACCCCGACAACCCGATCACCGTCGCGCCCCAGGCCAACGAGGACTGGGTCATCGAGATCCGTCGCCAGAACAACGAGGCGATGGCGCGCGCCGTGGGCGTCATCGAAGAGGCATACGCCGACTTCCGGCGCGTCTTCGGGCGCGGACCCGAGAACCCGTGGTTCGAGGAGTACATGGCCGCCGACGCCGACGTGATCCTGGTCGGCATGGGCACGATCTCGCTGCCGATCAAAGTGGCGATCCGCGAGCTGCGCGCCAAGGGCAAAAAGGTCGGCCTCGTGCGGCTCCGCTGGTTCCGGCCGTTCCCGACCGAGCGGCTGGTCGCTGCGCTCTCGAAGGCGAAGGCGGTGGGAATCATCGACCGAGACTATTCCTTCGGCTCGCCGTTCGGGTCGGGCGTGGTCGCCAACGAGATCCGCGCGGCCCTGTATAATGCCGAGCGGAGGCCGCCGCTCCTGTCCTTCATCTGCGGCCTGGGCGGACGCGAGGTGACACTCGAGGACGTCTACAAGGCTACGGACCTCTGCTACGCAGCCGCAACGGCCGGGAAGTCCGACACCAAGACCCACTGGCTGGGCGTTCGGGAATAGGAGAAGCCACCATGGCCGAGACGACCACGTTCAGCAACGCCACGCAGATCCTCGAGCCCTTCCGCGGCGTCAAGCGGGTCACGATCGAGGAGTACTTCACCTCCGGGCATCGGACCTGTCAGGGGTGCGAGTCCGCGCTGGTCATGAAGCTCATGGTGAAGGCGGCCGGCCCGCGCACGATCGTGCTCGGCTCGACCGGATGCATGTACGTCGCGAACACGACCTATTACACGACGCCCTGGGTGGTGCCGTGGATGCACACGCAGCTCGGATCGTCCGGATCGGCGGCGCTCGGGACGGCGGCGGGGCTCAAGGCCCTGATGCGGAAGGGTAAGATGAAGTCCGAGCCGATCAACGTCATCGCGTTCTGCGGCGACGGCGGCGGCGCCGACATGGGCATCGGCGCCATCTCGGCGACCCTGACCCACAAAGAGTACAACTCGCTGATCCTCCTCTACGACAACGAGTCGTACGCCAACACCGACATCCAGCTCTCCGGGATGACGCCGTACGGCGCCAACACCACGTTCAGCCCGCCCGGCAAAGTGAAGCGCCTCATCCACACCCGGTGGAAGAAGAACATGGCGGGCATGCTGGCGGCGGGGCACACGGAATGCCGCTACGTGGCGACGGTCTGCGCCTCGTATGCCGTGGAGATGATGAACAAGGTGCGCCGCGCGCTGACGATCGGCGGCCCGACGTTCATCCACTCGCTGGATCCGTGCCCGAAGGGCTGGGACTACGACCCGATGCTCTCCCACGAGCTGGGCGAGCTGGCGATCGAGACCGGGATCTTCCCCCTCTACGAGGTGGAGGACGGCCAGGTCACGTACTACGGCAAGACCAAGGCGATCGTCGAGGGGCGTCCACGCAAGCCGGTCCGCGAGTATCTGCTCAAGCAGGGTCGCTTCGCGCACTTCATCGAGGAGGATCTCGCGTACTTCCAGGCGAAAGTGGACGAGATGTGGGAGAAGTGGGAGATTCCGGCGGTGGTGCCGTTCCGCCGCCTGGACGCGACGAAGGCGGCGCTGTCAGCGAAGTAAGGCCCGGATCGCCCGTGGCTCCTCCTCGCCGCCCTTAGCAGGTAGGGCCGGGCTCCCGTGAAACGGGACCCGGCCCTTTCGTGTTCCATACTTCGTGTTCCATACGTGGACGTATCCCAGCACGACATGGACCCGAGACCTGGCCTCGGGCAAAGGAGCGAGCGATGAAGCTCGACACCGTTGTCGCCCGCGTTCTCGCGCTGCTGATCGTCATCCCCGCCTCCGCGGCCGCCTGGGAGCCGACCAAGCCGATCGAGTTCGTGGTGCCGGCCGGGACCGGCGGTGGCGCCGACCAGATGGCGCGCCTGATCGCCGGCATCGCCGAGAAGCACAAGCTCTCCCCCCGTCCGCTCATCGTCGTCAACAAGGCGGGCGGGGCCGGCGCCGAGGGGTTCCTCGACATCAAGGGCAAGAAAGGCGACGCCCACACCATCATCATCACGCTCTCGAACCTGTTCACGACGCCGCTGCACACCGGCGTTCCCTTCAACTGGAAGGACCTCACACCGATCGCCCGCATGGCGCTGGACCAGTTCGTCCTCTGGGTCAATGCGGAGACGCCGTACAAGACGGCGAAGGACTACATTGCGGCCGTGAAGGAAAAGATGGGGAAGGCCGACCAGATGAAGATGGGGGGCACCGGCTCGGCGCAGGAGGACCAGATCCTCACGATCCAGCTCGAGCAGGCGCTCGGACTCAAGTTCACCTACGTGCCGTTCAAGGGTGGTGGTGAGGTCTGCGTCAACCTCGTCGGCAAGCACGTCGATTCGACCGTCAACAACCCGATCGAGTGCGTGAGCCACTGGAAGGCCGGGCGCGTCCGTCCGCTCGCCGTCTTCGATACCGCACGAATCCCCGTCGGCGAGTGGAAGGAAATCCCGACGGTCAAGGAGGCGCTCGGCGCCGACGTGAACTATCTGATGCTGCGGGGGATCTTCGGCGCACCGAGCATGCCGAAGGAGGCGGTGGACTGGTACGTCGCCTTCCTCAAGAAGGTCAGCGAGACTCCGGAGTGGAAGAAGTACACGGACGACGGCGCGCTCAAGCCCGCCTTCGCCACCGGCCCCGAATACGTGAAGTGGGTGGAGGAGAACGAACAGCTCCACAAGGAACTGATGGCCAAAGGGGGCCTGCTGAAGAAGTAAGATGCGCGTCGCCGACCTCGCCACCGCGTCGGTCTTGATCCTGCTGGGCGGGGTCGTGGTCTTCGACTCGATACGGATCGGCATCGGGTGGGGAACGGACGGACCCAAGAGCGGATTCTTCCCGTTCTGGCTCGGGGTGATCATGATCGCGACGTGCGTCGCGATCATCGCGCGGGCCTGGCGCCGCTCGACCGACACGCCGTTCGTGACGCGCGCGCAGCTCGTTCCGGTGCTCAAGGTGCTCTGGCCGGCCACGCTGATGGTGATCCTGGTCAAGCCGCTGGGGCTCTACGTCGCCTCGGCCCTCTACATGGGGTTCTACATGCGCTGGGTCGGTCGGCACGGCTGGGTCGTGGTGGCCCTCTGCGCGATCGGCGTCCCGGTGCTCACGTTCCTGGTGTTCGAGACGTGGTTCCTGGTGCCGATGCCCAAGGGCCCGCTCGAGGCGTGGCTGGGCTACTGACCCATGGGCGTCGAGAACCTCCTCCTCGGATTTCACATCGCGATCACGCCCTTCAACCTCTTCGTCGCGGTCGTCGGCATCACGCTCGGCACCGTCATCGGTGTCCTGCCCGGGCTCGGGGGCGCCAACGGCGTCGCGATCCTGCTGCCCCTCACGTTCACGATGCCACCCACCTCGGCGATCATCTTGTTGACGTCGCTCTACTGGGGGGCGCTCTTCGGGGGCGCGATCACGTCCGTGCTGTTCAACATCCCGGGCGAGCCGTGGTCGGTCGCGACCACCTTCGACGGCTATCCGCTGGCGCGGCAGGGGAAAGGCGGCCAGGCGCTCACGGCGGCCTTCACCTCGTCATTCGTCGGCGCCCTCTTCTCGATCGTGCTCATCACCTTCTTCGCGCCGCTTCTCGCGGAGATCGCCCTGCGCTTCGGCCCGCCGGAGTTCTTCGCGATCCAGCTCCTGACCTTCTCGAGCTTCATCGGGCTCGGCGGCGGCGATCCGCTGAAGTCGCTGGTGTCCATCGTCCTCGGGTTCGTCCTCGCCGCCGTGGGCCTCGACATCGTCACCGGTCAGCTCCGGATGACGTTCGGCTTCATCGACCTCATGAAAGGGTTCGACTTCATCGTGGCGGTCATCGGGCTCTTCGGAGTCGGCGAGATCCTCCTCAGCGTGGAGGAAGGGCTCAGCTTCCGGGGCATTGCGACGGGAATGAACCTCCGCGTGGTGCTCGACACCTGGAAGGTGCTGCCGCGCTACTACCGCACGTTCGTGCGCGGAGCCTTCATCGGCTTCTGGATGGGATTCAAGCCGGGCGGCGCGACGCCCGCCTCGTTCATGAGCTACGCCTTCGCGAAGCGCTTCTCGAAGCACCCGGAGCGGTTCGGCACGGGAGAGCTCGAGGGCGTCGTCGCGCCGGAGACGGCGGCCCACGCGGCGGGCGTGGCGGCGATGCTGCCGATGCTCACGCTCGGCATTCCGGGCTCGCCGACGGCGGCGGTCATGCTCGGCGGCCTCATCATCTGGGGGCTCCAGCCCGGACCGCTCCTCTTCACGGAGAAGCCCGACTTCGTCTGGGGGCTCATCGCCAGCATGTACACCGGCAACATCATCGGCGTGCTGATGGTCCTGGCGTTCGTGCCCTTCTTCGCCGCGATTCTCCGCATTCCATTCGCGATCCTCACGCCGCTGATCGTCGCCGTCTGCGCGATCGGCTCGTACGCGGTGCACAACAGCATGATCGACATCTGGTACATGCTGATCTTCGGCGTCGTCGGCTACGTGTTTAAGAAGCTCGACTATCCGCTGGCACCGCTCGTCCTGGCGCTGGTCCTCGGCGATCTGGCCGAGAACGCGCTCCGCCAGAGCCTGATCATGTCCCAGGGATCGCTGGCGATCTTCGTGACGCGACCGATCGCCGGCGCGATCACGGCGGTCGCGATCTTCTTCTTCGTGTTGCCGGTCGTGACGCCGTGGTGGCGCCGGCGGCGCGGAACGCCCCTGCCGACCGCCTCGCTGCGGGAGACGTGATGGCGATCCTGGCCGACCCGGAATTCTGGATCCGTCTCGTCGGCATCGGCGCGCTCAATCTCCTCCTGTCCGGCGACAACGCGCTGGTCATCGCCCTGGCGGTGCGCGCCCTGCCCAAGCGAAAGCGTCTGCTCGGTCAGATCTGGGGGGCGCTGGGGGCGGTCGTGCTGCGATTGATCTTCGTTGCGGTCATCAGCGTGCTCCTCAAGATTCCGTTTCTCCAGCTCGTCGGTGGGATACTCCTCGTCTGGATCGCCGTCAGGCTCGTCCGGCCGGAGCTCGGGGGCGAGAGTAACATTCGGCACGGTACCTCGCTGTGGGAGGCCATCTGGGTCATTATCGTGGCGGACGTGACGATGAGCCTCGACAACGTGCTGGCGATCGCCGCCACGGCACACGGCGATCTCTTACTCGTCATGTTCGGGGTCGGGCTCTCGCTTCCGATCGTCATCTGGGGCGCCGGCGTCCTGGCTCATCTCATGAATCGCCACGCGTGGATCGTCTGGCTCGGTGGAGGCCTCCTCGGCTATGTCGCGGGCGAGATGATGATGGACGACCCGGTCATCCGCCGATGGATGGGCGACAACGCCGCGGCGCTCCACTATCCGGTGCCGATCGCGATGGGGCTCGTGCTCACGGGGCTCGGCTGGTGGTTCGGTCGGCGCCACCCTCACGTCCACGTCCCGGAGAACCTCTGAGGTCTCGATGAGCGTGCCCGGGCGCCGGAAGGCCGGGGGGGAGCCGGCGGACCATGCCATCGGGCTCGGCCCGATCAAGTCCACGCGGATCTACGAGGAGATCGTACGCCAGGTCAAGCAGCTGATCGCAGACGGGCGCCTCAAGAGTGGCGATCGGCTGCCGCCCGAGCGGGAGCTCGCCGAGAAGTTCGTCGTCAGCCGCACCTCGGTACGCGAAGCGCTGCGGGCGCTCGAAAGCCTCGGGCTCATCGAGATCCGTCCGGGCGAGGGCACGTTCGTCCGCCAGGTGTCGATCGACGCGCTGGTCGCCCCCTTGGCCCTCGTGATGACGTCGCAGCGGGAGGCGATCGGGGAGCTCTTCGAGGCCCGGCGGCTCCTCGAGCCAGCCATCGCGGCCCTCGCGGCCAGTCGCGCCACGCCGGAAGAGGTCCAGGAGATGGAACGGATCCTCGACGATCAAGCGCGGGAAGTCGCGGCCGGGAGGACCGGGCTCGCCCAGGACGCCGCCTTTCACACCGCGATCGGCACAGCCGCCCACAATCGCGCGATCACGCGGATCGTGCACGCGATCATGGACCTCTTGACCCAGAGCCGTGAGGAGTCGCTCAACACGCCCGGCCGCCCCACGCGCTCGCACCAGGACCATCGCCGCATCCTCCAGGCGATCGCGCGACGCAATGCCGCCGCCGCGCGACAGGCGATGCTCGACCACATCGTCGCGGTCGAGGGGCTCGTGCACGGCAGGACGCCGGAGCGCGGCGAGGGCGGCCGGCGCGCGGGCGCTTGACCATGTCCGGGTGAGTCCGTATACTCCGCATCGTGCTCGACATAACGTCGCGCGTGTTGCTGCTGGGTCTGATTCTGCTGGCGCTGCCGGCCCTGCCCGGAGCATCCGCGACGTAGCGCGACATCGGATGCCACGGGCGGGGACGAGCCCGTGGCGATGAGGACCTCAAGGGCCACGGGTGGAACGACCCGTGGCCCTTCGCTTTTGTGCCGCCGGATTCCGGGAATCCGGGCAGGAACGAATGACATGAGCGTGGTGGGGGTGGCGAGCGGTAGAATAATTGACACTGATGCTCGTTATCCACTAATATCACACGGCTTTTTGGTCATCGGAGACGGAGACCCGCGCCTATGACGAAATACGTCTACTTCTTCGGGGGTGGGCACGCCGAGGGCTCCTCCCTCATGCGGAACCTGCTGGGCGGCAAGGGGTGCGAGCTGGCGGAGATGACGAACCTCGGGATCCCGGTCCCGCCGGGATTCACGGTGACGACGCAGGCCTGGGCCCACTACAACCGGTCCGCGCACGAGTGGCCCGACGAGTTGTGGGACCAGACGCTCGAGAACCTCCAGCGGCTCGAGAGCGCCGCGGATGCCGGATTGGGCGATCCCAACCGGCCGCTCCTGGTCTCCGTCCGATCGGGCGCCCGCGTGTCGATGCCGGGCATGATGGAGACGATCCTCAATCTCGGCCTGAACGACACGACCGTCGAAGGGCTCGCGACGCGTACACGCAACGAACGGTTCGCGTGGGACTGCTACCGCCGCTTTGTCATGATGTTCGCAAACGTGGTCCTGGGCGTGCGGCGCGAGGTCTTCGACGCGGAGCTCGACGCGGCGAAGTCGCGCCTCGGCGTCACGACCGATCCGGAGGTGCCGGCGGCCGAGCTCCGAAAGCTCACCGACGTCTTCAAGAACATCGTCAGCGAGCGGACGGGACGCGCCTTTCCCCAGGACGTGAAGGAGCAGCTGCGGCTGGCGATCAACGCCGTCTTCGATTCCTGGTTCGCGAAGAAGGCCGCGGAGTACCGCCGCATCCACAACGTTCCCGAGGAATGGGGCACCGCGGTGACCGTGATGGCCATGGTGTTCGGAAACCTCGGCGAGACCTCGGGGACGGGCGTCGGCTTCACGCGCGATCCACGGACCGGCGAACCGCGCTTCTACGCCGAGTTCCTGCCCAACGCCCAGGGCGAGGACGTCGTCGCCGGCATCCGTACGCCGCTGCCGATCGAGGCTCTGCGCCAGCGGATGCCGGCGATCTACGACGAGGTCCTCGAGATCGCCGGACGCCTCGAGCGGCACTACAAAGACATGCAGGACATCGAGTTCACCGTGCAAGACGGCACCCTCTACCTGCTGCAGACGCGCGCGGGCAAGCGATCCGCGCGCGCCGCGGTGAAGGTGGCCAGGGATCTCGTGAACGAGCACGTCATCGACCAGCACACCGCGCTGCTCCGCGTCCGGCCGCAGGAAGTGAACGAGGCAATCCGGCCCGTCTTCGACGACCGGGACAAGGCCGCGGCGATCGACAAGGGGCGACTGCTGGCGCGCGGCCTGCCCGCCGCGCCGGGCGCGGCGGTCGGCAAGGCGGTCTTCGACGCGGATCGCGCGGTCGAATGGGCGCACGCCAACGAAAAGGTCATCCTCGTCCGTCCTGAGACCTCGCCGGAGGACGTGGCGGGCATGTACGCCGCGGAGGGCATCGTCACCTCGCGAGGCGGCCGGACGTCGCACGCGGCCGTCGTCGCGGTCGGGATGGGCAAGGCCTGCGTGGTCGGAGCCGCCGAGATCGTCGTGGACGAGCATCGCCGCGTATTCGAAGTCGGCGGTCGCATCGTCCGCGAGGGCGACTGGATCTCGGTCGACGGCGGAAGCGGAGAGGTCCTTCTCGACACGGTGAAGACCGTCGAAGGCGAGCTGGGGGACGAGGTCCAAGAACTCTTGTCCTGGGCCGATCGCTATCGAAAGGAAGGGCTCGGCGTACGGGCCAACGCCGATACCCCCACCGACGCCCAGCGCGCGCGCGAGTTCGGCGCCGAGGGGATCGGGCTCGTTCGCACCGAGCACATGTTCTTCGCGCCCGATCGGATTCCGATCGTTCGCGAGATGATCATGGCCCTCGACCAGGCCACCCGCCGCACGGCGCTCGAGAAGCTCCGGCCGTTCCAGCGCGACGACTTCATGGGGATCTTCCGGGCGATGGATGGTCTCCCGGTGACGATCCGCCTGCTCGATCCGCCCCTCCACGAGTTCCTGCCCAACCACAAGGAGTACACGGAGCTGATCGAGACACGGAGCCGCCTGGAGGCGCTCGGCATCAATCCCGAGGAGCAGGCGCGCCTCGAAGCGATCATCGCCAGCGTCGAGAAGCTGCGGGAGGCCAATCCGATGCTCGGCCACCGCGGCTGCCGCCTCGGCATCACGCATCCGGAGATCTACGGCATGCAGGTGCGCGCCATCATGGAGGCGGCGTGCATGGTCGCCGAGCAGGGCGTCCATGTCGAGCCCGAGATCATGATCCCGCTCACCGGGACCGTCGGCGAGATGAAGGAAACCTTCGAGCAGACCAAGCGGGTGGCCGACGGCGTCATCGCCGAGACGGGCATCGCCGTGCGATACCTGATCGGGACGATGATCGAGGTGCCACGGGCCGCGCTGATCGCCGCCCAGATCGCGGAGTACGCCGAGTTCTTCTCGTTCGGGACGAACGACTTGACCCAGCTCACGTACGGCTACAGCCGGGACGACGTCGCGACGTTCCTGCCCAGGTATCTGGACATGGGCCTGGTGCCGCACGATCCGTTCTCGGTCCTCGACCAGGAGGGCGTGGGCGAGATGATCACGATCGGCATCGAGCGCGGACGGAGTCGCCGGCCAAATCTAAAGATCGGCATCTGCGGCGAGCACGGCGGCGAAGCGTCGTCGGTGGAGTTCTGCCACCGCGTGAAGATGAGCTATGTCTCGTGCTCACCCTATCTCATTCCCGGGGCCCGGCTCGCGGCGGCGCAAGCACGCATCAAGGAACGCCAGGTGGGCGGCGCCGGCGACTACCGTGTCTAGCTTGGACGACATCAAGGAAGTCCTGGCGACGGCCGGACTGCTCTAGGAGGAACGCGAAGTGAAAATGCCCGGGGCACGAATCGTTCTCGAGTGCCTGAAGCGCCAGGGAGTCGATCTCATCTTCGGCCTGCCCGGCGGCGCGGTCCTGCCCATCTACGACGCGCTGTACGACTTCCAGGGCCTGCGCCACATCCTCGTGCGCCAGGAGGCCGCCGCGGGCCACGCGGCCGAGGGCTACGCGCGAACGTCGGGCCGGGTGGGCGTCTGCCTCGTGACCTCGGGCCCGGCCGCGACGAATCTGGTGACGGCGCTCCAGGACGCGATGATGGACTCCATCCCGATCGTCGCGTTCACCGGGCAGGTGCCCACGCACCTCATCGGCAACGACGCGTTCCAGGAGGCCGACAACGTCGGGATCACGCGGTCGTGCACGAAGCACAACTTCCTCGTGAAGGACGGCAACGACCTCGGCCCGATCATCCGCGAAGCGTTCCACATCGCCTCGACCGGGCGTCCCGGGCCGGTCCACGTCGACCTGCCCAAGGACATCCTCGTGAAGGAGTGGGATCTCGTCTGGCCCGATCAGATCCACATGCGCTCGTACAACCCGAACTACGAGGGCCATCCGGGCCAGATCAAGCGGGCGGCCAAGCTCCTGGCGCGCGCCAAGAAGCCGGTCCTGTACGTCGGCGGCGGCGTCATCTCGGCGGACGCGAGCGCCGAGCTACGGGAGCTGGCCGAGCTGGCCCAGCTCCCGGTGACGCAGACCCTCATGGGGCTGGGCTCGTTCCCGATGGAGCACCCGCTCTCGCTCGACATGCTCGGCATGCACGGGAGCTACTACGCCAACATGGCGGTCCACCACTCGGACGTCCTCGTCGCCGTGGGCGCCCGCTTCGACGACCGGGTGACCGGCCGCGTCGACGCGTTCGCGCCGAACGCCGAGATCGTCCACATCGACATCGATCCGTCCTCGATCTCGAAGAACATCCAGGTGGGCGTGCCGATCGTGGGTGACTGCCGCCGAGTTCTCGTGAAGCTGGTGGAGGCCCTCCGCGAGGAGCTGCGGGACGAGCCGCCACCCGCCGTGGGTGAGGCGCGCCGTCAGTGGGCGACCCAGCTCGCGGAGTGGAAGCGGGACTTTCCCTTCCGCTACGAGTGGAGCGACGACGTCGTCAAGCCGCAGTACGTCGTCCAGGAGATCTCCAACGCGACCGGCGGCGAGGCCTTCATCGTCACGGGGGTCGGCCAGCACCAGATGTGGGCGGCGCAGTACTACAAGTTCAAGCACCCGCGCATGTGGTGCACGTCCGGCGGCCTCGGCACGATGGGCTACGGGCTGCCCACCGCGATGGGGGTCCAGGCGGCGAACCCGGGCAAGCTCGTGATCAATATCGACGGGGACGGCTCCTTCGCCATGAACAGCCAGGAGCTGGCCACGTGCTTCACGGAAGGGCTCCCCGTCAAGACGGTGATCATCAACAACAGCGGCCACGGCATGGTCCGGCAGTGGCAGCGGATCATCTACAAGGAACGCTACTGCGCGATCGACTTGCCCGGGATTCCGGACTGGGTGCGGCTCGCCGAGGCCTACGGCTGCGTCGGGCTCCGCGTGACGAAGCCGAGCGAGGTGGTGCCGGCCATCGAGAAGATGATCAGCACGCCCGCGCCGGTCGTCCTCGACGTGTGCGTGGACAAGGACGAGTGCGTGTTCCCGATGGTGCCGGCCGGCGGCGCCAATACCGACATGATCCTGGTGGCGCCGACCCGCGAGGTGCGGGACAAGGCCGCGAAGTCGCAGACGGGCTTCTGATGCCGAACGGCAACGACCCCCGCAAGCACACGATCGCGGTTCTGGTGGAGAACAAGTTCGGCGTCCTCTCGCGCGTCGCCGGGCTCTTCTCGGCGCGCGGCTACAACATCGAGAGCATGTCGGTCGGCGAGACGCTCGACCCGTCGGTCTCCCGGATGACGCTCGTCGTGCGCGGCGACGAGTTCGTCATCGAGCAGGTGACGAAGCAGCTGCACAAGCTCATCGACGTGATCAAGGTGACCGACCTGACCGACGAGAGCCACGTCGAGCGCGAGCTGGTCCTCATCCGCGTCAACGCCGAGCCGTCGAATCGGGCGGAGGTCCTCCGGACGGCCGACATCTTTCGGGCGCGGGTGGTCGACGTCACGGCCGTGTCGTTCGTCCTGGAGGCCACCGGCGACGAGGGCAAGCTCGAGGCGCTGATCGAGCTGCTGCGGCCGATGATCCAGGAGCTCGTCCGGACCGGCAAGGTCGTGATCGCGCGCGGCCCGAAGGCCCGCGTGCGGCGCGTCGAGCCGCCGCGGAAGCCGCGCGTCGCGGACGACCCGAAGGTGGTCGGCTTCGCCGACTGACACTCACCGACACCGAGGAAAGGACACGCGATGCCCGCCAAGATCTACTACGACCAGGACGCCGATCTCGGGCTGCTCAAGGGCCGGAAGATCGCGATCATCGGGTACGGCAGCCAGGGACACGCCCACGCGCTGAATCTCAAGGACTCCGGCCAGGACGTGATCGTCGGGCTCTACAAAGGCTCGAAGAGCTGGGCCAAGGCCGAAAAAGAAGGCCTGCGGGTCGCGACGGTGAACGAGGCGGCCCAGATGGCGGACGTGATCATGATCCTGCTGCCCGACCAGAGCC
>Ga0209378_1002419_pt1 | contig 12884 bp, 11 predicted proteins | sample GraSoiAngelo_156_FD_186170 | JGI IMG/M metagenome (GOLD analysis project Ga0209378, IMG submission 186170) | Grasslands soil microbial communities from the Angelo Coastal Reserve, California, USA - 14_1009_13_40cm (SPAdes) (version 2) | ecosystem: Environmental > Terrestrial > Soil > Grasslands ... | reverse complement strand
GCCCACGTGAAGCCCGCGCCGAACGCGACGAACAGCAGCTTCATCCCCGGTACGAGCCGGCCGCACTGCACGGCCTCGTCGAGCGCGATCGGGATGGAGGCGGCCGACGTGTTGCCGAAGCGGTCCACGTTCACGTACACCTTGTCCATGGGAAGGCCCGCGTGCTTGGCGGTCGCCTCGATGATCCGCGTATTCGCCTGGTGCGGGATCAGCAAGTCGATGTCGGCGGCGACGAGGCCTGCCCGCTCGAGGGCATGATCGCACGCATCCGCCATCGAAAGCACCGCGGCCTTGAACACCTCGCGTCCCGCCATCTTGATGTAGTACGAGTGGTCCTTGAGCAGGGCCTCATCCGGCGGGTGCGTGCCGCCGCCGCCGGGTCGGTACAGGAGCTCCGCCAGCGTGCCGTCGGACCGCATGTAGCTCGCGAGAATCCCCCGCCCGTTGGTGCTCCGCCGCACGATCGTCGCGCCGGCGCCGTCGCCGAACAGCACCGCCGTGGCCCGGTCCGTCCAGTCCATGATGCTGGTGAGCTTCTCCGAGGCCACGACCAGGATCGTCTTCGCCTGCTCCGCGGCGATCAGCCCTTCCGCCACGCTGAGCCCATAGAGGAACCCGGTGCAGGCGGCTCCCACGTCGAAGGCGGCGGCGCTCTTCGCCCCGAGGATCGCCTGGAGATCGCACGCCTGTGAGGGAAGCAGCCGGTCGGGGGAGCACGTCGCGAGGATGATCGTGTCGAGATCGGAGGGCGCGAGCCCGTTCCGCCGGAGCAGCTGCTCGGCCGCGGCCTTCGCCATGCAGGCATTCGACTCATTCGGCTCCGCCACCCGCCGCTCGCGAATGCCCGTCCGCTCCACGATCCACTGGTCCGAGGTGTCGAGGCGCTTCGAGAACTCCTCGTTCGTCATTGCGCGCTGGGGCGTATAGCAGCCCGTGCCCCAGAGCTCCACGATCGGACGCTTCATCGAACGGCGCCTCCCTCCGCGAATTCGGCGTCGATGTCCTGATCGAGGTGGCTCTCCACCATCTGCGCCGCCACCCGCACGGCGTTCTTGATGGCGCGCGGCGGTGAAGCGCCGTGGCAGATGATCACCACCCCCTTGACGCCCAGGAGGGGAGCCCCGCCGTACTCCGAATAGTCGAGGAACCTGAACAGCTGCCTGACCTCGGGGCGGGTGAGCACGTCGGGCGCCGCCTGCTTGAGCATCCCTGTGAACATGCGCCCGGCGGACTCGTAGAACTTGAGGACGGCGTTGCCGACGAAGCCGTCGCACACGACGACGTCGATCTGGCCGCTGCGGCACTGCCCCGCCAGGATGTCGCGCCCCTCCACGTTCCCGACGTAACGGATCCCGGACGCGGTCTTGAGAAGCTGGTGGGCCTCCTTGACGACCGCGTTCCCCTTCTCGTCCTCCTCCCCCACGTTCAGCAGCCCGACGCCGGGGGCCGGGTTCTGACGGCCCATGACGTCCCGGGCGTAGAGGGAGCCGAGATGGGCGAAGCCGACGAGCTCGCGGGCGTCACAGTCGACGTTCGCGCCGCCGTCGATGACGAGCACCGAGTGACCCGCGGTGGGGAAGGGAGCGCCGATCGCGGCGCGCTGCACGCCTTCGTGGAGGCGCAAGAGGAGGGTCGCCCCCGCCATGACGGCTCCTGTGTTGCCGGCCGAGAGGAAGGCGTCCGACCGGCCCTGCTTCTGGAGACCGAGCCCGACGGCGATGGACGAGCCCCGCTTGCTCTTGATGGCGGCGAGCGGTTTCTCCCCCATGCCGACCACCTCGGGCGCCTCGACGATGTCGAGCCGGCTGCGGTCGACTTCGCCGAGCGGCTTCAGCGCGGCCTCGATGTCGGCCGTCCGCCCCACGAGCTGGATGCGGACGGAAGGCGGCAGCTCGCCCAGTGCCATCACCGCGCCTTCGACCTCGGCCCGCGGGGCGTTGTCGCCCCCCATCGCATCCAGGGCGATCCGGATCGCCACCCTAGTCCTCTACCGCGACCCGCTGCTCGCCCTTGTAATACCCGCAGGTTGGGCAGACCCGGTGCGGCCGCTTCAGGTCACCGCAGCGCGGGCAGGGCTGGAGCGCAATGGGCGCCGCCTTGTAGTGGGTGCGCCGCGCGCGCTTCTTGCGCTTGGACGTTCTTCGCTTCGGTACCGCCATCGGTCCCTGTCCCCTTACTCGCGGAGCTTTCCTTTGAAGGCCGCCAACTCCTGCCAGCGATGATCCACCGCCGGCGCGCAGCCGCACGGACCCGCGTTGAGGTCCCTCCCACAGCGCGGGCACAGCCCGCGACAGTCATCCTGACACAGCACCCCCCACTGCGGCACGGCGAGCAGCAACTCCTCCCGGACGGCGGGGCGGAGGTCGATCTCGGTGGCTTCCCGTGCCAACGGATAGGAGTCCGGGTCTTCGAGGGCGTCGTGGTCCTTCGTGAACAGCGCGTGGATCTCGGCCTTGACCGCCACCGACACCGCCCGGAGGCAACGCCGGCACTCGGTCGCGACGATCGTGTCCAAGGAGCCGCGCCAATAGAAACGCGCTTCCCCGGCCGCCTGGAGGCGGCCGGTCACGCGCACCGGGCCGGCCAGGGCGGCCCCCAGACCCTCGAACAGGGGGTCGTCACCTGCGAGCTCCGCCCGCGTCTCGACGGGCCCGCGAGCGAACTCCCGGAGGTCAACCAGTAACATAGACGAGCGAACCTAAACCGTTGTGGGACTTGCGTCAAGCTAACTGGCACCGGGCGCCGCCAACTCCCGGAGCTCCCGCTCCGGAAAGAAGAAGGCGATCTCTCGGGCGGCGTTTTCCGGGGAATCCGCGGCGTGAATCGCGTTGCGCTCTTTGGACTCGGCATAGAGCTGCCGCACGGTGCCGGGCTGGGCCTCGGCGGGATCGGTCGCCCCGATCACCACCCGCAGGTGGGCAACGGCGTTGTCCCGCTCGAGCGCCAGGGCGAGGCCGGGCCCCGACGTCATGAAGCGGACGAGCGGCCGGTAGAACGGCCGCGCTCGGTGGACCTCGTAGAACGCCTCGGCCTGAACCGTCGAGAGCCTGACGAGGCGGGCCGCGCGGATCTTGAAACCCGCCTGCTCGAGGTGCGCGAGAATCTGTCCGGTCTTGCCGGCACCGACGGCGTCCGGCTTGATGATCGCGAGGGTGAACATCGGGTGTCGGGTGTTAGGTGTTAGGGGGCGATGAGGCGGCGGATGACGTCCGCCCGCGTCAGGAATCCCACCACGACCCCCTCCCGCACCACCGGGAAGCGGTCCACGTCCTTCGAGCTCATGAGGTTCGCCACGTCCGCCAGGGTCTGGTCCTCGGACAGGCACAGGACCGTGCGCGCCATCGCGTCCTTCACGGCGATGAGCCGCGGGTCGGTGGAGCCGCGCTGCAGCTGGCTACGGGTCGGCACGCGGAACTCGCCGCTCTTGGTGCGCTGGAGGTAGTCGGGGATCAGGTAGCGCAGCAGCTCCCGGTGGGTGATCATCCCAACGAAGGAGCCCGCGTCGTCCACGACCGGCAGGGCGCGGATCTCGCGCTCGACCATCAGGCGGGCCACCTCGCCGAGGGTCTGGTCGGGCCGCACGGTGAACGCCTGCGGGGTCATGATGTCCTTGACCGTGAGCTGGCTTGGCAGCTCCACCGCCCCGAGGGCGGGGAGCTGGGCGACGTCTTCGGGCGTCTGTGCGGCGAGGAGCGCCAGCACCGTCTCCGCATCGGACAGGCTGCGGGCGAACGCCCCGACGACTTGCAGGTACAGCGTGGCGTCGCGCACGGGGGCCACGATGAAGATCACGATGCGCGCCGTGCGGTTCGGGTCCCTGTCCCAGCGGATCGGCGTGACGGAGATCCCGACCGCCGTGGCGAGGCCGCGCACAGCCTCGGTGCGGAAGTGCGGGAGAAATGCGTGCTCCCCCACGCTCACCATGTCCTCGGGCCACGTGTGCTGGATCACGGCCTTGAGACGCTGGGGCTCCGCCACGGCGCCCGCGGCGATCAGCCGCTCGGCCAGCTGTTCGGTCGCCGTCTTGACCGTCGTCGCGCGGAGCGGGACGATGATGTGCTCGGGCCTGAGGACGTCTCGCAGCTTCACAAGCGTTGCTCGAGGAGCTCGACCACGTCGGCCGGCCGCTTCATGACGGAGATCCCGGCGCGCTGCAAGGCGGCCATTTTCTCGGCGGCCGTACCGCTCGAGCCGGAGATGATCGCCCCGGCGTGACCCATGCGGCGGCCGGGCGGCGCGGTCTGCCCGGCGATGAAGCCGATCACCGGCTTCGTCATCGCGCGCCGCACGAACTCTCCCGCCTGTTGTTCGTCCGTCCCCCCGATTTCGCCAATCATCACCACCGCCTGGGTCTCCGGGTCCGCCTCGAATGCGCCGAGGCAGTCGGTGAAGCTCGTGCCGATGAGGGGGTCCCCGCCAATCCCGACGCAGGTGGACTGGCCGTAGCCGCGGGTCGAGAGCTGGTGGATGATCTCGTAGGTGAGCGTGCCGCTCCGCGACACGACGCCGATCCGGCCGGGCGTGCAAATGTTCCCGGGAATGATCCCGACCTTGCTCTTGCCCGGCGAGATCAGGCCCGGGCAGTTGGGGCCGATGAGCCGTGCGCCGCGCTCGTGCAGATAGGGGAGCACCCTGGTCATGTCCAGGACCGGGATTCCCTCGGTGATGCAGACGATCAGGCCGATCCCGGCGTCCGCCGCCTCGAAGATCGCCGACGCCGCGCCCGCAGCGGGCACGTAGATCACCGCCGTATTGGGGTCCGTCTCCCGCGCGGCGTCGGCGACGGTGTGATAGATCGGCGTCGCGCCGTCGAACCGCTGGCCGCCTTTGCCGGGCGTCACCCCCGCGACGACGTTCGTCCCGTAGGCGGTCATCTGCCGCGCGTGGAACGAGCCGTCCCGGCCGGTGATGCCCTGCACCAGGAGGCGCGTGTGCCGGTCGATGAAGATGCTCACGCGGCCCGCGCCCTCGCCGCCGCGACCGCCCGCTGTACCGCCTCGTCCATGTCGGTGAGGGCGGAGAAGCCGGCCGCGGTGAGGATTTGAACCGCCGCGGCCTCGTTCGTCCCGGTGAGCCGGATCACCAAGGGAACTTTGAGGGAGAGCTGGCGCGTCGCCTCCACGATGCCGTTCGCCACGTCGTCGCACCTGGTGATGCCGCCGAAGATGTTGAACAGAATCGCCGTGACGTTTGGGTCGGCGGTGATGATGCGGAGCGCGTTGACGACCTTCTGGGGGTTCGAGCTGCCGCCGATGTCGAGAAAATTGGCCGGCTCGCCGCCGTAATACTTGACCAGGTCCATGGTCGCCATGGCGAGCCCGGCGCCGTTCACGCAGCAGCCCACCGCGCCGTCGAGCTTGATGAACGTGAGCCCCGCCTCGCGAGCCCGCGCCTCGGACGGCGCCTCGGCCGAGGCGTCGCGCAGCGCCGCAATGTCGGGGCGGCGGTCGAGCTCGTTGTCGTCGATCACGATCTTCGCGTCGAGGGCCACCACTCGGCCGTCGGGCGTGGTGGCCAGCGGGTTGATCTCGGCGAGGGACGCGCCCACGCCGTAGAACGCGGCGTACAGCTTCTCCAGAATGCCCGCGGCGGCGCGCGCCTGGGCAAGCTCTCCGTACAGCCGGAACCCGAGCGTGAGGGCCTGGTGCGGCAGGAGGCCGTAGCGGGGGTCCACGGCCAGCCGGTGGATCCGCTCGGGGGTGTGCGCCGCGACTTCCTCGATGTCGACGCCGCCCGCGGCGCTGACCATCAGCGCCGGGCGGCGGGACTCGCGGTCCACGACGATCCCGGCGTAGCTCTCCGTGGCGATTTCGGCGGCGGGGACCACGAGCACCTTCCGGACCGTGAGTCCCTTGATGGTCATGCCCAGGATCGTGGCGGCGTGCTGGGCGGCCTCGGCGGCGTCCTTCGCGCGCTTCACGCCGCCCGCCTTGCCGCGGCCCCCTGCATGGACCTGGGCCTTCACCATGACGGGTCCGCCGCCCGCGAGCCGTTGGGCGATCGCCAGCGCCTGCTCCGGCGTCTCGGCGACCTCGCCCTGGGGGACGGGAATGCCGTAGCGCGCGAGGAGCTCCCGCGCCTGGTATTCGTGCAGGTTCACGGCTGCTCCTCGGTGATCGTCGTGCCGGCCCCGCCCTGCAGCGCGGCGAGGCCCTGCCCGAGCTCGGCAATGATCGCGCGCTTCCCTTGGGGCGCATGCTCCCGCTTCCGAGCTCTTTGCCCCGGAGCAGGTTGTCGGCTGCGGCGAGGGTGAGGTGGCGGATCGCCGTTTGATGCGGGGCGCCGTAGCCGTGGTATACGGCATCGACGTTGGTGAGGATCAGGAGCACGTCCGCGCCGACCTCCCGCGCCAGGATCGCCGCGACGCGGTCCTTGTCGGCGACGGCGTCGATCCCCTCGAGCCGCAGCACGGGGTCTTCGTAGACCGGCGGCCCTCCGCCGCCGCACGCCACCACGATGTGGCCCGCCGCGACCAGGTGCCGGATCACGTCGTGCTCCACCACCGCGGCGGGCTTGGGGCTCGGCGCGAGGCGGCGCCAGCGCCCCGGTTGCTCCTCCTTCACCGGCACGCCGTGCGCTTCGAGTCGCGCCAGCCGCACGGCGTCGAGGGCGTGACCGATCGGCTTGATCGGGATCCGCAGGTGAGGGTCGTGCGCGTCGCACAGCGTCTGGGTCACGAGCGTAACCACCTGGCGCGCCACGCCCGCGCGGGCGAGCGCATTCTGGAGCGACTGCTGGATCATGTAGCCCATCCAGCCGGCGGTTGCCGCCACGAGGACGCCGAGGGGAAGCGGCTCAACCTGGTCCGCCGCGATCTCGTTCCGCGCGAGCTCGTCGCCCACCTGCGGCCCGTTGCCGTGCACCAGGGCGATGGCCCACCCGGCGCGCGCGAGGTCCACGATCGGCGCCAGGCTTTCGCGCGTGTGACGGAACTGGTTCGCGATCGTGGGCCGCTCTCCCGGCGGCGCGACCGCGTTGCCGCCCAGCGCGACGACGATAGTGCCCGGTGTCACGGCGGCGCAACCTAGTGCCGTTCCAACCGGTTGTGAAGTGCGGCCGGATCCGGGCCCCGAATCGCGAGTTGGAACGGCACTAGCGGCGCTCCGGAGAGGGAGCAAGCGGCTTCTTGCCGACGCCTAGTAGCGCTTTGAGCTGGGCGTAGTAGCGGCCGAACGCCTCCAGGTCCCCTGCCCCGAGGGCCGCCTCCGCCTGGGCAGCGAGCCGCCGCGCATCCTCCCAGCGGGCGGCGAGGGAGGTGTCCCCCGGTGCGGCGCGCGGGCTCACCGCGAGCAGGGCGCGCAACGCGGCGTTGGGCGTCGCGCCGTCGGCTGCGCGGTCGCTCCCCCACGTGAGATAGACGTCTTTCAGCCGCAGGGTTTCCCCCCCCCCCCCTTCCCGTCCTGCCCCCGCCCCCGCCGCCCCCGGGGCCGTCCGTCGCGGGTTGAAAGAACTGAGCCTGCTCCGAGAAAAGTTGTCCGGCCACGTTCCACAACCGCAGCACTCCCGGCGCGGTCTCGGTAGACCCGACGAGCACTCCCGGCAGGCGCACCGGCGGCGTGGGTCGCCACAGCACGAGACGCGGCCGCCCCGCCACCATCGTCGCGGCGAGGAGACCCGCGAACTGGGGGGTGGTGCCCGTTTCGAACCCCTGCCCCACCCATACGCGGGCCTCACCAATCGCGTCCGCGCCGGGGCCGACGAGCTGGAACGGCTCGCGTGGCCAAGGCGTCCACGCACTGTCGTCGTGCGCCTGCGCCAGGAGGGCCGCCTGCAAACGGAAGGCCTCGTAGGGATACGGCAGCGCCGCGCGCAGCGCCGCGGGCAGGCTGTCGAGCGGCCGGATCAGCGGCTTGAGCCAGCGCGCCCACGCGGTGGCGAGCGAGTCGGCGCCGGGGGCGAGGTAGAGCCGCGTGTCGCCGCTCCCCGCGCTTACGATGCCGACGAGCCCGGCGCGCAGGTACCGGACCGGGCGGCCGTCCCGGCGCGTGAGCGGGAAGGTCTCGGCGGCGAGATAGCCAAACGCCACCCAGCACAGGAGGTCCCCGGCGACGACGGGGGTCGGCGCGTCGAACGCCGCGAACGGAGCGAGCCGCTCGAGGCGCTCGCGCACGTCGCGGCGCCACAGCAGCAGCAGGCCGTCCGTCTCCGCGCGGGCGAGCTCGGGGCTTTGCAGCGACCAGGCCAGCGCGATGCGACGGCTCCAGCCCGTCAGCGGAATCCCGCTTGCGCGGGTCGCGGGCCATGTGTCGGGGGACGCGACGGCGAACTCCGCGAAGCCCGGCCCGAACCAGGCCGTCGAGTCATCCGTGACGAGTGACTGAAAGTCGAGGCCGCTGTCCGTCTCCACGGCGACGAGCGGGCCCCCGCTCCGCGCCCAGGCGCCGCGGTGCAGCTCGCGCCACCCGGGTGAGGCTCGGCCGCTGTCGACCGCCGGGTGACCGGGCATGAGCGCGACCAGCCATGGCGCGCGGCCGCCGCTGCGGATGCGGGGGGGGGGCGCGAGTGCGGCACGCGCCACCGTGCCGCGCGGCCCGCCTAACTCCAGCCGGCGTCTGACGGCGGCGGCGACGCGGTCCGCGTCCCAGAGCGGCAGAGTGGCTACGGCGGCGGCAGCGTCCGGAAAGGCAGGCGGTGGCCGCTGCTCGAGCCGCTCGGTGCCGAATGCCAGCCTCTCGAGACTGTCACGCGCCGAGGCGAGGCGGTCGTCCAGCCTGGTGCGCCCTGTCCGATCCCGCATCACCGCCGGCAAGACGAGGTAGACGAGCGTCGCGGTGCCGAGCAGCGCGCCCCAGGACGCCACCAGGAGCGTGGGTCTGTCGCGCAGCGTCCAGACCGCGCTCGCCGCGGCCGCAGCGACGGCGAGGGCCGCGACGAACGCCGCGCCGGGCAGACGCGCCTGCAGCGCGCCCGAGTCGAGCGACCCGTGCAACCCCGCCACGGTCTCGGCGGGATCGAGCGTGGCGCCCCAGCCAAGCGCGAGCGCGAGACAGGCGAGCAACGCGCCCAGGTGCATCCGGGCGTGCGGGCTCCCGTACGGGCGCCAGCGGCGGATGCGCAGCGATCCAATGCCGAGATAGAGCAGCGCGACCATCACGGTGGCGGCGAGGGTGGCGAAGAGCGCAAGGCCCTGCACGCGATCCGCCCAGGGGAGCTGAGCGACGTAGTAGCCGAGGTCGCGATGTAGCACGGGATCGGAGACGCCGTAATGCGGGGGACGGAAAGCGAGCGCGGCCGAGAGCCACCAGTCGCCGGTGCCGAGCGCGAGCATGCCGCCGACCAGCACGCCGGTCACGAGCGTGCCGCCGAGCAGCACGCGCCGCGGCACCGCCTCCACGATCTCGAGGTCGCCGAGGCGGCGCGGCAGCTGGACGGAGCCGATCGCCCGATACACCAGGAACAGGTTGCCCGCGCCCCACGTGACGGCCACGAGCAGGATCAGTCCGCGCACCAGTCGCGCGACGTCGCGCGCAGCGAGGTAGGCTCCGCCACCCGGCACGCTCGCCGCCCACGCCCGCTCCGCGGTCTCGAGCGCGACCCAGCGACCTCCCACGAGCAGCACCACCAGCACGGCCGCCCCGACGGCGAAGCTCCACCGGTGGCGCGTTCGGGTCACGGGCGAATCCTGTTCCCGCTGCCCTCCCCCTGGGTCGCGAGCCAGCCCTCGACTTCGGCCCGGTAGCGGGCGAGTGCCGCCTCGCTCGTCGCCTCGAACCGGAGCACCAGCACGGGCTGCGTGTTCGAGGCGCGGAGCAACCCCCATCCCTCGGCGAAGCTGATGCGCACGCCGTCCAGGGTCGCCACCGGATACAGGGCGGCGAAATGCTCCGCGGCACGCTGCACGATCGCGAACTTGCGCTCGTCGGGGCAGTCCACGCGCAGCTCCGGCGTCGACACCGTCTGGGGCAGGTCGGCGAGCAGGCGCGAGAGCGGCCCCCCCCGCTCCGCCAGGTAGCGCAGCAGCCGCGCGGCGGCGAACAGGGCGTCGTCGAAGCCGTACCAGTCGCCGGCGAAGAACATGTGGCCGCTCATCTCCCCTGCGAGCGGCGCGTGCAGCTCCTTCATCCGCTGCTTGATGAGGGAGTGCCCCGTCTTCCACATCACGGGCTCGAGCCCGACGCGCTTGAGCTCCTGCGGCAGGACCTCGGAGCACTTCACGTCGAAGATCACGGCGTGCCCGGGCCCGCTGCGGCGGGCGAGATCGCGGCCCAGCAGCACCAGCAGCAGGTCGCCGAACACCGCCCGCCCCTGCTCGTCTACGGCGCCGATCCGGTCGCCGTCGCCGTCGAACGCGATCCCGAGCTCGGCGCCCTCGCGCTGCACCGCCGCCTGCAGGTCGCGCAGGTTTTCCATCACCGTGGGGTCGGGGTGGTGATTGGGGAACGTGCCGTCCGACTCGCAGAACAGCGGGACCACCGACGCCCCGAGCCGCCGCAGAGTGTCCACGGCGACGAGGCTCGAGACGCCGTTGCCGCAGTCCACGACCGCCTTCACCGGGCGGGGCAGCGGACCGTTGCGTTGCACGATGGCGTCGCGGTAGGACGGCAGCACGTTGCCGTGAGTCTCGTGGCCCCCGCCCACCCGGGTCTCGACGCGGTTGTCCTCGATCATCTCCCGGAGGCCCTGGATCGCGTTGCCGTAGATCGCCTCCCCGGAGAGCACGAGCTTCAAGCCGTTGAACTGGGGAGGATTGTGCGAGCCCGTGACCTGCATGCCGCCGTCCACGCCGAGCGTGTAGGTGGAGAAATACAGCGCCGGGGTTGGCAGCTCACCGACGTCGAGGGCCACCGCGCCCCCGTCGACCAGCCCTTCGCGGGCGGCGCCGGACAACTCGGCGCCCGAAGGGCGGTTGTCACGTCCGACGGCGATCCGGGGCGAGCGCCCCAGGCGCTCCCACGCCAGCGTCGCGAACGCCTGCCCGATGGCGTGGGCAACCTGCGCCGTGAGTTGGTCGCCCACCGTGCCCCGGATGTCGTATTCTCGGAAAATCGTGGCGGGGAGCTTCATGGGGCCCGCCCGGCGTCAGTTGCCGGCGAGTTTGGGCGCGGTGGGCCGAGCGCCCCCGCCCGACGTGGCGGCAGGCGCGGGTCGTACGGCGGCGCCGCTGGTGCGAGCGAGGTCCAGTAGCCGGTTCGGCCGGACGCCGAAGAAGAGCAAGCCCGCCACCGACACCGCCACGGCAATGCTCCCCAACGGCCCGAGGCGCATCCCGCCGTGGGCCTGCTCGAACGGCTCGGGTTTCATGTACATGGCCATGATCACGGGGAGATAGTAGCCCGCCGAGATGACGCTGGCGAGGACGAGAATGGCGGCGAGCGGGACCTGCCCGGACTGCGTCGCCGCCACGAGGATGTACCACTTGCCGATGAAGCCTGCGGTGCCCGGGAAGCCGAGCAGCGAGAGCATGCACACGGCCAGGGCGAAAGCGAGCCACGGCCGGCGCTGGGCCAGTCCCGCCAGGTCGTCGATGCGGACGTCGCGCTCCCCGTCGCGACCCTTGGCCGCGAGCAGCGCGAAGGCCGCCAGGGTCATGAACGTGTAGGCGACGAGGTAGAAGACGAATGCCGCCGCGCCCGCGGGGGTTCCGGCCGCCACCGCGACCAGCACGTAGCCGGCGTGCGCGACGGACGAGTAGGCGAGCATCCGCTTGAGGGTGCGTTGGGCGAGGGCGACGAAGTTTCCGACCAGCATGGTGATCACGGCGAGCCACCACACGATCTCGCGCCATGCGGGCACGGCGCCGAACGCCTCCCCCAGCACGCGGAACAGCGCGGCGAATGCGGCCGCCTTGACCGCGGTCGCCATGTAGCCGGTGACCGGCGTGGGCGAGCCGTCGTACACGTCCGGGGCCCACATGTGGAAGGGCACCGCGGCCACCTTGAATCCGAAGCCGACCAGCAGCAGCCCGAGGCCGATGAGGAGCATGGTGCTCTTCTGGAGGCCCAGGGTCGTCACCTGGACGCCGATGAGCGTCAGGTTGGTGGCGGCCGTCGCTCCGTAAGCGAGGGCGATGCCGTACAGCAGGAACCCGGAGGCGAACGCGCCGAGGAGGAAGTACTTCAAGGCCGCCTCGGCGGCGGGGGCGCTGCGACGGTTGATCCCCGCGAGCACGTACACCGCGACCGACATCAGCTCGAGGCCGAGGAAGATCATCATGAGGTCCTCGCCTCCGGCCATCAGCATCATGCCCAGCGTGGCGAAGAGCAGCAGCACGTAATACTCGGGCGCGAGCAGGCTCTCGCGCTCGAGATAGTCGAACGAGACGAGGACCGTCAATGCCGCGGTGCCGAGGACCAGCCAGTCCGCGACGAACCGAAAGTCGTCCACAGCGATCATGGGAGGGTGGACCGGCGGGGGGATCACCGCGGCGCGCGCCGTGTTCCACCACAGCCACCAGACCGCGACCGCGGCGGCCACGAGCCCCCACCACGCCACCCAAGCGGCGACCCGCAGGTCCGCTCTGGTTTGGTGCCGCCAGGCGACGACGAGCAGCAGCACCACCGCAGCGAGCGTCAACACCAGCTCGGGCAGCAGGGCGAGTGCGAGATCGCGGTAGTTCGAGAGGTCGAGGCTCATCGCCCGCGGGCGACGGTCGCGGACGCCGCACGCACCGTTTGGATGAGCTGCTGCGCGCTCGGCTCCATCCGCCGGAGCAACGGCTTGGGGTAGACGCCGATCCACACGATACAGGCGACCAGCGGCAGCAGCACGGCCAGCTCCCGCGGCGACAGGTCGAGGAGCCGCTCGTTCTCGCGCTTGTCGAGCGGGTTATAGATGACGCGCTGCAGTGCGGGCAGCAGGTACATGGCGGCCACGATGACGCCCGCCGCCGCGATCGTAGCCGCCACCGGGTAGGTCTGGAACGCCCCGATCAGCACCAGGAACTC
>Ga0209378_1002415_pt1 | contig 12897 bp, 9 predicted proteins | sample GraSoiAngelo_156_FD_186170 | JGI IMG/M metagenome (GOLD analysis project Ga0209378, IMG submission 186170) | Grasslands soil microbial communities from the Angelo Coastal Reserve, California, USA - 14_1009_13_40cm (SPAdes) (version 2) | ecosystem: Environmental > Terrestrial > Soil > Grasslands ... | reverse complement strand
CCGCGCCCGCCGGCGCACCTTCCTCTCCCTCATTTCGCTCATCTCGCTCCTCGGCGTCACCATCGGCGTCGCCACGCTCGACATCGTGCTCGCGGTGATGACCGGGTTCGAGCAGGACCTGCGCGACAAGATCCTCGGCATGAACCCGCACATCGTGGTGGTGAGCTACGGCGGCCCGCTGGCGGGCGACCCGTCGCTGGTCGAGCGCACGCGCGCGGTCGCGGGGGTGGTCGCGGCCGAGCCCTTCGTCTACGGGCAGGCGATGCTCGCGGTCGGGCGGAGCGCGGCGGGAGTGGTGGTGCGCGGCATCGACCCGCAGATGGCGGGGGCGGTGGTGGACCTGGAGCGGCATCTCGAGAGCGGGACGCTCGCCGCGCTCGCGCACCCGTACCCCATCACGCTGCCGCCGGAGGAGGGCGGGACGAAGGTCGAGCTGCCGGGGTTGCTCATCGGGGCGGAGCTCGCCCGCCAGCTCGGCGTCGGCACGGGCGACGTCGTCAACCTGATCTCGCCCCTCGGCACGCCGGGGCCGGCCGGCGTGGTGCCGCGCATGAAGCGCTTCGTGGTGGCCGGCCTCTTCGACTCCGGCATGTTCGACTACGACACCACGCTCGCCTACATGGCGCTCCCCGACGCGCAGCGCTTCTTCGACTTGAAGGGCGCGGTCACGGGCATCGAGGTGCGGGTGCGGTCGGTCTATGACGCGCGCGCCGTCGCGCGCGCGATCGAGGCGGCGCTCGGCGGCTTCCCGTACCGCGCGCGCGACTGGATGGAGGTGAACCGCAACCTCTTCTCCGCGCTCAAGCTCGAGAAGGTCGTCTACGGAATCGTCCTCTGCCTGATCGTGGTGGTCGCGGCCTTCAACATCCTGGCGACGCTCACCATGGTGGTGAAGGAGAAGCGGCGCGACATCGCCGTGCTCAAGTCGATGGGCGGCTCGAGCGCGTCGATCGGCCGCATCTTCATCCTGAACGGGGCGGTGATCGGGGTCGCCGGCACCGTGCTCGGCAACCTGCTCGGCCTGGCCGGCTGCTGGCTCCTCGCGCGCTACCAGTTCATCGAGCTGCCGAAGGACGTCTTCCTGGTGACCACGCTGCCGGTGCGCTTCGACCCGGTCAACTTCGCGGTCGTGGCGACGGTCTCGATCGCGATCTGCGTCGTCGCCGCGCTCTCCCCGGCCCGGCGGGCGGCGAGCCTGGTCCCGGTCGAAGTGATCCGCTATGAGTAGCGCCCGATGCCCGGCCCGCGTCCCCCGCTCGTGCAAGCGGTCCAGCTCGGGAAGCGCTACGTGGACGGCCCGGCCGTCGTGCAGGTGCTCGCCGGGCTCGATCTCGAGGTCGAGGCGGGCGAGCGGATCGCCATCGTCGGCGAGTCCGGGGTCGGCAAGTCGACGCTCCTCCACCTCCTGGGGGCGCTCGACCAGCCGACCGGGGGCCGGGTCCTCTTCGACGGCGTGGACGTGTTCGCGCGCTCGGAGGGCGAGCTGGCCGTCTTCCGCAACCGCGAAATCGGCTTCGTCTTCCAGTTCCACCACCTGCTCGGCGACTTCACCGCGCTCGAGAACGTCATGCTGCCGAGCCTGATCGCCCGCCAGCCGTTCGCGGCCACCCGGGCGCGCGCGACCGAGCTGCTCGAGCGGGTGGGGCTCCGGGAGCGGCTCGCGCACCGGCCGGGGCAGCTCTCCGGGGGCGAGCAGCAGCGCGTGGCAGTGGTGCGCGCCCTCGCCCAGCGCCCCCGGCTCCTGCTCGCCGACGAGCCGACCGGCAACCTCGACCCGGCCACCGGCGAGGACGTCCAGCAGCTCATGCTCGAGCTCAACCAGGAGCACGGCGCGGCGCTCGTGGTCGCGACCCACAACGACCGCCTGGCGGCGGCGATGGGGCGGACGCTCCGCCTGGCGGGCGGCGCTCTCCACGAGTTGGGCTCGGGGTCGCGGGGACGCGCCCACGGCATGACGTCGTGAGGAGGCCGATCATGGCGAGGCACGCACGGAGGCGGTGGGTCGCCCTGCTGGCGGCCGTAGCGTTCGTCGCCGGGGAGGTGCCGCTCGGCGCGCAGGGCGAGCCCTCGATCGCGCGCGTCGGCATCGCCGGCAACCTGCGCGTTGAGGAGGACGCCATCCGGGTCCACCTGCGCTCGCAGCCGGGCCAGCCCTTCGACCAGGACACCATCGACCGGGACATCCGCGCCGTCTACGCGATGGGCTTCTTCGACCAGGTGGACGCGGACGTGACGCGCCTCCCCGAGAACCGGGTCGAGGTCGTCTTCCGGGTGAAGGAGCGTCCCCTCGTGCGCGCGGTCAAGATCGAGGGCAACAAGAAGGTGAAGCGCGAGGAGCTCGAGGGCGCGCTCAAGATCCGCGCCCACACCATCCTCGACCCCGAGAAGGCGCGCCAGGGCCTCGAGGCCGGGAAGAAGCTCTACGTCGAGAAGGGCTACCTCGACGCCGCGCTCACCTACTCGACCGAGCCGGTGGGCGAGAACGAGGTCGACGTCCTCTACAAGGTCGAGGAGCACGAGCCGGTCAAGGTCGTCGAGGTCGGCTTCGAAGGCAACAAGGCGTTCTCGCCCCGCAAGCTCCGCGGCGTCATGCAGACGCGGGAGAAGTGGCTCTTCGGCTTCATCACCGGCGCGGGCGTGCTCAACAAGGAAGTGCTGCGCACCGACGTGGAGCGGCTGACGGCCTGGTACTACGACCACGGCTACGTCACGGTGCGTGTCGACGAGCCGCGCGTCGAGCGGCGCGACGATGGCCTCCACGTCACGGTCAAGATCGACGAGGGCGACCAGTACCGGGTCGGCGCGGTGGGGGTGGCGGGCGAGAACACGCCCGCGGACACGAAGCCCCTCCTCCAGGGGCTCGCGATCACGCCCGGCGAGGTCTTCAAGGCGAGCGCGCTGCGCGAGGATACGCAGAAGCTGACCGAGCGGCTCTCCGAGGACGGCTACGCCTTCGCCAGCGTCGAGCCCGAGACCGAGATGCGCCCGGAGGAGAAGCGGGTCGACATCACCTACAAGGTCGAGCGCGGCAAGCCGGTGGTGGTGGACCGCATCGAGGTGACCGGCAACACCAAGACGCGCGACAAGGTGATCCGCCGCGAGATGCGCCTCCAGGAGCAGGAGCTCTTCTCGGCCAGCAAGCTGCGCAAGAGCCGCGAGGCGCTGCAGCGCCTCGGCTTCTTCCAGAGCGTCAACATCACCACCCGGCGGGCCGGCGAGGACGACCGCATGCAGGTGGTGGTGGACGTGAAGGAGGCGCAGACCGGCGCCTTCAGCGCGGGCGCCGGCTTCAGCTCGGCCGACCAGCTCCTCTTCAACGCGCGCATCGTCGAGAACAACCTCTTCGGCCGCGGCCAGCGGCTCGAGCTCTCCGGCGACATCGGCTCGATCCGGCGCAACATCATCCTCTCCTTCACCGAGCCGTACTTCCGCGACACGCCGCTCACGGTGGGGGCGAGCGCCTTCAGCTGGAAGCTCCGCTTCGACGACTTCGACCGCAGCGGCACCGGCTTCGGCACCCAGCTCACCTACCCGGTGACGGCCTGGGGCTACACCTCGCTCTGGGGCCTGCCGCTCGAGGAGGTGCGCGTCGGCAGCGACTACCGCATCGAGCAGGCCGACATCAGCGGCCTCGGCCTCAACGCCACCCGCTCGATCCGCGTCGAGGAGGGCACGAGCCTGATCAGCAGCGTGACGCCGCGCGTGTCGCGCAACACCCTGAACCATGCCTTCGACCCGACCGCGGGCTCCCTCCAGGACCTCTCCATGGAGGTCGCCGGCCTCGGCGGCGAGCGCTTCCTGAAGGCCGAGGCGCGCGAGCGCTGGTACCGCACCTTCTGGCGCTCGAAGACGCTCGGCGACTTCACCTACTCTTTCGGCGGCACGCTGGGCTACGGCTTCCTCGGCGAGGGCGGCGTCAACGGCGACGAGCTGCCGCTCTTCGAGCGCTACTTCCCGGGCGGCATCAGCTCGATCCGCGGCTTCAAGACGCGCACCCTCGGGCCGCGCGAGGCGCGCAAGGACATCTTCGGGCGCGTCATCTCGACCACGCCGATCGGCGGCAGCGAGCAGGCGATCGTCAACAACGAGGTCATCTTCCCGATCGTGCAGGGCATCGGACTCAAGGGCGTGCTGTTCGTCGACGCCGGCAACGCTTACAGCGCGGACCAGGGCATCACGTGGGACGAGACCCGCCTCTCGGCGGGGGCCGGGGTGCGCTGGCTCTCGCCCATCGGCCCGCTGCGCATCGAGCTCGGGAAGCCGTTCCACACCAAGCCCCACGATCAGAAGAGCCTCGTGCTGTTCTCGTTCGGGGCGCCGTTCCAGTACTGAGGAGAGTAACGGAGACACATGCGAGATCGACACATGGGAAGCGGGGCCGGCCGGAGGGCCCGCGCGGCGCTCTGGCTCGTGTCGATGGCGGTCGTGCTCGGGGCGGCGGCGCGGCTCGAGGCCGCGGAGCAGAAGATCGCCGTGGTCGACATGCAGCGCGCGCTCAACGAGTGCGACGCCGGCAAGCGGGCCAAGGATCAGGTGAAGGCCAAGTTCGAGCGCTCGCAGAACCAGCTGAAGAAGCAGCGCGAGGACCTGGACCGGCTGAAGGAGGACTACGAGCGCAAGGCGACGGTGCTCAAGGACGAGGAGCGGCGCAACCTCGAGAAGGACCTCGAGACCCGCGGCCTCGAGTTCAAGCGCAAGTACGAGGACTTCCAGCGCGATCTCAAGGAGACCGACGCCGAGCTCACCAAGAGCATCGTGCAGGAGCTCTACGAGCTGGTGCGCGACTACGGCGAGAAGCACGGCTACACGCTCGTGTTCGAGGCCTCCAGCGGCGCGCTCCTCTACAATGACAAGGCGGTCGACGTGACCGACGAGATCGTGAAGCTCCACAACGCCTCGCCCCACAAGGAGGGGTCGAAGCGCAGCTCGAGCAAGGAGTAGCGCTCCCATCACGAACCAGCCCGAGCGAGGCGCGAGCGGGCGGCGGGCGTTCCCGTACGTCCTGGTCGACCGGGTGCTCGAGGTCGAGCCGGGGAAACGCGCGGTCGGCGTGAAGCGCGTGAGCGCCAACGAGCCGTACTTCGCGGGTCACTTCCCCGGCGCGCCCGTCCTGCCCGGCGTCCTGCTGTGCGAGGCCCTGGTCGAGCTCGGCGGACGGCTCGCCGGGGACGAGGACCTGCGGCTGGTCGCGGTGGACAAGGCGCGTTTTCGCCGCCCGGTGCTGCCGGGCGACACGCTGCGGCTCGAGGTGACCTGCACCGCCCCGGGACCGCCCTGGCGGCTGCGCGGGGTCGCGACCGCGGGGCCGGCGCTGGTGGCGGAGGTCGAGTTCGCGGCGGCGCCGCCCGCGGGCGCGCGCGTCCACCCGACGGCCGTGGTGGCCGCGGGCGCCGAGCTGGACACGGGTGTGGTGGTAGAGGCCTACGCCGTGGTCGGGCCGCAGGTTTGCGTGGGGCGCGACTCGTGGATCGGGCCGCACGCGGTGGTGACCGGGCGCACCACGATCGGCGCCGGCTGCCGCATCTTCCAGTTCGCGAGCGTGGGGGCGCCGCCGCAGGACCTCAAGTACCGCGGCGAGCCGAGCACCCTCGAGATGGGCGACGGGAACATCGTGCGCGAGTTCGCGTCCATCAACCCGGGCACCGCGGGCGGCAGCATGCGGACCCGGATCGGGAACCGCTGCCTCTTGATGGTCTCCGCGCACGTGGCGCACGACTGCCGGGTCGGCGATCAGGTGATCCTCGCCAACGGGGCGGCTCTCGGCGGGCACGTCGAGGCCCAGGACTACGCGATCGTGGGCGGCCTCGCGGGCGTGCACCAGTACGTCCGCATCGGCGAGTCGGCCCTGTGCGCCGCGGGGGCGATGGTGTCGATGGACGTGCCGCCCTTCTGCATGGTGGCGGGCGACCGGGCCCGCCTGCGCGGCCTCAACCTGGTGGGGCTCCGCCGGCGCGGCTTCGGCGGCGAGGCGATCACGGCGCTCAAGCGCGCCTACCGGCTCCTCTTCCAGGGCGGTGGCGGCCGGCGCGCCGCCCTGGCGCGCGCGCGCGCGGCGTTCGCGCGGGTGCCCGAGGTGGCGCGCCTCGTCGACTTCGTCGCCGCCTCGCAGCGAGGCGTGTGCCGGTGAGCGTCGAGCGCATCGGCCTCATCGCCGGCAGCGGCCGCTTCCCGGTCCTGTTCGCGGAGACGGCGCGCCGCCGCGGCGTCGAGGTGTTCGCGGTCGCGCACCGGGGCGAGACCGACCCGGAGCTCGAGCACGCCGTGGCCGGCATCAGCTGGCTCTGGCCCGGCGAGCTGGCGGCCATGATCGACGCGCTCAAGCGCTTCGGGGTGCGGCGCACGGTGATGGTCGGCGGCATCGCCAAGCCGCGGCTCTTTCGCGAGTTCCGGCCCGACGCCCGCGCCATGGCGGTGATTGCACGCGTCGGCAAGCTGCGCGACGATCTGGTGCTGCGGGCGGTGGCGAGCGAGCTCGAGTCGGAAGGGATCGCGGTGGTCGAGTCGACGTTGTATCTACAGGAGATCGTGCCGAGCGCCGGCGTGCTGGGCGCCCGGCGGCCGAGCGCGGAGGAGTGGAGCGACATCCGCTTCGGCTTCCGGGCGGCCAAGGTGATCGGGCAGTTCGACATCGGGCAGAGCGTCGTGGTGCGCGGCGGCGCCGTGATCGCGGTCGAGGGCATCGAGGGCACCGACGCGACCATCCGCCGCGCGGGCGAGCTCGCGGGCGGCGACATCGTGCTCGTCAAGGTGTGCAAGCCGACCCAGGACACCCGCTTCGACCTCCCGGCGGTGGGACCGGGCACGGTGGCGGCCCTCGCACAGGTGCAGGGGCGGGCGCTCGCCATCGAGGCGGGCAAGACGGTCACGCTCGACCGCGCCGAGCTGGTCGCGCTGGCCGATCGGACCGACATCGCCGTGGTCGCGGTCGACGGGACGGAGGGCGAGCGATGAGGCTGCGCACCGCGGTGGTGGGCGTGGGGTACCTGGGGCGCTTCCACGCCGAGAAGTACGCGGCCCACCCGGGCGCGGAGCTGGTCGGGGTGGTCGACGTGGACGTGGAGCGCGCGCGCGAGGTCGCCGCGGCGCTGGGCATCGAGGCCTTCACCGACCATCGCGCGCTGGCCGCGCGCGTCGACTGCGCGAGCGTCGCGGTCCCCACCCAGCAGCACTTCGAGGTGGCGCGCGATCTCCTCGCGGCGGGCATAGACGTGCTGGTCGAGAAGCCGGTCACCACCACGGTCGAGGAGGCGAAGGCGCTGGTCGAGTTGGCCGTGCGCGGTCAGCGCGTGTTCCAGGTCGGCCACCTCGAGCGCTTCAACCCGGCGGTGCTCGCGCTCGAGGGGCTGGTGACCCAGCCGCGCTTCATCGAGTGCCACCGTCTCGCGCCGTTTACCGAGCGCGGCACGGACGTCGACGTCGTGCTCGACCTGATGATCCACGACCTCGACGTGATCCTCTCCATCGTGCCGTCGGCGCTGCGCTCGGTCGAGGCGGTGGGCGTCCCGGTCCTCACCTCCTCGGTCGACATCGCGAATGCGCGGCTCCGCTTCGCCAACGGCTGCATCGCCAACGTGACCGCGAGCCGCGTCTCCATGAAGCGCGAGCGCAAGCTCCGCATCTTCCAGGCCGACGCCTACCTGGCGGTCGACTACGGCGAGCGCCGCGTGCGCATCTGCCGGCGCGAGCCCGACCTCGACGGGCAGGCGGCGCTCACCCTCGAGGAGCGCGAGGTACCGGAGGGCGACGCGCTCGAGGCCGAGATCGACGCCTTCCTGCGCGCGGTGCGGGCGCGCGAGGCGCCGGCGGTGAGCGGCTGGGACGGGCTGCGGGCCCTCGAGGTGGCGCACGTGATCCGTGAGAGGCTCGAGACCGAGGGGCGCGCGGTGCAGGCGGCGCCGGTGTCCTAGCCATGTCGAACGGCGGCGTCTCCCGTGCCTGGCGTGTCCCGGCGCGCCCGCGCCGGCTCCTCCTGGTCGCCGGCGAGGCGTCGGGCGATCTGCACGGCGCGGACCTGGTGCGCGCGCTGCGCGCCTCGGTCCCCGACCTCGAGGTGTTCGGGGTGGGCGGCGAGCGGCTGCGCGAGGCGGGCATGGAGACGGTCGCCGACGTGGGGCAGGTGGCGACCATGGGTCTCAAGGCGACGGGACGGCTGCGCGCCCTGTGGCACGCCTACCGCACGCTCGCGCGCCGCCTGCGCGGGGACCCGCCCGACCTGTGCGTGCTGATCGACTTCCCCGAGTTCAACCTCCGCCTGGCACGCGTCGCCAAGCGCGCCGGGGTGCCCGTCCTCTACTACATCGGGCCGCAGGTGTGGGCCTGGCGGCGCGGCCGCGTGCGCAAGATCGCCCGCCGGGTCGATCGCCTGGCCGTCGTCTTCCCCTTCGAGCCGGCGCTCTACGCGCCGCGGCTCGCGGGGGTCGAGTTCGTCGGCCATCCGCTCCTCGACCGCGTGCACGTGACGCGCGGGCGAGCGGAGACGCTCGCCGCGCACGGCCTCGACCCGGGGCGGCGGACCGTACTCCTCCTGCCCGGCAGCCGGCGCTCCGAGATCGACTATCTCCTGCCGCCGCTCTTGGACGCCGTGCGCCGGCTCGCCCAGGACGGGCGGCTGCAGTTCCCGCTCGCGCTCGCGCACACGCTCCCGGCCGAGGAGATCCGCCGGCGCGTGCGCGACGCCGGCCTGGACGTCAGGGTGATCGAGGGCGACACCTACGACCTGATCGCGGCCGCCGACCTGGCGCTCGTCAGCTCGGGCACGGCCACGCTCGAGTGCGCGCTCCTCGAGCGCCCGATGGTGATCGTCTACCGCCTCGGGCCGCTCAGCTACGGCCTCGGGCGGCTCCTCGTGCGCGGCGTGCGCTACATCGGCATGCCGAACATCGTGGCCGGGCGGGAGGTCGTGCCCGAGCTGCTCCAGCGCCAGGCGACGGGTCCGCGCATCGCGGCCGCGGCGCGCGCGCTGCTCGACGATCCGGCGCGGCACGCGGCCATGATCGAGGACCTGCGCGACGTGCGCCGGCGCCTCGGGCGCGGCGGTGCGGCCGGCCGGGCCGCCGCGATCGCGTTCGAGATGCTGGAGGGCGGGCGGGGATGAAGCAGTACTGGCGCCTGCTCTCCTACCTGCGACCGTATGTCTGGCCGCGCTGCGTGGTGGCCGTCGTCTGCATGCTCTCGCACAGCGGCGTCGAGACCAGCGTGCCGTTCATCGCCAAGTACACCTTCGACCAGGTGTTCAACCAGCAGCACCCCGAGGCGCTGCCGCTCGTGGTCGTCCTCGTGCTCGGCGCGGCGTTCCTGCGCGGCGGGCTCGACTTCGTCGGCGGCTACCTGACCGACTGGGTCGGGCAGCGCGTGGTGACCGACCTGCGCAACGAGCTCACGGCGCACGTGCAGCGCCTCGACCTGGCCTTCTTCAACCGCCGGCGCGCGGGGCAGATCGTGTCGCGCGTGACCGCCGACGTGGGGCTGGTACGCGGCGCGGTCACCGACGCCGTCACCTCGATCTTCCAGGACATCCCGAGCCTCGTCGGGCTCACCGCCGCCGCCTTCTACCTCGACTGGGTGCTGGCCCTGCTCGCCATCTGCCTCTTCCCGGTAGCGGCGCTCCCGATCCGCTACCTCTCCCTGCAGCTCCGCCAGACCACCCGCCGCATGCAGGACGGCATCGGGCGGCTGAACGCGCTGCTGCACGAGAACGTGCAGGGGAACCGCGTCGTCAAGGCCTTCGGCCAGGAGGGGTACGAGCAGCGGCGCTTCCGCGAGCACAACGACAAGCTCTTCCGCATCTACATGCGGACGAGCGTGCTGCGCGCGCTGCCGGTCACCGAGATGCTGGCCGGCATCGCGGTGGCCGGCATCATCTGGTACGGGGGCACGAGCGTGATCGCCAAGACGCGCACGCAGGGCGCCTTCATGGCCTTCATCATCGCGCTCTTCCTGCTCTACGAGCCATTCAAGAAGCTGGTGCGCACCAACAACACCATCCAGCAGGGCCTGGCCGGGGCCGACCGCGTGTTCGAGCTGCTCGACACGGCGTCGCAGGTGGTCGACCGCCCCAGCGCGACGGAGCTGCGCGGCGTGCACGAGGCGATCGAGTTCCACGACGCGAGCTTCGCCTACGATCCCGGCGAGCCCGTGCTGCACGACATCAACCTGCGCATCCCGGTGGGGCAGGTGGTGGCGCTGGTCGGGATGAGCGGGGGCGGGAAGAGCACGCTCGCGGACCTGATTCCGCGCTTCTACGACGTCACCGCGGGCTGCATCACCATCGACGGCACCGACATCCGCGACCTGACGCTCGAGAGCCTGCGCGCGCACATCGCGGTCGTGACCCAGTTCACCTTCCTCTTCAACGACAGCATCCGCATCAACATCGCCTACGGCGATCCGAACCGCACCATGGACGAGATCGTCGCCGCGGCGCGCGCCGCCAACGCGCACGACTTCATCGTCGAGATGCCGCTAGGCTACGAGACCACGATCGGCGACCTCGGCGTGCGCCTCTCGGGCGGCCAGCGGCAGCGGCTGGCGATTGCGCGCGCGCTGCTCAAGAACGCGCCCATCCTGATCCTCGACGAGGCGACCTCGGCGCTCGACACGGAGTCCGAGGGCCTGGTGCAGGAGGCGCTCGAGCGCCTGATGGCGAACCGCACGACGCTGGTGGTCGCACACCGGCTCTCCACCGTGCGGCGCGCCGACCGCATCGTGGTCCTGGTACGCGGCGAGATCGTCGAGAGCGGCACGCACGACGAGCTGCTGGCCCGCGGCGCGGAGTATCGCAAGCTCTACGAGCTCCAGTTCCGCGACGTGGAGGCCCTCGAGGGCGGGACCGAGGCGGGCGGCGAGCGCGTCCCGGCGCGGAAGGCCGCGCGCTAGGAAGCTGGGGCGCCGCGTGCAGCGCGCGACATCGGCCGGCGTGACGCGCGACGGCGCACGGCCCGCGGACTCGCCCTTCCGGCGGCGCTGGAGCCGGCGCACGCAGGTCTGGGTGGTGATCGCGGGCTGGGTCCTGGCCGCCGCGCTCCGCCTCCTCTATCTCACCCTGCGCGTCCGGCTCCTCGATCACGGCGAGGTGTTCGCCCGCCGCCGGCGCGGCGAGCAGGTGCTGGCCGCCTTCTGGCACGATGGGATCGTGCTCCTCCCACTGCTGGCGACGCGCTTTCGCTGGCCGGGGACGGTGAACGCCATGCTCAGCTGGCACCGCGACGCGGAGATCGCTGCCCAGGCGTTGCGCTGGCTCGGCATCCGGGCGGTGCGCGGCTCGGCCACGCGCGGCTGGCTGGGCGGGCTGCGCGGGCTGCTCGCGGCCCGCGCGCGCGGCGAGGACATCCTCATCGTGCCCGACGGCCCGCGCGGGCCGCGCCACCAGGCGAAGGACGGCGCGCTCCAGCTCGCGCGCGCGACCGGGCTGCCGCTCGTGGTGGCGGGTGCGGCGGCCTGGCCCGCGCGCCGCCTGGGGAGCTGGGACCGGATGGTGGTGCCGCGGCCGTTCGCGCGCGTGGCCCTCGTGCTGAGCGCGCCGCTCGCCTTGCCGGCGGACCGGGCCGCGGCGCGGGCGGCGCTCGAGGCCGCGCTCGGCGAGGCGAACGCCGAGGCGGCGCGCGCGGTCGGGGCGCCCACCCCATGATCGAGCGCCTCGCGGTGGGCGCGTACCGCGGCGCGATGACGGCGGCCACGGCCGCGGCGGGGCTGGCGAGCCGCCTCCCTGGGGCGCCGGCGCGCTGGCAGGCGCTCGGGGCGCGGCTCGGGCGGCTCAGCGACGATGAGCGCGCGCTCGCCTCGGGCGCCCCCGCGGTCTGGCTGCACGCGGCGTCGGTGGGCGAGCTCAACGCTGCGCGCCCGCTGCTGCGCCGCCTGCGCGAGCGCTTCGCGGAGCGGCTGTGCGTCGTCTCCACGCTCACGCACACCGGCCTCGAGCTCGCGCGCCAGAGCCCGGAGGCGCACCTCGCGCTCCTCCTGCCCCTCGACGCGCCCGGCACGGTGCGCCGGCTCCTGGCACACTTCCAGCTCGAGGCGTTCCTCTTCACCGAGACCGAGATCTGGCCGACGCTGCTTGCCGAGCTCGCCGCGCGGGGCGTGCCGACCTTCATGGTGAGCGGGCGCCTGGGTCCCGGGACGATGCGGCACGCGCGCTGGCTCCGCCCGCTCTACCGCCACGCGCTCGCCTGCGTGGACTGCTGCATGCAGAGCGAGGAGGACGCGCAGCGCATCCTCGCGCTGGGCGCCGACCCGCGGCGGGTGCAGGTCGCGGGCAGCCTCAAGTTCGACGCCGCCGCCGCCGACCCGCCGCCCGACGTGCTCCGCCTCGCGCTTGGCGTACGGCGCATGATCGTGGCCGGCAGCACGCACCAGGGCGAGGACGAGCTCGTGCTCGAGGCCTTCCGGCGTGTGGCGGCGGGACGCGCCGATCTGACGCTCCTCCTCGCCCCGCGGCACCCCGAGCGCCTGGCCGCGGTGGCCGACCTGGTGCGCGCCGCCGGGTTCTCGCTCGCGCGCTACAGCGAGCTGGCGACGGTCGGGGAGGGGCGGGCGCCCGAGGTGATCCTGCTCGACGTGGTCGGACCGCTCGCGCACTGCTATGCGCTCGGGCTGATCGCCTTCGTCGGGGGGAGCCTGGTGCCGGTCGGCGGGCACAACGTGCTCGAGCCGGCGCGCACCGGCCGGCCCGTGCTGGTCGGGCCGCACACCGAGCACGCGGCCGACACGGTGGAGCGCCTGGTCGCGGGCGGCGCCGCGCTGCGCGTGGGCTCGGCCGAGAGCCTGGCCTGGGCGCTGGCCGGCCTGCTCGACGAGCCGGTCCGCATGGCCGACATGGGGCGGCGGGCGCGCGCGCTGGTCGAGGGCGGGCAGGGAGCGGGCGAGCGGCATCTCAAGATCATCGCGGCGCGCCTCTCCATG
>Ga0209378_1002413_pt1 | contig 12898 bp, 10 predicted proteins | sample GraSoiAngelo_156_FD_186170 | JGI IMG/M metagenome (GOLD analysis project Ga0209378, IMG submission 186170) | Grasslands soil microbial communities from the Angelo Coastal Reserve, California, USA - 14_1009_13_40cm (SPAdes) (version 2) | ecosystem: Environmental > Terrestrial > Soil > Grasslands ... | reverse complement strand
CACTGGACCGACGTCATGTATGGATCAAGGACGGGTCCGGTAGTGGCCCCGGGCATGTAGGAGGTCTCCACGCGGAAGGCCTCGCGGACGGCGTCGGCATGGCGGCAGAAGAACATGCCAGCCGCCATCGGCACCGAGAACCATTTGTGCGCGTCGCACGTGATCGAATCGGCGGCCTCGATGCCGGCGAGATGGCTCCTGAGGCCCGGCGAGAGGATGGCCGCACCGCCCCACGCCGCATCGACGTGGAACCAGAGCCCCTCCGACCGGCAGAACCGCGCCAGCTCCGGCAGGGGATCGATCGCGCCTGCGGCCGTGGTCCCGGCCGTCCCGACCACCAGGAACGGCGCGAACCCGCCCTTGCGATCCTCGGCGACCCTCCGTGCGAGATCAGCGGGATCCATCTTGAGCTCGCGGTCCGTTGCCACCGTGCGGACCGCCCGGCGCCCCAGTCCCGTCATATGCGCGATCTTGTTGAAGGACTGATGGGCTTCAGCCGTCACATAGATCGTCGGCGACGCGGAGAGGCTCCGAAGCCCGAGTTCGCCATAGGCCGGGAAGGCCCGGGTCAACGCGACGACGACGGCGGACAGATTCGCCTCCGCGCCGCCATTCGTGAAGCTCGCGACGGCGTCGGCGGCGAAGCCGAACTTGCCCGCCAGCCACGCGAGCGTGTGCCGCTCGATCTCGTTCGCCGCCGGCGAGGTGCGCCAGGTCGCCAGCTGAGGGTTGTACATCGCGACTAGCGTATCCCCGACGATCGACGCCAGGGTCACGCTCGGGTTGAAGAGGCCGAAGTAGCGCGGATGGGTCACCTGTACCTGCCACGTGCGCAGCATCCGTTCGACATCGGCGCTCACGTCGTCCAGCGCCAGTGGCTTCGTGAAGTCGTAGCGCGAGGCGAGATAGCCCCGAATCTCGAGCGGCGTCACGCTCGGCACGATGGGGCCGTTGGCGACATCGGACTCGAGTTTCGCGACGACACGTCGGAGTTCATCCAGCGCCACGGGTGAAAGGCCCGTGGGCTCGCCCGCCGCGAGGCGTCCGTGGCCCTCGCGGGGGAGGGTCGACCGGCCGAGCATCACGCGAGCTCGTCCACCGGTCCTCGTCGGCGCGAGCCGCGCGACGAGACGTCGCGATCACCGGGCGAGTCCGTCGGCCGCCTCCGTCGAGCACCCTCCCGTCGATCGGATCTCGCCCGCGCCCCTCGATCCTTCCGTGCGCACAGGTATAAGAGCCAGTTGCGGTAGACCCGTGCCGCGGCCGGGTGTTCGCCACGTTGCCTTCGGCGAGGGCGGTCGAGACATCCGCGAGTCGCTCTTCGCGCCGATCCGACAGGGCTCGCTCTCGCACGGCGGTCAAGGCCGCGACGGCGTCGCCGTCGAAGTACCCCTGCGGCATGGGTGGGTAGGTCTCTCGCTCGCGCCTGAGGAAGCGCTTGATATCTCTGCGATATTCGAGCAGCAACGTATTCGCTTCATATTCCGGATGACCTTGGAAGAAGACGAACAAGCTCTGTCGCTGCTTGACGAACGTGTCGACGCCCGCCGCGTCCGACCGCGTGAGCACCCGATAGCCGCACGACGTCAATACCTCCTCCGGAAGGTCGTTCCACCGGGAGTGCGGCATCTTCAGTCGAGACGGAGCACCCGCCGTCAGTTGGTGCTCGGACACCCGCGCGCACTCGAAGACGCCGAAGCGCTTGTCGCCGAGCGTCCGCCGGCCGATGCCATCGATGTGGAGAACCGCCGCGTGCGCGGCCAGGCAGGACCACACCGTCGAGTGCGTGTTGTGCTCGGCCCACTCCACCAGGCGGGTGAGGCTCCCCCAGTATGGTTCGTCCGGGAGATGCGGCGCCCGCGGCTCTGTCCCGGTCACGATGAGGCCGTCGAGATGGGAGTCCCACAACTCGCCCACGTCGGAATAGTAGCTGCTTACGTGGCGTCGGCCCCACTCCGCGCGGGGAACCTCGGGCACCCCGTAGAACGTCAAACGCACCACGATGCCGTCGGCCGCCGCCTCGAGCAATGTGCGGAACTGCCGCTCGGTCGCCTCGAGCGCCGCGTCCGGCATGTTGATGACGAGGCCGACATCGATGCAGTTCGCGTCCCCTTCACGGAATTCGACCGGCGAGCTCCGGCGCTGGTATTCCCCGCCGGCCACGACGGTCTGTCCGGACGGGTCTCGCTCCACACAGATAGGCATCAGCGTTCCTTTCCCGCGGTCACCGACGGGCCCCTCGTCGGCGGCCGGCGTCCGTCGCCGCCCTCATTCCGTCGCCTCCAGCGCCTGATCAAGGTCGGCGATGATGTCGTCGACGTGCTCGATGCCGACGCTGAGCCGAATCATCTCGGGTCTCACGCCGGCCTTGAGTTGTTCCTCCACCGACATCTGCCGATGGGTGGTTGAGGCTGGATGGCAGGCCAGCGATTTCGCGTCCCCCATATTGACGAGCCGCTTGATCAGCTTGAGCGCGTCGTAAAACTTCGTGCCGGCGCTGAATCCCCCCTTGACCCCGAAGGTCATTAGCGAGCAGCCCCGGCCGCCGAGATACCGTTGCGCGAGGGCGTGATACCGGCTGTCCGGGAATCCCGCGTAGTTGACCCACTCAACCCGCCGATCGCCGCGCAGGAATTCGGCGACGCGGCGGCCGTTCTCCACGTGGCGCTCGACCCGCAGCGCCACGGTCTCGATGCCTTGCAGCAGCAAAAATGCACTGAGGGGTGACAACACCGAACCGGTGGCTCGCTGATAGACGCTGCGGCAGCGCGCGATGTAGGCGGCGGCCTTGAAATGGTCGACGTACACCAGACCGTGGTACGAGGCGTCCGGCCGGCTGAACATCGGAAAGCGTCGCGCGTGTTCCTTCCAGGGGAACTTGCCGCTGTCGACGATGGCGCCTCCGAGCGTCGTGCCATGCCCCCCCATGAACTTCGTCAGCGAATGCACCACAATGTCCGCTCCGTAGTCGATCGGCCGCAGCAAGATTGGCGTGGCGACCGTGTTGTCGACGACCAGCGGCACGCCGTGGGCGTGGGCCGCGCGCGCGAGCCCCTCGATGTCGCAAATGTTTCCCGCGGGGTTCCCCACACTTTCGCAATAGACCGCCCGCGTGTTGTCATCGATCAGCTCTTCGATGGCGTCGGGCTGGTCCGACTCCGCAAACCGGACGGTGACCCCCTGACTGGGCAGGACGTGTCCGAACAGGGTGTACGTGGTGCCGTAGAGCTGCGGAACCGAGACGATGTTGCTGCCGAGCTCGGTGAGATTGAGCATCGCATAATTGAGCGCGGCCTGCCCGGTGCTCACACAGAGCGCTTCGAGTCCTCCCTCGAGGGCGGCGACGCGCCGCTCCAGCACTGCGTTGGTCGGGTTGCCGATGCGGGTGTAGCGATATCCCTCGACGTCGAGGTTGAACAGGGCCGCTCCGTGGTCGGCGCTGTCGAATGCATACGCGACGGTCTGATAGATCGGGACCGCGACGGCCTTCGTCGTCGGATCGACGTCGTAGCCCCAGTGAATGGCGATCGTCTCGGGCCTCATGGGCTCGCCTCACCGCCGCCGCGGCCGTCCGCGGGGTCCGCGGGAGTGGCGGGCGACGCGACCGCTCGGGGGCCCCGACCGACGGCCCTGCCGATCATAGACGGCCCCCGCCCGCCTGGATGCGCTCGTAGAGCGCTCGGTCGAGCCGGACGAATGCCTGGCGGTCCGGGTCGTTGAAGTAGATGGGGTCGACGGTGGCGGCGGGGTCGTAACCCTCGCGCACGAAGTCATTCTTCGTGTGCTTGAAGGTCGCGGTCATCGCCATGTCGCGACGGATGCGCAGGAACAACGGACGCGCGTAAGCGGGCAGACGGTTGACCAGGTGCGTCCGAAATGCCGCGAGGTCCAGCGCCTCGTCCGTGACGAGGACGGCCATGCCGGCCCGGCCGTCGGTGCCGGGGACGGCCACGCCGTAGACGATGGCCGCCTTGACTGCGGGAAACGCGCAGATGGTCTCGGCCACCTCGGCGGTCGCGACGTTCTCGCCCTTCCACCGGAAGGTGTCGCCGATACGATCAACGAAATAGAAGTAGCCCTCCTTGTCCTTTCGCATCAGGTCGCCGCTACGAAACCACGCGTCTCCCGTCTCGAAGACGTTGCGCAGGATCTTTTCTTCGGAGGCCTCCTTGTCGGTGTAGCCCTCGAATCGACTCCCGAGGTTCGAGGGATCCGGGAGAATCTTGCCGATCGCTTCTCCGACTTCGTCCGGAACACAGCGGACGCAGAAGCCCTCGTCGTCGCGGGCCGGCGCGTTCTTTGCGACGTCGAACTTCACCAGCGCCGCCGGGAATCGATGTGCGAGAAACGACGGGATCCGGCCGACGGCGCCGGGCTTGCCTTCGACATTGAATAGCGACACGTTGCCTTCGGTGGCGGCGTAGAACTCGAGAATCTGAGGGATGCGGAAGCGGCTCTGGAAATCGCGCCACACATCGGGTCTGAGCCCGTTGCCGCAGCACACCCTGATCCGGTGCGCCGTCTCCTCCGGAGAGGGCTCGGTGTGCAGCAGGTAGCGGCAGAGCTCGCCGATGTACTGGAACAGCGTGCAGTCCCAGCGGAGGACGTCGGTCCAGAACTGATGGGCCGAAAATCGTTCGCGGATCACCACCGACCCGCCACCCACCAGAACCGCGCCGGTCGCGAGCACACCGCCGACGCTGTGGTACATCGGCAGACAGTTGTACATCCGGTCGCTCGGCCGAGTGTCGAGCAGGCCGGCAAACCAATGGCCCCACTGCATCAGGCGAAAATGGCTCACGGGGGCGGCCTTGGGCAGACCGGTGGTGCCCGAGGTGTAAATGTAGAGGGCCGGATCCTCGATCGTGAGCGCCCGGCGCTCGCCTTTCCTCAGCGGTTCGCCGGCGTGTCGCGCGACGTCGCGATCGAAGCGGGGGAACGCGTCGTGGCCGGGGCCCTGGGCCCAGATCCTGGGGGCCCCCGCTAGGTCGGGCAAGGCGGTGCTCAACGGATCGATGAGCTCCGCCGCCGCGATGACGTGCTTGGGGGCAACGGCATTGATACAGTGGGCGAGCGCGGGACCGGCCAGGTTGGTATTGAGCAGCGAAACGACACCGCCAACACGGCTGATGCCGAGCCAGATCGCCATGTATTCAGGGCGGTTCGGCATGAGGAGACAGACGGCGTCGCCCTTGGCGAGATCCTGGTCGAGCGCCCAGCGGGCATATCGGTTCGACCGCTCCGCGAGGGCGCGATAGGTCAGGCGCTCGCGATCGGAGAGGAGGGCGGGCGCCTCGCCGCGGCGCTCGGCGAGTTCCTCGATCACGGTCGGGAGAGTGCGCTGCGGAGTCTGAGGGATGGGCGCCGTCCGCTCGAGCGCGCGCCGCCACGCCTTGGCCGCGGACTCACGGCCGCTGCCCGATTCCACCGCGACGGTGCGGCCCCTCATCGCGGCCGCGGTTGTCACCCTCGGCGGCCCCTCGTCCACACGCCCTCCCCTGGATCGGGGCGACGCGGGGCGCGTGTAGGTTGCCCCAGGGTCGTCATGCCGTATTGCCGGCGTCGACCGTGAGCACGGTCCCCGTGATGCTCTTCGCCCCATCGCCGAGCAGGAATTCGACGGCGTGTGCGACGTCGTCGATGTCGGGCAGACGGCGCAGCGCGCTGCGCCGCGCGATCTGTTCCCGCTTCGCGTCTTCGAGCCCCTGCGTCATCTCGGTGTCCATGAAGCCGGGCGCGACCGAATTCACGTTCACGCCCATGCGCCCGACCTCCCGCGCCAGCGAGCGCGTGAAGCCGATCAGCGACGCCTTGGTCGCGCCGTAGACCGACAGACCGCGATAGCCAGTGAAGCCGATGATCGAGGCGACGTTCACGATCCGGCCGCCTCCATCGGCCATCATGGCGCGTACGACATATTTGGTGAGGACGATGGGCGAGAGCGTGTTCACGCGCACCAGTTGTTCGATCTGCGCATCGGGCAAGAGGGCGAGGGTGCCCGCGAAACCGACCGCCGCATTGTTGACGAGCCCGTAGATCGGCCCGAAGCCCTTCCGCACCGTCTTGACCAATCCCGGAATGGCGTCGATCTCGGCCAGATCAAACGGCACGAAGTGGAGGGACCCGGGATGGTCGCGTTCCGCCTCTTCCATCGCCGACGTAAGTTGCGGGGTTTCCTTCCGAGCCACGGCGATGGCGCGGTACCCAACGTCCGTCACCCGGCGCGCGATGGCCAACCCGAGTCCCCGGCTCCCGCCCGTCACGAGGACGTTACGCATCGTGCCGCACCAGCTTGCCGGTCGCAGCGACGTCCAAGGCACGGACGATGGTGATCGCGGCCGGAACTTTGTGCGGCGGCAGCGCGTCGCGACAATGCTGCAGGATCTCTTGCTCGAGGCCGGCGACTCGTCCGTTGGCAGCGTCGGCCCCCGTGGTCAGCACCACGTCGGCCACGACCAGGGCGCCCAGGAGCGAGTTGTGTCTCGCCCGGACCCGCGACATCCGCACCTTTGGGTGGCGATTGATCACCGCCTCGACCTCTTCGGGATGGACTTTCAGGCCGCCCACGTTGATGATCCCACCCCGTCTGCCGACGAAGTGATAGCGGCCTCCATGCAGCTCGACCATATCGCCAGTGTCGACGAAGCCCTCCGCGTCCGCGAGGCGCTCGGCCGGGTTGCCCAGGTAGCGGAGCGCGGTGCGCGCGGAGCGGATCCGAAGCGTGCCCCCCTCGACCCTCAGCTCCACGGCGGCGTCTCGCTGCCCGACCAGGCTCGCCGGGAAGCCCGCGAGACCATCGCCGACGGCGAACGCCACCCCGGCCTCCGTCGAAGCGAACGCATGGGTGATGCGGGCCGCCGGATAGAAGGCCCGGAGATGGTCCAGGATGGCCTGGTCCGCGATCTCCCCCGACAGGCGGACGTATTCAGGCGAGATCCTATGCGCCGACGGGCTCATGAGGGCGCGCCGCCAGTGGGACGGGGTCCCTGAGATATGGGTCACGCCATGGCCGCCGGCCCGGATCAGGAAGTCCCCTGTCGGTTCCCGGGCGCTCGACAGCACCAGCGATCCCCCGCCGAGGAGCGCGCGCAGCAGAATCTGCAGACCGCCATAGCGGCGAATATCGTAGAAGGTGCTCCACACCTGGGAGGGGGCCAGCGTCCCGCCCCGTCGGAGCGCGTCCGCGAGAGTCGACAGCGTGTGCACGACCATCTTCGGCGCCCCCGTCGTGCCCGATGTCAGGAGGACCCATTCCGTTTGGTGTGATCCGCTCCGCGCGGCGGCGCGGGGTGCGATCCGCGGGCTGCACCTGACGAACGTTCCGACGCGGGACATGCCGGCGTCAGGGACCGCCGCCCGATCGGACACGAGCGCTTCCACCCCCGCGGCCGCGACGACGAACGGAATATCCTCGACCGGGAGATCGGGGGGGCTGAGCACGAGTCGGCGTGCCACGCCGTCGAGCTCGATGAGCGCCAGCGCCGCCGTGAGCTGATCGTCCGTCGCGATCAGGACCGAGCGCCCACGGAGTTCCTCGAGCCGGTCCCCGAGGCTCGAGCCTCGGACGAGATCGCCCAACGTGATGCTCGCCTCAGCGCCCCAGAGAGCGCGGTCGGACGGATTCCCGGCGGCGCTCAACGCGGCCAGCAGCGTGCCCTCGTTACTTTGCCGCATTCTCGTAGAACCTGATGAAGTCACCGAGGGTCGCGGGAAACTCGGCGTCGTCGGCGGTACTGAACGGATCAACCCCCAGCGTGTCCTCGAGGCGAGTGACGATAATGGCGACGCAGAGCGAGTCGAGCCCCGACTCCAAGAGCACAAGATCATCGGCCAGCGGCGCCAATTTCTTGTTCTGCTCTTTGGCGACTTGCTCGAATTGAGACAGTACCTCGGACCTCACGGACATGACGGCCTTCTCCTGTGCGGATTGCGTGGCCGTCGGGTCTGCCCGTACGCTCATCCTGTCGAACTGCATGCATGCTCCTCCCATCGTGGGGCGGGACCGAGATCGAGGGGCGTCCGTGACGGGGGCGGCGAGGGTTGAATGATGCCTTCGATCAGCGCCCGGAGGCGCGCCACCCCCTCCAGGAGCGTCGGTGCCGGGGGCAGCGGCTCGGGCGTGAGGCGCAGCTCCGCGTCGAGCGCCCGGAAGAGCTCCTGGGAATGGACGACGTCGACCACCCCGTGCACGTCCGTATATTCCCGCTCCGCCGAGCCCTGCCGGCCGGCGAGCTCCGCCAGGTACGGCATGAACCGCGTGATGAAGCCCTCGAAGAACGCCATCATCAGCACGATCCCCCCCCCTGAGAGCCGGGCCACGAACCGGCGGACGTCCTGCAACTGCCGGTGAACCGCCAGCGCGTCGGAGTCCGTCGGCACCGCCTGCGCCGCCATCGCGAACTTCCGCAGCATCCCCGGATGGTTGTCGCGTACTTCCTCGCGGAGATTGTCTTCGATGATGGCGTGGGCCTCGTCCGAGGCCACGGCGAGATAGGTCGCGGTCATCCAGTAGATAAAATTTCCCTCGAGCACCGCCGTGTAGCGGGCGATGATCCCGCGCCGTTCCTCGGGAGAGAGCTGGCCCGGGTTGGGGAGCGACGCGAGGAGGTCCTGGATGGCGCGGTCGATCTCTTGCTGAAATGGGGCCGTGAGCAACTGCGGGGGCGTCATAAGCTCACCACTCTTCCGAGGGGCAGATCACCCTCTGCCGTTTGACCTGCTGAAGCCATGGAGCGACGAGGCCTCTCGCCACGGCGGGCGTCTCCATCGTCCCCCACCCGGGGACGCGACGCCGCGCCCCGTCGTACCCTCCACGTTGAAGGGCGCGGGGTTCCATCGCAATTGGGCGAAATACGGAGCAATTGGGGTGAAATAACCCGAGTCCGGTTGGCCACGCCAGGCGTGGCGCCGCCGAACATGGTAGATTCTTAAGCAAATCCGCTTCGAGGCGCCTCGAGCGACCGGCTTGCTAAGAGAGTGGGCCAGCCCGTGCGCCGGGGCCGCTTCGCCCGCGGGCGCACCCTCGGGGGCAGATTAACATCCGACATCTGACATCTCACCTGCTGAAGGAATGGAGCGACGAGGCCTCTCGCCACATCGGGCGTCTCCATCGTCCCCCGACCCGGGGACGCCACACCGCACGCCGTCGTGCGTGCCCTCCACTGTAGGACGCGGGGCTTCCGTCGCAATTAGGCGAAATACGGAACCATTGCGGAGAAATTACCCGAGTCGAGGCGGCCACGCCCCGCGTGTCGAGGCCGAACGAGTTGGATTCTTTAGCGAATCTGCTTCGAGGCGTTTCGAGCGTCCAGCCGGTTGACAGATGGGGCCAGCCCGGGTTGCCGCCCGCCTGATTCCAGCCGCCGCCGACGAGCCGGCAGGCTCGCTCCCAGGGCTTGCCGAAGCCGCAGGTCGGTTCCCGTCCCGCCGGAACACCCACTGGCCCGTGAGAAGCGCCGTCGCCGCGGCCGAGGGACGATGCCCGCGTGTGGGAAGCTCGGAAGGGCCTGAACTCAGCCGGATCGCAAGGGGCTGCGGGGGAGTCCGACTCCTGACGCAGAAGGGTGGCGCGGCGGACGACGACGGGGCCATGATGGGGTGCGATGTGGATCGACCCGCTGATCGTCGCAACGGCACTTGTGCTGTATACGGCCCTGCTGTTCATTTTGCTTGCGTGGGTCAGTCGCACGTACAGCCTGGTCCAGCAGATCGTCACGTTCCTGACGCGGCATGGACTCGTGCTCGATGAGCCCGATGACGATGAGAAGGAAGACGAAGAGCATCAATCGCCGCACAATCTGTAAACCCACGTCAGCGCACAATGCGTGGGACGCCCCAGTGACGTCGGCGCGGCTTCCCTCGGCAGCCGCCGCCCGCGCCAACGCGATCCTCGCGCGGGGGGTCAAGGGCCGCGCGGGGACCTCGCTGAACGGACGGCAGCGTACGGGAGCCGAGGTCGGCCGGCCCTGGGTCTACATCTGTATGTGGCCTCGTCCGACTCCGATTCCCGTCGCGGGACGGTCCGCACGGGACGAGGGAGCTCCCTATGGCGAAGAAAAAGGGCACCGGGCTGCTCATGGTCTGGGCAGATGTCCCGGCCGACAAGGAGCAAGAATTCAACCGCTGGTACAACGAAGAGCATCTCGCCGAGCGCCTCTCGGTGCCAGGCTTTTTGAGTGGGGCCCGTTACGAAGCGGTGAAGGGGGGGCCCAAGCATCTCGCCTGTTACGAACTGGACACCGTCGCCGTGCTGGAGAGCGAGGCGTACGAGCGCGTCCGGGCTCACCCCACGGAATGGACCCGGCGCTGCTCCCCCGAGGTGGTTGGCACCACCTACATCCGTAACGTCTATGGACTCATCCATCCGAAGACAGTGACGACGGAAGTCGCCGAATCGGATATGGCGCCGGTCCTCCAGATCGGACGCATGGATGTGCCCCCCGAGATCGATGTTGAGTTCAACGGCTGGTACGACACGATCTACGTGCCCAACTACGAGAAGGTCCCGGGCGTGATTCGCGGTCGACGCTATCGAGCGGTGACGGGCACGCCTCCATATCTCACGCTATACGAGTTCGAGCACCCACGGGTATCCGAAAGCGCCGCATGGGCGGCCCAGCGAGACATCTCGCCGGTGACGCATCGTATACGACCACACATGCGACACGCCCCAGGCTCACCTGGCATCTGGGTCAAGACGTTTCAGCTCTGAACGCACGGTGAGCCTGGCAGAGCAGTCCTGGACAGCGGGTCGCGCCTCCCTGATCGCTGCCCGGGCCGCGCGGGCGACCCCGTCCCAGAGCTGAGCGGCCCTCCGCACCTCCAGCGGCGATCCGCCCTCGCAGAAGACCCGTGACATTTTCACTGACCAGTTAGGGGGTGACATTTTCATGGAACAGTTAGCCATGACATTTTTATAGACCAACAGCACGAGAACTCGGAGCCCTTGACAACCTCCCCTCGGAGTCGCACACTCCATCCCCTTCCAGTGCCTCCATCGTCAGAGGGGCTGATCCCTGAGGCGGGGTGATATCGATGACCGCAGCGACGCTCTCGAGCCTGCTGATGCGGGTGTTCACGAATGATCTCGCGATCGACCTGGGCACCGCGAACACTCTGGTGTTCAGGCGTGGCGTGGGCATCATCCTCAACGAGCCCTCGATCGTCGCCATCCACGAAACCGACCAGTCCATCATCGCGATAGGACGCGACGCCAAGGCAATGCTCGGGCGGACGCCCGGGCATATCCGGGCCATTCGGCCCCTGAGGGACGGGGTCATCGCCGACTTCGACGTCACCAGACAGATGCTCGACTACCTGATCTCGAAGGCGCGTATCTCGCGTCGAGCGATCGTCCGGCCTCGCGTGGTGATCGGGGTGCCATCGGGCATCACGCAAGTGGAACGCCGGGCCGTGCGCACCGCGGCGATGCAGGCGGGAGCGCGGGAAGTGTACTTGATTGAGGAGCCGATGGCCGCTGCACTCGGCGCGGGCATAGCTGTTTCGGAGCCTGACGGGACCCTGGTTGTCGACATCGGCGGCGGAACGACCGAGGTGGCGGTCATTGCTCTGGCAGGCGTCGTCTATTGCAAATCGGTCCGGCTCGCGGGCGACGAAATGGATGAGGCGATCGTCGAGTACGTCAGGAAGCACTACAACCTGCTGGTCGGCGAGCGTCAAGCCGAGGAGATCAAGGTCACCCTGGGCTCCGCGCGTCCTGTCGACGATAAGCTCCGCCTGATGGAGGTCAAGGGGCGAGACCTCGTCGACGGCCTCCCGAAGTCCGTCGTCATCACCGAAGAGGAAGTCCGCGAGGCCTTGCGGGAGACGGTGACGACGATCATCGAGACGGTCCATGCGTGCCTTGAGCGGACGCCGCCGGAGCTGGCGGCTGATATTTCAGATCGGGGAATCGTTCTGACGGGAGGGGGCGCCCTTCTTCGGGGACTCGATCGCGCACTGCGGGAAGACACCGGACTTCCTGTGACAGTGGCCGACGATCCCCTGTCATGCGTCGCGCTGGGTGTGGGGAAGATGCTCGACCAGGTGGACCTCTTGGCGAGGGTCGCGATGCCGGACTGATGTCCCGGCGCGTGCGGGCAGGCGTGTTTCGAGTGCCAGAAGTCTGATCGGGGAGGCGGTTCGTCAGACTGTTGCGGGGTGGCGCCGAGCCCCGAAGGCCAGACGTGGAAGGGGACATTCTCGGCGGGCGAGACCGCCGCCTGCCCCGTCGGGCGGCACCTCCCAGTTCGGCGCTCCAGGCCGGAGAAAGCCCCAGCCTCACCCGCGGGCCGGTCGCGGGCTGCCAGCGTCGAGGAGCGTGTCGATCAGTTCGATCCGCAAAGCGTGAAGTGGAACGGCATCGCGGCGGATCGCCTCGCCCACTCGGCCCCCGAGAGTCTCTCTCGCGAGAGGGACCTGTGCGTCGGTCCTCCTCGGTGAACGGGACGGCGGTCATTGTCGAGGCCGATCTGAGAGTTTGACCGCGAGCGCGCGCAACCGCTCGAGGGTGCCCGGGCTCAGCATCGCGGCGAAGCCGGCCGGATCGGCCTGCGCGCGAGTGAGGGTCTGGCTCATCACCGCTTCATCTCCGCCCGAGCCCCGGACGAGATCCTCGAAGATGTGCCCGGCAAGCTCATAGACTTCCTGGGTGAGTGCCGCCGACCTACCCGTCAGCGATTGTATCTGTCGGTCGGCCTCCCCCGCCTGCGGGTGGCCGGCCATCAGGCCGTTCCGGAGCGCCGGATCCCGGAGCATCAGGAGCACCGAGGCGAGTGCCTCTTGGGATGTCGGATCGAGGGCCTGGGCACCCGCCCGGCCACAGGCCAACGTGAGGAGCACCGTCGCGAGCAAGGCGCTCGACGGCAAGCGGGCTCTCATGACCCTCAACATAGCAATC
>Ga0209378_1002399_pt1 | contig 12939 bp, 10 predicted proteins | sample GraSoiAngelo_156_FD_186170 | JGI IMG/M metagenome (GOLD analysis project Ga0209378, IMG submission 186170) | Grasslands soil microbial communities from the Angelo Coastal Reserve, California, USA - 14_1009_13_40cm (SPAdes) (version 2) | ecosystem: Environmental > Terrestrial > Soil > Grasslands ... | reverse complement strand
GGGACCGGCCCAGGCGGGCCCGCACGGCTTCGATCAGCTCCCGCAGGAACGCGGCCGACTGCTTGGAGTCGTGCACGTTGCCCGGGCGGTTCTTGAGTCGCAGGATGTGGCCGGTCTGCGCGACGTTTCAGGTACGACCACTTGTTGTCGAGGTCGAGCGACAAGCTCGCGATGGGCTTTTCAGTCGTCATGCTCGTCACGGCGCTGTGGTCTGTTGGAGATCGAAGACACCAGCGAGCGTACCCGCGTAGAGCCTGGTCGGCGTCTGCGGGTCGATGGCCAAAGCCTTGGCGTAAGGGTACGGGTTCGGTAGGCCGGTGTTCAGCGCGCTCCAGCTTTCCCCGCCGTCGGCACTCTTGAAGACACCGTAATAGCTGGCCGCATAGAGTGTGCTCGGCCTCTGGGGGTCGATGGCTAAGGCCGTGACGTAGGGGTAGGTCAGGCCAGTGTTGACGGCGTTCCAGCTTTCCCCGCCGTCGGTACTCTTGAAGACGCCGCCGGCGTCGATGCCTGCATATAGAGTGGACGGCGTCTGGGGATCGATGGCCAGAGCCACGACCGCGAGGCGGCTCAGGCCGGTGTTGACCGCGCTCCAGCCGGCGCCCCCGTCGGTGCTCTTGAAGACGCCCCCGCCATAGGTGCCCGCGTAGAGAATGGTCGGCGTTTGGGGGTCGATGGCCAGGGCATTGACCTGTGAGTTGGCCAGGCCGATGTTGATCTCGGTCCAACTGTCACCCCCATCGATGCTCTTGAAGACACCACGGCCATAGGCGCCCGCGTAGAGAGTGGCCGGCGTCTGGGGATCGACGATCAGCGCAAGAATCAGATCCGAATAGTCAGGCGAGGGCAGACCGTGGTTACCGACGGTCCAGGTGTCACCTGCATCGGTACTCCTCAGGACGTCACCGAACGTGGTGCCCGCGTAAAGGGTGGTCGGAGTCCGTGGATCGATCGCCAGGGAGAAGATCGTCTTCGTGATCGGGCCGACATTGACCCAGCCGCCGCCCCCGTCGGTGCTCCTGAAGACGCCCATGTCAGTGGTGCCCGCGTAGAGAGTGGCTGGCGTCTGGGGGTCGATGACCACCGCATTGACCTGAGACTGAGTCAGGCCGGTGTTGACCGCGCTCCAGCCGGCGCCCCCGTCGGTGCTCTTGAAGACGCCGTGGTAAGACATCCCCGTGTAGATGGTGGCCGGAGTCCGGGGATCGACGGCCAGGGTGTAGACAGAAGTAGTAGTCAGGCCGGTGTTGACCGCGCCCCAGGTGCCGCCCCCATCGGTGCTCTTGAAGACGCCGCCGCCCGACGTGCCCGCATAGAGGGTGCTCGGCGTCTGGGGATCGATGGCCACTGACAACACCTCACGGTAGGAAGAGGATCCCTCTCGCTGGGGCAACCCGGTGTTGGCCGCGGCCCAGCTGACGCCCCCATCGGTGCTCTTGAAGAGGCCCTGGGAGGAGGTGCCCGCATAGAGGGTGGTTGGCGTCTGGGGATCGATGGCCAGAGCACCATAGGTGGCGGGCAGTCCGGTGTTGGCGGCTGTCCAGCTGCCGCCCCCGTCGGTGCTCTTGAAGACGCCGTAGGACGAGGTGCCCGCATAGAGGGTGGTCGGTGTTTGAGGATCGATGGCGATCGTCTCGACAGACGTGGCGGGCAGGCCAGTGTTGACAGCGCTCCAGGTGCCGCCCCCGTCGGTGCTCTTGAAGACGCCCGGGGAACAGATGCCCGCGTAGAGAGTGGTCGGTGTCCGAGGGTCGATCGCCACGGTGTAGACACAGGCGGCGGGCAGGCCGGTGTTGACGGCGTTCCAGCTAGCGCCTCCATCGGTGCTCTTCAAGATGCCGCCCCCCCACGTACCTGCGTAAACGGTGGTCGTCGTCTGCGGATCGATGGCCAGGGCACCATAGTTCCGGGGCAGGCCCCGGGCGATGGCTTGCCAGCTGCTGCCTCCGTCGGTGCTCTTGTAGAGGTCGCTGTAGACACGGTCGCCCTGAACGGCCACGTAGAGGGTGGCCGGACTCTGGGGATCGATGGCCAACGCGCGGATGCTCCCCCCCTCCGGCCCGTTTGTAGTCCAGACGTCGACCCCTGCCTCGGCCCGCGACAGTCCGCCCAGCCAGACGAGCGCTGACAGCACCAGCGCCGTGCCGAGCCTCGACGCGATCGTCTTCGCTCCGATCGATTTCATGGGCGCATCCATGCACGTCTCCACGAGCCGAGTCCGTGTCAGAACAGGGACCACGTCACGCTCGGGCGACGAGCGGTTCGTCCTCGGCTGTGACTGACGCTGTGCGGACGGACGACAACAAGCGCGTCGCGGCCTTTTCGGCGAGCTGGATGGTCTCGTTCACGTTGAGGGTCCCGTTGACGATGTGGGCGGAGTTCACGATGTGCAGACCGGGGATGGATGTCGTCATCGGCGGTACACGATCGGAGTAGCCGAGCGTGGAGATGGCGAGCACGTACTTCACGCGGGACACGCGGAAGCAAACGACATCGTCGCGGCGGAAGTGCCGGTACATGCGCTCCAGGGCGCCCAGGAAGCTCTCCTGCAGCTGCTGGTCGGAGAGCGCGAACGCCGGATCCTCGGGCTTCACGTACTTCGGCAGGTATACGAGCGCGCGGCCACCGAAGTGCGCGCGATCGACCAGCGCCGACATCTCGATGACGGCCGTGAAGGGCACCCAGTGGTCGGTGATGTTCGTCACGTAGAACCCGGCAAGCGGCCGCTTCAGCAAGAGCGACGCGCAGATGACCCCCTGGTACTGGATCCCCTGCAGCCGGGCGTGCTCCTCGCTCGAGAGTCCCGGGCAGAGCCGGGACGCGAGCGGAGCGGCGAGCGTGACCACCACTTGATCGAACGCGCGCCGCGTCCCGTCGGCGAGCGTGATGGCCACCCCGTCCGCGGCGGTGGGCTCCACCTTCGCCGCCGCGCGGGCCAGCTCGATGCGCACGCCTTCGCTCGCGAGCTGCTCCGCGTAGCGCTCGAGGATTCGCGCGTAGCCTCCCGGCACGTAGCCGAACATCTCCTTTTTCAGTCCGGTCCGGCGGGCGGCGTACATTCGGGCGATGATGGCCCAGATGAAGGCGGCCGATGCTTTCGTGTAGTTGTCGCCCAGCTTGGCTCGGAGCAGCGGCAGCCAGATCTTCTCGAAGGTGGCGCGCCCCGACCATCGTCGGAGCCAATCGGCTACGAGGATCTTCTCCAGCTTCTTCCAGTTTTTAAGCCGGGAGGCATACAGGATGGTGGCGCCGAGCCGCAGCTTGTTGAACAAGCTCAGCGGGGGGAAGCGAAGAAACTCCAGAGTATTCGACATGGAGTAGAGCGTGCCGTCGGTGTAGAAGCCGGTTCGCGTCTCCACCCAGGCCATCTCCTTCTCCAGCTCCAGCTCCGTGAGCAGGGCGCGGAGATAGGAATCGGACAGCAGGGTGACGTGATAGTGGCGGTCCCACACGACGTCGCCGAGGCTCCAGGCGCTGGCCAAACCTCCCAGCGCCTGGGCGGCCTCGAAGAGCGTGACGTCCTGGCCGTGCTGGGCGAGCTGGTGGGCAAGCGTCATCCCCAGGAAGCCGCCGCCCACGATGCCCCACCGCCCCTTCATGTGCTTATCGGCAGCCGACCGACTGGGTGATGAAGCTCGACCCCTGATGGGATCGACCTGCCGATCCGTAGAGCTAGTGACACTCGGTTCTCATATTGACGACCGTGGCGAACATGTCACCGTTGGCAGCAACAGCGATCGAGAGTGTTTCGTGAAGCAGGAAGTTGGGACCTTTCCCTGGCCGAGAAAATTTTGGTGCGACACCACCGTGAACGCAAACGGCGGTGGAAAGCTACTGGTAACGCTCCCGCCTTCTGTGAAATTGAGCGAATACTTGGCGCCGGTGGTTAACCCTTCGCCCGTAGCGTGGGCATTCTGGTGGAACCCTAGGTGAATGCCGCCGTCTTGACTCAAGGTGAGGCGGAACAAGAGGTGCTCCTCTCCTGTGAACGCGACAGATTCTCCGTTACAAGCGTTAACGACCGTACCACTGATGGGCACGGTCTGATTACTGAGCACCTCGGCAGACGCCGGGGTAATCGAGGCGATGATGGCCAGCAGAGTGGCAGCCGCTGGGAGCACGCTTCTCATGAGTAGGTTCTCCTCGGAGAGATCGGCGAAGTTCGTTAGTTGGGGTGAACGAGCCGGTGACGGAGACGAAGCCCCGGTTCAGACACGGCGAGTCCCCAGCACCTCGCCGACCGGCGCCTCCACCTGCGTCACACTCAGGCGCATGACCGATTATTCAAACGATTGAGATCACACACGCGCGGCCGACGGTCGTCCCACGCGTCACGCTGACGTTTCTTTCTCTTTCTCCTCCTCCTTTCTCCCCACCGCCGGTCAACGAGAATATGGACGACGGGTGGGCACCGGTGGGCACCCGACCGGAGGAGGTTCAGACCCGAGGGAGCTCGAGCGCCTCTTCGGCGGCAGGAAGCTCACTGACCGCGCCGTCCGCGACCGCGTAGCGCCGGCCGCAGGCGACGCACGTGACTTCCTCGGCCGACGCGGTGCCGCGCTCGGCAAAGTGCAGGAGCAGCTGACCACAGCGGCAGACACAGCCGACGGAGCTGGCGGGGCTGCCGATGACCAGATGGAAATCCGGGACCGACCTGGTGACGAGCGAGCCCATGCCGACCATCGCGAAACGGCCGATCGTCAGATCGTTGCCGATCACGCTGCCGGCTCCGATCGTGGCGCCTTCGCGCACGAGCGTGGGCAGCGTGTGCTCGTCAGGCTCGGACGGCCGGAGTTGCTTCAGGTCTGGCGTCGTGGCCCGCGGGAACCGATCGTTGGTGAAGATGGTCCCGGCGCTGATCATGACACCGTCCTCGATCGTCACCGCGGCGCACACGTACACGAACGCGTTGATCTTGACCCGGTTGCCGATGTGCACGTCGTACGCGATGTATGTCTTCTCGCCGACGATGCACTCCTCGCCGATCCGCGTCGAGCGCCGGATGTGGACGTGGTCCCAGATCGACGTGCCGGCGCCGATCTGCACGCCCTCCTCGATGATGGCGGTCGGGTGGATGCGCGCGCTCATCGGGCCGCACCCGCGATGGCGGCGAGCTGGCCGTTCGACCGGACGGCCTTCGGGACGCCCCGGCGCACGGCTGTCCAGTGCACCCGCCGGAGGGAGTTGTACGCCGCTTCGATGGCCTCCACCGAGGCCAGCGCGTCCTCGGCCGTGATCAGCAGCATTTCTTTTCCCTGGATGGCCCGCGCAAAGTTGTTGATCTGGCTCCGGAACGCCTGGACCTTGTCATAGCCCTTGCCGAACACGATCCAGTCGCTGCTCGACGACTGCCGGTACTTCGATTCCTTCCAGCCGACCGCGATGGTGCCCCGCGAGCCGTAGATGTTGAGGTAGCTGTCGAGCTCCTTGTTGAGGCTCCAGGACAGATCGATGCTGCCCATCACGCCACTGACGCTGTGAACGAAGATGCGCACCGTGTCCTCCACCGCCAGCCCTTGCACCCGTTTGCCTTCCACCACCTGGACGTCGGCCAGCGGCCCGAGGAAGTAGCGCATGAGATCGACGGAATGCGATCCGTTATCGATCAGGACACCGCCGCCGCTGACGGCCGGATCGGAGTTCCACCTGGAGGACATGTCGACGCGGGCCGTGAACGCGTTCTCGAACAGGATGATCTCGCCGAGGATGCCGGACGTGACGATGCTCTTGGCGCGAATCACGTCGTCCACGTAGCGGAATTTCGATCCCATGGTGAGCTTCACGCCGCCACGCGCGGCGGTGTCCACCAGCTTCCGCGCGCTCTGGACGTCGATGGTGAAGGGCTTCTCGCAGAGGACGTGGATCTGGTGCTCCAGGAAGTACTGACAGATGTCCGCATGGGTGACGGGTGGCGTGCAGACGACGACGGCGTCGAGCTTCGTCCGCCGCACCATCGTCTGATACGAATCGTAGCTCTGGCAGCCCAGGCCTTCCGCCAGAGCCCGGGCCGCATCCTCGCGAATGTCCGCGACGGCCACGATCCGGCCGCCCTCGCAGTGCTGGAACGCCTGGGCGTAAGACTGGGCGATGCCCCCTGCCCCCACCAGGCCGAATCGGACCTTGTGATCCATCATGGCGGTTACCTCGTCAGCTGCTCGACTGCGTCGCGGACGGAGTCGGCGATGTAGTCGACGTGCTCATCGGTGTAGCGCTCGGTCCACGGCAATACCAGGACCCGCTCGAGTCCTGCGAAGGTCCCGGGGAAGCGCGCGCGGTCGTAGTCGACCGCTTCCGGTCGCGCCAGGGTGAAGGGATAGCGGCTGGTGCCGAACGTGCGCTGTTTCTGGAAGACCTCGCACATGAACGCCGGCTTCTGGATGTAGCGCGGCGAGGAGGAGATGCCTCGCTCCTTCAGCCGTCTTCCGAGCTCGACCGCCCCGCCCTCGACGATCCCGCCGTCGACCTGCAGACAATACTTCCAGTAGGTGTGGACGCTCCGCGGGTTCACCCGTGGCGTGTCGATGCCGCGAAGCCCGCGGAGCCGGTCGGTGAGGCGAGCGGCGGTGGCGATTCGGCTCTGCACCACCGCGCCTAGCTTGGGCAACTGGGCGACCGCCACCGCTCCGTGCAATTCGCTCATCCGGTAGTTGAGGGCCAGGAAGTAGTGGTCCGGCTGCGGGTCGCCGTAACCCCACGCTTTGTTGATGAAGAGCACCATTCGGCGCGCGAGGGCGCTGTCGTTCGTCGCCACCAGGCCGCCCTCGCCGGTCGTCACGTGCTTGCCCTGCTGCAGGCTGAAGGAAGCGACGGCGCCGAGCGTGCCCACCGGACGACCGTCGTACCGCGTCCCCAACGCCTGCGCGCAGTCCTCGATGACGGCGATGCCTCGCGCGCGCGCGAGCGTCATGATCTCGCTCATCTCGCAGGGGTTCCCGAACAGGTGCGTCACCATGATCGCCCGCGTGCGCGGACTCAGGCGGGCCCGAATGGTCGCGGCCGTCACGTTGAGGGTGTCGGGATCGACGTCGGCGAACACAGGGATGGCGCCCTGGTAGAGGATCGGCGCGAGCGCCCCCATGTCGGTGATCGGCGAGGTGATGATCTCATCCCCGGGCTCTGGATCGATGGCCGCGATGGTCGTGTGCACGGCGGCCGTACCGGAGGCGCACGCCCAGGCGTGCTTGACGCCCAGGAGCTCGGCGAATCGCCGCTCGAGCGTCTTCACGAACGTGCCCTTCGTGCTGGTGAGCGTGCCGCTGCGGATGGCCTCGGCGACCAGCGCGATCTCCTCGTCCCCCAGCGTCCGGCCCGAGGCCTCCTGATCCGACGGCAGCGTCAGCGGTGTCGTTTCGGACGGCGTGATATTGGTCATGGTCTGGCTCTCCCGTCGTCACGGCTCGATCGGTAAATGGTCGTGCCGAGGTGAAAGATCTCTTCGAAGTAGCGCTTGCTCTGCAGGGCCAGGATCCCCAGGCTGATGAACTGGATCGCGAGCGTCAGACTCATGAGGCCCACGAAGAACGTGTGAGGCGCCTCGTGATAGGCGGAGGCCACCGCCGCCGAGGCGCGGGAAAAGAACCACGTGACCTGAGGGAACTTCTGATACTGCTCGACGAAGTGAACGAGCATCCAGGCGTTGACGTACAGCGAAAAGAGGAGCAGCCCGAGGCCCGGAACGATGAAGAACATGAACGGCTTGAAGAGGAAGCCGGAGAACAACACCGACATGGTGTGCCGGGCCATCTTCATGCTCGACTTGCGCCGGGGGCCGGCGGCGTTCTGCAGCCGCCAGTCGAGGTGCGCGGGGATCTCTTCGATCCGGCCGCGCAGCATCATGGCCTTGTAGATGACCTCCGGGTTGATCTCCATGCCCATGGCCCGCAGGTTCAGCATCTTGAGGAACCGGGCGTCGTAGACCCGGACCATGCCGGTCAGCGTCGACAGGCTTCCCTTGGCGGAGGCTGACAGGAAACGATTGGCCCAGACACTCGTCGTTCGCCGCAGCCACGGGACGTTCGAGATGCGGCCGCCCTTCATGTAGGGCGAGGCCACCACGATTTTGGCCCGGGTCTCCCTGATCCTGGTCAGCAGCCGGCGGATGTGATCCGGCGAATAACTCAGGTCCACGTCCATCGTCACGATGTACTCGCCCCGGCAATTCTTGAACGCGAACTTGAAGGCCTGGCCGAGGCCGAAGTTCATGCTGTGGTGCAGCACCCGGATGTTGCTCCGCGTCCGGGCGAAGGCCTCGGCGAGTCGCCCGGTGTCGTCCCTGCTTCCGTCGTTGATGAACACCATTTCCCACCGGTACTCGTCCTCGAGGGATTCCAGGTACTGGCAGAGTGCCGCCAGGTTCTTCTCGACGATGGCGGCCTCGTTGTAGGCGGGAACGACCACGGACACGAGCGGCCGGGACAGCGCGAGCGGCGCCGCGGCCCTCTCCACGCTCAGCGGCCGTGACGGCGTCTGCGCTACAGGGATCGATTCCGTCGTGTTCATTGCGTCATCTCCCAGGGATCGGAGGGAGGCCCCTCCGAGTGAGCGACTAGGCCGCGGCGTCCTGCCGCGACGACGGGGCGGCGCCCGTTCGCTGGTCGACGCGGCCGTTCGTCGGAAGGTCCGTGCGGCCGGTCGCCGTCATCACCTCGCTCCGTGGCGTCGTGCTCCAGAACGGCCGCTGCAGGCCAAGGACGAAGCGGAGGAATCCGAACCCCAGGCCCACGTTGAGTGCGATGAAATACCGCGCGGCGGACGCCGCCAGGCGGACGACGGGGGCGATGGCGCCGAGGCCATAAAACCCGAGCTGGGCGGCGAAGAGCCACCGGAAGAACGGGCTGCCAAGGAGAAAGAGGTTGGCCGCGAACCCCGTCAGCATGAGCCAGGGACCGAGCCAGCGCAGGACCTTGTGCGAGAAGTACGAGAAGGCCACCAGGCCCTTGTCGGGCAGCAACAGCCGCCACGTCCACAGGAGGGCCTGCAGGTCGCCGGCACCGATGCGCACGCGCCGCCGGAGCTCGTGGCGGACCTGCGCCGGCGACGTTTCGTAGGCCCGGGCCGCCGGCACGAAGAAGACCTCCCCGTCCGCGTGCAGTCGCATGAGCATCGGGACGAGGAAGTCGTCCACGATGGCGGCGGCCGGGAGCCGCCGATAGCGGGCCCGGTGGAAGGCGTAAATCGCACCGTTGGCTCCGAGCACCGCGCCGAAGTGCGACTCCAGCGTTTTGATCCACGTCTCGTAGCGCCAGTAGGTGCCGTCCAGGTTCCCGGTCGCAACGGGCGAGCGCAGATCGAGGCGGCCGACGACCGCGCACGCCGTCGGGTGGCGCCACAGCGCCGTGACCAGCGCGCGCACGGCGTCGGGATAGAAGAAGGTGTTGGCGTCGGTGAGGACCACGACGTCACCGCTCGCCCGTTCCACGAGGTCGTTCAGGACGCTGGCCTTGCCCCGCCGGTGGGGAAACGCGACGAGGTGCACCATGTCGCCCGCGCGCGCCTCCACGATCGCCGTCGTGAGATCGGTGGATCCATCGGACCCGATCACGACATCGAAGCGGTCGCGAGGGTAATCGAGCGCGTGCAGGTTCTGCAGCCGATCGGCAATGACGTGTTCTTCGTTGTAGGCCGACACGATGATACTGACGCGGGGCCACTCGGCCGGCTCGCCGGATCGACGCGGGCGTCCGGGGATGATCTTGCTGAGCAGCCACAGGAGTCCGGGGTATCCCACGTAGGCGTACGCCAGCAGGGTGAACGAGCCGAGCGTCAGCACCGCGAAGATCATCGCCCCGCCCCCGCGGACACGACCTCGTCACACCGCGCCGCAAACTTCCGGGCGATCGACGCCCATGCGAACCGCTCCTCGACGAGCCGGCGCCCGGCCGCGCCGAGCGTCTTGCGTTGCACGGGATCCTCCAGCAGCGCAACGACGGCGCGCGCGAAGTCCGGCGGCGCATCGGCACGCAGGTAGTGCGTGCCGGGAACGAGCGGCAGCCCCTCCGCGCCGACGCCCGTGGCGACGACGGCCTTGGCCATGGCCAGCGCCTCGAAGATCTTGAGGCGCGTGCCGCCACCGACTCTGAGCGGTACCACGACGACGGCCGCCTCCGACATGTACGGCCGCACGTCGTCCACGGTCCCGGTGATGCGGACGCCGGCGTCCGCCGCCGCCGCCCGCAGTCGCGCCGTCGGATTGCGGCCGACGACGGTGAGGGACGACTCGGGCACGCGGCGGCGGATCTCCGGAAGGACGGCGTGGATGAAGTGCAGGATCGCGTCTTCGTTCGGGTACCAGTCCATGGACCCGACGAAGACGAGGGACGCCGACGCTTCGTGCGAGCCGTTGGGCGTGAAGAACGCCGTGTCGACGCCGGTGGGAATCGAGCGGATCGCGGCGCCGGGGGCGTCGGTGGCAAGCCGCCGCCGATCCAACTCGGACACTGCGATCGTGAGCCGGGCCTGCAGGCATGCCCGGATCTCGGCCCGGCGCATCTTCCGCCACTCGACCTCCAGCAGCAGGCGGCGCCATCGGGTCGCCTCGACCTGGCTCAGACGCTTCCAGATGACGTGCTCGACGTTGTGGTCGAAGAAGATCGTGGGGACCGGTCCCGCGAGCGGAACGTTCGGCGTCGTGTAGAGGAAGTCGGCGACGCACAGATCGACCTCTCCCGCCGCGAACATCTGGCGCACCGCCTCCCGGACCCCGGGGACCTGCCATTTCCAGAGATCGACGGGCAGCGGCGAGAGCCACGATCCCGCCACCGCACGCGCGAACCCGACGCTGCCCAGCTTCGGCGCCGCGTACGGAAACGACGTGACGCGCTCACACTGCGGCAGCCGGCCGGCGAGATCGTCGGGACGCTCTCCGGGTCCGTGGGTCGTCATCAGCGTGACGCGATGGAGTCGAGCGAGCTCTGAAAGGATGTGAAAACTCCGGAGCCGCCCCCCGCTGTGCAGCGGCCACAGCCCGCCGACCTTCACCCACAAGATCCGCAGCGGCCTCATGGGCGCCGTTCGATGTCGGCCGGATCCTCGCCGTCGAGGAAGATCCGCTGCCAGATTTCGAGGTTGGCGAGGAGCCAGAGACGATCGCCGTGCCGCTCGGCGCCCGCGCGATGCTCCTCCGCCAGCCGGCGCAGGGCCGCCGGCCTGAAGAGGCCGCGGGCGAGCGCGCGCGGCCCGAGGACGAATTCCTCGACGATCGGCCAGAACTCGGCTCGGAGCCAGCGTCCGACGGGGACGGGGAATCCCATCTTCCGCCGGGTGAGGATCGTTCGGGGCACGCAGTCGGCGAGCGCCGCTCGCAGCACCGCCTTCGTCCGCCACCCACGCAGCTTCACGCGCGCCGGGATCCCGAGGGCGTGCTCGACGAGCTCGTGGTCCAGGAAGGGCACGCGACTCTCCACCGACGCGGCCATGCTCATCTGGTCCTGTTTCATGAGCAGCTCGACGAGGTAGGTCTGCACGTCGGCGCGGCTCATCCGGTCGAGCGGGCTGCCCCCGCCCTCCGCGTAGCAGCGAAGCCCTTCGGCGTACGGATCCCGGAGGGTGAGCCACTCGGGGTTGGCGAGCAGCGCCTGCTGCCGCGCGTCGCTGAACACGGCGAAGTTCTCGTAGAAGAGCGCGCGCACGCCCGGCGGCAGGGCGAGGACCGTCCGCTCGGCGTATCGCCGAGCCGCCGCCGGCAGGCGTCCCGTGAGCGCGGCCACGGTCTGCCGGATCGCGGGCGGCACGACGGCGCCATAGACGGAGGCGATCCGGTCGTTCCAGGCCGTGACCCGGTACCAGTTGTAGCCGAGGAAGAGCTCGTCGGAGCCTTCCCCCGTGAGCACGACCTTGACGTGCTCGCGCGCGAGCCGCGACACGAAGTACAAGGGTACGCTCGAGGCGTGGGCGATCGGCTCGTCCTCGTGCCAGACGAGCCTGGGCAGCACCTCGAAGAACTCCGCAGGCGACACGACGACCTCGCGGTGCTCGGCGCCGGCCGCGCGCGCTGCGAGCCGCGCGTAGCCGAGCTCGTTGGCCTCGCGCTCGGCAAAACCCACGGCAAAGGTGCGGATGGGCTCCTTGACCATCCGCGCCATCAGGACGGCCAGACCACTGGAATCGAGCCCGCCCGAGAGAAAGAGGCCCAGCGGCACGTCGCTCATGAGATGGCTGGACACGGCGGCATCGAGCCGCGAGCGCAGCTCTCGAGCGTGAGCGCCGAGGTCGGCTCCTCCGTCCTCCGTCGCGACGGGTAGTTGCCAGTAGCGACGCGTCTCGAATCCCGCGTCCGCCGACCACGTGAGCGTCCTGCCCGGGAGCAGCTTCCGAACCCCCTGGAAGAACGTCTCCTCCCCGGCGACGAAGCGATTGGCGAGGAACTCGGGAAGAATCGTCTCGTTGAACGCGGGGCGTGGGCTCGCGGCAAGAATGGCCTTGATCTCGGAAGCGAACAGGAGCTCGCGCCGCGTGACGGCGTAGTAGAGAGGCTTGATTCCGAGCCGATCACGGGCCAGCAACAATCGCTTCCGCGCGCGATCCCACAGGGCGAAGGCGAACATGCCCCGCAAGCGCTCCACGCAGCGCTCCTGCTCCTCCTCGTAGAGATGAATGATCGTCTCGGTGTCGCTCCGGGTGCGGTAGTGATGGCCACGTGCCTCGAGCCCGGGCCGGAGCGCCGCGTGGTTGTAGATCTCGCCGTTGTAGACGATCCAGCACGATTCGTCCTCGTTGGCCATGGGCTGCTGCCCGCCGGAGACGTCGACGATCGCGAGCCGTCGGTGACCGAACCCGACCGGCCCCTCCGCCCAGAGGCCCTCGCCGTCGGGCCCCCGATGACGGAGCACGTCACGCATGCGCTTGAGCAGCGCCTCGTCCACGGTTTCGCGAGGATCCAGATTGACGATGCCGACGATTCCACACATGGCTGGGCTTTCCGATCGCTACCGAACGGAACGA
>Ga0209378_1002398_pt1 | contig 12944 bp, 12 predicted proteins | sample GraSoiAngelo_156_FD_186170 | JGI IMG/M metagenome (GOLD analysis project Ga0209378, IMG submission 186170) | Grasslands soil microbial communities from the Angelo Coastal Reserve, California, USA - 14_1009_13_40cm (SPAdes) (version 2) | ecosystem: Environmental > Terrestrial > Soil > Grasslands ... | reverse complement strand
CGCAGGCGCTCTCCGCCTCGGCAGCCCGGGCCGACCTCCCGTCCACCGCCTTCTCGACTTCGTTCCCGGTCGGCGATCTGCCGTCGCAGGTCCGGATGAGCCCCGACGGCGGGACCGCGTACGTCGGTAATCAGGACGCGCAGACCATCACCTACATCGACGTGGCGACGAACCGGGCCGTGGGCACGACCACGGTGCCACAGGGGAGCATCCTTACGCTCGGCCTCTCCCCTGACGGCAAGCGGCTTTACGCGCTCACCGACTACTACGGCGTGTACGTGATCGACACCGCCACTCGAGCCGTCGTCGCCTCGATCACGGGGGCCGGCACGATCCTCACCGGAGTGGCGTTCCACCCCTCCGCGCCCTGCATGTACATCGCCGCGCGCGACGAGGGAAGCATCAGCACGGTGAATCTGGAGAAGAACCGCGTGGTCCGGAGCCAGGCGGTTGCCGGCGGCCGGATCCAGAACGTCGCAGTGTCCCGGGACGGCGCGCTGCTCTTCGCGACCGACATCGAGCGTAGCAAGCTGCTCGTGCGGGATCTGTCGTCGGACGGCTCCGAGTTCCTCGAGTATGCCGTCGGCACGCCGCAGGCACGCAACGCGTTCGACGTGGCCGTCACCCCCGACAACGAGCAGGTGTTCGTCAGCACGCTCGCCGACGGCAAGATCTACGTCTTTGACCGTGCCACGCGCGCGCTGCTCGATTCCGTCCGGACCGGGGGCAGCGCCCGCTACATCGGCTTCAACGCGAGCGGCAGCCACGCGGTCGTGGCGAACGAGATGGGCTGGGTCAACTTCATCCACTGACGCGTTATAGGGTAGCGGCGGCGGGAGAGACGGGGCATGTCCGTCTCTCCCGCTCGCATCAGCGCCCTACCGCGCCCCCGCCATACCGCCGATATTCCCCGTCACTCACGCGGAGCTTTCTCCCATGAAGACTCAGGGTGCCAATACAGACGTCATGTTCCTTTCGGGGGTCCGGACCGGGTTCGGCGCCTTCGGCAGCTCGCTGCGAGACCACTCGGCGACCGATCTGGGCGCCGTGGCCGCGCGCTGCGCCTTGGAGCGCTCCGGCGTGGCAGCCACGGCGGTGGGCCATGTCGTGGTCGGCAACGCCCTCCAGACCTCGGCCGATGCCATCTATTGCGCTCGACACGTCGGGCTCAAAGCGGGTCTCCCCATCGAAGTGCCCGCGGTGACCGTGAATCGACTGTGCGGCTCGGGGTTCGAAGCCATCACCCAGGGATCCCAGTTGATCCTGCTCGGTGAGGCGAACGCCGTGCTGTGCGGCGGCACGGAGTCCATGAGCCAGGCGCCGCACGTGATCCGCGGAGCCCGCTGGGGCATCCGGCTCGGCCCGGCGGCGCCGCTCGAGGACCTTCTGTGGGAGGCGCTCAGGGATCCGCAGTGCGGCCTCTCGATGGCCGAGACCGCCGAGAACCTCGCGGAGCGTTACAAGCTCACGCGCAGGGAGGTGGATGAAGTCGCCCTCGCTTCCCAGCAGCGCGCCAAGCAGGCCTGGGACGACTGCGTCTTCCAGGACGAGGTGATTGCCGTTCCGGTGAAGGACAAGAAGGGTCAGACGGTCGAGTTCCGCGCCGACGAGCACATGCGGCCGAACACCACGCTCGACGTGCTGATGTCGCTCAAGCCCTATTTCAAGAAGGACGGCCTCGTGACCGCGGGGAACGCGTCGGGAATATGCGACGGCGCCGCGGCGACGGTGATCGCGAGCGAGGACTTCGCGAAGGCCGAGGGGCTGAAGCCGATTGGCCGACTGGTCGCCTGGGCGGTGGTGGGGGTCGAGCCCAAGTACATGGGGATCGGCCCCGCCCCGGCGGCGCGGAAGGTCTTGCAGAGAGCCGGGATGAGGCTCGAGCAGATGGACCTGGTGGAAGTGAATGAGGCGTTCGCGCCCCAGTACCTCGCGGTAGAGCGGGAGCTCGGGCTGGACCGCGCCAGGACCAACGTGCACGGCGGGGCGATCGCGATCGGGCACCCGCTCGCGGCGAGCGGCACGCGCATCACGGTCCACCTGCTCCACGCGCTGCGGCGCCAGAAGAAGCGCTTCGGCCTCGGCTCCGCCTGCATCGGTGGCGGGCAGGGCGCCGCGGTCATCGTGGAAGCGTTCCCGGCCTGAGGTGGTCCCATGGACATCGTGCTGATCGCGATCCTCGGCGTGGGCGTGTATCTGTTCGGCGGGCTGCGTGTGCTGCGTGAGTACGAGCGGGCGGTGTACTTCTTCCTCGGCCGCTCCTGGGGCGCGAAGGGGCCCGGGCTCATTTATCTACCGCCGCTGTTCGCCAAGATGCAGAAGGTCTCATTGCGCGTCGTTGCGCTGGACATCCCGCCCCAGGACGTCATCACCCGCGACAACATCTCGATCAAGGTCAACGCCGTCCTCTATATGAGGGTGAAAGACCCGGTGAAAGCGGTGATCGGGGTGGAGAACTACCTCTACGCCACGAGCCAGCTCGCTCAGACGACGCTGCGCTCGGTGCTCGGTGAGACGGAGCTGGACGAGCTGCTGATGAGCCGCGAGAAGATCAACGCGATTCTCAAGAACATCATCGACCGGCGGACCGAGGATTGGGGTATCGAGGTTTCGGCGGTCGAGGTGAAGGACGTGGACCTGCCGCCCGAAATGAAGCGGGCGATGGCGCGCCAGGCCGAGGCGGAGCGCGAGCGGCGGGCGAAGATCATCAACGCGGAAGGCGAGCTGCAGGCGTCCGAGAAGCTGGCGCAGGCCGCGCACATCATCGGCGCCGAGCCCGCGGCGATCCAACTGCGGTTCCTGCAGACCGTCACCGAGATCGCTTCCGAGAACAATTCGACCACGATCTTCCCGCTCCCGATCGAGCTGTTCAAAGGATTCCTCGAGAAGGCGGCGAAGCCCGCGGCCGCAGCCAGCCCCGCCCTCCCCGAAAAGACCGCCGGCGAGACCCTGCCCGCCTCCCTCGACATGGCGAGGGTCAAGGGCTAGCATGCCGGGCGAGCTGATCAGCCGGGAGGCGCTCGAGCGGATCATCCGGCGCGCTGCCGAGCTCCAGGCCGGGGAGCGCGACATCGGGGAGGGGTTGACGAAGGACGAGCTCGTCGCACTGGGCCAGGACGTCGGCATCCCGTCGCGCTATCTGCAGCAGGCGCTCCTGGAGGAGCAGACGCGGAGCGTGTCGGGCGCAGAGCGCGGTCCGCTCGCCTGGCTCACGGGGCCGTCACAGCTCTCAGCCGAGCGCGTCGTGCCGGGAGAGCGGACGGCGGTGGAACGCGCCCTCGCGGCCTGGATGGAGCAGGAAGAGCTGCTCCAGGTGAAGCGTCGCTACGCCGATCGCACCAGCTGGGAGCCGAAGGTCGGCGCGTTCGCGTCGATTCAGCGGGCGCTCGGCGCCGGGGGCAAGAGCTTCGCCCTGGCGCGCGCCTCGGAGATCGCGGCGCAGGTCACGCAGCTCGAGACCGCGTTCTGTCACGTGCGCCTCATCGCGGACGTGCGCCGGCAGCGCCGGCAACGCCTCTGGAGCGCGGCCGGGCTCGTGGTGTTCGGCGCGGCGCTCGGCGGGGTGGCGCCGGTGCTCGGCGCGATCGCCCCGTGGGCGGCCGTACCGATGATCGCGGCGTGGGCGGGGGCAGTGGGGGTGGCGCGCCGCCACCGCTACGATAACGAGCGTCTCCAAGTCGGCCTCGAGCAGGTGCTCGACGCTCTGGAGCGCGGGGATATCAGACCGGAGCAGCTCGCCTCCCGGACCCGACCGAGCACCTTCGGGCGCATCGCCGACGAGATTCGCAAGACGTTCGAGATCATCTGAGCGAGACATGACCGACACCGGACGGGTGGGGGTGCTCGGGTGCGGCCTGATGGGAAGCGGCATCGCCCAGGTGGCCGCCGCCGCGGGCTACGAGACCATCGTGCGAGACGTGTCGCAGGAGATCTGGGAGCGGGCCCGGGGCGGGATCGAGAAGTCGCTCGCCAAGCTCGTCGAGAAGGGGAAGCTCGCCGCGACGGACCGCGACGCCGCTCTGAAACGCCTCGCGTTCACGACCACCACGGGCGACCTCAAGGACTGCGACATCATCCTGGAGGCGGTAACCGAAGATCTCGTGCTCAAGAACGCGCTCTGGAGCGAGCTGGACCGCCTGTGCGGACCGCGCACGATCTTCGCCTCCAATACCTCGAGCCTCACGATCGCGGCGATGGCCGCCGCGACCAGGCGGGCCGACCGCGTCGTCGGGCTCCACTTCTTCAACCCGGTGCCCCTCATGCAGCTCGTCGAGGTCGTACGCACGGTCACGACCTCCGAGGAGACCTTCGGTCGCGCGTTCGCCTTCGCGAAGTCCCTTGGCAAGGAGCCGGTCGCCGCGAAAGACAGCTCCGGTTTCATCGTGAATCTGCTGCTCGTCCCCTACTTGCTCGACGCCATCCGGGCGGTGGAGCGCGGCGTAGGAAGCGTGCCGGACGTCGACAAGGCGATGCAGCTCGGATGCGGCCACCCGATGGGCCCGCTGACGCTGCTCGACTTCGTGGGGCTCGACACGACCTACCGGATCGCCGAGATCATGTTCACCGAGTACCGCGAAACCCGCTACGCGCCGCCCCCGCTGCTGAAGCGCATGGCGCATGGTGCTCGCCGGGATGACCGGTCGGAAAAGCGGCAAGGGGTTCTACGACTATTCGGTCAATCCGCCCAGGGTCGCGGACCTGGGGCTCTGACGCCGCACGTCCCACGTTCCACGCCCAAGGACCAGAATGCTCGGATACGATTGGCCCCGCCTGCACGCGGCCCTGAACGACCTCCCCGCCGCCCTGCTGGTCGTCACGGTGCTGTTCGACCTCGCCGCGTGGCTCACGAAGCGCGAGTCGCTCCAGGCGGCGGCGTCCTGGACGCTGTGGGCCGGCGTGCTCGGCGGGTGGGCCGCGGTCCTCGCCGGGTTGCAGGCGGAAGACGTGATCGAGCATGGTGACGCCGCGCACGACTTGATGGAGACCCACGAGACGCTCGCCCTCGTCACCATGGGCGTCTTCAGCGCGGTGCTCGTCTACAAGCTGATCCGCCGCGCTCGGCTGAGCGGTGTCGAGAAGGCCGGGCTGCGTCTGCTGAGCGTCGCGGGGTTCGTGGGGATCATCTGGACGGCGAGGATCGGCGGGAAGCTGATGTTCGACCACGCGGCAGGGATCTCAACCGCGACGATGCAAGCCGAGATTGGGGACCGCAAGGCCGCACACCATCACCACCCGGGTGAGCGAGAGGAGGACGAGCACACGGACACGCTCCACGCAGCGCCCCGCGACTCTGCCGGGCCTGCGGGTCACACCCGTCGGCGGCATGAGCGCTGACGGGTCCGAATGCGGAATGCGGAGTGCGGAATGCGGAATCGCAGGGACAGGTCACGCACGGCGACGCTCGCCGCTCCATTCCGCATTCCCCATTCCGCATTCCGCATTTGCCTCCTGCTCGCTGCCTGCACCCCGGTCACCACACGGCCCGACTTCTTCCCGTATCCCGAAGCGCCGATCTTGATCCTCGACGCGCGTCCTGAGCGGGTGACTCGCGAGCTCGCCACGCTCGTGCCGGCGGAGAGCCTACGCATCGAGCGCATGAACGCCCGTGACGGGTATCTCGAGACGGCCTGGTACGATGCTAAGACCGGGCGCTCGTTCGCCGGCGCGCGGGACCTCCCCGACCTCCCCGCTTCGGTGAAGATCCGCTGCTGGGCCGACCCTTACGTGCCCGGGCAGACCCGGCTCACGGTCGAGGCGGTCTACCGCCCGCGCTACGACCCTTCCCTCCCGGAGCGCGACCTCGAGGTCATCGTGCCCAAAGACCACCCGGGCAGCGGAATCGCCGGGCGGCTCATCGAAAAGGCGAAGCAGCGGGTCGGCGTGCCCAAAGCGGCGGAGTAGGGCGTCGCGGCCACGGCGGCGGCGTTACGCTCCCACCCAGCTCTTCACCCACCGCTCCATCACGGAGAGGTCCAGCACGGCATCGCGGCACGGGCCGTTCGGAAGGGACATCGTGAGGCCGAGCACCGGGAGCTTGCCGGCGACGTCACGGAGGCCGGTCGTCATGTCCCGCTCGCAAGCGACCGCCACGACGGCCCGCGGCCGGCGCTCCCGGATCACCCGCCGCGCCAGCTGCCCGCGCGTCGCGACGAACACCGGCACCTCGTAGCGTCCGGCGATGGCCAACACGCCGTCGAGCGCCTGCTTGGAGAGACACCGCGGGATCAGCACCAACAGCTCTCCCTTCCCCACGGTGCGCTTCCGCCGCGCGGCGAGCCCGTTGTAGACGTCGATCGCGGCGTGCTCCACCCAATCTCGCCTCCCGAACGGCCGCGCGACGCGGGACGTGAGGCTCATCAAGCGCAGGTACGGCCCCCGCTCGAGCCACTGCTCCGGCAGCAGCAGGACACCGCCGTAGAAAGACAAGAGCAGCAACCCGAACCAGAGCCACGCGACGACGGCCGCCGCCCCGACGCCGAACCCCAGGACCGCGGGCAGGGCGGGAAGCACGGCCTGGAGCCGCGGGGCGAGGAGGAAGAGCAGGGTTCCCGCCGCGCCCGGGACGACGACGAGCGCCAGCGCGGCGAAGCGGAAGAAGAGACCGGGAGGCGCTGAGAAGTCGCCGTTTCGGGGGAGGGGCTTGCCGTCCCACTCATCCCACTCGTGCCCCAGGCGGCGATCGGTCTCGATGTGGATGAGTTGAGCGCGCGCCCCTTCGGTCGCCATAACGGGTCGAAGCATCACCCGGGGCTGTTGCCGTGTCAAGCGGAGACCACGCGTGGTAAGTTCCCCCGTGCTCCTGTGCCCCTCACCCGGTTCTCCGGTCTGTTGACCGATCCGCGCATTCGCGCCGCGTACGCCGAGGGCGCCGGCATCTACCGCATCGTGCCGGCTGGCGTCGCCGTCCCGCAGGCCGTCGAGGAGCTGCAGCACCTCGTCCGCTGGGCCGTGGACACGGGAACGCCGCTCGTCCCGCGCGGCGCCGGGAGCGGCATGCCGGGTGGCAACGTCGGCCCGGGCGTGATAGTGGACCTGAGCCAGGCGTTTCACCGGGTGGCCCCCGACTGGAGCCGTCGCACCGTCTGGGCCGGCGCCTCGGTGACCTGGGCGGACGTGAACGACGCCGCCCGCCCATTCGGGCTCAGGCTCCCCCCGGATCCGTCCTCGGGGGCGTTTGCCACGTCGGGCGGGATGGTCGCGACCAACGCGGCGGGCCCCCGCTCCCTGCAGTACGGCAGCGTGCGGGGCTGGGTCGAGGCGGTTCAGATCGTCACTGCGGACGGCGAGGCGCGCACCGTGAGCCGGGGTGGAGGGGCGGGCTCCTGGCGCCTGGCACCCGACGCCCGACACCTCGTGACGCATGGCTTCCCCAAGACCCGCAAGAACTCCAGCGGGTACGCGCTCGATCGCTTCGCCGAGTCGGGTGACGAACTCGACTTACTCATCGGCTCCGAGGGGACGCTCGCCTTCATCACCGCGGTCCAGTGGCGGCTTGCGCCTCTTCCTCCGCACGTCGCCGGAGCGGCGCTGGGGTTCACGAGTCTCGAAGCCGTGGGCGCGGCGGTGCACAATCTCGTGGCGCTGAACCCGTCGGCGGTGGAGCTCCTCGACCGCACCTTCCTGGCGTGGGCCGGCCACGCGCGGGCGCGCCTGCCCGAGGGTCCCGACGTCCTGCTCCTCGTCGAATTCGAGCGCGATACGCCGGCGACCGCTCGCGGGGCCGTCGGCGACGCCGTGCGCGCCCTGAAGGCGCTCGCCACGCACGTCGAGACCGCCGTGGACAAGCGGGGCCTCGAGCGGCTCTGGGCCATGCGCAAGCTCGCGAGTCCGGCGCTCGCCCGCCTCCCCGACACGCGACGCTCGCTCCAGGTCGTGGAAGACGGCTGCGTCCCGCTCGAGGGACTGACGAGCTACATCGCGGGGATCCGTGCCACCGCGGACCTGCATGGGATCCCGGTGGCGATCTTCGGGCACGCGGGGGACGGGCACGTGCACGTGAATGCCCTCCCCGACACCACCGGGCGGGAGTGGCAGGAGGCGCTCGCCGGGCTGTTCCGTGACGTGACCGACCTCCTGATCCGGCTTGGCGGCACGCCCTCAGGCGAGCACGGCGACGGCCGGCTGCGCGCGGGGGTACTGGAGCGCGTCTACGGGCCCGAAGTGGTCGCGTTGTGCCGCGACCTGAAGCGTGTCCACGACCCGCGCTCGATCCTCAATCCCGGTGTTATAATCCCCTCGGCCGATTGGGCGCCGCTCGCCGAGCTGAAGGTCGGTCCGGACCGAGTCCCGATGCCCGACGACATCGCCACCCGCTTGCGCGAGATCGAACGCACCGCCGGCTGGGCGACGCCGAAGCTGGAGCTGGCTCGACCCTCCGGGCACCCGACACCCGACACCTGACACCAGATGGAGATCATCCGCGCGCCCCGTGTCACATTGATCGCCCGCCCCGAGTTCATCGAGCCCGAGCACGTGCGGGTCCAGTGGCGCGGGGAAGCCTCCGCCGGCGAGCGCCTCGCCGAGTTCGCGGGACGCATCTGTTATATGAGCCAGCACAATCCGGCGAGCCGCACCACGGCGGAGTATCTCGAGAACATCAAGAAGCAGGGCCACGGCTCGGTGCTCGAGCACGCCGTGTACGTGCTGCTGATCGAGGGAATCTCCCGCTCCTGCTCGCACGAGCTGGTGCGGCACCGGGCGGGCTTCGGGTACTCGCAGCTCTCCCAGCGCTATGTGGACGAGTCCCACGCGGCGTTCGTGATGCCGCCTGCGATCAGCGGCGATCCGACGCTCGAGGCGGCGTGGGAGCGCGAGGTCGCCGGCGCGCAGGCGGCCTACGTGCAGGCGGTCGAGGCGCTGATGCAACGGCATGCGAGGGTGGAGGACAAGTTCCATCGCCGCAAAATGGCGCGCGAAGCGGCGCGGAGCGTCCTGCCGAACGCCACCGAGGTGAAGATCGTGGTCTCCGGCAACGCGCGCGCCTGGCGCACGATGCTCGAGCTGCGGTGCGGCGAGGGCGCGGAGCTCGAGATCCGCCGCCTGGCAATCGCGTGCCTCCGCGTCCTACAACGCGAGGCGCCCGCACTGTTCTCCGATTTCGAGATCTACGTCGCAGACGACCAACAGGAGGCCGCGCGCGTCGCCTACCATAAAGTCTGACGTCTGATGTCTGACGTCTGACGTCTGACGTGAGACATCAGACATCAGAAAAAAAACCGCACCTCCCTATTGCGCATCGCTCCGGCTTCTCTTATTGTCTTATTCGATCGACGCGTTTTGATTGACAGACCGCACGAGCGGCCTTTTTTGTAGGAGGTCATCCGAGACCACATGCGCCTAGGTCTCGCTTACAACGAAAAATCCGAGGCCACGAGCTCTCCCGAAGAGCCTCCGAGTACCAACGACGCGTTCGCCGAATGGGACGACCCATCCACGATCGCTGCCGTGGAACAGGCTCTCGGTCTCGTCGGCACCGTCGTCCGGCTCGAAGCCGATCGGTCCTTCCCGCAGCAGCTCGCCCTCGCCCGGCCCGACCTCGTGTTCAACATGGCCGAAGGGCTCCACGGCCAGAATCGCGAAGCGCTCGTTCCGGCGATCTGCGAGTACTTGAACGTCCCGTACACGGGGTCCGACCCGCTCACGCTCGCGCTCTCGCTCCACAAAGCACGCACCAAAGAGATCCTCGCCTACCGTGGCGTCGCCACTGCGCCGTTCACGTGCGTCCGCGAGGCGGAGGACCTGGAGCGCGTGGCCCTGCCTTTCCCGGTGTTCGTGAAGCCCGTCGCGGAAGGATCCGGTAAAGGCGTATTCAGCAACAACTTATGCCATACTTCGGCACAGCTCCGCGAGCGCGCCCTCTTCCTTCTTCATCGCTACGCGCAGCCGGTGCTGGTCGAAACGTACCTTCCCGGCCCCGAGTTCACGGTCGCGATCCTCGGCAACGGCCCTGCCGCCTACTGCCTCCCCGTCATCGGGTTCGACTTCTCGACGCTCCCCGCCGGCGCTTCGCCTGTGTACGGCTACGAGGCGAAGTGGGTGTGGGATCGACCCGAGGCGCCGCTCGCGCTCTTCCAGTGCCCGGCGCGCGTGCCGGACGGCCTCTACCGGGAGATCGAGCGCACGGCACTCGACTCGTACCACGCCCTCGAGTGCCGTGATTGGTGCCGCGTGGACATCCGCGTGGATCGCTTCGGCGTGCCGAACATCCTGGAGCTCAACCCGCTCCCCGGAATCATTCCCGACCCGGCGATGAACTCCTGCTTTCCGAAGGCCGCGCGGGCCACCGGTTTCACCTACGACGAGCTGATCCAGCAAGTCGTGCAGATCGCCTGGCGACGCGTGACGGGACAGGACATCCCGACCGATCGCGGCGCCGCGCGGGCGCAGCACGCGGTGCCCGTGCCAGCCGCCGGGATACCCGCATGAGGATCGTCGTCCTCTACGACCCCGGCGCCGAGGATTGGGCGCCGGCCGAGATCCGTAGCGTGCTGAACGCGGTGGACGAAATCGGCGGCGTCTTCGCCGGGATGGGCCACGACATCCGGAAGGTGCCGGTCCGGCACGACATGCGTTGGTTCCCGGTGGCGCGCCGGGCGGACCTGGTGTTCAACCTGTGCGAGGGCGTCCACGGCCGCAGCGAGTGGGAAGAGCACGTGGTAGCGGTCCTCGAGTTCTCCGGCGTCCCGGTCACCGGATGCGGCGTCTGGACGCTCGCCGCCTGCCGGCGGAAGGCGGTCGCGAACGCGCTGCTGGCGCACGCGGGGCTCCCGATCCCGCGCTGGACGCTCGCCCAGGGCAAGATCGACGAGAGCTTCCCGCTCCCCGCCATCGTCAAACCCGCGGCCGAGGACGCGAGCGCCGGGCTCGACCGCGGATCGATCGTGACCGACCGCCGGGCCCTCCGCACCCGCGTCGCGGCGATGACCGAGCAGTTCGAGGAAGTGCTCGTCCAGGAGTACGTCGCCGGCCGCGAGTTCGCCGTCGGGTTGGTCGGGAACCGCGTCCTCCCCATCTCCGAGATCGACTTCAGCCGGATGCCCGATGGCGCCTGGCCGATCCTCACCTACGCCGGGAAGTGGGAGCCCGGCTCGCCCGACGACCTCGGTAGCGCGCCCGTGTGCCCCGCGAACATTCCCCAGAAGGTCGCGGATAAGCTCGCCAAGCTCGCAGAGGCTGCGTGGCGGGTGATGCAGGGAACCGGCTACGGACGCGTAGACCTGCGGCTGGACGAGCAGGGCCGCGCCTGGATCCTGGACGTCAATCCGAACCCCGACTTGAACGACGACGCCGGGCTGTCGCGGATGGCGCGGGCGGCGGGTTGGGACTACGCGGAACTGGTGCGCCGGATCGCCGAAGTGGCCCTCCGTGAGGCCCAGGGCGAAAAGGCGGCCCTTGAGCTGCTCGCTCCGTCCCGTCGGCCGCGCGCAACGCGCACGGCTTGAGGAGTTGACGGCGGCGACGGGCTTCTTCCGGCGGGAAGAGGTCGCGACCGCCCTGGAGCTGTTGGATGACAGTCTCGCCGGGGATCCCGACTACCGCTTCCTGGGCGCCTACGCGGGTGACGAGCTCCTCGGGTACGCGTGCTGGGGCCCCACGCCGGGGACGGAAGGGACCTACGACCTCTATTGGATCGTCGTGGATCCCGCGTGGCAGGGCAAAGGGGTCGGGACCCTCCTGTTGAGGGCCGTCGAGGCCAAGCTCGTGGCCGAGGACTGTCGCCTCATCGTCGTCGAAACCTCGTCCCGCGCCGGGTACGCGCCCACCCGGGGGTTTTACGAGCGGCGCGGCTACGCCCCGGCGGCGCGAGTCCCGGGCTATTACGCGCCCGACGACGATCTGATCGTGTACCTCAAGGACCTGACGCATGGCGCCCTGGCAAGAGCTGCTCCGTAAGAAGTCCGTCGCAACGTTAGAAGCGCTGGTGGCCAAGTTCGGCCCCGAGCACTTCCCGGATCTCGAACGGCTCCGGGAGGCAGCCCGAAACTTCGAGTTCCGGATCTCCCCGGCCATGGTGGACCTGATCAAGTCCCCGGGCGACCCGATCTGGCGGCAGTACGTACCGGACCTCCAGGAGCTCGAAGTCCACGACGGGCTCGTGGACTCGCTCGCGGAGGATGCGAACTCCCCCGTCCCCAACATCACGCACCGCTACCCCGACCGCGCCCTGTTCCTCGTGTCGCCGGTCTGCGCCTCGTACTGCCGCTTTTGCACCCGGCGCCGCAAGGTCGGCGATCCGGAGAAGATCCCCATGTCCGAGCTCGAGTCGGCGTTTCGTTATCTCGAGGAGCACACCGAGATCCGGGACGTCATCATGTCGGGGGGGGATCCCCTGCTGCTCTCGGACCGCCGCATCGACGAACTGTGCAAGCGGCTGAGATCGATCCCGCACATCGAGATCATCCGCATCGGCAGCCGGGTGCCGTGCCATCTCCCGGAGCGGATCACCCCGGAGCTGTGCGCCATCTTGAAGCAGTCTCATCCGCTCTACATCAACACTCACTTCAACCATCCCGACGAGCTCACACCCGCGGCGGTGAACGCGCTCCGCATGCTGGCCGACGCCGGTATCCCCCTCGGCTGCCAGACGGTGCTGCTGAAGGGAGTGAACGACGATCCCGTGGTGATGAAAGCGCTGATGCAGAAGCTGCTCGCGGCCCGGGTGCGGCCGTACTACCTCTTCATGTGCGACCAGGTGGCGGGCGCCGAGCACTTCCGGACGACGGTCGAGAAAGGACTCGAAATCATCAGGGCCCTGCGTGGCTGGACGTCCGGGCTCGCGGTCCCGCACTTCGTGATCGACGCCCCGGGCGGAGGCGGGAAGATCCCGCTCGTCCCGGAGTACGTTGAGTCGATCAGCGATGAAGAAGTGGTGCTGCGCAACTACGCGGGGAAGCGGTACGTGTACAAGCAACCGCCGGCGAACCGGCAAGAGGACTCAGCTCGGG
>Ga0209378_1002395_pt1 | contig 12956 bp, 14 predicted proteins | sample GraSoiAngelo_156_FD_186170 | JGI IMG/M metagenome (GOLD analysis project Ga0209378, IMG submission 186170) | Grasslands soil microbial communities from the Angelo Coastal Reserve, California, USA - 14_1009_13_40cm (SPAdes) (version 2) | ecosystem: Environmental > Terrestrial > Soil > Grasslands ... | reverse complement strand
ACTACGGTATTCCCCTCTCAACCACACATGTGATCTCTACTTCGATCATGGGCGTCGGCGCGGTGAAACGTTTTAGCGGCATGAAATGGACAGTGGTCGAGCGAATTATCTGGGCCTGGCTTTTCACGCTGCCGGCAAGCGGCCTAATCGGCTACGCGCTGGAGCGCGCCGCTGCGGCGCTGTGAGCTTCGTTTGTAGCGGCGATCTCTGGCTGCCAAATAATCCGGTGTGAATTCTACCATTCGTGTGTTCGTGAGACGTCGAATCCAACTTATCTCAATCCCATCTGCTGTTGAACGAGTGGTAACACTGGCTTGAGCTTCAGCTGCGCTTCCAGAAAACGGTCGCGGTCCAGCAGCGCCCTGGGATCATTGAACTCGTGACTCGTATAGTACCACTTTTGCAGCTTCGGCTCACGCGCCGCCTCCCAGTAAATTTTTGCCAAGCCCGGCGTAATGAACCGATCTTGTTCGGCAAATTGAAACATCACAGTTGATGGCGGCGCCAGCCCGATGAAATTCTTCGGCTCTACCGGAGCATAAGCTTTTTTGTACGCATCGATCTGTTCTTTCGTGTGGTGCTTCGTGATCTGTTCCCAGATCCATTTGTTGTCCGAGAGGTCGCCATACTGCGGTAGACCGCCCATGAACACGTGCGCGCAGATGCGATGTTCCACTCCGGCAAGCGCGCCACCCCAGGTAGCGCCGTAACTGTGTCCCACGTAAGCGATGCGTTTGCCATCGATCTCGGGGCGCGACTGCAGCAAATCCACGCTGCGGCGAATATCGGCGACCAACTGAACGTAGCCTTGCTTCTCCCTTTCGGGATGATTGAAATCGTCTCCCAGGCCGCCGGGCCGATTGAAGACGGCATCGATCAGCAGCGACTCGGCACCGGCGCGCGCAAGAATAAGCGCTTCGGAAAGGAACTCCGTGCGATTGCCTTGCCCCCAGCGCACGAAGATGACCGCCGGAAACGGACCCTTGCCTGGCGGGACGACAAGGAACGCGGGCACGCTGCCGCCTTTCGGGCTCGCGTAGGAGATATCGTGCACGCTGCTACCGCTGACGTCTTGCGCGCCGTTGTCATGGAAATCGAGCGGTGCTTTCGAGTCGTAGTCGAACAGATGAACGTCAGGCGCGGCGGACTCGGCCGTGGACACGGCGGCCAATAGGACGAAGATAAGCAGCGACTTCATGCGCCTAACAAGCTTAACGTTAGTCCTGCCTCATGTGAAGGACCGTTGTCGCGCAAATCATCTGGCAATGGCTTTTCACTCAACCGGCAAGCGGCCTGATCGGTTACGCGCTTGAGCGCGCCGCAGCCGCGCTTTAGAGCGCCTGTATCTCACTCGCTCAGCAAATCGGATCTTGTCGACTTCACCGATTAGTTAGGCCGCCTACTGCCAGAAGCGCGCGGCCAACGCCGAACAAGAGTAAGAGAATTGGAATGGCAAGAGCAAAGGCGTTGATCAGCAGCCCGACAGTTACCAAATTTCCACTCCGTATTAGGCTGCTTCTGCCGCTAATGGCAGACATCATCCCCGGAATCGTCAGACCAAGAACCACCAGTCCAAAGAACGGCAAGGCCCAAACAATATCGCTGCCACCTTTACCAAACGGTGGCACTTCCATGAGCGAGAGGAAAACCAGAACCTCGGTTCCAAGTGCGAGTATCCCGGTCATTAAGGAGAAATACATTTTGACGCCGTTACTATATTCCCGCACAAGGCGAAGAGCGCTCACAAATCGTAATGGTCTGTTCAGCGCTTTATCTCGATCCACTCATTCCGCGCGCGCGAATCGGCCACCGCTTGGACGACGCGCATGTAGCGCACGCCTTCTTCGAAATTCGGATGTGCCCGTATACGGCCCTTTGATTTAACAGCGGCGAGAAAATCTTCTTCCACGCGCCAATCTCTTGCCAGCTCGGGCGGAAGATCGACAAGATGCAAAGCGCCATCGCCGAGCTTGCCCGCCTGCACGACATCGGAACCAAAATCGTAAGTGAGGGTCCCTACGTTGCCGTAAATTTCCAGCCGATCGCTCGGCGTCATTGCATTGATTCCGCCGAACTCGAGCACGCCTTCGGCTCCATTTTCGAAACTGCAAAGGACAGTAAGTAAATCGGGAATGATCACTTCGTAGCCCTGGCGGATTGGATGAATGATTTTGCCGCGCGCGAAGACGCCGGTGATATCACCGAGCCAGCGTTGCAATACTTCCACGTAAATGCCGAGCGTGAGAGTGTTGAGTCCGCTGATCTCGATTCTTTGCCGCCAATGCGCCGGTGCATCGGGATCCAGATAATTGCCGGTAAAACTCTGTAGTCGCACATGATGCGGGCGGCCGATGTAATTTTCGGCGAGGATCTTTTTCACCAGCAAGTCGGCGCGAATCCCGAATGGCGGCGGACAAAGCATCGTCACCAGTTCGGGATAGCGCTTCGATGCGGCCAGCATTTCCTCGGCTTCAGCTAGGTCCATCGACATCCGCGCCTGGCAAAAAACGTGTTTGCCTGCTTCAAGTGCGGAGATCGTTACCGCCGAATGCATATACGGCGGAGTGCCGATCCAGATAATATCGAGGTCCGGCAACGCAATGAGCTCAGGCCAGTTGCGGATCGGCGTAGCATGCGGGAGATGTTCGCGGCAAAATTTTTCCGAACTTTCGTAGGTCGAATTCGAGACGGCGACAATCTCGACTTCGGGATGCTTTTTGAGCGTCGGCAGATGGCGGGTGCGAACAATATTGCCCGCGCCCACAATCCCGATCCGCAGTTTGTGATTATTCTTTTGCGTCATGGCTCAATTGCGACGTCGATCTTGCAAAACCACAGCCCTCTTACGCGAGATAAATTTGACCGCCCGGACACTTGCGCGTTCAACACGACCACGAATGGACACGAATAAACACGAATTGAGGAGGACCAGGTTTTCTCAAACTTTGTTAGTGTTAATTAGTGTGCATTCGTGGTTAAACTAAACGGTTGCGAGCAGCGATCCGCTTGACCCAAGCACCAAGACACGGCATCTTACGCCGCTTTTTTCCCAGACATGAGAGTTTGCGACATCACAGGATCGAGAGCGACGCGCGGAAGCGTCATTCATCGCCGCGGCTTGGCCAAGAAAAAAGGCGGAGTGGGTCGGCACATCACGAAAAATGTGCCGCGTGCTTTCGCGCCGAATTTGCGCCATCAACGCATCTGGGTACCGGAGCTGAGGAAGTTCGTGCGGATCCGCGTCAGCGCTCGTGGGCTTAAAACGATCAACAAAAACGGCGCCTATCGCGCCTTAAAAAAAGCCGGCATCATCTAGCTCTATAAGGCGTCTCTGTGAGACGCCGGCATCTCGCACAGATGCCCTACAAATTCGATTGTCATCGAACGGTCGTCGAGCGCCTGCTCTCCCATTTAGCTGCAGCCGATTTCCAATTCACTTAGGGGAATAGCGTCGCTCGCCGCGACGAGTGCCAAATCTTCATTTGCGGCTGGGACAGCCGCAGCAACAGCAGATTTAGCTTTTGCTCGGGGCAAGTCGAGCGAACCATCATTGAACTCGATGATGTAACCTTCGCTAATCAGCCAACGCAGGTCGGAAGCAAGTCCAAACTTGCGCGGTTCCGCATCTTCGCTCTCCGGGTCGGTAATCAATTTCTCGAAAAGTTCTTTGCGATTGATTGCCGGCTTCGCGCCTACTGCTTCGAGAATCGCACGCACGCTCGGGGACACGCCAGCTTGTCCGCAGACGAAGCGACGCGGCCGGATGGGCGAGACGAACAACATGCCGCGACGATCCCGGAAAATATTGAGACCAGTTTGTCGAAATCGAGCGGATAATTCCTGCATCATGTTCGAGGGCGACCGGGTCTCGCGTGTCCACGTGTCCTCGATCGCGCGGTTCAGCATCCGATCAGCCAAACGCCGACTCAAAACTCCACCGACCGTCACCTCCTCAACGCTGCGAATCAAGCCCGGCAAGTAATGCATGCGAAAATGCCGTTCCGCTTCCGCCGCGGACGCGAACGCTGAGGGTGTTGGTTCGCGCAGCGTGGTATATGTGGTCACCGTGCATGCCTGTTCCTTCCACCGCTCAATCAGCGCCGAATCGTTCACAATCTCGACTTGTCGCTGATAATCAGCAAAGCTCATCCGACGGCTGAAGCGTTGTTCGTAAAGGCTGCGAAGTTGCGGCTGATAATTGTGATGATTGGTCGGGCCCAGAAGTGTCCCGCTCAGCCTACACCGCGCTACATTTGAGAAATTACCTTTGATCGGCTCCGACTGCGTGATGTCGGTCTTGTAAAAATTTTCATAAGCAAATCGAAACGCGTTCCGCTCGAGAAAGTCTCGATCTAAAGAAAAGGCGCCGTTCTCGCCCAATTGAAAGAGCGGCGACTCGGATTTCGCCGTCAAACGTACCTCGTAGCGCTGCGGTTTTTGCAGGAACAGGCCCGCCAGCGCAAACAACGAATACGCAACTGAGCCCGCCTTGATCTGCGCGATCACATTCTCAAGCGCAGGCGGGTACGGCAAAAAGCGGATATCAATTTGGGGTTTCGCCGTGGCTGGATGATGCCAAGCTTGCTTACGTTGAGCCTGGCTGCGATCCCTTAGCCGGCGCGCCCGGCGGTCGCGCACTACCATTTTGGGTGTCTGCTTACCTATCGTTTTAGACGGTGAGCGTTTACCTTTGCCATCCCGACGATTTCGCAGTTCCCGTCTCTGCTTTTCTCCCGTGTAACACGCGTAGTTGGTCGCCTCATCGGCTTCTTTTACCCAGGCAGGCAGCAACTTTAGCTCGAGCAAATCAACGGGCTCGACAACGGAAGAGGACATCGTTTCTATGTACTCGATTGATAGGGGATGTAAATGTGAAGAATCGTATAGAGATAACGCACTGCGCTGTCTCCCCGCGCATGCGGGACAGCGCGATATTGCTACCGTCCCGAAATTGATTGACAAGGAGCCTAATTGTTTTACTTGCGTTGCTGTGCCGAGCCGTTTAAGGCTGCACGAAACCAACGAATTTTATGGCCGAAAAATCAATCGAAGAAAAGGTCAAGGACATCATCGTCGAGCAGCTCGGTGTGAACCCTGAGCAGGTCACGCCGCAGGCGTCCTTTATCGAGGATTTGGGAGCGGACTCGCTGGACATTGTCGAGTTGGTGATGGCCTTTGAAGAAGAGTTCGGTGTCGAAGTGCCGGATGAAGACGCCGAAAAACTGCAAACGGTCGGCGACGTCGTTAAATACATCGAAGAACGCGCCAAGCAGCAGTAGGTCGCACAGCTGACTGCCGGTTGATATTATCCGAAGCGACCAGGCCAGTTGTTTGGTCCTTGCAAGGGGAAATTTGTTATCTTTTGGCCGCATGAGTCGCATCGCAGTTCACGGCCCCGCAAAGGTTATAGGTCACTTTCTTTTGGGTTCCGATGAAGGTTGACTTTTTACTTCGACTCGCGATCGGTACTGAAGGTTCAGCACTTGAGGTGCTCATTGCGATTTCAGCGCGTGCGCTGATGGCGGCATATCTATCGGAGGAGGCGATGTTTTGAGCTGTCGGTCTGATTCATTGTCATGGCATCTAAAGGAACCGATCAAGCCCGTCCCGCTTCTCTAGCACCAGCTGCGCGTGAGGTCGTCAGCCTGTACCTTTTCGCTTTGACCATCGCAAACTACTCGTCGCGCGGTGAACTGAGAAGGCTTGCTCCTGCGTAACCAGGACCCTAGATCTTAATTCACTTAGGACAATGCCTGGGTCATTGACCCGGGGGACGCCCTGTGCGAATGGTGGGTTGCATTCCCCCAAATTTGTAGATGCTACTCGCTCCACTATTGTTGGCTCCGCCAGGGCTAACGATATTGCCGTTATCATCCACGTCGACCCATGTACCGCTGCCGATATGAGTCCCGGTGTCGGGGGGAATGAAAACCCTGTGTGTCTTGACGAGCTTTGTTTTTGTTGTCAGCTCAAAGTTGAGCTGAGTGGGTTTGGCAGACTGCGTATATGCGTTAGGGATAGACGCCTTGACCGCTCCATTGACAATGAGAGTGACTTTATAAATGCCAACTGCGAGGCCACCTGAAGTGTAATGGCCGGCGGCATCGGTCTTAACAATTCTGGCAAAACTACTTCCGTTTGTTGCTTCAATCCGGACATCGGCGTCTTTGACGGGATGTCCGGCGGGATCCTTCACAACCCCTTCAAGAGCCGACGTCCCAGCCCAGACGCTGAACGTTGCGAGCAGTAAGCCAATGAAGCTAAGAACAAGTGATCTGGGGAACATAGTTTAGTACGCTAGGAGGGTTTTGCTGACAATTCAAAGGACTTTTCACGACACATTAGGACTTATCCCTACAAATTAGGACACCAACCGTGGCGAAGGGGTAGCTTTGAGCGGCTCGATATGAACTTGAGCCACATGATCAAAGTCGAGATCTTATGCCCGAACGAGGTCAACCGAAGTGCCTGCCTGATGAAGACGCCGAAAAACTCCAAACCGTCGGTGATGTCGTCAAATACATCGAAGAACGCGCCAAGCAGCAGTAGGTCGCGCGCCTGACTGCCAGTTGATAACCGCCGAAGCGATTGGTCAATCTTGAGGCCAAATCGGCCTTGCAACTTTCTAACCTTTAGCCACTCGGCATTCATTCTGGATTTTTCCAAACTCAAAGGCGACATATTGCACAGCTTCTGCGCCCGTAGCTCAGCTGGATAGAGCAACGGATTTCTAATCCGTAGGTCGAAGGTTCGAGTCCTTCCGGGCGCGCACCCTCTGAAAACGTAGTTCTCATAGGGAAAATCAGGGCTGTTTGTGTCTTCTCCTGTCCGACTCATTCCGACGAGAAAAACTCGTTTTTAACGCATTTTCCTTATAAATTCCACAACAACGTGGCAACAAATAGGTCATGAAAATACGTAAATTTAAGCTTAGGCCATACCGCGAAGGCAACCGCCCACACGTCAAGTACGTGATCAACTACCGCGAGGAGGGCAAACGTAAGCGCGCGTTTTTTGAAACGAAAGAACAGGCCACCTCGTTCGCCGCTTCGAATTTTGAATTGAGCAGACGACCATCGGTTCGCAAAAGAAGGGTCGCACCACAAGCTGCGCGGCAATACCTGTGTTGCCCTGGAGCGTCCAAGATAGTGCGACGGCTGATCCATCATGAGGTAAGAACATTTGCTGTTCGATCAGCACCCCCTCTGCGAGACGAAAGCACGAAATTGGCCAGGAGATAGCGCCGAAAAGAGCGCCATCAAAAGATGATCCTAAATCGGTCATCGGGCCTTCCGAGAAAATTGTGTAAACACTGCGCGGCGTCGTTAAAGTGACCTCGAGACAAATCAGCGCAACTTCCGAGCGAGCTTTGGATGAGCGGAGCGTGATCATAGGTTTTGCAGATGCGTCGCGCGTGGCGGCGAATCCTTACAGAGCTGTCGATCTTTCGTGCGCTTTGTAAGGTTTCGCGCTTTTGATCGACATATAACGGTGGAAAGAGAAAAGCCGCGGATGAACTGTGGCCATTGCTCATGGGATTTGCCTGATTCGGCAGTTACGCCCGAAGCGTTCTACTTGCAGCGGCGCGAATTTCTCCGCGTGTTCGGTCTGGGTCTCGCTGCGTCAGCTTTTTTGCCGCCGACAATTCGTGCTGAATCAATAGCCTCCAGCGATTCGTTCAATCCGGCGTTTAAGCTCGATGGAATTAAGCTCACGCCCGAGGACCTCGTCACCGGTTACAACAATTTTTACGAGTGGGGCCTCGCGAAGGATCAGCCAAAGGAACTGGCCAATCGCGGTTGGAAAACGCGCCCATGGTCCATCGAGATCGGCGGATTATGCGCCAGCCCGCGCAAGATCGACATCGACGAATTGATTCAGCTTCTTGGCCCAATTGAGCGGCGTAATTATCGGCATCGTTGTGTCGAGGCTTGGTCGATGGTGATCCCTTGGGACGGGTTTCCGCTGGCGAAACTTGTCGATCTTGCGCAGCCAAAACCCGAAGCGAAATATATGAAGTTTACTTCGTTTTTTGATCCCGCGAATTGTCCGGCGCAGCGCGGTAATGGCTTTCCCTGGCCCTACACGGAAGGCCTCACTTTGCCTGAGGCGACGAACGAGTTGGCGTTTCTCGCAGTCGGCCTTTACGGCAAACCGTTACGCAATCAGAATGGAGCACCGATCCGGCTCGTCGTCCCGTGGAAGTACGGTTTCAAGGGCGCGAAGTCGTTGGCCAAGATCGAGCTTGTGGCGGAGCAGCCAAAGACGCTTTGGAATCACCTCGCGCCTAACGAGTACGGGTTCTACGCCAACGTGAACCCGAACGTCGATCATCCGCGCTGGAGTCAGAAGAGCGAGCGAGGCATCGGCGCCGGATTCTTTTCCGGCAAGCAGCCGACCCTCATATTTAACGGCTACGAAAAACAAGTCGCGCATCTGTACGCCGACATGGATCTGCGGAAGAATTTTTGATAACCGAGTTGTTAGAGTGAAAAGCTTGATCAGGATCGGCTCGATCGAAAAGCGCATGACCGCAAACGGATGTCAGGCTCCTAGCCTGACTCGGCTGGCAGGCTGCCAGCCTGCCGAGTCAGCCAAGCTGGCTGATATCCAATCGTGTTCCGCATTTCGCGCTCAGCTCTTCGATGGAATCACCGGATTCTTGCGTTCCAAATTCTTCGCGCTCGCTTTGCTCATCGGAATTGGCATTTGGCTGCTCGTCATACCGGCGTTTACTGGCCGGCTTGGCGCAAACCCATTGGAAAAACTGCTGCACCAGAGCGGTGAAATCTCAATCTGGATTCTGGGCGTCGTGCTCGCACTTACTCCATTACGTGTTCTGTTTCCGCGCTCACGTATTGTGGCGGCGTTAAACCGGCATCGTCGCATGATTGGCGTCGCTGCGTGCGTTTACGGCTTATTGCATTTCGGTTTTCACATTCTTTACGAAGGCAGCCTGGATGGCCTAGCGCGGAGTTTATCGAAACCGTTTATTTGGCTTGGTCTTGCCGGATTGTCGATCTTAGCGGCGCTCACCCTAACAAGTAACAATTGGTCGGTGCGAACGCTCGGCGGAAGAAATTGGAAGTTGCTTCATCGTCTCGCTTATGTAGCGGCGACGTTGCTCATCTATCATCAATCCATTGCCGGAAAGGGACATTGGTATGTTGCGCGCTGGTTGTTATTCCCGCTTCTCGCCCTCCAAATCGCGCGCCTGACGAAGACGCTATTCACAAGATGGGCTCGTGCCAGTCGGCCGATGTCGCCAAACCCCCCTTCGGCGGACAGCTACTTCCGAAAGAGAGAAACCAGTCTAACGAAATCGGGGCAAAAAGTAGCTGGGCGACCCAGCCAGTTGAAACAACTGGCTGCCCTTCGGGCGCGCAGCGGGTCGGCCTTTGGAGCGATTACCACTCCGCTATGAGTACCCCCGATGTTCAGGCAGCAGCAGCGCGCTGGGTGGACGCCAACGGTGAGTGCCTCTACCGATACGCTTTAGTGCGTGTGCGCAGACCCGAAGTGGCCGAAGACTTGGTGCAGGAAACCTTTCTCGCTGGTGTGCGCGGCTACGAAAAATTCGGAGGCCGTTCGTCCGAGCGAAGCTGGCTTGTTGGGATTTTGAAAAACAAGATTGTCGATCATTTCCGCAAGCTCGGTCGGGAGACTTCGTTCACGGACATGGAATTTCTTTCCGATGAGTTCTCTGAAAAATTCGTGTCTGTGGGTTTTTGGGACCACGACAAGGGACCGCACGAGTGGAAACCAGAGCCGGACGAGGTGATGCATCGCGCCGAGTTCTGGCAGACGATGCGTGATTGTCTCGCGAAACTGCCACAAAAAGTCCGTGATGTTTTCACAATGCGTGAAATGGACGATGTGCCGAGCAAGGAGATTAGCGCGATTCTGTCGATCACCGATAGCAATTTGTGGGTCATGCTGCATCGAGCGCGTATGGCGCTGCGCGAATGTCTCGAGATGAATTGGTTCGATAAGCCAGCGGGAGGAACAGCCTGATGCCGGAAGAACCATACAACCCGTCGCCGATCGGCAACCCGTCCGTTCTCGCGCGAAGAAACTGGTGGCAAACCATGCTCGTGAAATTTATCGGAAAACACACCCCGAAATGCCGCGAGATGGTCCGGATCGTATCGCAATCCATGGACGAACCGATGCCGTTGATAATGCGGATCAAGAAACGCCTGCACTTTTTGATTTGCTGCTGGTGCCAGCGCTACGAAGAGCATCTTCGTTACATTCACGAGACTGCCCGCAAGTTTCCGGAACACGCTGACGAGGCATCCGATATTACATTCCCGCCGGACGCGAAGGAACGGATCAAGCAAAAGCTCGCGGGCCAAAGCCGGTAAAGCGACTCATACCCGGGATCGCTATTTTTATCGAAAGCGGCAGAGCACTGCCGTACTCCAAAACGCAAGCGCGCGTCGAGGCGGCTCGTTGTAAGGATTTCGCCCGCATCGCGACGAATCGGGTGAAATGCAGCCGGCAATAATCCGGTCGTAAAAAGAACAAGTGAAACAACACCAAAATTACATGAATCATAAAACGATACTCGCCTCCTTAACCGCTCTGGTCATTGCTACGACGAGCAGCTTTGCCCAGGACGGCCACAAGAGTGGGCCGTTCCAAGGCGCAAAAGCAAACAAGGGCTTCGTCACCCATACGACGCAAAACGGCAAAAGCATGCTCACGCTCTCCGATGACTTCGTCCCGCCACAAACGCCCGATCCACATTGGCAAGTCGTGGACTCGAATGGGAAAACCTACCTCTTGGACCGCCTCATGACGAAAGATCAAAAGGTCAAGAAATCGATCGTCGTCCCCGAGTCCGTCCCTGACATCGCCAAGGTGCAGATGTGGTGCGCTTTTGCTGAGACCAACCTCGGCGAAGCGGCCTTCGAACACCCGGTTAAATAAATGTCCAGCACCGGCTGGCCGCGCCTAACGAGTGATCGGCCAGCCGCAACAACTCCAAAACTTTTATGAAAATCCAAACTGGAACATTGATCGCGGCGATGCTGGCTCTCGGTGCCACGAGCCATGCGCAAGTCGTGGAAAAAAAGTCCCTCAATCTTGACGGCGCAAAGAAAGCCATCGTTGCAGCGGTTGATTACGCGAAGAAAAACAACGCCCCTGGCGGCGTGATTGCTGTGGTCGATGAAGGCGGCAACTTGATGGCGCTTGAGCGCCTCGATGGAACATTCGCCATGGGTGCGACCATTTCTATCGGCAAAGCGCGCACTGCCGTTCTTTTCAAGAAACCGACACGCTTTTTCGAGGAGCTAATCAATAAAGGACGAACTGCGATGACGGCCGTTGATGGATTCACCCCCTTGATTGGTGGAATCCCGATCGTGATCGATGGACAAGTTGTCGGCGGAGTTGGCGTCAGCGGCGCGGCGAGCGCAAACCAAGATGAAGAACTGGCGCTCGCGGGAGCGAAGGCTGTAGCCGGCCGCGGTGAGGCCGGCGGGCGTGAAGGCAATCAGCCGGGGTCACCGCCTCCGGCTACAACTGCCACGTTCATTGATCCAAAGAATGTTTCAGCCGCTTTTGCCAAGGGTATGCCGCTACTGGAAACCGCTGGCTATAAAGTGCACGCCAGCCGCCGAGTTGAACCGGGCCAGGCTGAGATCCACACGCTCGACACAGACGTGATCTATGTGGTCGATGGATCGGCCACGCTGGTCACAGGTGGCAAAGCGATCGATGCAAAGGAAATCGGCCCTAACGAACTTCGCGGCACCAAAATTGAAGGCGGCCAGGAACATCAGATCACCAAAGGCGAGGTGATCATCATTCCCAATGGAGTCTCGCACCAATTCACGGCCGTGAACGGCGAACTGCACTATTTCGTCTGCAAGCCAACTGCGCTGGCCGAAACACATCTGACCACGCGCTGAACCAAAATAAAATGACTCGGATGTCGATCAACGCTTCGCTCGTGCGCGCGTGGGCAACGGCATCCAATCGCGCACATCGCGAGGCCTCCATGAATACATCCGCGTGGCGCTTGCGCTTCGCTCTGGTGATTGCCTTTGGGGTGCTGGGTTTCCTCGCTGGCCGCGCGTTCGCTGAAACAGATGCCGACGCGCCAAATGGAAAGCCTGATGCAGTGATTGATCTCGCCACAAAGGAAGGTGTCGATCTAGTCAAAGGTCAGTGGCGTTATAGTGACACGAAAATCATCCAGGTCGATTTCAAGGCCGCTGGACCGGACAAACAACCGACCGGCAAACCGATCATGACATACGACTTCACGCCTCACGCGGGCAGCGCAGATTTCGATGACTCGAAATGGGAAAAGATCGATCCGACAACGCTCGATGCACGGCGCTCGACGGGCCGGCTCTGCTTCAACTGGTATCGGATCAACGTCACGATCCCATCCGGAGCGAACGATGTCGAACTTGCGGGCGCGACCGCCGTTTTCGAGACATCCATTGATGATTATGCCGAAATCTGGGTAGACGGCGAGATGTCGCGCGCGCTTGGGCAAAGCGGCGGCTCGGTCGTCAAAGGTTGGAACGCGCCAAATCGGCTGATCATAAACCGCAGCGTTCAGCCTGGACAAAAGATTCAGCTCGCGATTTTCGGGATCAACGGCCCGCTATCGAACCCGCCAACCAATTACATTTACATGCGTGAGGCGAAGCTCGAGTTTTACAAGGACGATGTGGTGCCGGTAGCGATCACACCGAGCGAAGTCAATGTCGAAATCATTCGCAAAGATCCGGCGCTCGACGCAATCGTGCCGCCGAACCCGAAAATTTTCAAAATCGCCGAAGGTTTCAAATTTACCGAAGGACCGGTTTGGGATCGTAAAGGCGGCTGTCTACTCTTCAGCGATCCAAACAACAACACGATTTACAAATATTCGCCGGAGGGAAATGGACAGCTCGCTGTATTCCGCGAGAAAAGCGGTTACGAAGGCGCGG
>Ga0209378_1002394_pt1 | contig 12956 bp, 14 predicted proteins | sample GraSoiAngelo_156_FD_186170 | JGI IMG/M metagenome (GOLD analysis project Ga0209378, IMG submission 186170) | Grasslands soil microbial communities from the Angelo Coastal Reserve, California, USA - 14_1009_13_40cm (SPAdes) (version 2) | ecosystem: Environmental > Terrestrial > Soil > Grasslands ... | reverse complement strand
ACAGCCCGGACGCCGACGACGCGTTCATGTTCTACGCCCTCACCGCGGGCAAGGTGACCATTCCCGGCGCGCGCGTCGAGCACGTGCTCGACGACATCGAGTCATTGAACCGCCGGGCGCGGACCGGAGAGTTGGAGGTGACCGCCGTCTCGGCGGCGACCTACGTGCTCGTCGCGGATCGTTATCGCCTGATGGATGCCGGCGCGTCGATGGGCAAGGGCTACGGCCCGATTCTTGTGGCGCGCGAGCCGATCGCCGAGCGCGAGATTCCCCGGCGCGTCGTCGCCATTCCGGGCAGTCACACCACCGCGTCGCTCCTCTTGCGTATGTACCTGCCGGAGGAACCTCCGCTGATCGAGGTCGCGTTCGACAAGATCCCCAGCGCGGTGCTGGAGGGCCAGGCCGATCTTGGCCTGCTCATCCACGAGGGGCAGATCACCCATTCTTCGATGGGCCTGGTGAAGGTGCTCGATCTCGGCGAGCGCTGGCAGCGCGAGACCGGCCTTCCGCTGCCCCTCGGCGTGAACGTGATGCGCCGCGACCTCGGCGAGCCGATGCACGTCGCGATCTCACGGGGCCTGCGCGACTCCATCGCCTGGGCCCACGCTCACGTGGACGAGGCGCTCGAGTACGCGATGCGCTACGGGCGGGGGATCGACAAGGAGACGTGCCGGCGCTTCGTGCTGATGTACGTCAACGACTACACGGTCACGCTGGGCGCCGAGGGGCGGGCGGCGCTGGAGCGGCTGTTCACGAAGGCCCAGCAGCAACGCCTCATCGCCGCCGTTCCCCCGCTCGACGCGATCTGACCTCGCCGATTACCAGGCCTTGACGATCTCGTAGGTGGTGGTGCGCTGGACCGGCGCGAAGCCGGCCTCGCGGATCAGCGCCGTGATGTCCTCGACGGTGATCGTGTTCACGTAGTCGGCGGCCTTGTGCACGTTCTCCTCGAACAGCGTCCCACCCCAGTCGTCGGCGCCGAAGTGGAGCGCGATCTGGCCGGCGCGCTTGCCCTCCGAGAACCACGACGCCTGGATGTGCTCGAAGTTGTCCAGATAGAGACGTGAGGCCGCCAGCATTCGGAGGTACGCGTTGGGGCCCTTGTAGTGCTTGATCCACTTCTCGAGCAGCGTGTTGCCGGGCTTGAACGACCACGGCACGAACGCCGTGAAGCCACCGTGCGCATCCTGTAATTCGCGGATCGCCTCCCAGTGATCGACCACGTCGTCCGGGGTTTCCACGTGGCCGTACATCATCGTGGCCGTCGACTTGAAACCCCGCCGGTGCGCGTCGCGGTGGACGTCGAGCCAGGCGGCCGGGCCGCCCTTCTTGGGCTCGATGCGCGTGCGCACGCGCTCGGACAATATCTCGGCGCCTCCGCCGGGAATCGTCCGCTGTCCCGCCTCCCACAGGCGATCGAGGACGTCGCCGATGGTGAGTTGGCTCACCATGGCCATCGTCTGGATCTCCGACGCGGTGAAGAAGTGTGGGGTGACCTGCGGAAACCGCCGGCGCGTCTCCGTGACGAGGTCCAGATAATACTGAAGCGGTAGGGCAGGGTTGTGGCCGCCCTGGAGCAGCACCGTCGTCGCGCCCTTGGACGCGGCGAACTCGATCTTGGCCAAGACTTCATCGACGGTGAGCGTCCACGCCTCGGGATCGCCCGGCTTCCGATAGAAGGCGCAGAACTGGCAGTCGGTGATGCAGACGTTCGTGTAGTTGGGGTTCGAGTCGATGACGAACGTCACGCGCTTGTCGGGGACGCGGGCGAACCGAACCTCCTGGGCGAGGGCCCCCAGCTCGAGGAGCCCGGCCTCGGCGAGGAGGAACCTGCCCTCGTCGCGATCGAGTCGCTTTCCGTTGCGCGCCTTGTCGGCGATGCGATCGAGCACTAGTTCCACACCTGCACGACGTTGTAGAGCGCGTCGCGCTCGACGGCGATCTTGCCGGCATCGTGGATCATCCGTAAGAGCTGCTCGCGGGCGACGCCCGCCGGCGTCTCGGCGCCCGAGAGGTGCTGGATGCGCTCGTCCTCCAGCGTGCCGTTGACGTCGTCGGCGCCGAAGTTGAGCGCGATGGACGCCGTCTCCTCGCCCAGGGTCACCCAGTACGCTTCGACGTGGGGGAAGTTGTCGAGCATCAGCCGGGACGTGGCGATCGTCTTGAGGCTATCGGCGGGCGGCGTTTGTCGCGGCACGAGCTTCGTCGTCGCCACCTGGTAGGCGAGGGGGACGAAGGTGAGGAACCCACCAGAGGCGTCCTGCTGCTCGCGCAGCCTCACCAGGTGATCGACGCGCTCGGCCAGCGTCTCCACGTGGCCGTACAGCATCGTCGCGTTCGTGGGAATGCCGAGGGCGTGGGCGATACCGTGGATCTCACACCAGCGCTCGGGATCGGCCTTGCCGGTGTACTTGAGGAGGCGGGCCAGCCGGGACGAGAAGATCTCGGCGCCTCCGCCTGGCATCGAGCGCAGGCCGACGGCCTTGAGACGGGCCAGCGCCTCCTTGGGCTCGATCTTCCAGCGCCGCCAGAAGTAGTCGATCTCGGCCGCGGTGAACGCCTTGATCTGGACTTCGGGATGCGCGCGGTGGATCGCCTCGATCATCCGCTCGTAGTACTCGAACGGCCACTCGGGATGGTGACCGCCCACGATGTGCACCTCGCGCACGCCGTCCTTGACCATCGCAACCATGTCCTCGATGGAGTGCTCGTAGGCGCCGGCTTCGCCCTTCTTGCGCGCGAAGCCGCAGAACGTGCACGAGAGCACGCAGAGGTTGGTCGGAGTCACGTGGCGGTTGATGACGAAGTAGACGCGGTCGGCCTCGCGACGGCGCTTGGCGTGATCGGCCATGCGCCCGACGCCGAGGAGATCCTCGGTCTCGAGCAAGATCAGGCCCTCGGCGGCGGTGAGCCGCGCGCCCGCCCGAACTTTGTCCCAGATCGGCGTCAGCCGCCCGTCGGAAAATCGCACTGGCTGTGTCCTCCTCGCTTCCGGTCCCGGGCCGCCTTCGGCACGGCCGGTCTGCATGCTAAAGGTGCGTCAGGATGAGTGTCAAGATTTCGCGCGGTGGTATCCTGATTTCTGTTTCCGGACGATCAGAAAGGAGAAGCGCTCGATGCACACTCGTCGCAGTTTCCTCAAGGGCGCGGTCGCTGCGACGGCCGCGGTGGCCGCCGGCCCCACGATCCTGGTGCGCGATGCCCGGGCAGCCGGACAGCTGAAAATCTTACAGTGGAGCCACTTCGTCCCCGCCTACGACAAGTGGTTCGATCCGTGGGCCAAGGAGTGGGGCAGCAAGCACGGAGTGGACGTCACCGTGGACCACGTCGGGTTCGCCGACGTCGTTCCGCGCGCGACCGCGGAAGTCGCCGCCCAGTCCGGTCACGACATCCACATGTTCCTCGGGCTGGCCAGCGCCTTCGAGGAGCACGTGATCGACCTCGCCGACGTCGTGACGAGCCTCGAGAAGAAATACGGCAAGCCGGTGGAGCTGGCGCGTCGCTCGACCTACAACCCGTTCACCAAGAAGCAATTCGCGCTCTCCGACATGTGGGTGCCCGATCCCGGCAACTACCACAAGGAAGTGTGGACGAAGATCGGGATGCCGAACGGACCGGTCACCTACGACGACCTCGTGAAGGCGGCGCCGGAGATCAAGAAGGTCGCCCCCCAGATGCAGATCCCGATCGGTGTCGGCCTCTCTCAGGACATCGACTCCAACATGGCCGTGCGCAACATCCTCTGGTGCCATGGCGGCTCCATCCAGGACAAGGATGGCAACGTCGTCCTCAACTCTCCCGAGACGCTGCGCGCGCTCGAGTACACCAAGAAGCTCTACTCGGTCGGCATGACCCAGGCCGTGCTGTCGTGGAACGCCGCCTCCAACAACCAGGCGTTCAACGCCCAGGAGACGGCGTACATCCTCAACTCGATCTCCGCCTATCGCACGGCCCAGGACAACAAGCTGCCCGTGCTCGAGAACTACTTCTTCACCCCGGCGCTCAAGGGCCCGACCGGCATTCAGCTCGCCTCCGAGCATGTGATGTCCGGTTACGTGGTGTGGAAGTTCTCGAAGAACCAGGACGTGGCCAAGGAGTTCCTGGTCGCGCTGGTCGATGCCTCCCGTGACTCGATGCTCGGCTCGAAGCTCTACAACTTCCCGTCCTTCTACGGCGCGGCCGCCGATCCCGGCACGCCGCCCCCCAAGAAGCAGGAATCGGGCGCGGCCTGGATCGCCGCCCAGTGCAACAAGGATCCGTTCGGCTCTGCCCCCGCCGACAAGCTCGCGCTGCTCGCCAAATCGCTGCCGTGGTCGACGAACCTCGGGTATCCCGGCTACGCCAACCCGGCCGAGGGCGAGATGTTCGACACGTACGTGATCACCGACATGTTCGCCAAAGCGGCCACCGGTGCCATGGCGCCGAAGGACGCGATGCTGGAGGCCAACACGCGAGCTCGCCAGATCTTCGACAAGTGGCGGGCGAAGAAGATGGTAGGCGGCGGCGGCAAAGACAAGTAGTGGATCGGACCGCCGGGCTGCCCATGGCCGTGCCGGCCGCGCGGCGACGCCGGGGTATCCGGCGCGCCGAGCGGCTGCTCGGCGTCGTCATGCTGGCCCCGGCGCTCCTGTACATCGTCCTGCTGGTGGCGGTGCCCTTCCTGCTCGCCGTGTTTTTGTCGCTCACGAACTCGTCGGCGGGCAGCCTGGAGTTCTCGTTCGTCGGCCTCCAGAATTTCAAGAACGTGATGGCGAGCCCGGTGTTCCAGCGGGCGCTGCGCAACACGTTCACGTTCACGCTCATCTCACAGGTGACCGTGATCTTTCTCGGCAACGTGCTGGCCCGCGCGCTGCTCAAGCGCTTTCGCGGCAAGTCGCTGGCGCGCTTCCTGATCCTGATGCCGTGGGCGGCGCCGATCTCGCTGGCCACGCTGGGCTGGCTGTGGATCTTCGATTCCACCTTCAGCGTCATCAACTGGCTGCTGAAGGTGGCCGGCTGGCTCGGCCCCGGTCAGTGGTACTACTGGCTCGGCGATCCCACGCTCGGCATGGTGGCGATCATCACCGTCCACGTGTGGCGCATGCTGCCGTTCTCGACCGTCATTCTGCTGGCCGGGCTCACGTCGATTCCCAACGAAGTCCACGAGGCGGCCGACCTCGACGGCGCCGGCCCTCTCGGCAAGACGATCTGGATCACCATTCCCATGATGCTGCCGATCCTCACCGTGGCGCTGCTCTTCGGCGTCGTTTTCACCTTCACCGACATGAGCGTGGTCTACCTGCTGACCCGGGGCGGCCCCTACAACTCGACCCACGTGCTGGCCAGCCTCGCCTTCCAGGACGGCGTGCTCGGAGGTGACGTGGGCCGAGGCGCCTCGGTGGCCATCTTCCTGCTGCCCGTGCTGGTGATCCTCGCGGTCACGATGCTGCGCGTGTCACGGCGCGCCGAGGTGGCATGATGGCGGCGCGTCGGGGACGACGACTGGCGGCGACGCTGGGCCACCGCGTGCTCATCCTCTTCTTCGTCGTGTTCGCGGTGTTTCCCTTCTACTGGATGGTGGTGACCACGTTCAAGCAGAACGCCGACCTCTACGTGGGCGCCTCCAATACCGCCCACAACCCGTTCCTCTTCAACCGCCCGCCGACCCTCGAGCACCTGGCCACGCTCTTCGGCCAGACGCTCTACCCGACCTGGCTCTTCAACACGCTGTTCGTCGGTCTGATCGTCGTCGGGATTACGCTCGTGCTGGCGGTGCCCGGGGGCTACAGCCTGGCGCGGCTCACGGGAGCGTGGGGCGAGCGGTTGAGCATCGGGATCTTTCTGACGTACCTGGTGCCGTCCACGCTCCTCTTCATCCCGTTTTCGCGCCTGATCGCGATGCTCGGACTGCAGAACAGCACGTGGTCGCTCGTCCTGATCTACCCGACGTTCACGGTGCCCTTCTGCACCTGGCTCCTCATGGGATTCTTCAAATCGCTGCCCAAGGAAGTGGAGGAGTCGGCCATGGTCGACGGCTGTGGCCGGGTCGGCGCCATCTGGCGCATGGTGCTCCCGCTGTCGATTCCCGGTCTGCTGACCGTGGTGATCTTCGCGCTGACGCTGGTCATCCAGGAGTTCGTGTACAGCCTCACGTTCATCTCGTCGGTCGAGAAGATGACGGTGAGCGTGGGCGTGCCCGTCGCGCTCATCCGGGGTGACGTCTACTACTGGGGCTCGCTGATGGCGGCGTGCCTGCTGACCAGCCTTCCCATCGCCGTCGTCTACAACTTCTTCCTCGACCGGTTTATCTCGGGGCTGACTGTCGGCGCCGTAAAGTAGGCCGGGGCCTTCCGAGGCCGCGGAGCGGGCGTGAGGGGGCGTGCTATCCTACGCGGACATGACGCCGAGCGGCCGGCGCTACTTCGAGGAGATCGAGGTCGGTGAGGAGTTCGAGTCGCCCGGGCGAACGGTGACCGAGACCGACATCGTCCTCTTCGCCGGGCTGTCCGGCGACTACAACGTGCTCCACACCGACGCCGAGTTCATGAAGAAGTCGATCTTCGGCGAGCGCATCGCCCACGGCCTCCTCGGCCTCACCATCCAATCCGGACTCTTCTATCGGACGGGACGCGTCTTCGCCACGCTCGCCTTCGTCGGCCTCAAGTGGAAGTTCAAGGGCCCGATCAAGATCGGCGACACGATCCGCCTGCGCACGCGGGTGGCAAGCAAGCGCGAAACGTCCAAGGCCGATCGCGGCCTGGTCGTCGTCGAGCGCACGGTGGTGAACCAGCGCGACGAAGTCGTTCAGGAGGGCGAGACCGAACTGCTGGTGGAGCGACGCCCGGCATGACGGTGGCCGCCAGCCACACGTTCTTCGAGGACACCAAGCTCAACGATCTCGTGACGAGCCCCGCCATGACGCTGTCGCTGTACAGCGGTATCACCGGCGACGTGGCGGTCGAGCCGGGCGCCGTCGCGGAACTGCTGCCGCTCTGCCTGAGCATCGGCCTGGGCTGGCGAGTGCCGCAACCACCCCTCGCGGTCCTCGCCTTCATGTCGATGGACTACCAGATCGTCCGCCCCCTTCGCGTCGGCGACACGGTCTACGGTACGTCGCGCGTCGTCAGCCGGCGGACGATGCGCGAGGGCGGCATCGTCATCGAGGACCACGAGATCATCAACCAGCGGGGCGAGGTCGCGCAGCGCGGCCGCTTCACCTTCCTGGTGGCAAGGAGACCAGCATGACCTTCGATCCCCGGCACAAGAGTCGCGTCCTCCTCGACGGCGCCGATCGCGCCGCCGCGCGCTCCTACTTCCGCGCCGTCGGCTTCACCGACGACGATCTCGAGAAGCCGCTCGTCGGCGTGGCCCACTGCTGGATCGAGCTGACGCCGTGCAACGCGAACCACCGCAAGCTGGCCGAGAAGATCAAGGAAGGGATCCGCGCCGCCGGCGGCACGCCGATCGAGTTCAACACGATCTCGGTGACCGACGGCATCGCCATGGGCACCGAGGGCATGAAGGCCTCGCTCATCAGCCGGGACTGGATCGCCGACTCCGTCGAGCTGGTCGTGCGCGGCCACCTCTTCGACGCGTTCGTCGGCATCTCGGGCTGCGACAAGACGATTCCGGCCATGGTGATGGCGATGGCGCGGCTCAACCTGCCGAGCGTCATGCTCTACGGCGGCTCCATCATGTACGGCGAGTATCACGGCCGGCGGCTCACCGTGCAGGACGTCTTCGAGGCCATCGGCGCGTGCAACGCCGGGAAGATCGGCCCCGACGAGCTCCACGCCATCGAGTGCGCGGCCTGTCCGGGCGAGGGCGCCTGCGGCGGACAGTTCACCGCCAACACGATGGCCACCGCGTTCGAGATGCTCGGCGTCTCGCCGATGGGCTTCAACGACGTGCCCGCGCCCGACGCTCAAAAAGCGGAGACCGCATTCCAGACTGGCCGCATGGTGATGGACCTGCTCGGCAAGGGGATGCTCCCGCGCCAGATCATCACCAAGAAGTCGCTGCACAACGCGATCGCCGGCGTGATGGCGACCGGCGGCTCCACCAACGCCGTCCTCCACCTGCTCGCCGTCGCCAAGGAAGCCGGTGTCCAGCTCGACATCGACGAGTTCGACCGGATCTCGCGCCGGACGCCACTCTTGGCCGACATGAAGCCGTGGGGCAGCTATACGGCGCCCGAGATGCACGAAGCGGGCGGCATGCCCGTCGTGGCCAAGCGACTGCTCGAGGCGGGGCTGCTCAACGAGAAGGAGATGACCGTCAGCGGCAAGACGATCGGCGAGGCCGCCCGCGCCGCGCGCGAAGCGCCGGGTCAGAAGGTGATCCGTCCGCTCTCCAACCCGCTCGCTCGCCATGGTGGCCTGGCTATCCTCAAGGGCAACCTCGCGCCCGATGGGTGGCCTTGATCTTCCCGGCCTTGATGGCCAGGAACGCATCCTCTTCGCGCCCGAGTGTTCAACCGCGAAGAGGATGCGTTCCTGGCCATCAAGGCCGGGAAGATCAAGGCGGGCGACTTCATCGTCATCCGGTACGAAGGCCCGCGGGGCGGGCCGGGAATGCGCGAGATGCTCCACGTCACCGGCGCGTTGCAAGGCGCCGGCCTCGGCCCCACCGTGGCGCTGATGACCGACGGCCGCTTCTCGGGCGCGAGCCACGGCCTCATGGTGGGTCACGTGGCGCCCGAGGCCGCGGTCGGTGGGCCAATCGCCGCCGTCAAGGACGGAGACACCATCGTCCTCGACGTCAAGAAGCGCCGCCTCGAAGTGGAGCTGTCGGCGGCGGAGCTCAAAAAGCGTCTCAAGGCCGCCAAGCCGCCGAAGCCGCGCTACACGTGGGGTGCGCTCGCGAAGTACGCGCGTCTGGTGTCGTCGGCGTCGGACGGTGCCGTGACCGGCTGAGCCGGCGCGCGCGTGGCGCGACTGCTCCTGATCTGCGTCGGGGGCGCGGTCGGAACGGGTCTCCGCTACCTCACGACCGTGCTCGCCATCCGCTGGCTCGGCGCCGAATTCCCGTACGGCACGCTGATCGTGAACCTCGTCGGTTCGTTCCTGATCGGCCTGATCCAGCAGATCGGCATGGAGTCGCTGCTGCTGTCGGACGATGTCCGCCTCTTCCTGACGACCGGTGTGATGGGCGGCCTCACCACCTACTCGGCGTTCAGCTACGAGACCGTGAGGCTGTTCGAGTCCGGGGCCTGGACGGAGGCGTCGATCAACGTGGTGCTGACGACGGTGGCGTGCGTGATCCTCTGCTTCACGGGCATGCTGGTCGGACGGACGCTCGTTGCCGCCCGGGCGTGAGGCTCAGCCGGCGGCGACGGCCTTCCGGACCTCAGCGAGCCGCGCCAGCGAGCCGATGATCTTCGCCTGGTCGTCGACGAGATGGCGCACGATGACGTCGGTGTAGCCCATGGCGCCGAGCCGTCTGAGCTTCTCGGCGACCGTCGCCACGTCGCCCCACACGAGGGCGCTCGGCTCGATCCCGCGGTAGCCCCGGTCCACCACGGCGCGCGCGGTCTTCTCGGCTTCCGCCGCCGACTCGCCCACGTAGATGTCGCGACGGATCGCGATGGCCGTCGGCGTGCGCTTGTGCGTTGCGCAGCGCGCGCGATAGTAGTCGATCGCCGTCTTCGCCTGCTCGAGCGTCGGCTCGGGGGAGACCAGCCAGCCCTCGGCGAGACGGGCGGCTCGGTCGATGGCCGGCTCCGCGGTACCGGCGATCCACACCTCGACCGGCTCGGCGGGGCGCAGCGCCAGCCGCGCGTTCTCGAGATGGAAGCGATGATCGCTGCTCACGACCTCGCCGGCGAGCAAACGCCGGATGATGCCGAGCGACTCCTCGAACGCCGACGGCCGCTGCTTGATGTTGGCGCCCATGGCCAGGAATTGCGCCTCGTCGTAGCCCAGGCCGGCCTGCATGATGAAGCGGCCGCGCGCGATGGCGGCGAGCGTGCCGATCTGCTCGGCGACCAGCACCGGGTTCCACAACGGAAGCAGGAACAGGCACCCGGCGGGCTTGTCGCCCCACTCCGCCAGCAGACGGCCCATGATCGGGACGTTCTGGTAGTACGGCCCCGGTGTCGCGTGGTGATCACCGACGAAGAGCGAATCGAGCCCGGCACGCTGCGCGGCGGCCGTGCGCTCGACCAGGAAGCGCGCGGTCTCGCGTGGGTCGCGAACCTTGTGGGCGCTGGTCAGCGAGATGCCGACGCGCATCACGCCGGCCGGAAGCGGTGACTGCCGTTCTCGCGCACGATGTAGCCAGGACGCGGGAAGTGGGCGGCGAGGACGAGGATGCCGGTATCGGCATGCCGCTCGATGAAGGCCCGGCGCGTCCGCGTGGCGTGCTGGCCGTCATAACAGAAGCGACTCGACCACTGCGGCTCGGCGACCTGCACGACCCGGTGCATCAGATCGCCGGAGAAGACGGCCTCACCGGCCTTCGTCCTGAGCCGGACGCAGACGTGACCGGGGGTATGGCCCGGCGAGGGCTCGAAGCTGAGCCACGGGTCGATCGTGTGGCTGGAGTCGACCAGCGTGGCTCGCCCGGCCTCGACGAGGGGCACCACGCTGTCGGCGATGCACTCGTCCTTTTCGTGGCGCCAGTACTCCCACTCCTCGCCTGGGATGACGTACGTCGCCCGCGGAAAGGTCGGCACCCAGCGGCCGTCGACCCATCGCGTGTTCCAGCCGACGTGATCCACGTGCAGATGCGTGCACACCACGACGTCCACGTCGTCCGGAGTGACGCCGGCGACGGCGAGGTCGTCGAGGAACGCGCCACGGCGCATGTGCCAGAGCGCCGAGCCCTCGCGGTTCTTGTCGTTGCCGACGCAGGTGTCGATGAGCACGGTCGTCCGGGGCGTCTTGACGACGAACGACTGGATGCGCGAGCCGAGGTCGTTCGTTCCCTCGTCCCAGAAATGGGGCCGCAGCCAGCGGTGATGGCGGGCCACGGCATCGGCGGTCGAATCGGGAAGCATCGACGTCGTGGCGAACGACGAGCGGGGGATCTCGACGACCGGGCGCACACTGACGTCTCCCAACGTGATCGGAGGCATGACGCTCATGGCCGGTCAAGATACCATTGAATGTGTGACGGGTGCCGCGGCGAAGACGAGCGGGATCAGTTCCACCTTTCTCGGACTGCTGGGCACCGAGCCGCTCGCCGGGTCGAGCGTGCTCGACGTCGGTACGGGATGGGGAAGGCTGGCGCTCGAGCTCGCGCCGCGCAGTCGCCGCATCGTCGGGATCGACCGAGAGGTTGCGCTGATCGAAGACGCGCGCCGACGGGCGGCCGCGGCCGGAATCGCCAACGCCGAGTTCGTCGTGGCCGATGCCGAGGCTGGCGAGTATCACGCCTTCACACCCGACGTGGTCGTCGCCCACCTGTGCATGTCGGACGCGATCGTCGAGCGGGCTGGCCGGGTGCTGGCGCCCGGGCGCGCCTTCGGCTTCGTGGCGTTCGAGGCCGAGCAGTGGCGCGAGACGGGGCGACGCTCGCGCTTCGCCTACGATGAGTCGCGGGCTCGAGCCGTGCTCGACGCCAACGGGTTCGCGGTCGAGCACCTCGAGATCGAGCGCGAGACGCAACAGTACGCCTCCCTGGAGGCGGCGCTGGCTGCGGTGGTGGGACTGGAGGACAAGTGGCGGAGTGACGGCCGCTGGTTCCGGTACATCAAGTACCTGGAGGAGGGCGGGCGAACGCTCACGCGCAGCCATCTGATCGTCAAGGCGCGCCGGCGGTGACGCTGACCACGCGCGCGTTGACCGTCGCCGTCCGCGACCGCGCGCGCGCCCTCGGCTTCGATCGCGTGGCGGTGGGACCGGCGGCGCCGGCCGCCCACGGCGCCGCGTTCGAGCGCTGGCTCGACGCCGGGTACGCCGGCGAGATGGCCTACATGGAGCGGACGCGCCACCAGCGTCTCGATCCTTCGCAGCTCCTACCCGGCGCTCGCTCCGTCATCGCGGTGGCGATGCTCTACGCGCCGGCCGAGCGTGCGGCAGCGACACAGGGAAAGATCGCCAGGTATGCCGGCGGCCGTGATTACCACGACGTCATACGGCCGCGGCTCAACACGCTCGCGCGCTTCATCGAGGGCGCCGCCGGCGGCGAGGCTCGCAGCCGCGCCGCCGTCGACACGAGCGCCGTCCTCGAGCGCGATCTCGCCGCTGCCGCCGGGCTCGGCTGGATCGGGAAGAACACCAATCTCATCGATCCCGATCTCGGCTCGTACTTCTTCATCGGCGTCGTCTTGACGACCGCCGAGCTGGAAGCCGACGCCGCGCAAGCCGACCGCTGCGGCACCTGTCGCGCGTGCCTCGACGCGTGCCCGACCGAGGCGTTCGTCGGGCCGTTCACGCTCGACGCCCGGCGCTGCATCTCGTATCTCACGATCGAGCATCGCGGCTCCATCGCCGCCGAGCTCCGGCCGGGCATCGGCGACTGGCTCTTCGGCTGCGATGTCTGCCAGGAAGTGTGTCCGTGGAACCGCAAGGCCCCGTCGGCCCGTGAGCCCGCGCTCAGTCCGGACGAGCCACTGGCGGCGGCCACGCTCCTCGGCCTCGATGAGGACGCGTTTCGTGCGCGCTTTCGTGGCTCAGCGCTGCGCCGCGCCAAGCGGTCCGGGCTTCGCCGGAACGCTGCCATCGTGTTGGGGAATCTCGGCGACGGCTCGACGCGAGCTGATCTTGTCAGGGCGGCGGACGATGCCGATCCAGCCGTCGCCGACGCCGCAACCTGGGCACTGGAGAAATTACAACCGTGAGCTGATTCACTGGCTCGGGCTTTGCTGCCTTTGACCACACAGAAGCGTCCATTTCAGACGAAGGAGTCCGAACCATGGACCAGAAAGAGCATCAGATGGACCCCGACCGGGACGATCAGAAGAGCGGCCGTCCCGTTCAGCTCGACAAGGACAAGCAGGGTCAGCAGCACGGCGGTGAGCCACAGCCCCAGCA
>Ga0209378_1002392_pt1 | contig 12965 bp, 10 predicted proteins | sample GraSoiAngelo_156_FD_186170 | JGI IMG/M metagenome (GOLD analysis project Ga0209378, IMG submission 186170) | Grasslands soil microbial communities from the Angelo Coastal Reserve, California, USA - 14_1009_13_40cm (SPAdes) (version 2) | ecosystem: Environmental > Terrestrial > Soil > Grasslands ... | reverse complement strand
GCGGCGGGGCGTGGAGCCGCCTGCCGGGTCAGCGTGTCGCCGCTGGCGATGCCAATGCGTTTGAGTCCGAAGTCGAAAGCGAGGACGGTGTGGGCGCGAATCATGCCCCCGGGGTCCCCGCGAAATTGCGCTTCTTGTCGGGCGGTGATTCTCCGCCGATATCGCGAAGCGCAATTTCGCGGGGTGGCTCAGGCATGGCCGGCCTCGGGGCTGAGGCGCTCGACGTCGATGCCGAGCAGCCGCCAGGCGCCGGCCCAGCGCTCCTCGAACGGCAGCTCGAACACCACGCGTGGATCCACCGGCATCGAGGCCCAGGCGTTGTCGCGCAACTCACGCTCGAGCTGCCCGGACTCCCAGCCGGCGTAGCCGAGCGCGATGAAGGCATCCGAGGGGCCCTCGCCGCGCGCCATGGCCGCGAGCACGTCGCGCGAGGTGGTCACCTGAATGCTGTCGGACACCTTGTGGGTGTGGTCCCACTGCCCGCCGGGGCGATGCAGCACGAAGCCGCGGTCGGTGTGTACCGGCCCGCCGCGCAGCACCGGCTGCGCCGCGATGTGCTCGCTCGAGGGCTCGAGCTTCATCTGCGACAGCACGTCCGAGAGCCTCATGGGCAGAGGCTTGTTGAGAACGATGCCGAGCGCGCCCTTGTCGGTGTGCTCGCAGATGAGCGCGACAGTCTGGGCGAAGTTCGGGTCGGCGAGCTGCGGCATCGCGATCAGCAGGTGGTTCGTGAGGCTTCCCCCCACGGCGTCGGCGAGCGGAGTCTTCTCGCCGTCCCGGGGTTCCTCGGCGGAGGGGCCGCTGGCGCGCGTCGAGCTGTGCTTGCCGCCCATGCCCCCAGTATGGGCATGGAGAAGGCGAGTCTCAAGGAACGGTTGACAGCGTGCCGTGCCCGACGTGCCCGCCGACGAACTGCCACTCGTAGGCGAAGCGCAGCACGCGGTACTGCGCGGCCAGCTCGGCCGGAAACGGGTCGAAAGGGCTGGCGAGCTTGAGGATCGCGAGCGCGGCCTGATCGAGCTCGGGGTTGCCGCTCGAGCGACGGATGACCACTCGGTCGAGGGCGCCACTCGCGGCGATCCCCACCTCGACGACCGGGCTCGCCTGCGCTGGCGCCCCGCGGGCCGCGGTCGGATAGTTGATCGTGCCGACGCGCTCAACCTTGCGCCGCCAGGCATCGAGGTAGGGGGCGAGCGTCGCCGCTCGCGTATCGGGAGTGATCCACAACTCGTCGCGCTCAGGTCCCCGGAGCTTGGCGGGTCCCTCTTCATCCTGCGGTCCCGGCTGCGCAGCCGGCGGCTCCGCGACCAGCAGCGGCCGCTCGCGCATTGCGCCGACGCTGCCCTCGTCGGCGACATAACGCACGTCGGTGTTCCAGGCGACGGTGGTGAGAACCCGCTCGTCCCGGCTTCCCGCCCTGCCGTTGCTCGCCTCGAGGGAGTTGCCGTCTGGCGTACCGGCGTGCCTCGCCTTCGGCACGGTGGAGGAGCGATTGTGCGGCGCCACCGCCTCGCGGGTGTTGCCCGAGCCGAGCTGAGTGCGTTGCGCGAGGTACGTGGCGGAGGGGTTCTTGTCCGCCTCCGGAAGCTCATCCGAGGTCAGGAGCACTTCGAGTCCGGGGGCGCTGCCTCCCTCGCCCGCGCTGGCGCTGAAGGTGAGCCCGAGAATGACGAGTCCGTGCAGGAGCCCCGCGAGGAACAGCATGGTCAGCAGCCGGTCCCAGACCGGCGCCTGGCCTTCCCGAAGTTTGAGCGCTCGCCGTGCCATCGCGTGGGTGCCCCTCAGCCTCCCGCCGCCGCCGCCAGGTTCGCACGGCGCGGCCGGGCCGCGAGATGCCGCTCGACGGCGGCGATCAGCAGCTCCCCGATGCGGGTACCACACTGCTTGTCGAGCTCGCGGATCCCGGTGGGGCTCGTGACGTTGATCTCGGTCACGAACCCACCGATCACGTCGAGCCCGACGAACAGCATGCCTTTCGCGGCGAGCGCCGGGCCGATCTCGCGCGAGAGCCAGCGGTCGCGATCGTTGAGCGGGCGGGGGACCCCGGTCGCGCCGGCGGCGAGGTTGCCCCGATGATCCTGCGCCGAAGGTATGCGGGCGAGCGCGTACGGCACCGGCTCGCCGTCGACGAGCAGCACGCGTGCATCGCCCGACTCGACGATGTCGGGGATGTAGCGCTGCACCAGCGCGAAGCGCTGGCCATGGTCGGTGAGAGTCTCGAACACCACGCGGGCATTCGGGTCACCCTCGCCGAGCACGAAGATCGAGCGCCCGCCCATGCCGTCGAGCGGCTTGCAGACGATCCGGCGCTGCTCGCGCAGGAAGGCCGCCATCTCGCCCATGTCGCGCGTGATCAGGGTCGGCGCGCAGCACTGCGGGAACCAGGCCGTGTAGACCTTCTCGTTCATGTCCCGCAGGCCCTGCGGGCGGTTGACGATCAGCACGCCGGCGCTCTCGGCGCGCTCGAGGATGTAGGTGCTGTAGATGTACTCGGTGTCGAAGGGCGGATCCTTGCGCATCAGGATGCAGTCGAGCGCAGCGAGCGGCTCGATGGCGGGCTCGCCGAGCGTGAACCAGCCGGCAGGGTCCGGCCGCACCGTGAGCGCGCGCGTGCGCCCGAAGGCGACGCCGTCGCGCAGCAGGAGGTCTCGCAGCTCGAGGTAGGCGAGCGCAAAGCCACTCGCCTGGGCCGCGAGCAGCATCGCGAGAGTCGAGTCTTTGGCGTAGTGGATCGCGCCGATCGGATCCATCACTACGCCGAGTCGCTTGAGTGGGCTCATTTGCCTCAAATACCGCCGTTTCGGGCCCCGGGACCGATTATGCTCGTAGGCGGCTCGGATAGGTCTCCCTTGAGGCGTGGCGGGCGGGCGCAGAGCTGCGGCCAAGTTCGAAAAACGTGACGCGCGTGGCATAGCAGGGGGTGTACCGATATGTTAAAACCCGCCTGCGCTTGCCCCTGGCGAGGGGGCCCGTGAAACTAAATGGCTCGTGTGGACGGCGCGCCGTTGCGGCGCAGAGGCTGGTTTCGCGGGATCGAGGCCCGCTACGCGCACGCGTGGCCGAGGGGCCGGCGCGGGCCGTCAATCCGCTGAGGATTTAAGGAGTCGCCGACTGTGAACGGCAGCAAGCTACAGGGTCTCAAGGTGCTCGTCATCGACGACAGCAAGACCATTCGCCGCACCGCCGAGACGCTGCTCGCTAAGGAAGGCTGCGAGGTATTCACGGCGGTCGACGGGTTCGATGCGCTCGCCAAGATCGCCGACCACCAGCCCGACATCGTGTTCGTCGACATCATGATGCCGCGGCTGGACGGCTACCAGACCTGCTCGCTCATCAAGCACAACAAGGTGTTCCGCTCCATACCGGTGATCATGTTGTCTTCCAAGGACGGACTGTTCGATCGCGCGCGCGGTCGCATCGTCGGGTCGGAGCATTACCTCACCAAGCCCTTCACCAAGGACGAGCTGCTCTCGGCGATCGAAACGCACATCGGGAGATGATCGAAATGGCCCTGATCCTGATAGTCGACGACTCGCCCACCGAAGTGCACGTCATGCAGAAGGCCCTCGAGAAGCATGGGTTTCGCACCGCCGCCGCGGCCGACGGCGCCGAGGGCGTGCGCCTCGCCCGCGAGATGAGCCCGGACCTGATCTTCATGGACATCGTCATGCCCGGCATGAACGGTTATCAGGCAACCCGCGCGCTGGCGAGCGATCCGCGCACGCGCACGATTCCGATCATCATGGTCACCTCCAAGGGTCAGGAGACCGATCGCATCTGGGGACTGCGCCAGGGCGCGGTCGATTACATGATCAAGCCCGTCTCACCCGATCAGCTGGTCGCCAAAGCCCAGGCGACGCTCTCCGCCTGAGCTGACCTCCGCGCCATGACTGAAGCCTCCACCCCACCCGAGCCCGAGTTGAAGTCGCTGCGGGACCGGCCGTTCGAGCTACTCGCGCAGCTCGAGCGGCGCGGCCGCGCCGTGTCGGCGCAGGTGAGCCAGGAAGAGGCCGCGGGCCGCGAGTGGGTCGGCGTGGCGCTGCGCATGGCCGGGGACCTGTACCTGGTGGCGCGCGAGGAGACGCGCGAGGTGCTGGGCGTGCCGGCGAGCACCACCCGGGTGCCGGGCGCCAGGAGCTGGATCAAGGGCCTCGCCAACGTGCGCGGCCAGCTGCTGCCGATCATCGATCTCAGGCACTTCCTCGGCAGCGGTGTGACGCCGGTCACGCGCAACACGCGCGTGGTGGTGGTGAATCACCGCGAAATCCCCGCGGGGCTGCTGGTGGATGAGGTGCTCGGCTTCCGGCGCTTCGCGGAGAGCGAGTTCTCCGGGGATGCGCCGCCCACGGTGGCGCGCTGCGAACGCTATCTCGCCGGCGCATTTCGCCGCGGCCAGGAGCAATGGCCGGTGCTCTCGCTCCGCCAGGTGCTCGAGAGTCCCGCGTTCACGGAGGCCGCGGCGTGACGGCGCCCGCGCCACAGCTGCGCGCGCCGACGGGCCTTGCGATGCTGCTCGCGGCGGCGGTGGCGCTGCTCGTCGGCAGCGGCGTGTCGTACTACTTTCTCGAGGCGCGTCCCGCCGCGTCCGCTCACGCGGTTCCGGTCGATGCGCTCTATAACCTCGCGCTCGATGCGGGCAGCGCGCTCGCGGGGGATGCGGCAGCGCTGACCGGTTTCGAGCAGCGTCAGAAGCAGCTCGAGGAGGCCGCGGCGCGCGATCCCGCAGCGCCCTTCACGAGCGATGTGCGCTTCACGCGCCTGATGAGCAACGCCGCAGCGATCGTGCGCGCGCGGGGTGCGCTCGCGGGCGCGGGCGGCGCCGCGCGCGAGACCGCGACGCTCGTGCCGCGACTGCTCGGTGAATCATCGGCCCTCGCCGGCGGCCTCCCGGCCGGCACCGCCACCGCGGTCAGCGGCACGCTCGAGCGCTTCGCGGCGCGCGCGCAACGGCTGCAGCTCGACGTGAGCACGCTCACCCAGGGCACCGGCGATGCGGGACAGGCGGCGCAGCGCATCGCCGAGGGCTCGGACTACCTGGGCCAGGTGATCACGGGGCTGATGGGCGGGAATTCCGCGCTCGCGCTCCCGCGCGTGACCGCGCCTGAGCCCGCCCGGCACCTGAAGGCGCTCGATGGGATCTACACCGACCTCTCCGCCGCGGTGCGCCGCGCCGTGGCGGCCGCGCCCGCGTTGCCGGCGGCCCGGACCGCCTCGCGCGCCATCGAGATGGACGCGCGCGAGCTCGCGGGCACCGCCTCGCCCGCCACAATCGGCGGCGTGCTCGCGTGGGCGCCGCTCGTGTTCGCGGCGGGTCTGGGAATCCTGCTCGCGGGGCTCGGGGCGACGCTGCGCATGCGGCGCACGGTCGAGCGCCAGCGTCTCTCCGCGGAGGCGCAGCGCCGCGAGAGCGATCGGAACCAGCAGGCGATCCTGCGCCTGCTCGACGAGCTCTCGAGCCTCGCCGACGGCGATCTCACCGTCCAGGCCACGGTGACCGAAGACATTACCGGGGCGATCGCCGATTCGATCAACTACGCGGTGGATGCGCTGCGGGGCCTCGTGAGCGCCATCAACGGCTCGGCCATCCAGCTCGACAGCGCAACCCGCCAGACGCAGGCGCTGTCGCAGCACTTGAGCCGCGCGAGCGGTGCGCAGTCGAAGCAGATCGCCTCGGCCACCGAGTCCGCCGCCAGCATGGCGAGCACGGTCGAGGAGGTGTCGGGCAACGCCGAGCGCGCCTCGGACGTGGCGCGCCATTCGGTGGAGGTGGCGCACAAGGGCGGGGATGCGGTACGCCGCACCATCGACGGCATGAACACCATACGCGAGACCATCCAGGACACTTCCAAGCGCATCAAGCGTCTCGGCGAGAGCTCGCAGGAGATCGGCAACATCGTCGAGCTCATCAACGACATCGCCGAGCAGACCAACATCCTGGCGCTCAACGCCTCGATCCAGTCCTCGATGGCGGGCGAAGCGGGCCGCGGCTTCGCGGTGGTCGCCGACGAGGTGCAGCGGCTCGCCGAGCGCGCCGCGAACGCCACTAAGCAAATCGAGGTCCTGGTGCGCACCATCCAGACCGACACGAACGAAGCGGTGGTGTCGATGGAGCGCAGCACCACGGACGTGGTGGGTGGCGCGCTGCTCGCCGAGAATGCCGGCGCGGCGCTCGAGGAGATCGAGCAGGTCTCCAATCAGATCGCGAGCCTGGTGCAGAACATCTCCGGCAGCGCACGCCAGCAGGCCCACGCGGCGCAGAACATCGCGCGCAACATGCAGGTTCTCAAGGAGATCAGCGGCCAGACGTTCGAATCGACCACCGCGACCTCGACGGCCATCGCCAAGGTCGCAGAGCTCTCTGCGGGGCTGCGCAAGTCCGCCGCGGGCTTCCGGCTGCCCGGCAACGCCGGCGATCGAGCGAGCGCGACCGGCACGGTGCGGCGCCTCGAGGACACGACGCTGACCACCGCCAAGGTGCGGCAGATTTCCGCGCTCGGCGGCTCGTGACTCCTTAGCGAGAACGCTGCATGGCAGAAGTCGCTTCCCAGACCATCGATCTCGTCGGTCGTGAAGTCAGCGCCACGCTGGCGGAGGCCCGCGGCGCGCTCGAGGGCTATGTCGAGCAGCCCGACAACTCGCAGCTGCTCGAGACCTGCGCGCAGCAGCTGCACCAGGTGCAGGGCGTGCTGCGGCTGCTCGAGATCTACGGCGCGGCGCTCCTCGCCGAGGAGATGGAGCACGTCGCCCAGTACCTGCTGGCGACGCACGCCGAGCGCAAGAGCCAGGCGGAAAGTCTCGATGCGCTGATGCGCGCCATGGTGCAGCTGCCGAGCTATCTCGAGCGCGTGCTCGCCGGGGGCCGCGATCTGGCGCTGGTGCTGCTGCCGCTGCTGAACGACCTGCGCGCCGTGCGCGGTAACGCGCTGCTGTCCGAGGGGACGCTGCTGCTGCTGAACCTCAGGTCCGACCAGCAGCCGCAGCCGCAGGCCGCCTCTCCCGGCGAGCCGGCGCTCACGGTGGAGCAGTGGGCGCGGCGGGTGCGCGCGCGCTACCAGATGGGCCTCATCGGCTGGATCCGCGGCGAGCGCGTCGAGCAGAACCTCCACACCCTCGCCGCCGTCGCGGCCAAGCTCGAGCAGGTTGCCACCCGCCAGCCGGTGTTCCAGCTGTGGTGGGTGATCGGCGCGGTGATCGAGGCGCTGCAGGAAAGCGGCCTCGAGAGCGGGCAGTCGGTGAAACGGCTCCTGGGCCTCGGGGATCGGGAGATCCGCCGCCTCTACGAACAGGGCGAGGCGCGCTACTCCCAGTCTCCCCCGGTCGAGCTGCTCAATAACCTGCTCTATTACGTGGGTCGCGCCGAGTGCGCCGGCCCGCGCGTGAGCGCGGTGCGCACCTCGTTCCGCCTCAGGGAGCTGCTGCCGGTCGATGAGAGCATCGAGCAGGAGCGCGAGAACCTGTCGGCGCCGAGCGTGAAGCTCATGCAGACGGTGGCGGCCGCGATCCGCGAGGACCTCTCCAAGGTCAAGGACGTGCTCGACATCTTCGTGCGGCGCGGCGCCGCGCAGCCTCAGGAGCTCAGCCCCCAGGTGGAGCTGCTGCGCAAGATCGGCGACACCCTCGGCGTGCTGGGCCTCGGCGAGCTGCGCGCCAGCGTGCAGAGCGAGACCGAGCGGTTACGGAAGATCGTCGAGGGCACGCTCAAGGCCGATGAGTCGACGCTGGTCGAGATCGCCGCCGCCCTGATCGGCGTCGAGGACAAGCTCGACGACAGTCTGGTCGGCATGATCCTGCCGAAGGACGCGCAGCTCCCGCGGGCGGCCGAGGACACCGAATTCCAGCAGGTGCAGGCGGCGGTGCTGCGCGAGTGCATCGTGAACCTCGCGCGCATCAAGGACGCCATCACCCAGAGCGTCGGCGGGACGCTGGACGCAGCCGGTCTCGACAGCTGGCCAGACCTGATGCGCGGCCTCAAGGCGGGACTGCTGCTGCTCGGCAAGGCGCGCGCGGTGGAGGTCATCGAGGCGATCACCGTGCAGCTCAAGCGCGTGATGCAGCCGGGTATCCACGTGCTGCCGCCGGGCTACATCGACCGGCTGGCGGACGCCATCGTCAGCGTCGAGTACTACATGGAGACGCTGCAGGCGGGGCGCTCGGATCCCTGGTACATGCTGGACAACGCCCAGGCGTGCGTGCAGGCCCTCGAGCAGCAGCCGACCCCGGGAGTGCCGACGGTCGAGCCGCTCGAATCCGCCGCCCTGGCGCGTACCGTGCAGATACCCAGCCTCTCGCCACCGCCCGGCAGGCGGCCGGACGCGGAAGCCGTGGACGCCGCGGCCCCGACGCTCGCGCCCTCGAAGAGGGGAGCGGCACCGGCCGAGCCCGCTGACCCCGAGCTGATGAAGCTCTTCATCGAGGAGGCGCAGGAAGAGCTCGCCCGGATCCAGCACTTCTTCTCTGTCTGGGACCAAAATCCCCTCGAGCGCGACGCGCTCATCACCGTGCGCCGCTCGTTCCACACGCTCAAGGGAAGCGGACGCATGGTCGGCGCGCGCGAGCTGAGCGAGTTCGCGTGGGCGATCGAGAACCTCATGAACCGGGTGCTCGATAACACGGTCACGCGCACCCCCGCGATACTCGAGGCGCTGCGCGCGGGGGTTGCCGCGCTTCCCGAGGTCATCACCCAGCTGCAGACGCGGGAGGCTCCGCGCACCGACGTCACCGCCATCTCTACGAGGGCGCATGCGCTGGCCGCGGGCGGCCGGGTGAGCGCCCCCGGCGGCCCCGATCAGGGTGACGAGGAAGCGGCGGCCGAGACGCAGACCGGCCTGGGCGCGGTCGCGGGGCCGGCTACGGCCGCTGCGCGCCGTAGCGCGCCGGCGAAGGCTGCGCCGGCTGCCCGCCCCGCCGCGCGCGCGGGAGCGGCGCCCCCGGCACAGGCGCCGGCGCGCCAGGCGCCGCCCGACGATACGCTGCGCGACATCTACGCGCGCGAGACCGCCGCGCACGTGGCGACGGTGCGCGGCTACCTCGAGCGCGAGTCGCAGCTGCCCGAGCCGCACCCGCTTCCCGAAGATGTTTATCGCGCCTGCCACACGCTCTCCGGCAGCTCCAAGATGGCGCAGGCCCGACACGGCATCCGTCTGGCGGAGCCACTGGATCGCTGGCTCCGCCGCGCGTTCAACAGCGGGCTCGGCCTCACCGACGGGGCGCTCACGCTTCTCTCGGACTGCATGGGCGCGATGGAGTCCGTCGCGAGCCACCTGGACGAGCCCACGGGGTACTTCGTCAGCCACTGGCAGCTGCTCGAGCGGATCGAGCGCGCCGACAAAGCGCTCGATCAGCGCATCGCGGCATCGACCGCACGCAAGGGCGCCGCGCCGTCGGCGCCTGAGCCCGCGGCCGCGGGCCACGCACCGCCGCCGCCCGAGGAAGAGGTCGTCGATTTCGACCCCGAAGTGGCGGCGATCTTCACCGACGAGGCGACCGAGCTCATCGAGCAGTCCGAGCGTGCTCTCACCGACTGGCGCTCGGAGCCCGGGAGCGCCGAGTTTCGCCTCGCCCTCAAGCGCCCGCTGCACACCCTGAAGGGCGGCGCACGCATGGCGGGGATCACGCCCATGGGCGACTTGAGCCACGAGCTCGAGACGCTCGTGATGGCGGTGGACAACGGCACGATCGGTGCCGAGCCCGCAGTATTCGACCTGATCCAGGCGAGCCTCGATGAGCTCGCGCGCATGCGCGAGCAGGTCGTCAACGGCCGTCCGGTGGCGCCGCCGCGCGCCATGATCGCGAGTCTTCAGGATCTCTCGCGCTCCGATGGCGCTACACCGGCCGAGCCACCCCCGGTTCCTCCGCCCGACACCGCCCCTGAGCGGGGCGCCGTAGCCGCGGCGGCGCCCGCCGCGCCGGCAGCGGCGGGATCGGCCCGGTCCGACTCCTTCGGCGAGCCCGATACCATGCTCCGGAGGCTGAACGCGGAGCTCGTACAGATGGCCCAGCCGCACGGCAGGCCGGTCCACGTCGAGCCGGCGGCCGGGGCGGATGAGACCTCGATCGAAACCGCCCCGTCGTCCGCGCCCGAGAGCGCGGAGGCGGCATCGCCTCCGGCGGGGACCGTCAGCGCCGCCGCGGCGCTCATCCGCCCCCGCACCGCCGAGCCGCACGCGGAGGAAGGCCTACTTCCGCCGCAACCGGTGCCGCCGGGGCGCGAGCCCGGGGCAGGCGGGGAGCGCCAGGAGATGGCGCGCGTCGATGCCGAGCTCCTCGATCAGCTCCTCAACATCTCGGGCGAAGCGAGTATTGCGCGCGCCCGCCTCGAGCAGCAGCTCGGCTCGTTCGATTTCAACCTGGGCGAGCTGTCGCGCACGGTGACGCGCCTCAAGGAGCAGCTGCGCAGTCTCGAGATCGAGACCGAGGCGCAGATCCTGCACAAGCACGATGACGAAGGCCCGCAGCACCGCAGCCAGTTCGATCCCCTCGAGCTCGATCGTTACTCCTCCATCCAGCAGTACTCGCGGGCCCTCGCCGAGACGGCCAACGACGTTGCGAGCATCCAGCAGCTGCTGGAGAGCCTCGCGAAAGAAACCCAGACCCTGCTGCAGCAGCAGGCGCGCACCATCACCGAGCTGCAGAACGGGCTCATGCGCACGCGCATGGTGCCGTTCCAGCGCCACGTGCAGCGCCTCGCGCGGATCGTGCGCCAGGCGGCCGCCGACACCGGCAAGCGCGCCGAGCTCACCATCGAGGGCGCCGCGGGCGAGCTCGACCGCCAGGTGCTCGAGCGGATGCTTCCGCCGTTCGAGCACATGCTGCGCAACGCCGTGGTGCACGGCATCGAGAAACCCGAGGAGCGCGTGCGGCGCGGCAAGGCCGAGACGGGGCGCATTCTCCTCGAGCTGCATCGCGAGGGCGCCGAAGTCATGGTGCGCCTCACCGACGACGGCGGTGGCATGAACCTCAAGGCGATCCGCGAGAAGGCCCAAGCGCTCGGGCTCATCGCTTCCGGCCAGACCCTCTCCGACGAGGACGCCATGCAGCTCGTCCTCGAGCCCGGCTTCTCCACCGCCGGAGCGATCACCCAGCAGGCCGGCCGCGGCGTCGGCATGGACGTGGTCGCGACCGAGATCAAGCGCCTCGGCGGCGCGCTGCACATGGAAACCAAGGCGGGCGAGGGCACGGTGTTCACGATCCGCCTGCCCCTCACGCTCGCGATCAGCCACGCGCTCGTGGTGCGGGTCGACGAGGAGTACTACGCGCTGCCGCTTCCCACCGTCGAGGGGGTGCTGCGGCTGTCCAAGTCCGTGGTGACTTCGCACCTCGGGCGCGACGCCCCGGCGTTCGATTACGGCGGGCAGAAGTACCGCTTCCAGCACCTGGCGAGCTTCGTGGGGCTGCCGCCGTCCGAGCTCCCCGGGCAGGACGTCACCATTCCGGTCGTGCTGGTGCGCGCCGGCGAGCACTCCACCGGCCTCGTCACGGACGAGCTGATCGGCAGCCGCGAGATCGTGGTGAAATCCGTCGGACCTCAGATATCCAGCATCCGGGGCATCTCCGGCGCGACCATCCTCGGTGACGGCCGCATCGTGATCATCCTCGACATCGGCGCGCTGGTGCGTGCCGAGTGGCGGGCGCGCGCCCAGGCGCCCGTGGCGCCCAGGGAGCGCGCCGGGGACCGGCGCATCTTCGCCATGGTGGTGGACGATTCGATCACCGTCCGCCGCGTGACCCAGCGGCTGCTCGAGCGCAACGGCATGCGGGTGCTGACCGCGCGCGACGGCATGGACGCGGTGGCGCTGCTGCAGGACCACGTGCCGGACGTGATACTGCTCGATATCGAGATGCCGCGGATGGACGGCTACGAGGTCGCCGCGCACGTGCGCAACGACCCGCGCCTGAAGGACGTGCCGATCATCATGGTCACCTCGCGCGTTGGAGACAAGCACCGCGCGCGCGCCATCGAGCTCGGCGTCGACGACTACCTCGGCAAGCCGTACCAGGAGGCGCAGCTGCTCGATGCGATCGCGCCTCTGGTCGCGAAGCGGCGCGCCGCGGCGTCGGGCCAGGCTTACGCCGGCGCGGCCGGCGGCTGAGGGGCATCGGACTTTAGGCGTACCGTCAGACTGATTCATGGCCGAGCGCGTCAACGAAATCTACAGCCTCCTGGTGCCGCTCACCGACGCGCGGCTGATCATCCCGCGCGCCTGCGTCGCGGAGGTGATCGGCTTCCAGACGCCCTCGGAGATGACCGGAGCGCCGCCCTGGTACATCGGCACGGTGCCCTGGAACGGCAAGGCGGTGCCGCTCGTGTCCTTCGAAGGCGCCTGCGGTCAGATGATTCCGCCGGCGAGCGGCCGCACGCGCATCGTGGTCCTGCACGCGCTCGGCACGCGCGTGGAGGGCGGCCACTTCGCTCTGGTATCGCAGGGTTTCCCGCAGCTGGTCCGCGTGAGCTCGGATGTCGTGCGCCCCGACAACTCGCGCGTCTTTCCCGAGCGCATGCCGGTCATCTGCCAGATCCGCATGGTGAACGAGACGCCGCTCGTGCCGGACCTCGAGCGCCTGGAAGAGATGATCGCCGACGAGACCAGCATCGGCGCGTAGGCGCCGCCGGCGCGGGTCGCCGCCAGCCTGGGTCGCCGCTGGCGCGGGTCGCCGGCGGGCTGAAGCTGCTTTTGCGTGCCGGCATGGCCGGCGCGCGCGACAGGCACAAGAAGGAATTTCAATGAGCCTGACTCACCTCAAGCCATCCCTTGCGTCGCTCGCCCTGCTCGCCGCCGCCGCGGGCGTGGCCGCGCCTCCCCCCATCACGCTCGAGGTCGATGCCCGTGACGTCACGCGGGCGATCCAGCACGCGCATCTCGTGATCCCGGTCCATCCGGGGCCGCTGACCCTCGCTTATCCGAAATGGATCCCCGGCGAGCATGCGCCTGACGGCCCGATCACCCAGCTGGTCTCGCTCGCGATCA